>Ga0136653_10000061_pt1 | contig 48587 bp, 47 predicted proteins | sample LakKivw275mmetaG_FD_94866 | JGI IMG/M metagenome (GOLD analysis project Ga0136653, IMG submission 94866) | Anoxic lake water microbial communities from Lake Kivu, Rwanda to study Microbial Dark Matter (Phase II) - Lake Kivu water 275m metaG... | ecosystem: Environmental > Aquatic > Freshwater >...
CCCTAAAGTATGAAGTTCCAAAAGTCAGTTGCGTTTTACCTCCTGCGGAGGTGTGCTTCTGTTTTTGGAACATCTCTCAAAGCAAGCTTTGAGGCCGTTCCAAAAACAGAAGCCAGCTACGCTGTAAATCGCAACTGGCTTTTGGCGGAGAAAGAGGGATTCGAACCCCCGGTTCCCGTAAGAGAACAACGGTTTTCAAGACCGCCGCATTCGACCACTCTGCCATTTCTCCGTGGCGCAAAAATATAAATCTTTCACCAATTAACACCCAAGAAGCTGCAATCCCCCCTCCGAAAAGGCCGAAAACAGTGATGTTTACTCCATAATCTGGAAAAAAGTGCATAAGATCAAACAGTTATCAACAAACCCCTGATTTTAACCAACAAAAGCGAAAAAAAAGCCGCCGGAATTTGCGAAAACTCATTATTGGCCTATATTTGTATAGGATTGCAACTATTCACTAACCCATAAAATCTCTTTTTTATGAACAAAGCACAATTAATTGACGCCATCGCAAAGGATGCTAATCTGACCAAAGCTGATGCCAAAAGAGCTCTGGATGCATTCGTAAAAACCACTGCCCATGCGCTTAAAGGTGGTGGCCGTGTTGCCCTTGTTGGTTTCGGTTCATTCTCTGTTTCAAAAAGGAATGCCCGGACTGGTCGTAACCCCCAGACTGGTGCACCGATTAAAATCGCTGCTAAAAAAGTAGTTAAGTTTAAAGCTGGATCTGAACTGACCGGTAAAGTTAAATAACCGGATCAACCGTATTGACAGGGAGTGCCGAGCACTCCCTTTTTTTTTCTATGAACCGGCCACTCATCGAATACCTGTCGCAATTCATGACCGAGCGTCGGTTTGCCCGGCTCTGCCAGGTAGCCGACAGCAGGACGCACTATATCACCGTGGTTCTGGAAGATCTCTATCAACCGCATAACGCCAGTGCGGTGCTCAGAACCTGCGATTGCCTGGGGATCCAGGATGTCCATATCATCGAGAAAACCAACCGATTCACCCTGAATCCCGATATCGAACTCGGTTCAGCCCAATGGCTCAGCCTGCATAAATACAAAGACTCGCCAAATCCTTCGATTACCGCTGTCAACAGCCTGAAATCCAAGGGCTATCGGATAGTTGCGACCACACCCCATCAAAAGGACGTCAGCCTCGAGGATTTCAACCTGTCTCCCGGACCGGTCGCCTTTTTTTTCGGTACTGAAATGAGAGGGCTGTCGGAGGAAGTCCTCGCGTCTTCAGACGAATACCTTCGGATTCCCATGTACGGATTCACCGAAAGCTTCAATATATCGGTGTCTGTTGCCCTGGTTCTGTACCGGTTGGTCCAAAACCTTCATGGCCTGGATCTGGCCTGGCAACTGTCTCATTCCGAAAAAGATGAACTGATCCTCAACTGGATGCGAAAAAGCATTCAAGATTCAGAACTGCTGGAAAAAAGATTTAATTTTAAGAACCAAAGCTAGGATCCATGCCTGCCAAACCGATGAACTGCATCATCATTGAGGATTGCGAAGAATCACGGATCCTCATCGAGGTTTTTGTCAATAAAACCCGCATGCTGAACCTGGCAGGTTCTTATTCTTCGGCCATTGAGGCTATCAATGCCTCCCTGCATGCCGGACCGATTGATCTGGTGCTGCTGGATATCGAGCTGCCCGAGATGTCGGGAATGGAATACCTGAATACCCTGAAGGAAAAACCCGTTGTTATCATTTTGTCGGGGCAAGCTAAATATGCACTGGAAGCTTTTGAATATGACGTAACCGACTATATTCTTAAACCGGTGACCTATACACGGTTCTACAAAGCCGTGTCCAAGGCATACTCCCAATGGCGCAAGTCGCAGAATATCCAGAAGATCCAGAATGATATTTTCATCCGGCAAGGCGCCAGCCTCATCAGGTTGAGCTACGATGACATCCTCTGGATCGAATCGCTCGAGAATTATGTACTGGTTTATACGACCGGGGAAATCCTGACGGTGCATTTTACCCTGAAATCAATCCTCAAAAAACTGCCACCTGATCAGTTCCAGCAAATTCACCGCTCGCACATCGTCAATATTAACAAGATCCAGGTCATCAACCGGGGCAGTCTGGTGGTTTCGAACGGAAAATCGACACATGAAATTCCGGTTGGCAAATCCTTCCGTAACCAGTTATTGGAAAGCCTGAACCTGATGTCGAAATAATCCTGATGGATCAACTCAAGGAACTTTTCCTGAAATATCTGGGACAAACATCCCCCTATCCGGTCGGGCTTGTGGTCGATCATGCATCCGGTTGTTTTATCTATGATCCCTCGGGGAAAAGATATTTTGACCTGATCAGCGGCTTTTCAGTCAGTAATGTCGGACATGCCCACCCGGAAGTGATTTCAGCCATTACAAAGCAGGCCGGCAGGTACCTTCATACCATGGTCTACGGAGAGTATGTACAATCTTCTCAAGTGCTTTATGCGCAATCACTTGCACAATCCCTACCCTCTTCGCTCAACAGGGTATTTTTCACGGCGTCGGGTTCCGAAGCTGTCGAAGGAGCCCTAAAACTGGCCAAGCGGTTTACCGGTCGCCATGAACTGGTGACCTTCAGGAATGCCTATCATGGATCCACTCACGGTGCCTTGAGCGTCATGGGTGACGAAATGTACAAATCGGCGTTCCGGCCGTTGCTGCCATCCATCAGGATCCTCGATTTCGACCGACCGGATCAGCTGGACCGGATCACCCGGGCAACCGCTGCCGTCATCCTCGAACCGATCCAGGCAGAAGCCGGTATCATAACTCCATTACCGGGTTACCTGATGGCCGTCAGGGAACGATGCCGGGAAACCGGAGCCTTACTGCTTTATGACGAGGTCCAGACCGGTTTTGGCAGAACCGGTGACCTGTTTGCCTTTCAACATGAAAATAGTATTCCCGATATTCTCATTCTGGCCAAGGCACTTGGCGGCGGGATGCCCCTGGGCGCCTTTATTGCCTCTGATGAAATAATGGGAACCCTGACCCGCGATCCCGTCCTGGGGCATGTCACCACATTCGGCGGTCATCCCGTTTCATGTGCCGCCGGCCTTGCAGCTTTCAACCTGCTTCTCAGGAATAGCCTGCCGCACAAGGCACAGGAATCGGAAAAGAAAGCCAAAGCCCTGCTGAACCATCCTTCCATCAAGGAAATCCGCGGCCGCGGGCTTATGCTATCCCTGAAGCTGGATTCGGAAAAAAGGGTGGAAAGGTTTTTCAACCTGAGCCTCGACCAGGGACTGCTATTTGATTATTTCCTTTTTTGCAGGGACAGCCTGCGGTTTACGCCACCGTTAATCATCAGTGACAGCGAACTCGAAGAACTCTGCTCCCTGGTCAATGAAACCCTGGAAAAAGCCGGATAGCCTCACTTGATCTCGAAATCCAGCAGTTCTTCATTTTCAATAAAGGCCACCAGTCTGTCGCCCCTATGAACCGGCCCTACACCGGCCGGGGTGCCGGTAAAAATGAGGTCTCCCATCTGAAGCGTAAAAAAACGGGAAACATAGGCTATGATAAAATCAAAGGAAAAGATCATGTCGAAAGTCGTCCCGTTCTGAACCCGCTTTCCATTGATATTCAATCCGAAAGAAAAACCCTGAAGACTGGGCAGGCTTTTTTTATTGATAAACCTCCCGACCGGCGCAGAGCCGTCGAATCCCTTGGCAATCTCCCAGGGAAGCCTCCCTGCCTTTGCCTTTTCCTGGAGGTCACGGGCAGTAAAATCAATCCCGACGGTCAGCTCGTCAAAATACCGGCCGGCAAACCGCTCCTCAATGTTTTTCCCGACTTTGCAGACTTTCATCACGATCTCGGTTTCATAATGAATATCCGTTGAAAAATCCGGATAAAAGAAGGGTTTATTTCCCTTGATCAGGGCAGTTTCGGGTTTGAGGAAAACAACCGGCTCAACCGGTACCGGATTGTTCAGTTCGAGGGCATGCTCCCGGTAATTTCTGCCGACCGCAATGATTTTCATTTTATATCTCCCTGAGTTTTAAATAGATCCTTGTAACAACCCTTTTTGTATAGGCCGGGAAGTCCCCGTCCAGTATCCAATTGTAATAGGATCGGTCGCGACGGAAAACGTCGATGACCTTCTGGCCTTTATAACGGCCGAAATTAAAGACTTCATCACCGCGGTCATCGAGTATGATGCGTCCGGCAAAATCAACGAACCGGCTAGCCTGTCCAAAGGAGGACAGTGAGTCGACGTTGCGGTCAAGATCAGGGTAACGATCCAGCTGGGCCTGGAGGATTTCCCAGGTCGCTTCGACATCGGCTTTCGCCGAATGGGCGGCGACCAGATCCTTGTTACAATAGAATTTGTAGGCAGCAGCCAGATGACGCGGTTCTTTCTGGAAAAAGATCGCCTGCACATCTACAAACTTGTTCTCTTTGAGGTCGATATCGTAATCAGCCCGGGCAAACTCTTCCGCCAGCATGGGAATGTCAAACTTGTCGGAATTATACCCACCCAGGTCGCATCCCCGGATCAAAGCGGCCACTTCGCCGGCAATAGCCGAAAACAAAGGGGAATCCTTAACATCTTCGTCAATAATTCCGTGTATCCTGGTTGCTTCCGGCGGAATCGGCATCCCCGGATTCACGCGGTAGACCTTCAGGGTTTTGTTTCCTGACGGATCGATCTTCAACAGGGCCAGTTCGACAATACGGTCGGTTCCAACGTTCAGTCCGGTGGATTCAATATCAAAGAATACGAGAGGCCTCGTAAGTGACAAGCTGTTAAAGAATAGGGAACCCTGGTCGGCCATCTGCTCGATTTTATGCATGGTTAAAAAGAACCCCGCCGGAGCGGGGTGATTATCAGGTGTTGATCATCATCGGCATCAGCAACATCAGCAGGTTTTCATTGTCAGATTCCTCTTCTTTGGGCAGGATGATGCCGGCACGGGTCGGATCCGACAGTTCGGTGACAACCTCTTCCGATACGATGTTGTTCAGAATATCAACCAGGAAAACGGATTTAAAACCAATCTCCATATTATCCCCGGCGTATTGGCAGTTGAGTTTTTCAACGGCTGATATGGAATAATCAATGTCCTGGGCTGAGATTACCAGCTGGTTCGGCTGGAGCTGCAGTTTGACCAGGTTGCTGGCCTGGTTGGAATACACAGAAACCCTTCTCAGCGTGTTCATGAAGGCTACCCGATCGATCAGCATTTTGTTCGGGTTATTCTTCGGGATAACTGACTCATAAGCCGGGTAATTGCCTTCCACAAGCCGGCAGATCAGCTTATATTCAGATAGCGTAAATATGGCATTCTTCTCATCAAAAGCCAGGTTCACTTCATTCTCTTCCCTGGGCAGTATGTTTTTGAGCAGGTTAGCCGGCTTCTTGGGCAGGATGAAGGAGGCTTCCCGGCCGGAGCGGATATCTTTTCTGCGGTACCTGACCAGTTTATGGGCATCGGATGAGACGAACGTGGTCTGTTCCTGTCGGATCTCCACCAGGATCCCGTTCATTACGGGACGAAGTTCATCGTCAGCGGTGGCAAAGAGGGTCCGGCTGATGCCCTTGTTCAGTGACTCGGCCGAAAAGGAAACTTCGGTAACCCGCTCCTCGTTGATTGCCGGCAGAACCGGGAAATCAATGCCCGGTTTGCCGACAATGCTGTATTTTCCATTGTCAGAAACGATGTCAATGCCCAGTGAATCGAGATTCAGGTCAAAGGTCAGGGGCTGTTCGGGAAATTCCTTCAGGGTATCTATCAAGATCCGCGCGGGAATGGCGATCGCTCCGTCTCCGTCTGCATTGTCCAGTTTCAATGAGGTGATCATGGTAGTTTCCAGGTCCGAAGCGGTGATGACGAGATCATTGCCGCTCAGTTGAAAAAGGAAGCTGTCCAGGATCGGAATGGTGTTTTTTGTACTGATCACACGGCCGATGGCCTGAAGATGTGATAGCAGGTCTGTGCTGGATATTATGAACTTCATACTAATAGTTTTTATTCAGTCACTGTCACGTGATAATCCATTAAAAGTAGCAAAAACTGGCTATATGATAATTAATTCCAGTTCCTTTTCACAAAAAAATCGTCAAAGCGGAGAAAAACCGGATTAAAAACATAATACTGAATAACAGCCCAATCCTTATCATCGATCAGGCCCCACATCCTCTCATCGTCCCATTCCAGGAGAAAGCCTTCATTATCCACCTTGCCATTACCCGGACGCGGCCAGGCTTTCACGGTCCTTTTCAAGCCGGTTCTGTCCTCGAGGGTCAGTATGCGGTAAGGCGGATGGGATAGCATGGAATCGCGTGAGTGAGCCGGAATGCTGTCTGCCACAAATTCAAAATTCATTTTTTCAAACTGGCTTAGGAAGAACTTGGCTCCCACTGTATCCATCGATCCCGGGTTTACCCTGCCCGACAGGGAGCTGATGGAAAAAACGCCACTGCCCAGGTTTTCAAGCCTGAATGATTCTTGCGGGCTTGACGGGTTTTCGATCGTCACTGCGGCAATGTCATCAAAGTTATACCTGAACAGCTCCGTGGATCTCCAGCCCCTCTCGTTCACAAAGAACCGGGTGGTCAGGTAACCGACGAATCCCGGGATATGAACGACAAAGGGTACCGATGATCCTTCAATCATCATGAAAGTCCCCATCTGGTCCTGCGTAGGTCCTCCCACGTAAAGCGTCTTGAGCAGTTTCCGGCCATCATAGATTTCAACCTTGGTGTTGCGGGTAGCCAGCATTTTTACGGCGTAATCCATCATGGATTTTGAAACCGGTGACTTGACCCGGATGCGTTTGAGTGTTTTTAGCAGGTTGTCAATAGCATCAGGACGTGCGATGTACCGGTCGTTAACCAGCCAGTGGTTGCTTGTCCGGGTTAGTGTAACTTGCTGATAATCTTTCTGTACCATGAAGATCTTATCAATGGCAGCCGTGTCTTCGACGGCAAAATCCCTCAGTTCCCGTTTCAGGGAGCTGTCTGATTTCCGGATGGCCATGACGATAACAATGCCGGTGAGAACGAGAACCAATGCTATCAGGAAGGAGTATTTCTTCATTTTATTTGGAATACTTTCTTTTACGTATGAGAAAATAGATTAACCCGGCGATCAGGACCAGCACAACAGGAGTGAGCAGGTTGAAAAATTTCCAGAATAACCGGTTTTCCGTTACCTGAACAGGATCCAGCATCCTGACCCTGACCTCCCTGGAGCGGAGTTCCATCACTCCTTCATCATCCAGTAAATAGTTGACGCAATTCAACAGGAAATCTCGGTTTCCGAATGTCGTCTGGGTATAGGGATCATAACCCAGGGGGTATGGCGAAAACAACTGGCTATCCCTGGCCTGGACCAGGTTTTTACCCACCTCACCGTCAGCTATTACGATCATGCGCGTGGGCTTCGCGCTCTTCGTATAAACCTTGAATACATCGTTATTGACAAAATCAGGCATCAGACGGTTCCGGAAATGACTCGTAAAAGTGCCCTCGAGCATGACAGCCACCGGCAGGTTTTTTAACGGGAACTTCGACGGATCAGGCCGTTCGGCAAAAATATCCGTGCTAACACGTACCGGTGTCCTGACCACCCGCGAGTTGGCCGATGTCTTGAGCAGGATCCTTTTCTTCAATTCCGGATCCTCACCTACCGTGTCTATAGGGCTGACAAACTCGAATTTTACCGGGTTGATGTTCCGCGAGACCGGATTTTCCGGTATTCCGGAAATCAAGGGAAAGAAAACAAAGGGAGCCAGTTGCCAATTTGCCTGCTCAGCCCCTTCAGCGCGGGTATCCACCGGCAGTACTGCACATTGGATATCCTGGACAAGACTGGAATTGATCCGTGCGCCATAGGTGAAAAGCATGTCACCGATATTGGTGATGCTGTTCACTTTCCCCATGGTTTCATTGGAATTTGCAATTTCGTTCATGTCCACCTTGATGGCATCCACCATCCACAGTACTTTCCCACCCCGGAGAATGTATTGGTCAATAATGAATTTATCCTGTTCTGAAAAACGTTCCTTGGGATCAGCGATGATCAGAGCGCTATAGTTATCCAGAGCATTCAGTTTTCCCGCTATTTCCACCCTTTCAACCAGGTAAAAGTCCATGATTGCCCGTGCCAGGCGGACCGACTCATATTGGGTCAGTTCACCATGCCCCTCAAGGAATCCGACCCTCGGGGTATTTTCCCTGGAGACGGACCGGATACCCGAGATAAACTCGTATTCAAGCGATTCGATGGCCCGGTTTATGGTTTCGTCATTGAAACTGGATGTGAGAGTTCCCGAAAAAAAGTTCACCACCCGCTCGTATTCCTGTCCATGCTGCCGGTAGGTCAGCACAGCGGCAGGAAAGACAACCTGTTGCACAGCCGTGCCATCGGCTTTCTGAGACTGGACATTAAAATACCTGAGTCCATCCTTGGCAAGCTGATCGTAGACCTGTCGCCGGGTTGCCAAATCAGGGCTTTCCGACGGGTTGATGAATTCGTATTCAATGTTCTGTTTGCCATAGGCCTTGAAATCGCTCATCAACTCCCTGGTTGCCTTGCTGAGACGCATAAAGCCGGCCGGAAGCTTGCCGTCGAGGTATATCTTGATAAAAACCAGATCGTTCAGTTCCTTCAGATACCTGCGCGTACCGTCTGAAACCGAAAGCCTTTTCTCCTGCGTCAGGTCAAACCTGTGGAATAGGAAACTTCCCGCCACGCTGATCAGAATGACTATCAACAGGAGGATGGCCAGTTCCAGCAGGTTATTCCGTTTTACTCTTTTCTTGTCCATTCTGACCTCCTACCATTTACGGCTTTCGAGAACCATTTTTGTCAGCAGGGTAAAAACGGCCGTCACCGACAGGAAATAAATCACGTCCCGTGTATCAATAACCCCTCTTGCCAACGAATTGTAGTGATAGGCTATTCCCAGGTTGGCCAGAAAATTCTCTATCCACCCTGAAAATCCCAGTTTGGAAAGATAATCGAACCCGAGAAAGAAAATAAAACACCCTGCTACTCCCAGAATAAAGGAAACTATCTGATTCTCAGTCAGTGAAGATGTGAACAACCCGATGGAGACATAAACTCCGGCCAGCAGGATCAAGCCTGTAAAGGAGCCCCAGAATGCACCGGTATCCAGGTTCCCTTTCGGTGCACCGAGGTAACTGACTGTCATATAATAGACCAGTGTAGGCAGGATGGCCAGGATAACCAGCACGATCCCAGCCAGGTATTTGGCAAGGACGATCTTGAGGTCGCTCAGCGGCCGGCTAAGAAGCAATTCCAGTGTTCCGGTCCTCTTCTCGTCGGAAAAAAGCCTCATGGTGACAGCAGGGACCAGGAACAGAAACACCCAGGGTGCGATGATAAACATCGGATCCAGGCTGGCATAGCCTGATTCAAGGACATTGAACTCACCCGGGAAAACCCACAGGAACAGGCCTGTCAGCAACAGGTAGACTACGATGACCACGTACCCTGTTACCGAACTGAAGAAACTGTTGATCTCTCTTCTGAAAAGGGCCAGCATTACATTCTGTTTTTGACTGGAGCAAATGTAGGAAAAAAAGCTTATGGACTACGGTTTTCCTGCCATTGAGAAGACAATCCTTGCCGCCGCTTCGGCTGCAGGGACCTGTCCCAGCCGGAGCCTTAATTTATCGTAATCCTTGATCATACGGTTGCGGAATTCCTCATCGCAGACGACTTTCCGGGTTGCAGTGGTCAAACGCACGCGATTGAGCTTTCTCTGGATGAGTTCCTCTACACACGGCCTGTCCAGGATCAGGTTGACCAGGGAAATATACCGTATCCTGACCAGCATCCGGGCAATCAGGAAAGAAAGGGAGGTAGTACGGTAGCAGACCACCTGCGGAGTACCCAGCAGAGCTGTTTCGAGGGTGGCCGTTCCTGAGGTCACCAGCGCAGCATGAGCCACCCTGAGCAATTCAAGCGTCTGGTTATGGACAAGGCCTACATCGGGGACGTCAATGATTTCTTGATAAAACCCGGGATCAAAAGGATCGCACCCACTTACAACGAACCGGTAACCCGGAAATTCCGGTACAACAGACAGCATGACCGGCAATATCTTGCGGATCTCCTGTTCACGGCTGCCGGGAAGCAAAGCAATGACAGGCTTATCGGCCAGATCCAGCTGCCGCGACAAGCATACCGGATCCTGGTCGGTCACAGCCAGTACGGAATCCCTGACCGGATTTCCAACGTATTCAGCATCTACACCGTACATAGCTAAAAATGGGGGTTCAAACGGCAGTATACAGAGAGCCTTAACCGTAAAGCGGGCAAGTTTTTTGGCACGCCCGGGGAGCCAGGCCCAGACTTTAGGAGTGATGTAATAGATTACCCGGAATCCCTTCCGGTGAGTCCATCGGATCAGGCGCAGGTTAAAACCGCCAAAATCGACCGGAATGATGATGTCGGGCTTAAACCGGAGAATTTCCGCATGACACAGCCGAAAACTTCGCCGGATGACCGGGAGTCGTGTGAGGATTTGTGTGAATCCCATGAAAGCCAGATCACGGATATGGATCAGGGGTTCACCGCCCGCTTCCCGCATCCGATCCCCTCCGATAAACCGGAATTCGGCTTCAGGATCCAGCTGCTTCAGTTGCTTCATCAAGCCAGCTGCATGCTGGTCACCCGAAGGTTCTCCCGCTACCAGGAAATAACGCATGAATAGTTGCGGTTGGTGTCTGACGAATCACTGATTAAACAAACCGTACGATCAGGACGGTAAAGGCAAACAAGAAAGTCGCCAGCAACACGCCCCGGGCGCCTTTTAAGTAGTTCATCTGGATAAATCCGAAGAAAACCAACAAATCGGGAAGGACCGACAAAGACAGGATATGAGTCAGGATGCCGAGGTTCTTGTAAACCTTCAGGAATTCACCCAGGCTAAGATCGCTGTACCGGACAAAATAGAATATGACAAAAGCAATGAGGGGAACAACAATTCCCAAAATAGCGCCAATCCATACTTTGTCGAATTTCTTCATAAGCCTTAAAACTTCCACTCCTTCAGGCTGTCGAGTGTCAAATAATCCGTTACATCCACCTTAACGGGAACGATGGCTGCAAAATTGTTCGCCAGTGCCCATTCATCCGTATCATCCGATCCGGGTTCCTGATTGGCAAACTCACCGGTCAACCAGTAATAATCATGGCCGCGAGGATCAGTACGTTTGTCGAATTCCTCCTTCCAGACTCCCCTTGCCTGACGGCAAATCCTGATGCCCCGGCAAAGTTCCGGGGGAATAGCCGGGAAATTGATATTCAGGCAGGTGTACCGGGGCAGCCCGAAACGGATCACTTTGTCGATAACCGGTCCGGCATATCGGACAGCCAGACGCATGTCCGCCTCAGGCGAATGGTCATTCACTGAAAAAGCAACCGAGGGTATGCCATTCATGCAAGCCTCGATAGTGGCTGCCACCGTCCCAGAATAGAACAAGCTGACGGAGGAATTTGAGCCGTGGTTGATCCCTGATATGACCAGGTCCGGTTTCCTGTCAAGTATCTGGTTAAGTGCAATTTTAACACAATCTGCAGGTGTTCCTGTGCAGGCATAAACCGATATACCGCCATTCAGGCTGACGGTCCGTAGGCGGATAGGATGGTTCAGGGTGACTGCATGCGACATGCCCGACTGACCCGTTACCGGTGCCACCACGACCACATCGCCAAACTGGCTGGCCACTTGGGCCAATTCCCGTACCCCACAGGCCTTATAGCCATCATCATTGCTCACCAGGATCAAAGGTCGATTCATAAACATGACAGGTTAACAGAAGGGCAAAAGTAGGAATAGTTTTAGTTGCAGCATCAAGAATCCGCCACGAAGAACTCTTTTGCCTACTTTTGGATTTTTAACAGGACCAGACATGCAGAAGCCTTTTCGGCTGTTAACGGCGTTCATTCTCCTTCTGGTATCATCCGGATGCAGTGAAGACTTGCAGGTCGTTCTGCCGGGGCCACCCATTCCGGTTATTTTCGGGGTTTTCGATACCGGTGATTCGGTACATTATATCAAGCTGTCGAAATCCTTCTCAGGTTTCTCGAATCCTTACCAACTGGCATCAGAAAATTCAAATGTTTTTTATGATGATGCCCGGATCTACCTGTACGGGTATAACGGAACCCATCGATCCTATTTCGAGAAAATCACCCAAGTCCCGCGGGAAACCGGTTATTTTCCCCGCTTGCCCAATGAGTACTATGCCCTCGAGCGGAAACTGAATCCGGGATATTATCATGTAACCGTTTTACTGCCTGAAGAAGATGACACCCTGACGGCTCAGTTTACCCTGTTGAGCGAACTCGAAGTTCTTCAACCGAGAAAAGGAATGACACGATTCTATTTTTATGAAGATCCGACAGTTTTCGCCTGGAAGCCCCATCCCGGAGCCGGGTTGTATGAAATCTCCTTTTCTTTGATTTATGAGGAGGTGCTGAAAACCGGATATGCCGGCAAAAAAACCGTCACCCATAGCCGTCAGCTGAGACCCGGACATCTTGAATTTGAAAGGGACCATTATAATTACCGGTATTATTCCGATCCCTTTTTTGCTTATTTATCCACCCAGGTGAAACCGAATGACGAGGTCGATTACAGGAAACCTCTGGAACTTTTCATCCGGATAACGGCCGCAGATACGGTTTTGGCGAGGTATATCAATTGGTACGGACTTGAAATTGACGACAAGATCAATCCGAACGGCAACATACCCGGTGCCATCGGAGTGATCGGATCAATCTATACGGTAACTTTTCCCGGTCTCTCTTTATCGAACCGGTCTCAGGATTCGCTGATCAAGGGGCATTATACCCGCGACCTGGGATTCGTTGGGAACAGCGAATGGTAGCAGTTATTGAATGAGGTGCTCAAACAGCTTGATGACCATAAAGACCGGCCAAACGATTGCCTTCAGAAATCCCAGCACACCAGCCCAGAATGTGGTTGCATGGCCGATAAAATAAATGGCGGCCCCTATCAGGCCTAAACCATAAACAGCGCTTGCTCCTCCGTTATTGGCGCCGCAAGCTGTTGACTTTTTGTCCCAGCAGGAAGTCTTGGGGGTTGATTCTTCATTTGTCATAGCAGATCTATATTTTAGTTAGTATAAAACATTGTTACGTTAGACGGGCAGGTTAGGTTACATGTTACAATGCGACCCCCTATCCGCTTTGTAAGTTTTAACACATTCTTTGCTACAGGATATTTATATTTCGTATTTTTGCGAAATTAGAAACATAAATATCATGGAAAGCAACCTGATCACACCCGATCACAAACTCCTGGCCCGGTACGCCAGGGCCCTCGGGCATCCCGTTCGGGCTTACATCATTGAATTATTATCGACCCAATCCTGTTGTTTCAGCGGAGACCTGGCAGAGGACCTGCCTATTGCCCGGTCTACCCTTTCGCAGCATCTTAAAGAATTGAAATCGGCAGGATTGATCCAGGGAACCATAGAGTATCCGAAGATCCGGTATTGTATCAACCGTGAAAGCTGGGCCCGGGCCCAGCAACTGTTTGGTAACCTGCTCAGTAACCAGCCGGGTCGCATTGATCATTGTTCAAACTCAAAGTAAAAAAATGGAAATCAAAGTATTGGGAACCGGCTGTGCAAAGTGCAAAGCCCTCGAAAAGGTGACCCGTGAAGTTGTGGATGAATTAAAGCTCGATGCCACCGTAACAAAGGTGGAGGATATCATGGAAATTTTGAACTATAATGTCATGTCAACTCCGGCATTGGTGGTTGACGGCAAAGTGGTGGTTAAAGGCCGCGTGCCCGGCGCCACTGAAATCAAACAATTACTAACGAAATAATTCCATCATCATGAAGAAAATTGGTTTTCTGATGCTGGCAGCCATTCTGACGGCTGCCATCGGGATTGCTGAACCGGCAACGGTTTATGTAAATGGTCCTGCTTCCAGGATTACGCCCGATGATCCGACCGAGGTTTACTATTTTCACATGACCCGTAGATGTATGACCTGCCAGACGGTGGAGAAGGTTGCCGAACAATCCATCAAGGAATTGTATCCTGATGCGCTCAAGAAAGGGACTCTCACCTTTAAATCAGTGAACATAGAGGAAAAAGAAAACAAGGCCCTGGTCAAGAAACTGAATATCGGTGGCCAGACCCTGTTGATTGTCAACGGCAAAAACCGGCATGACATCACGGACAAAGGGTTTATGTACGCGGTAAATGAGCCTGACAAGCTGAAGGCCGAGATCAAGCTCATTCTCGACAAATACGTAAAATAACGTATGGAGTGGCTTCAGGGATTACTTGAAAACTCGCAGTGGCCTGTTCTGACCGCCTTTATCCTGGGCCTCATGACAGCCATCAGCCCATGTCCGCTGGCAACCAATATCAGTGCCATTGCCTTTATCAGCAAGGACATTACCAACAAGCGGACCGTTCTGCTCAAAGGGTTGATTTATACACTGGGGCGTGCATTCACCTATACAGCCATCGGCCTGTTATTCTTTTTCGGGCTGGGAGAAGCCGGATTATCCGGATTCTTTCAACGTTGGGGAGAGAAAATCCTGGGCCCGTTCCTGATTGTCATTGGATTCTTTATGCTGGGCATAGTAAAAATGAATATTCCGGGTATCGGCAGACTCACGGAAAGGATGGAAAACAAGACCGGCAAAGGATATTTTGGCGTATTCCTTTTGGGAGTTGTCTTTGCCCTGGCCTTTTGTCCATATAGCGGAGTACTTTATTTTGTGATGCTGATACCGATGGCTGTGGCTTCGGCCGACGGTTTGTTCCTGCCTCCCGTGTTTGCGCTTGCCACCGGGCTTCCGGTAATCCTGTTTGCCTGGATGATCGCCTATGCTGTTGGCAGCGTTGGAACAATCTATAATAAAATCAAAGTCTTTGAACTGTGGTTCAGGCGGATCGTAGCGGTACTCTTCATCGGCGTAGGCATCTATTATATTATAACAACATTGATTATTTAAATGATATTGGATATCGGATGTTGGATATCGGATATTAGATATCGGATATGGGATATTAGATATTGGAAATCCAGAATCCAGCATCCAACATCCAAAATCCAAACTTCATAGAATTGAAAAAAGAACTTAAGATATTGTTTTGGATCGTTGCGGTTTTCCTGGGGGTATTCTTCCTGCCCATCGGTAAACCGGTATTCCGGGAAGCGGTTGATGCAACGCTGGACCTTAGCAAGTGGTATGCCCGCGAGCACTTTATCATGTGTCTGCTTCCGGCTTTCCTGATTGCAGGTGTGATTTCGGTATTCGTAAGTCAGGGCTCCGTCATTAAATATTTTGGCGCCAAAGCAAAACGATGGGTGGCCTATTCGGTTGCCGCCGTTTCGGGAACGATCCTGGCTGTTTGCAGTTGCACGGTCCTTCCTCTGTTTTCAAGCATTCACAAAAGGGGCGCTGGCCTCGGCCCGGCAATTGCCTTTCTGTATTCAGGTCCAGCCATAAACATACTGGCCATCATCCTGACGGCTAAGATCCTTGGGCCTGAAATGGGTACCGCCCGGGTTATCGGCGCGGTTTTATTCAGCATCATTATCGGGCTGATCATGGCATTCCTCTACCGGAAGGAAGAACGGGAAAAAGCCAAAGAGCAACTCAGCTTTCCCGATGTGCCTGAAAAAAGACCGATAGGGCATACCTCGCTGATCTTTTTCAGCCTGGTGCTGATCCTGGTGTTCGCCAACTGGGGCAAACCATCAGCCGATAGTACATCGGGAACCTGGTTCTGGGTCTGGTCGCACAAATGGTTCATCTCGGGTTTCTTCAGCCTTGTGCTTGCCTTCGCCATGACCTATGTGATGAAGATCGCCTGGTGGCAGGTTGCCGCAGTGACCGCAGCAACTGCTGTATCCGCGCTATTAGCCGACAGCCCCATGGTGCCGATGGTGGTGGGTATCGCAGGGGTTAGCCTGGTCTCCCTGCTTAATAAGAAGGACGAGGACAACCGCGAATGGATAGTGTCGACCTGGGGTTTTGCCAAACAGATCATTCCCCTGCTGGCCATCGGGGTGGTGATCGCCGGATTCCTTCTGGGTTCAGCGCACGATGGAACCACCATCCGTGGGATTATTCCCAACGAGTGGATTGCATCCCTGGTGGGAGGCAACTCACTATTCTCAAACTTTTTTGCCTCGATCGTGGGAGCTTTTATGTATTTCGCCACGCTGACAGAAGTGCCTATTGTACAGGGACTCCTCTCGGCAGGCATGGGAAAAGGTCCCGCCCTGGCATTGCTCCTGGCCGGCCCGAGCCTTTCGCTTCCGAGTATGCTGGTGATCAGGGGCGTGCTGGGAACTCAGAAAACAGGTGTTTATGTTATTTTGGTCGTAATGATGGCCACGGTGACAGGAATGATATTTGGAAATATATAAATCAAACGAATATGGGATGTTGTGGTTCAAATGAGGTAAAAAGCGATGACCTGAAAGGTATCGTCAAAGACAAATACGGCAAGATTGCCTCAGCCGGAAACACGGATTGTGGCTGCCGATGTAGTGCGGATTCACCTGCTGAATTCTCTGTTTTTAAGGATTCCTACGATGGGCTTGAGGGTTATGTTCCCGAAGCAGATCTGAATCTCGGTTGCGGAATTCCGACTGCTTATGCCAATATCCAATCCAGGGACACGGTCATTGACCTGGGTTCGGGCGCTGGCAATGATTGTTTTGTGGCTCGCCGCCTGGTCGGACCGGACGGCGAAGTGATCGGGATCGATATGACCCCTGAAATGATCGAAAGGGCAAAATCCAATGTCCACAAGCTCGGGTATGACAATGTTAAGTTCCGGCTCGGTGATATTGAGAACCTGCCGGTCACGGCCAACAAGGCTGATGTGGTCATCAGCAACTGTGTCATCAACCTGGTGCCGGATAAATACATGGCTTTTCATGAGATCATGCGGATCTTGAAGCCCGGCGGCCATTTCTGTATCAGCGACATTGTCAGCGAGGGGGTAATCCCGGCTGAACTGATGGCACAGGCTGAATTGTACGCGGGCTGCCTTTCCGGTGCTCTTCCGGTGGGTAAATACCTGGCAATCATAGAGCAAACGGGATTCATCAGGGTTGAAATCAAGAAGAAAAAGCTTGTCGATCTTCCGGAGCAATTGCTAAATGAATTTCTGAATCCGGATCAGGTGGATAGATTTATAAAGAGCGCAGTTGGATTCTATAGCATTACGGTGACCGGAGTCAAACCAACCTGTTCATGCGGTTGCAGTTAACAAGAATATGAGCTTTTCCATCGGACATCAGCTGCAGTACACTCCGCGCGAAGCCTATCAAAGGTGCCTCGAAGGATCGGTGATACTGGATATCAGGCCTGAAGTCCTCTGTCTTTATAAAGGATTCGATGTACCGCAGGTACTGTATTGCCCTTTTCATGAAATCATCCGGTATCTTGACAGCCTCCCCGCTGATAATGAACTCATCGTGGCCGATTCTTCAGGAATCCAGGCACGTGAGGTCATCCACCTGCTGATGGATCATGGCTTCAGCCGTGTTGCAGGATTGGCAGGCGGCATGGTTGAATGGGAACGTGACGGGATGCCGCTGATCCTTGACAACAAAGCACGTTTGTCGGGTTCCTGTATGTGCCAACTCAAATTCAGAGACAAAAAGTGATTTGTTGATGTGCTGATGTGCTGATTGTTTGATGTGCTGATTGGACAATTTAAAGTTTGGACTCTATGGAAAAGAAAAATGATTTGTTGGATTTGACGTTTGAGTTTGCACTTGATATCATTGCATATACAGAACAACTTGAGACACCAAGAAGGTACACGATAGCCTTTCAATTATTGAAGTCAGGGACTTCGATCGGGGCCAATGCCCGGGAAGCTCAATCCGCCGAGAGCCTTATCGATTTTATCCATAAGCTGAAAATCGCTGCGAAAGAATGTGAAGAAACTGAATACTGGCTCCTTCTATGTCAGAAATCAAAAAACTATCCTGACGCACAGTTCCTGATCGATAAAAACCTTAGGATCAAGATGTTATTGTCTTCAATTATCTCAACATCCAAAAGAAAATTGAAGCCCGAATGATTTTAATCGGCAAATCAGCAAATCAGCAAATCATCTTATGAAAGTCTTGATCCTATGTACCGGCAACTCCTGCCGCAGCCAGATGGCCCAGGGATTTCTGAAAACCTTCCACCCAGGGTGGGATGTCTTTTCCGCCGGAACCCGGCCGGCTCACCGGGTTAATCCTTATGCCATCAGGGTAATGGCTGAAAAGGGGATTGATATCAGCAGAGAACACCCGAAACGGGTGGATCAGTTTATCCGTGATGAATTTGATTATGTGGTCACAGTTTGTGACGGAGCCCGGGAAGTATGCCCGGTCTTTTTTGGCAAGGTGCAACATCGTCTGCATATCGGCTTCGAGGATCCGGCCAATGCCACCGGTACCGAGGAGGAAATCCTGGCAGTCTATCGCCGTATCCGGGATCAGATAGAAACCCGGTTCAGCACCTTTCCTGATTAACATCCAACATCCTATATCCAGCATCTAATATCCAACGTTTATGAACACGATCGGTTTTATCGGAGGAGGAAGGATCACCCGGATCTTCCTCCATGGATTTGCCAACCAGGGAATGAACCTGGGTGGTATCTCGGTGTATGATCCCGACCAGCTTGTCCTGGATCAGCTTAAGGCCCGCTTCCCGGCCGTATCAGTCAGTTCGAAGAGCCTCATTGATGCTGCGGTGGCAGACTGTTTATTCCTAGCAGTGCATCCGCCAGTGATGATGGAAACTCTTACTGCCATTAAGCCATTGATCCGTCCGTCATCAACCGTTGTCTCCCTGGCACCAAAATTCACGATCGAAAAAATCCGATCGGTATTGACCGGGCATACGGATATTGCCCGGATCAATCCCAGCGCTTCATCCTATATCAATCAGGGAATCAATCCGATAACTTACTCCTTAACTATGAACCTCCGTTCCCGGACCGATCTCCAAAAGCTAATGGTACCGCTCGGTTGCCTGCCTGAGGTGGAAGAACCAAAGATTGAGGCTTATGCCGTGATCAGTGCCATGGGACACACCTATTTCTGGTTCCAGATCCAGAAACTGAAAGAACTGGCCATTCAGTTCGGCATGGCACCGGATGAGGCTGAAGAAACCATTGCCGGTATGATGGATGGTACGCTGAAAACCCTGTTTAATTCCGGTCTCGACTATGCCGGGGTAACCGATCTGGTCCCCGTTAAACCGCTTGGTGCTGTGGAAGAAACGATCAAGGCTCACTATGATGAGTACCTGATCCCCATCTTCAACAAAATCAAACCCTAATCGCGTAAGCCCGCAAGCTCTACTATAATGAAACGCCTTTCCTTCCTCGACCGTTATCTCACCCTCTGGATCTTCCTGGCCATGCTGGCCGGAGTCCTGTGGGGATATTTTTCGCCTTCCATTGCTGATTTCTGGAACTCGATGAGTTCCGGGACCACCAACATTCCGATTGCCATCGGGCTGATTATCATGATGTATCCTCCATTGGCCAAGGTCAGGTACGAGGAACTGGGCAAGGTTTTCAGGAATTGGCGAGTTCTTCTCCTTTCCCTCATCCAGAACTGGATCATCGGTCCGGTCCTGATGTTTTTCCTGGCCATTCTCCTGTTGCCGGATATGCCTCATTACATGACAGGCTTGATCCTCATTGGTCTGGCCAGGTGTATTGCAATGGTTATCGTATGGAATGAACTGGCGAAAGGTGATACCGAGTATGCGGCAGGCCTGGTGGCTTTCAACAGCATTTTCCAGGTTCTATTCTTCTCGGTCTATGCCTGGGTGTTTATCACTGTCCTCCCGGGTTGGTTTGGCAGGGAAACCACCGAGGTCCACGTGACCATGGGGCAGATCGCCAAGAGTGTTTTTATTTACCTGGGTATTCCCTTCCTGGCAGGCATGATCACCCGGTTTGTCCTGATCAGGGTGAAAGATAAAACCTGGTATCATGAGAAATTCATTCCCAGGATCAGCCCTCTGACCCTGGTCGCGTTGCTGTTCACTATACTGGTGATGTTCAGCCTGAAAGGGGAGTATATCGTCCAGCTACCCCTTGATGTTTTAAGGATCGCCTTGCCGCTGGTAATCTATTTCCTGATCATGTTTGTGGTTTCTTTCCTGATGGCCAGGAGGATCGGAGCCGGTTATGCTAAAACCGTCACGATCAGTTTTACCGCAGCCAGCAACAACTTTGAGTTGGCGATTGCCGTTGCAATTGCCGTGTTCGGGATTAATTCGGGTGAGGCCTTTGCAGCCGTGATAGGTCCCCTGGTAGAGGTACCGGTACTCATCAGCCTGGTGAATGTGGCACTCCGGTGGAAGAAGAAATTTGAACAGGCTGAATGATCCTATCATCAAGCTTGATATAAAGAAAGGCGATTACATCATTTTGCCATGCAACCGCCTGATTTCCCGGGTGGGCACTACTGGATTCGAACCAGTGACCCTCTGCTTGTAAGGCAGATGCTCTGAACCGACTGAGCTAAGCGCCCGAAAGAGGGTGCAAATATACATCCTTTTTCGAAGCTTGCAAGAACCGTCCGGAAAACCCTGTAAGTGATACCGGCTCAACTGTCAGGATTGATTGTTACTTTTGCGGAAAACCGGTTTATGCGTATCCTGATTGTCGAAGATGAGATTAAAGTCGTTGATTTCCTGCGGATGGGACTCAGGGAGGCAGGCTACGAAGTTGAAGCGGCCTATGACGGGCAGCTGGGATACCGCCTGGCCATCACCAATAAATTCGACCTGATCATCCTCGACGTAATCCTGCCCGGGCTGAATGGTTTCGAGGTCTGCCGGAAGATACGCGAAAACCAGGTCGAGGTGCCGGTACTCATGCTGACAGCTCTCGGCACAACAGATGACAAGCTCGACGGTTTCAACGCGGGCGCCGACGATTACCTGGTGAAACCCTTTGAATTTGACGAATTGCTGGCCAGGATCAAAGCCCTGGCCAAAAGGGCCTCAACGGCTTACAGGCCCGGCCTGATTCTGAAGGTGGCTGATCTGGAACTGGATATTAATAAGAAAACAGCTAAAAGGGGAAACACCGTTTTTGAATTGACCGCCAAGGAATATGCCCTCCTCGAATACCTGATGCGCAACAAGGGGAAAGTCCTTTCAAGGGCTGAGATCGCTGAAAAAGTCTGGGAAATCTCTTTCGATACCGGAACCAATATCGTTGACGTTTATATCAACCTTCTCCGGAAAAAGATCGACCGGAATTTTGAGCAAAAGTTGATCCAAACCCGGATTGGCATGGGCTATACGATAGACTCTGAATAAATGGAAATCCGTTCAAAGCTCAACCTCCAATTCACGGCCATCGTGGCTGTCATCCAGCTGATCCTGTCGGTGGCCATCTATTTCCTGTTCGCCCAGTTCAGGATCGAGGACCTCTATTCCCGGCTGGAGGACAAAGCCACCAGCATGGGACAAATGTTGATGGAAATCGAGGAAATCGATACCGATCTGCTGAAAAAAATTGAAACCAACAATCCGCTCAGCCTCCCGAATGAAAAAACCATCATCTATGATGAACGTGACCGGTTGCTGTTTACCAATGATGACAAGGGAGAAATGAGGATCCATTCGGACCTGATCGACCAGGTGAGACTCAACAACCGTATCCGCAGCTCGTTCGGTGAATATGAAATACTGGGGAGGCTTTACACGAGCGCAAGCACACGAATTGTCGTGTTCGTTGGCGCCATTGACCTGTATGGTTTCCGGAAATTGGCCGTTCTCAAACTGATCCTGTTAATCGTTTTTATTGCCGGGCTGGTCATTGTTTATTTTGCCGGACGGATTTTTGCCGGACGGGCAGTACAACCCATACTGAAAGTAATGTCCCAGGTGGATCAGATCGGCGTAACCAACCTGAATGCCCGTCTGGATGAGGGGAACAGCAAGGATGAGATTGCCCGACTGTCGGCTACCTTCAACAAGCTTCTGGAAAGGCTGGAAACCTCTTTCAGGGTCCAGAAAAGTTTTATTGCCAATGCTTCCCATGAACTCAACACTCCCCTGACTGTCATTACCGGTCAGCTGGAAGTAGTTCTGATGAAAGCCCGTACAAATGATGAATACGCCAAGTCCATCCTTGACGTGCTCAATGAAATACGGAACCTGAATGTATTGTCCAAGAAACTCCTTATGTTGGCCCAGACCAGTTCAGAAGCAAGCAACCTTAACTTTTCCCCGCTGAGGATCGATGACCTGCTGTGGCAGATCAGATCCGATCTGGTCAATCGATACCCCACCTTCATTATCAAGATTGAACTGGATGAGGAGCTGACTGACGAGAATCAGCTTATTGCTTCGGGAAATGAGGTCCTGATGAAAACCGCTTTTGCCAATATTATTGAGAACGGTTGCAAGTACTCAGATAACCACCAGGTTGTGGTCCGTCTCTCGATGGTCGGCCAGGACCTTGTCATTCATTTCACTGACAAGGGAATCGGCATACCCGAACAGGAGTTGCCGATGATCTTCCAGCCGTTTTATCGAAGCCGGTCTGCCAAGAATATTTCCGGTCACGGAATCGGCCTATCGTTGGTTGAGAATATAATTATCCTTCACAAAGGTTATATCCGGGTCAGCTCACAGCCCGGGAAAGGTTCTGATTTTGAAGTGGGTCTTCCCCTGGCCCGATTAAAGAAATGACCCGGCTCATTTAATCCTTTTTTAATCCGGTTTTAATCTCCCCCAGGCTTCAAAACGTTATGTTCGCTGCAGAATCCAAGCGAATCCGGGATTAATCGATACAGGATTAATCAGGAAGAAACAGTTTGATTTTTGTTTTGGGGACATGGCTGATATATTCGGTCCATGTCCCTTGCCGTTTAGGGGGTATTCATCGTTCCATTCTATTCTATTCTATTCAATTCAATCAAATCAATTAATTTTATTGTTTCTGTTTTTCGTGATCCGATAATGTTTGAAAAACAAAATCATTATGGGTAATCATTCCGTGCATGACATTCCGAGAAGGGAATTCCTTTCCATGAGCATGAAGGGAGGCTTGCTGGTTGCCTTGTCGCCCGTGGCCCTGTCGAACCTCTGGTCCTGTGGAACTTCAGCTCCGCCGCCTGCCATCGCAAATATTGACCGTGAGGTCCTTGGCAAGATCCTCGCCAGGGCCCTGGCTAAGGGCGGTGATTTCGCCGACATATACCTTGAAAACCGGGTATCCCGGCAAATCATCATGCAAGAATCGAAATTTAAAAGCGGGTTGTACGGCATCGGCCAGGGAGCCGGTGTCAGGGTGATTTCGGGCAACAAGACCGGGTACGCATATACCGATGTTATCACTGAGGAAAAATTGATGAGGGCTGCCGAAGTGGCCTCCTTCGTTGCCCTGAACGGTTCGCCGGTCGAGCCGGTGGACCTGACCACTACCAAGCGCGATTCCTTTGTGACGGTCAAGGTTCCCCTGGGTGAAGTAGCGGATACACGCAGGATCGCGATCATAGAAAAAGCCAACCAGGCTGCCATGGATTTCGATCCCAGAATAAAGATGGCTGTGATTGATTACTACGATGAAGTGAGGAGCCGCGTGATCGCTACCAGCGAAGGTGTCTACCTGAAAGATGAATTACCCCTTCTGTTTTTCATTGTCCAGGCCATGAGCGATGACGGAAAAGCACGCCACATGGCCCGAGAGCGCCTGAGCATGCATTCGGGCTTCGAGATTTTCGATCAGGTTAACCCTGAAACAGTTGCCAGGAATGCTGCCAGAGAGGCTATTGCCATGCTCGGTGCGCAGGATGCTCCGGCCGGGATGATGGATGTCGTGATGCAGAATGGATGGGGTGGCGTTTTGGTACACGAGGCTGTCGGGCACCCGTTGGAAGCGGACAATATTGCTAAAGGGATCGGCGCTTTTACCGGGAAAATCGGAAAAAAAGTGGCCAGCGATTGCTTTACGATGGTGGACGATGGTTCTCTTCCCAATTTTCGAGGCACGATCAATTTTGATGATGAGGGCACACAGGCAAGGCGGAATGTGCTGATTGAAAACGGAGTCCTGAAAGCGTACATGACTGATATCCTAAGTGCCAGGCAGCTGGGAATGGAACGGACAGGCAACGGGAGGCGCGAATCCTTCCGGTACATTCCGATACCCAGGATGACCAATACTTTCATTGAACGGGGCCAGGACGATCCGGCCGGCATACTGGCCTCCACTAAAAAAGGCATTTATGTCCAGAGCCTGAGCGGGGGAAGCGTCAATCCGGTCACCGGAGTGTTCAATTTTACATGCCGTGAAGCCTACCTGATCGAAGACGGAAAGAAAACATCACCCATCAAGGGAGCTACCCTGATCGGTTCCTGCCTGGACGTCATTTCGAATATTGATGCCGTCGGCAATGACCTGGAGTTCGGGCCCGGCATCTGCGGCAAAGGCCAGGCGGCGGAAGTCTCTGCAGGGCAGCCTACCGTGAGGATTCGGGGGATCAACGTCGGGGGAAGCAGAGGATAAGGAGGAAGGAGAAAGGAGAAAGGAGGAAGGAGAAAGGAGAAAGTAATCCCGGGTGGAGACCCGGGAACCAAAATAAAAAGTATGGACTACAAAAAACTGACGGAAGAGCTGGTGCAGAAGTGCCTGAAAAAAGGAGCGGCTTCGGCAGAGGTTTATCTCGAATTGGTTCGAAACCTGACAATCAATGTTTTAAACGGTGAGATTGAAATCATCCAGGAAGCCTCATCCGCCGGAGTGGGTTTCCGTGTGATCGTGGATGGCAAACTCGGATTCAGTCATTGCAATGACCTGAATGACATAGCATTGGAAGATACTCTCGGGCGCGCTATTGAGTTTGCAAAGCTGACCACGGCGGATAAAGACAATATCCTCCCGGATAACAAGACTTTCAATCCCGTGGCTGATCTCTATGACCCGGAAATATCAAAGATACCCATGGACAGGAAGATCAATATGACCCTGGAACTGGAAAAACTGGCCATGGCTCATCCCGGTATCAGCAAAAGTTCAGGCGCCTCCTATGGTGAGGGGGAGTCAGAAGTGTTCATCTCTAATTCCAATGGGATCGCTAAAACAGCACGATCATCCGGATGCTACCTGGGGGTAAGCGTGGTGGCTGAAAAAGGAGAACAAAAAAATACGGGCGATGAAGGTTGTTCGCGTGTTTTCTTTGCTGACCTCAAACCACTGCAAGAAATCGCTGACAAGGCTGCCGGGAAAGCCATCTCCCTGCTGGATCCGGTTGAAGTCAAAACCCAGCGTGCCAGCGTGATATTCGATCCGGAAGTAGGCGCAGCCCTTCTGGGAGGCGTCATTGAAGCCATCGACGGAGAACGGGTCAATCAGGGAGCCAGTTTCCTGAAAGATACCCTGAATAATAAATTTGCCTCCGAACTCCTGACAATCATCGATGACGGCACCCTGCCCAAAGGACTTGCCAGCACGCCGTTTGACGGTGAAGGTGTTTCAACCGGAAAAAGGATCCTGATAGAGAAAGGCGTTCTGAAAAGCTTCATCCATAATACCATATCAGCTAAAAGAGCAGGGTTGACAAGTACCGGAAACGCTTCGCGCGGGGGTTATTCCTCACTGCCGGGAATCGGAACCCATAATATTTCCGTGGAACCAGGATCACATTCCCGGGAGGACATCATCGGCGCTACCAAGGCCGGGCTATTTTTGAAAGAGGTCACGGGATACGGGATTGATCCCGTAAGCGGGAATTTCAGCGGAGGCGCCAGCGGCCTCTGGATTGAAAACGGCCGGATTGCTTTTCCTGTCAAGGGACTGACCATAGCCGGCAGTGCGCAGGAAATCCTTAATGGGATCGACATGATGGGCAGAGATATTGACCGCAACCTGACCTTCGCCTCCCCGACTTTCAGGGTCAGGGAGATGCAGATCGGGGGAAATAAAGCGTGATTCGTGACTCGTGATTCGTGACTCGTGACTCGTGACTCGTGACTCGTCGATCGTAATGAGCTAATTGACTGTTCTACAGTCCTTCCCCTACCACATAGGTACTCCCTGTTATCAACACCAAATCTCCGGGACCGGCTGATTTGCGGGCGGCTGCAACTGCCTCGGGAACAGCCTGATGGATGGAACCCTTTAATCCGTAAAATGCAGCCTTGGCGGCCAGCAATTTGACGTCCAAAGCTCTTGGGATGGAAGCCTGGGTAAAATAATAGGCGGCACTCTGAGGCAATACCTGGAGTATTTTATCAATTTCCTTGTCGCTTACAGCACCATAAACAATGTGTAGGTTTTTAAGCCTCGTGTTGGACAGTTGATAAACCACTTCCCGGATACCGTCCAGGTTATGGCCGGTATCGGCAACGGTCCTGGGATTCTCAGCGATTATTTCCCAACGGCCCCGGAAACCGGTCAGCGCACGGACTTCAGCTATTCCTGAATAAACCGATTCGTCGCTGATGTCCCAGTCCCTTTTTCTCAAAAGTTCTATCACCTCAAGGACAACCGGGAGGTTTTTACGCTGGACCAGGCCAAGCTGGTCGCTGAAAATCCCGGGATAAACGGGACTCTTTCCCTTCAGGACCTGAAAATACTGCCTGTTGTCGGGGGTTACGACAGACCAGGGAGCCTGAAAAAAATCATTTGCAAAATAGAATGGAGATCCGGCCTTGTTTGCCGCTTCTTGGAGGATCCTGCGGATATTCCTGTTCTTGTCGCCAATGACCACGGGTATTCCGGGCTTGATGATCCCGGCCTTTTCCAGGGCAATCTCTTCGAGGGTATTGCCCAGGAAGTCCATGTGGTCATAACCGATATTGGTAATTACGGAAATCACCGGATCGATGATGTTTGTTGAATCCAGCCTGCCTCCCAATCCTGTTTCGATCACGGCGACACGTACATCGTGCCTCGAGAAATAATCAAATGCCATGGCTGCCGTCATCTCAAAAAAGGACGGATGGATTTCCTCCAGAAGGATTCGGTTATCCTCAACAAAAGCGATCACCTCCTTCTTGTCGATCATTTCACCGTTTATCCGTATTCGTTCCCTAAAATCCTGCAAATGGGGAGAGGTGAAAAGCCCTGTCCGGAATCCGGATTTCTGCAAGACAGCGGCCAGCATACAGGCCACCGATCCCTTTCCGTTCGTACCGGCAATATGGATGCTCAGGAAATTCCGGTGCGGGAATCCAAAGTGCTTGTCCAGCTTCAGTGTATTGTCGAGATCCGCCTTGTAGGCAGCCCTGCCGATCCGGTGAAACATCGGCAATTGTGAAAAAAGCCAGTCGGTTGTTTCCCTGTAGTTCATCAATGCAATTTTACTATATTTAACCTGAAACACGGATACAATCATGGTTAATCAGAAGAAAATCTTTGTGCTTGATACTAACGTGCTTCTGCACGATTACAAATGCATTTACCAGTTTCAGGAGCATGATATTATCCTCCCGATAACGGTTTTGGAGGAACTCGATAAATTCAAGAAGGGCAATGACCTGATCAATTTCCAGGCGAGGGAATTCGTGAGGGAGTTAGATCAGCTGGCAGGGGAGATGCTGTTCACGGAAGGGATCTCCCTGGGGCGTGGTTTGGGAAGGCTTTACATCGAAACCGGCAAACCTTTTTCCCGTGAAATGGAAGAGTCATTTGAAGAGAAGATTGCGGATCACAGGATACTGGCCATCGCTGATTATGCCCGAAACAAGAATCCGGAGAAACAGGTGATCCTGGTGACCAAGGATGTTAACCTGAGGATCAAAGCCAAGGCCCTTGGGCTGACTGCGCAGGATTACCGGGCCGGCCAGGTCACCAACATTGAGTACCTGTATGAGGGCATACCAACCATCCCTGACCAGAGTGATGAAGCGATTAGCAAACTTTATTCCAACATGGAAGGAGTGTCGATCGAGGAGTTCAACCTGGGTATCGATCCGATGGCCAATCAATACATGATCCTCAAAGGGAGCAACTCGACCGCGCTGGCCATGTTTGATATCCGTACCAGCGCCCTGCATGTCGTTCAAAAGCAGAAATGTTACGGGATTGAGCCGCGGAACGCCGAACAAACCATCACCCTGGATGCGTTATCAAGACCGGATATACAACTGGTCAGCCTGACCGGAAAAGCCGGAACCGGGAAGACCTTGCTGGCTCTGGCAGCCGCTTTGCAGCAAAGGCGCGATTACCACCAGATTTATCTGGCAAGGCCGATCATTCCTTTGGGCAATCGTGATCTGGGTTACTTGCCCGGGGACGCCCACGAGAAGATCGAGCCTTACATGCAGCCTCTCTTCGACAACCTTTCCGTCATACGGCACCAGTTTGACCAGCGCAGCAAGGAATTCCAGAAAATCGACCAGCTTCTGCAGGAGGAAAAGCTGATCATCACCCCGCTGGCTTACATCCGCGGACGGAGTCTCAGCAAAGTCTTCTTCATTGTAGACGAAGCCCAGAATCTCACGCCCCACGAAGTCAAAACGATCATCACCCGGGCCGGGGAGGGAACCAAGATCGTGTTCACCGGCGACATACAACAGATCGATTCCCCTTACCTTGACACCAAATCGAACGGTCTGTCCTACTTCACCGACAAAATGAAAGGACAGGATATTTTTGCCCATGTGAACCTGGTCCACGGGGAACGCAGTCATCTCGCAGAACTGGCAAGCAACCTGTTGTAGATTTACGATTTACGAATGAAGATTTGAAAACGGTTGCGTTTCATACCCTGGGGTGCAAACTGAATTTCTCGGAAAGCAGTGAAATTGGCAGGCAATTGACTGAAGCCGGTTATGGAAGGGTTCCATTCGGCACGCGGGCTGATGTAACGGTTATTCATACCTGCAGTGTGACCGGATCAGCAGACCGGAAAACCCGCCAGGCTATCCATAAAGCAGTCCGGGTTTCTCCCGAAGGATTTATTGTGGCCATTGGCTGCTATGCCCAGTTACAACCGGGCGAGATCGCCTCGTGGCCGGGAGTTGACCTGGTTCTTGGAACCAGTGAGAAGTTTGACCTGGTCAGGTATCTGGGCGATACCCGAAAAAAGGCCAAACCAGAAATCCACTGTTGCGAAATAGCCGGTGAGGAGGTTTTCTTCCCCGCTCATTCAGCCGCTGAGCGGACCAGGGCTTTTCTTAAGATACAGGATGGATGCGATTACCCATGCAGCTATTGCACGATCCCAAAGGCACGGGGAAGAAGTCGAAATCCGTATATATCCGAGCTGGCCGGACAAGCCAGGGAACTGGCAGCAGAAGGGTTTAAGGAGATCGTCCTGACGGGAGTCAATGTCGGTGATTTCGGCAAAAGTACCGGTGAGACCTTTCTCGACCTGTTACGGATGCTGGACCGGACGGAAGGGATACTCAGGTTCCGGATCTCTTCAATCGAACCCAACCTCATACCTGTTGAATTAATACGGTTTGTGGCCGATTCTGAACGGTTTGCCCCGCATTTTCACATACCCTTGCAATCCGGTTCCGATAAAATACTGAAACTGATGCGCCGCAGATACGGGAGGGAAACCTTTGCCCGCCGCGTGCTCGAAATCAAGGAAAAAATGCCGCACGCCGGTATCGGGGCAGACATCATTGCCGGATTTCCCGGTGAAACCGCCGAAGATCTTGACGATGCCGTACGGTTCATCAGCAGTTTACCCCTCTCCTACCTGCACGTCTTCACCTATTCCGAAAGGCCCGGCACTCCCGCTTCCGGGATGCCCGGCCGAATCCCTGAACGGATCCGGGATGAACGGAGCCATTTTCTCCAACAGCTTGGCAATGAACTGAAAGCAAGATTTTATCGGTCACTCATAGGACAGGAGCGTATCGTGATCCTTGAAAAGCTCAGGTCGGATGGCACCATAACGGGTTTTACCGACAACTATGCTGAAATCATCCTTGACGCCCGGCCGGAAATGGAACATGCAACGGTGAAAGTCAGAATAGAATCGCTCCGGGATGAACGGCTCACAGGTCACATTGTACCATTGAATTCCTAATTTTATACCGATGAACTTATCCGCCCTCACTGAATCAGTCATCCTGGCAGCCCGGTCAGCAGGACAATACCTTAAATCAATGACAGGCAAACTGGATCAGAGCATGATCGAAATCAAGGGTAAAATGGATTTTGTGACGGTGGTGGACAAAGAATCAGAAAGCAGGCTCCTGGCCGACCTCGGCAGAATCCTGCCTGAAGCCGGTTACATCGCGGAGGAAGGAACCCTTTCCCATCGGGGTAAAACCTATAACTGGATCGTGGACCCGCTGGACGGGACCACCAACTTCATTCACGGGGCCAGCCCCTTTTCCATCAGCATCGCCTTGCTGGAAAATGAAGATCTGGTCTCCGGTGTCATCTATGATCCCATCAGTGATGAGTGCTTCTCGGCGTATTACGGCGATACTGCAAGGCTTAACGGGAAACCGGTGCAGGTGAGCCGTTGCAGCCGCCTTGACCAGGCCCTGGTAGCCACAGGATTTCCTTACAGTGATTTTTCACTGCTTGATTCTTACCTGGCTTCGCTGAAAGACCTGATGGCCCTGACGCACGGTATCAGACGCCTCGGTTCAGCAGCCATGGACCTGGCTTATGTCGCCTGCGGCCGCTATGATGCATTCTGGGAGTACCACTTGAAGCCCTGGGATGTGGCAGCGGGGACCGTCATCATCAGGCAGGCCGGCGGGAAGGTCTGTGACTTTCGCGGCGGGAATGATTTTCTTTTCGGTGAGGCATTCGTGGCGACCAACGGGAGAATTCAAGCTGAATTTCTGGAACTACTGGCAAAACACTTCGGACCCGATCTTGGCAAACACTAACCAATTCCTTGTAAAAGGCATTAAATCAGGCGACAGAGCTTTGTACAAGGCCCTGTTCATGGAGTTCAGCCCAGCTTTGAGCCGGTATTCGCAATCGATCACGGGTAACAGGGAAGCGTCGCGTGAACTGGTTCAGGACCTGTTCCTCGAAATATGGGAAAATCGTTCCGATATCAGTATTACAGGTTCTGTCAAGGCTTACCTGTTCTCGGCCATCTATCACAAAAGCCTGAACTGGCTCCGGGCGGACAAGATCAGGATCAGGTATGCACAACATCCGGTCGGTATTCAAAACTGGTTTCCGGGATTCAATAAAACGGAACCTGATGATCCGCTCCAGCTTGATATCATCGAATCAGAAATCAAACGCCTGCCTGACCGCTGCCGTGAAGTCTTTACCCGAGCGGTCATTCTGGGTGACAAGTTGCAGGAAATCGCTGCACTGTTGGGTCTTTCCGAAAAAACCGTAGAAAACCACCTTGCCCGTGCCCGGAGAATCTTGCGTTCCCGGCTAAAAAAAATCCGCTGAACAATTGAGTGTTTTATTGTTCTTGGGTGTCTCAGGATAAAAAGAAACATCCATGATAACCGATGAAGTATTGTTCAGGTATTTAAGCGGGGATCTCTCGGAGCGGGAAAACCGGACAGTGGATCATTGGCTGGCAGCTGATCCGGTTCACCAGGCCAGGTTGGATTCTCTGAGAAAATTCTGGGAAGTTGAAGTTCCGGCCCCGGGCTCTGAAGCAGAAGAGGCTGAATGGCTGACAGTGGAATCACGCATGAAGGAAGCTGTCCCAAGTATTCGCCGGGAACCAAAGAAAATCAGTCTACGATATGCTGCCATCGCAGCTTCCCTGCTGATCCTGCTGGGGACAGGAATGTTTATGCTCCTGCACCAGCCCACACGGACCATCCGCAACCACACTCTGGCTACGCAAACCCATTACCTCCCTGACGGATCGGAAGTGAACCTGGGGCCTGATTCCAGGCTCACCTTCAAGAAGAACATGGCTCCTGATCAACGGACTGTTACCCTTACCGGTGAAGCCTATTTCGACGTAACCGCTGATCCTGGCCATCCCTTCATTGTAAAAACAGGCCTGGCGAGCATCGAAGTTACGGGAACCCGTTTTGTCGTCAATGCTTCCCGAAAGACCGATGAGGTCGAAGTATCCGTCAAGGCAGGAAAAGTGTTGTTTTACAATAGTGATATCATGACTAAAAACGCCTTCCGCATGGGTCTGGGGCCCGGTGAAAAAGGCATCTATTCTCCCGGCCGGAACCGGATGGACAAAACCCTGGATCCCGGCTTTTATTCCGTACCTTGATAACAGTAAACAAATCAAACCAGGACCATGAAAAAACTTTTTCTCCTTTCGTCAATCCTTGCTTTCCTGTTCCTTCCACGACTGCAGGCCAAAGAATTGCAGGCCCTCTTCCAGCATGCCACCTTCTTCAGTCCGACTGAAGGCGCCTTTATTGAAACATACCTGAAAATCTTCGGACCCTCGGCCGAATATGTCAAAACCCCGAAGGGAACTTTTCAAGCTTCCCTTGAAATCACCTTGCTATTCAAAAAGGATGAAAAGATTACCGACTTCCGAAAGTACAACCTCCTCAGCAATGAGATTCCAGACACTGCCAAAGGCGTACCGAATTTCATTGATATGCAGAGAATATCTCTCCCAAAGGGAAGTTATCAGGTCGAGTTGTTTGTTAAGGACAACAATTCCACCAGTGAACCGGTAGAACATGCTGAGATGATCGCCATGGAATATGATAATCAGGTTGTTAAATTCTCTGATTTTCAATTTGTTGAATCATACAAAGCTACGCAGTCGGAAAATATTCTTTCTAAAAGCGGGTTTGACCTGGTTCCTTATGTCGGAGATTTCTACCCCGCCGGAAATGACGTTCTCACCTTTTACATCGAGTTGTATAACCTGGATAAGAAACTGGGAAGCCAGCAGGATTTCCTGCTCCGCTATTACCTCGAATCATTTGAGACCACCATATCTTTGAGTGATTTCGCAAAGTTTCAGCGGCAAAAAGCGGGTTCCGTGAATCCCTTGCTGGGATCCCTATCCATTGCCGGACTACCCAGCGGGAATTACAACCTCGTGATTGAAGCCCGTGACAGGAATAATCAGATGATAGAACTCAACAAAACTTTCTTTCAGAGGAGCAACCCGGGGATTCAGATCAACTTGACCGATATTTCCAGTGTCGATATCACTTCCACTTTTGCCGAAAGGATATCTTCCCCGGATTCCCTGCAGTTTTATTTGCTGAGCCTGGTTCCGGTCGCCAACATGCTGGAAATACAATTCGCCAGGAATGCCGCATCATCAAAGGATTTCAGCCAGATGCAGAAATTCCTGTATAATTTCTGGAAAATCAGGAACGAAGCAAATCCCGAGGCTGAATGGAACCGTTACAAATCCATGGTAATGATGGTTGAAGATGCTTACAAGACCAAAATCAAGCATGGTTTTGAAACGGACATGGGAAGGGTCATGCTGAAATACGGAGTACCCGATGATGTGGTTGACAGCAAGCATGAGCCGAATTCTTATCCTTACACAATCTGGCATTACTATCACCTGAGCGACCAGAATAACAAGAAATTTGTGTTCTACAATCCGCACCTCGTCGGTACGGAGTATTTCCTGGTTCATTCCGATGCCAAGGGTGAGATTTATAATGCGGACTGGCAGGCTGTCCTGCTCGGCCGCAACACCACGCGGGAACAAGTCGCTTCCTGGGGTGACCGGTTTGACCAGAATTTCAGAAGGTAAACAGCCATAAATTCAAACTCTGATGGGATCCGGGATAATCTGGTTCATTCTTAAAGGGATATCCCGGATCCCGGAGGGGATCGTCCGGCTGTTTTCCGGAATATTATTCTTCTTCCTGTTTTATCTGGCCAGGTACCGCAGGCGGGTGGTCAGGGACAATCTCAGGCGTTCCTACCCGGATCTTCCGGAAGATGAGCTGGCGAAAATAGAAAAAGGATACTACCGCCATTTATCCGAGCTGTTTCCTGAGACTGCCTGCCTGATCAGGATCGGTGCCCAAGAATCACAGGAACGGATCAGACTGGCTAATCCGGACTTATTACACAAGTATTTGAAAGCGGGCAAGAGTCTGTTCATTCTGACCGGTCATACAGGCAACTGGGAATGGGGTACCCTCCCCTTCCTGGCCCACGGTTACCGGGTCTTTGCGGTATACAAACCTCAGTCAAGCAGGTCTGCCACGGAATTGATGAACAGGATCCGGCAGAAACCGGGTGTCATGATGGTACCGATGAAGGAAACCTACAGGGCGGTTAAACAGGAGCTTGACAGTGGACGTCCGCCTTTCATTGTTGGATTGATTGCCGATCAGATTCCCGCCAAGGGTGACATACATTTCTGGACGCGTTTCCTGAATCAGGATACCGCTTTTTATACCGGGGGAGAAAAAATGGCGAGGAAATTCAGGATGCCGGTTTTGTACATGGAACAGCGGAAAACAGGTTTCGGAAGGTATGAAACCTCGATGATTGAATTATACGACGGCATTGCGGAGGTACCGGAATATACCATAACGGAGCAATTTGTCAGGCACCTCGAGGCTACCATCAACCGGGATCCCCGGTTGTGGCTCTGGTCGCACAGGAGGTGGAAATACGGAAAAGAGAAAGTACTTTTACCGGATGCCTGAAATCAGCATAGTCATATTGACCTGGAACAGCTTGGGTTATTTGGAAAAATTCTTCCCGGTTTTACTGGAACACACTCCCGGTGCCTTAGCCCGGATCATTGTTGCTGACAATGGAAGCACTGATGGGACTGCCGCCTGGATATCCGGCCGGCATCCCGGAACCACTCTTTTAACTTTTGGAAAGAACCTGGGCTACGCAGGGGGGTACAAGAAAGCTCTTGAGTCTGTTGATACCCCTTATGCACTTCTATTGAATTCTGATGTCGAAGTGACGGAAAACTGGCTTGGGGGCCTCATTGGATTCATGGAAGCGCACCCCGGCGCAGGTACAATCGCACCAAAAATACTTAGTTATCATCAACGGGATCATTTTGAGTATGCGGGTGCCGCAGGAGGATGGATCGACCGGTACGGTTTTCCTTTCTGCCGCGGACGGATATTCAGTTCGATTGAAAAGGATACCCATCAGTACGACCAACCCGAAGAAGCATTCTGGGCTTCAGGTGCATGCCTGATGGTCAGAATGGAAGCTTACCGGCAAGCGGGCGGATTCGATCCTCTGTTTTTTGCTCACATGGAAGAGATAGATCTGTGCTGGCGCATGCACGCCGTAGGATATGAGGTCTGGTATTATCCTGGATCCTGGGTTTACCATGTCGGCGGGGGAACCCTTCCCAACGAACATCCTTACAAGCTGTTTCTGAATTTCAGGAACAATCTGGTGATGCTTTGGAAAAACCTGCCCGTAAAGTCGAAAAAGAGAATCCTTTTTACCAGGAGCTGTTTTGATGGTATTGCCGCTTTACAATACCTTGTCCGGGGTAAACTGAAGAATTTCAGGGCCGTCTGGCGGGCGCACAACGATTACCGGAGAATGGTCAGGGAAAAGTACGGGAATTACCAGGGCCCTCTGGCAAAGAGTCTGCAGGGTATCCCGGGTTTTTACAATAAGAGCATTGTTTTCGGATTCTTTCTGCGGGGAGTCCGCTTCTTCCGTGATCTGAAAGATCACAGATAGTCCGCTATTTTCTCGAGTTGCATGCCTCTCGAGCCCTTGATCAGGATGGTTCTTCCTTTCAAAGGGTGGAAGGTCAGTTCCCTGATCAGATCTTCCATTCCGGGGAAGAAGGCCATTTGTGATCCCGAAGCTATCTTGAGGAATTCCGGGCCAACCAGGTAGACGGATATGAAGTTCAAATCCCTTAACAGGTTGATTATAGCACGATGCTCGGATTCCGCCTCCTGGCCCAGTTCAAACATATCTCCGAGTATAAGGACTTTACCGGGAAGGTCGAGAGAATGAAAAACCCTGATTGCTTGCAGCATGCTGGAGGGATTGGCGTTATAAGCATCCATGAAAAGCCTGTTCCGGCCTGTATCAATCCACTGAGAACGCAGGTTCTGGGGGATATAGCCTTCAATCCCTTTCCTTATGCTTTCCCTGGATAGACCAAAATGATGACCGACGGCAACGGACGCCAGAACGTTGCAAAGGTTGTAGGAGCCGGTCAGGTTTGTTTTGGTTATGAAGCTGGATCCGTCGGGCAGGTAAAGGGTGGGATTCAGATACATTCCTCGTCCGGATTCGGATCCCCTGACCATGGCAGTTTGATCCGTGCCATACGAAATGGCCGGATAATCTCCGATCATTTGCTTCAGAAGCGGGTCATCGGTATTGAGGAACCAATGACCCCGGCTTTCCCGGATAAACTCGAAAAGTTCACTCTTGGCACGGACGACGCCCTCCAGCGTTCCAAAACCGGCAAGGTGGGCTTTCCCGATATTCGTGATCAGCCCGTGTGTTGGCCTGGCGATTTCGGCCAATAGCCGGATTTCACCGGGATGGTTGGCGCCCATCTCGACCACCAGGATCTCTGTTCCCGGAGCGGCTGAGAGGAGGGTAAGTGGCACTCCGATATGATTGTTCAGGTTGCCCGGTGTGGCTACCACGCGGTGTTCCCTTTTCAGAACGGATTGTATCAGTTCCTTTGTGGTCGTTTTTCCGTTGGTGCCTGTCAGGGCAACGACAGGGATGGACAGGTGCTCCCTGTGACAGGCTGCCAGTTCCTGAAGGAAAACCAGGACATCCGGAACCCGTATGCAGCGGTCGTCCCTAAGTGCCGCCGGGTCATCCACTATGGCATACCGGCATCCCTTGTCGAGGGCATCGGCCACGAACAGGTTCCCATCGAATTTCTCCCCTTTAAGGGCAAAAAAGAGACAGCCGGGAATAGTTTTCCGGCTGTCGGTAGACACCTGCGGATGCTGCAGGTAAATCGTATAGAATTCTTTTGGAGTCACATCCTATTTCGCAGTGGCACTGCCAAGTCTCGACATAGCACAGCGGAACCCGATATCATCGGTCGCCTTGTTTTCATCGAGATAACGCCGGGTGCCCGGTACCAGCCAATAGGCACGGTCACGCCAGGAACCTCCCTTGAAAACGCGGGATTGATCAGAAATACGGCTGGTAAAGCCAATCTGGTTGTCATACATGGTCGATGTGCTGATCGTCGCATTCTGTTCTCCGTTGCTGCTGTAAAAAATGCTCGATTCGGGATCCCCATCGCGGTAATTACGGTTATCCGAGCGGTTGTAATTCATCCGGGTCCGGTTTTCCTCCGCTGTCATGGTCCGGCGTGGAATTTTGCCAAGAGAATCCTTTTCAGCAACATTCCCTTCCGCATCATGCTGCTGAACCGTAAACACATTACCCCTGAACGGGCTTAGTTCATCAACATCAATGGATGATAACGGTCTATAAACATCCAGCACCCATTCGTTGACATTACCCGCCATGTCGTACAGGCCATAGTCATTGGGCCAGTAAGATTTAACCGGCGAAGTGAAGGCATACCCGTCGTTAAGAGAACCCGAAACCCCCATGTAATCGCCCTTCCCACGCGAAAAATTAGCCATCAGGAAACCCCTGTTCTGCTTATCTTCATTTCGAGTATAATTGCCTTTCCAGGGATAGATCCTCTTGTTCTCGATCAATTCTTTATCCGCTACCAAACCGATGGCTGCAAACTCCCATTCTGCCTCGGTAGGCAGCCTGTACTTGGGATAAAAAAATCCATCTTCCATCCTGGCTTTCCTCACGGCAGCATTAGGATCGTTATTGGGCAGATTCTGCCTGACAACGCCTTCATACTGACCTGCAAGGTAAGCTTCCGTATCGAAATGATCAGAACCAACCTGATTGGGATTGACTTCCAGGATTTTTTCCTTAATGAGCATCAATTCATTCACGCGGTCCGTTCTCCAGTCGCAATAGTTGTTGGCCTGTATCCAGGAAACCCCCACTACCGGGTAATCATTATAGGCAGGATGACGAAAATAGTACTCCACCAAGGGCTCATTGAAAGCCATGACCCCTCTCCACACCAGCGTGTCGGGCAAGGCATTCTGGTAAACATTCGGGTAATCGACAAAAACACGCTTCAGCCAATAGAGGTACTCGCGGTAATCTGCGTTGGTGACTTCAGTCTCATCCAGGTAAAATGAAGAAACCGTAATTCTGCGGGGGACATTGTTCCATTCGTAACGGACATCATCAACCACCCGACCCATGGTGAAGGTGCCTCCTTCAACGAATACCAGGCCCGGACCGGTAGCTTGGTTATAATTGGCCAGGTAATCATATCCTCCGTTATCCATATCATTATAATTCCAACCCGTCTTGGCTGATTTAAGGCCTTTATTTTGGAATAGTTTACATCCGCTGAAAGCAAGCATCCCAGCAAATGCGATCAGAAAAACAACAAACCATCTGATTTTCATAACATTATCCGGATTAATCTCTTTCCGTAAAATTAACCAATTAATAAATGTAACTCTGGCTAACCGGGAAAACCCCGCCGAAAATATATAAAATTCGTCTGAAAGCCTGGGTTATAACGGCAGGATCTGTGGATTATTTTTCAAATCCCATTGTTAATATTTTTCCCCCGATCCGGATCCACTCGGACAATTTCATGCGGGCAACCCCGTTTTGGCATGTAAGAGGTGTTCCAGGATGACGATCAAAATAGTAATTTGCCATGGTTTTGCTGAAAGCACTTAATAGAGCGCCCGTGTTCAAGAAAATAATACTTCCCGCGTTCGTTGTCCTTTTATGGCCTGGGATGCCTTTATTGTCGCAAAATCCGGACCTCAGGACCCTGGAGTGGAGTTCTCCGGTCTGGTTCACTCAGGCAATTATTACCGCGCATTCCGACAGTCTTCCGGTTTTTTCTGCCCGGCTCCCCTGGAACGGCAACGAGGATGAGGTCCCACGGGTAGTCCTGACAAACACTTTATATGAACCGGTTCCGGGCGAAGCTGACCTCCTGCTCAGATTATTAAAAAAAATCAGGGATCCGGAGGTTACTGTCAGTAGCAGCCTGCAAATCGAAAGAAAAAAACCTTTTGTCCGCTATTCTTTTATACCCTTTCGGAAAAACCCGTTGACCGGACAGGTTGAAAGATTGATCCGATTTGCCCCGGAAATCCGGCGTGAATCCGCCTTACTCCATGCAACCAAAACGGATCAGTCAACCCGGCAATACACATCCCGTTCCGTTCTGGCGGACGGACAGTGGTACAAGATACAGGTATCCCGATCAGGGATCCAGAAACTCAGTTTTGAAGACCTGAAAAAGATAGGCCTTCAAAATCCTGAAAACGTTCGTGTTTTCGGAAACGGCGGCAAACAGTTGCCCTATTCATCGGATCTTGAACGCTACGATGACCTCATCGAAAACCAGGTTTACCTGATGAAGGGATCGGATGGCGTGTTCAACCAGGGAGATTTCATCCTGTTTTATGGTCAGGGCACAACGACCTGGAAATACGACCCGGCCCAGAAACTGTTTGCCCACCGGTTGCATCTTTATTCGGACTATTCCTATTATTTTCTCACCGAATCGCTGGGACCCGGCAGGCGCATAACGGGCCAGGCTGCGGTTGGGCTGGCACCACAAGCAGTCGTGACAGAATATGATGCATACGATTTTCGTGAGAAAGATTCCCTTAACCTGATCAAGTCGGGCCGGCTATGGTGCTGGAAACATTTTGCCATTGAGCTGAAGTGGGGATTCAACTTTTCGTTTCCCAACCGGGTCGCTTCCGAACCGGTTAAAGTTACAACGGCCCTTTGGGCCCGTTCGCCGAAGACCAGTCCAAGCTCCGTGTTCTATATTCAGAATGGCGACACACGGTTCGAAACCGTTCAGTTGCCAGGCGTTCCTACCAATAATTATGAAGCCTTATATGCCTCGTCGGCTGTATCCAACAGCCAATTCACTCCTGACTCGGAAAGTTTTTTCCTGAACTTCCAGTTCGTACCGAGCAACCCGGCCGGGGAAGGATGGCTCGACTATGTAACGCTGAATACGCGCTGCCAGATTAAAATGGCAGGAAGTCAACTGGCATTCAGGGACTCTCGGCAAACGGGGACCGGAAAAATAGTGAAGTTCCAGATCGCGGATGCCACGGCAACCCACCTGGTCTGGGACATCACCGATCTGACCGATTTCAAGCAAGTTACAACGCAAGCGATGGCCGGCGGCCTGGAGTTTGTTGCCACGGCCGACCAACCGAAAGAGTACATTGCTTTTGATCCCCAGGCGGCGACTTTGTATATCCCGGTTTATACCGGGAACGGTCTGGGCCTGGTTGCCAACCAAAACCTCCATGGACTGGAATGCCCCGATATGATCATCCTGGTACATGACGACCTGGAATCGTATGCCCGGGAGCTGGCTGATATCCACCTGGAACGTGAAGGCCTGAATACCCTGTTGGTTTCGCCTGAACAGATCTACAATGAATTCTCAAGCGGCATCACAGATGTCACTGCCATTCGTGACTTCCTGAAAATGTTTTATGACCGGTCCTCTGCCAACAATTTCAGGTTGAAGTACGTGTTGTTCTTTGGCGACGGTTCCTATGACAACAAGAATATTTTAAAAAATTTCCGGACCTGTCTCCCCACCTATCAGTCATTGGAGTCGCTCTATCCAACAAGCTCGTATGTGACGGACGATTTTTTCGGGCTGCTGGATACGGGAGAAGACCTGGAACCCGGGCTCCTTGACCTGGGGATCGGCCGCTTGCCGGTTGTTTCCGAGAATGAGGCTACCATAATCCTGAACAAGATCAGGCAGTATTATTCCACTGCATCCCTGGGCGACTGGAGAAACCTGATCTGCTTCATTGGTGACGACGAAGATGGTAATTCCCACATGCGCGATGCGAATACGCTGGCTAATATCCTCAGCTCTTCGTACCCGGCATTCAATATCGACAAGATTTTTCTTGACGCTTATCAACAGGTCATACTTCCGGCAGGGGAAAGATACCCCGAAGTCAACCGGGCAATCAATGACCGGATGAAGAAAGGCGCCATCATCATGAATTACCTCGGGCACGGAAGCGAGCGCGGTTTGGCACATGAGGAGATCCTGACCATAGACGATATCAAGAGCTGGGAGAACCCGAACCATTACCCGCTATTCATATCCGCCACTTGTGAATTCAGCCGGTTTGACGACACCACGCGGGTCTCGGCCGGTGAATGGGTTCTGCTTAATCCAGAAGGTGGGGGAATATCACTGCTTTCAACAACCCGGCTGGTGTATTCATCGCCTAATTTTATCCTGAACCGCGAGTTTTACAATTATGTGTTTCAGAGAAATGAACAGGGTAACCGGCACGCATTGGGTGATGTCATGAGGCTTACCAAGAATGCTGTCGGCGAGGAGCAGAATAAGCTGAATTTCACCCTTTTGGGAGATCCTGCACTGATTCTCCGATACCCGGAGATGGGTATTTCCATGACAGAAATAAATGGTCAACCGGTCACTGCCTTCACGGACACTCTGAAAGCTCTGTCCTCAACGACGGTAAAGGGATTTATTATCGACCTGCAGGGTAACAAGATCCATGATTTCAATGGTATTGTGATCCCAACGGTCTATGACAAGGAAATCACGCTAAACAACCTTGCCAATGACGGTGGTCCGATCATGGAATTTACAGTCAGGAACAGCATCCTCTTCAGGGGGAAAGCCAGCGTCAGAAATGGGGACTTCAGCTTCAGCTTTCCGGTGCCCAAAGACATAGCCTATCAAGTGGGTACGGGAAAATTCAGCTTTTATGCAGAGGATGGTCAAACCGATGCACACGGGGTCAACCAGCAAATACTGATCGGCGGCTCGGAAGGCACTTCAATCAATGACAAGACCGGCCCGGAAGTCGAACTGTTCATGAACGACACTGCTTTTATCAGCGGCGGGATCGTTGGAGAAAACCCTGTCCTGCTTATCCGGATCAGTGACAGCAGTGGCGTGAACACCACGGGAAACGGCATCGGCCATGATATTACGGCCATCCTCGACGATAACCAGCAAGACGTCATAGTCCTGAACGACTATTATGAAAGCGATCTGGATGAATACCGTTCCGGAGCCATTCGCTATCCCCTCAGCAAACTGGAAGACGGAAACCACAGCATCCGGGTAAAAGTGTGGGATATTGTCAATAATTCCACTGAAACAGAGGTTGATTTCACCGTCAGAAACTCCGATGAACTGGTGCTTGAACATGTGCTGAATTATCCCAATCCTTTCACCACCAAAACCGATTTTTATTTTGAGCATAACCAGGGCGACCAGGCGCTGGATGTGCTGATCCAGGTTTTCAGCATCAGCGGCAAACTGGTCAAAAGCTTTGAATTCCTGACTGCAGACCAAACCCAGGTCGAGCCGGGATCCTTCAGGGTGGGTCCCATCACCTGGGACGGATTGGATGATTTCGGCGACAGGATTGGACGCGGCACTTATTTTTACCGGATAAAGGTGAGAACATCCGATGGAAAGACCCGGGAAGCCTACCAGAAGCTCGTGATCCTGAAATAATCCGTAGCGATATGGCAATAAATAGCCAATCTTCCTGTTTTTGAGTTTGGGGTAGCCGGATAAACTTGTTTTAATCCTGTTATAATCATTATATTTGTCGTCAAAATTTTGGGTTCATGAAAGTTGCTCGAAAGCGGATCTTTACACTGTTGGCAGTCATCGGATTAATCATTCCTTCATTTGCTCAGATCACTACGGATCAGTTGTCCGGTAAAACCAATACTGTCACCTCCTCAGTGCCGTTCCTGACCATTACTCCTGAATCACGGTCAGGAGGGATGGGCGACGTGGGCGTTGCGCTATCTCCCGATGCAAACTCCATGCACTGGAACCCGGCCAAATATGCTTTCGTGCCCAATGACCTGGGTGTTTCAATCTCTTACACCCCTTGGTTAAGAAGGCTGGGAATCGACGATATTAACCTGGCCTACCTGGCAGGCTACAAACGGTTGGACAAGAATCAAACGATCGGCTTTTCACTCCGTTATTTCTCATTGGGATCGATCACCTTTACAGATATTACAGGGAATACCATCACCAGTTTCAATCCGAATGAATTTGCCATTGACGGAGCCTATGCCCGGGCCTTCAGCGACAAATTCGCAGGCAGCCTGGCGTTCCGCTTTATTTACTCGAACCTGACCGGTGGAATCCCGGTTGACGGGACCGAGTCCCATGCGGGCACGGCTTTCGCATCCGACGTTTCCATCTTTTACCGGAATGACGAGTTACGGATCAGTGATTATGATGCCACCTTCGCCTTCGGAGTCAACCTCTCGAATATCGGATCGAAAATCTCCTATTCAAAGATTTCGGAAAAGGACTTCATTCCGATCAACTTGCGCATCGGGGCCGCCTATACGGTTGACTTTGATGACTACAATAGCCTGACCGCCGCTTTCGACCTGAACAAACTCCTGATCCCGACACCTCCTGAGTATTACTCGGACTCGGTGGATCTTGAGGGTGATCCCGTTATAGAATTCGGGTATGATCCCAATGTTTCCGTACCCGTGGGGATGTTCCGCTCTTTCTATGATGCCCCCGGAGGATTCGTCGAAGAATTGCATGAACTGACTTACTCGGCCGGCCTGGAATACTGGTATGCCAAACAATTTGCCGTCAGGGGAGGCCTTTTCCTGGAACATAATACCAAGGGTGCACGGAAATATTTTACTGTTGGAATAGGTCTGAGGCTGAATGTTTTCGGACTTGACTTTTCCTACCTGGTGCCTTTCTATCAGGAAAACCCTCTGTCGAACACTCTCCGATTCAGTTTGCTGTTTGATTTTGCAGGATTGAAAGGCAAATAAGGATGTTTCGGATCGGTTTCGGATACGATGTGCACCGTTTGACCGAAAACCGGAAACTGGTTCTCGGCGGCATTGAGATCCCCTTCGAAAAAGGAACCTTGGGTCACTCTGATGGTGACGCTGTCATTCATGCCATTTGCGATGCATTGCTGGGCGCCCTCTCGCTGCGCGACATCGGTTATCATTTCCCGGACTGCTCTGAAAAATTCAAGGACATTGACAGCAAGATCCTGCTCAAAGAAACGATTGGCATGATCCGTTCAAAGGGTTGGGAAATCGCAAACGTTGACACCACCATCTGTCTCGAAAAACCCAAACTCATCGATTACATACCCCGAATGCAAACAGTCCTCGCCGGAGTGCTGGAAACTGAGCCGGATCAAATCTCCATCAAGGCCACGACCACGGAAAAGATGGGATTCGTAGGAACGGGGGAAGGAGTGGCTGTTTATGCGGTGGTTCTCCTTCATCTCGCGTATTCCGCCATCACGTGATCCACCTCTCCTCCACCGTCATCAGCGGTGTATGACATCTGGATAATGTCATAAGTGTCATTCACTTCGCCGGAACCCTCAAAAACAAAACCTTCGACGCTCTGTTTCGGCATGGTGATCGTATATCCCGCTTTGATGATGGTGACGTGGACTCCATTTCCCAGCTTGTAGAAATTATCGATCGTGTAATTGGATTGAACCATGGCATCCCTCGCCAGGGTCACCTGGTAGATGCTGGTTCCCTTAGTGCCTTTCAGGAATATCTCGCTCGTTTCGGTACAAGTCCAGGTTCCCGAAAGATCCGGGTTACCTTCGTCCGGCACACAGGAGGTCATCAGCAGCCCGATCATGAGGCAGGGAATGGACCTTGATAGTGATCGTATCATATTGAATTTCATCATAATGCAATATTGAATCAATTCAGATTATTTTCAGGTTATCAATGATAGCATCATCCACGAGGGATGGAAAGGTAATTGTCAGGGATGGATTTTTTTTCATCGCTGAGGTAATGGTTTGCATGGCACCCGGATTTCTGGCCCAGCTTCTCCGGGCTATTCCGTTATTCACGTCCCAATGAAGCATGGTCTTCAGCCTCCTGTCGGCAGCACGGGTTCCATCAAGCAGGAGACCGAATCCCCCATTGATCACTTCGCCCCATCCCACTCCGCCGCCATTGTGCAGAGATACCCAGGTGGCGCCCCTGAAAGCATCGCCGATCACGTTTTGAACAGCCATGTCGGCGGTGAAGGAGGATCCGTCAAAAATATTGGATGTTTCCCGGAAGGGTGAGTCGGTGCCAGAAACATCATGGTGGTCACGCCCCAGAACCACCGGCGCGCTGATTTTCCCTTCCCGGATAGCCTTGTTGAAGGCTGCCGCAATCCGTATGCGTCCCTCGGCATCCGCGTACAGTATCCGGGCCTGGGAGCCTACGACCAGGTTATGGGTCGCGGCCTGGCGGATCCAATGAAGGTTATCGGTCATCTGTAACTTGATTTCAGGATCCGCTTCGGCAGACAGTTGTTCCAGTACCTCGGCAGCAAGGGTATCCGTGACCCGCAGGTCGGCCGGATCATTGGAACAGCAAACCCAACGGAAGGGTCCGAAACCATAATCAAAGAAAAGGGGGCCCATGAGATCCTGCACATAGGAAGGATACCGGTAACTACCGTCCCCCTTGAATACATCGGCTCCTGAACGGCCTGATTCCAGGAGAAAGGCGTTGCCGTAATCCCAGAAATACATTCCCCTGGCCGTCATCTGGTTGATGGCTTCAACCTGCCGCCGGAGCGACTGTCTGACCATTTCACGGAATTTTGCCGGGTCGACGCGGATTAACCGGTTCGATTCCTGAAAAGAAATGCCCGCCGGATAATAACCCCCTGCCCAGGGATTGTGGAGCGAGGTCTGATCGGATCCCAGGTCAACGGAAATCCCTTCCTTCACCAGCTTCTCCCATAAATCGACAACATTGCCCAGGAAAGCCAGCGAAACAGCCTCCCGGTTCCTTCTTGCCTTGTCCATCCGGATAAGCAACTGATCGGGATCCTTGAACAACTCATCCACCCAGCCCTGGTCATGCCGGGTTTTGGCAGCTTTGGGATTGATTTCCGCGACTACGCATATCCCACCCGCAATTACGGTGGCTTTAGGCTGGGCTCCCGACATGCCTCCCAAGCCGGAGGTCACGAAAATTTTCCCCTTCAGGTCCGGGGCCGGTTCCCGAGCCTTGATCCTCCCGGCATTTAAAACGGTTATTGCGGTGCCGTGGACAATTCCCTGGGGTCCGATGTACATATAGGATCCCGCCGTCATTTGACCATACTGGGAAACACCCAGCGCATTCATCCGTTCCCAATCGTCCTGGGAGGAATAGTTCGGGATTACCATTCCGTTGGTGATCACTACCCTGGGAGCCTCAGGCTGCGAGGGAAACAAGCCCATCGGATGGCCCGAATACATGACCAGGGTTTGTTCATCTGTCATCTCTGCCAGATACTTCATGGTGAGCCGGTACTGGGCCCAGTTCTGAAAAACAGCACCATTTCCGCCGTAAGTGATCAGTTCATGCGGATGTTGGGCGACAGCCGGATCCAGGTTATTGCTGATCATCAGCATGATGGCCGCCGCCTGGACGGACCGGTGAGGGTACTCGTCGAGTGGCCTGGCTTTTACTTGATAGACCGGGCGGTACCTGTACATGTAAATCCGGCCGTATTCCTTGAGTTCATTTAAGAATTCCCCGGCAAGCTGAGCATGAAGCGCACCGGGAAAGTAACGCAAAGCATTGCGGATGGCCAGCCTCTTTTCATCAGGGGTCAGAATGTCTTTCCGGATCGGCGCGTGGTTGATAGCAGGATCATATGGAGGGTGTTCGGGCAGATCATCCGGGATTCCTGCCAATATCGATTTCCTGAATTCCTTGACTGTCATTATCGGGTTTTTTATTCTTTTACAAACTTACGAACGGTTCTCTGATTGCCCGAATCCATCCGGATAAAATAGATCCCCGGTTCCAAACAACCGGTATCGATCAGGATTGGCTGGCTGAAGGCAACATCCGGCACTACCCGGCTGATCAGGGGTCTGCCCGTGCAATCAATGACAGTGATTTTTACTTTGTTTGCCAGAGTTCCGGCCAAGGTGACCGACAACCGGTCATGGACCGGATTGGGGCTTAGCGAAACGGAGGTCAGATCACGTGACGGATCAAGCTTGCCGGTTCCTGAAACAATATCAGGTTTATCCAGTCGGACATCTGTGTACAACCGGTACTCTCCCGGTTCCAGGATGACCGGGGATTCCGGATTCTCAATTTGTACTGAATCCCCGGTCCAGTATTCGTACCACCATCCGGGATGCTGAAAGTGAGGATTGGCTGATGATGCGCGGATGCCGAAATTACCTAGAACGGTAGCATCCATTCCGGAGCGGTTCAGGTGCAACCTCTTGACGGTATCCTGAAAGGCAGTCTGGAAATCAGCCGTGCCAAATGCATCATTTCCGGTTTTCAACTTGTTGAGGGCGGAATAAACCTGATAAAGCCGCTTCCTCTGGCTCACGTCGAAATAATCCCAGCGGACCGGCTTGTTCCCGACCCTTCCATTCGTATTGATTGAATAATCATAACCCAGTTCACCGAACATCCAAATCATTTTAGGGCCGGGAACCGGAATGAAGAAATTGGCAGCCAGTTCCATCCGTTGCAGGGCTATTAAGGTGTCTTTCAGATAGTAAGACTGATTTTGGGTATTCCCATACCGGATGCATTCATACATCAATCGTTCTTCATCGTGACTTTCCATGTATCCAACCAGGTGAGGAACGGACCAGCCACGGTTTTGGGCCGCAACTCCTGAAAAATCCCAGCTGCTTCCCGAAGGCCAGCCTGATGAAGCATACCGGTAACTATAATTGCTGTTACCCCAGACCATCATTCCGTAATTGGCCAGTTCCATTTCTTCTGAATTGGCGGTGAAATGTTCCAGAATGATAAATGCTCTTGAGTTGACTTGCCAGATCTTGTCGGCCATTCTCTTCAGTATGGCAATCCTTGATGCGTCATAGGCGCTGCCTTCTCCCGGGGTATTGGTGAATCCCTTGGTGAAATCGAACCGGAAGCCATCCACCCGGTATTCGGCAAGCCAGAATGTGTTGACACTGTCAACAAACCGTCGGGTAGCTTCGCTTTCGTGGTTGAAATCATACCCCCAGGAGTAGACCGGATTGGGAGAGACGGCATTGTACCAGGGATTGTCTGCCGAAGGTCTGCTGTTTACGGCGTCCCAGTATAGTTTAACCAGCGGCGACTGCCCGTAGGAATGGTTCAGCACCATATCCATGATCACTGCCAAACCCTTCTGGTGTGCTGAATCGACGAAAGTCTTGAAACTATCGCCGGGTCCGTAATATTTATCAACAGCAAAATAATAGGAAGGATTATAACCCCAGCTTTCGTTCCCCTCAAACTCAGATACAGGCATCAACTCGATGGCATTGATTCCGAGGTTCACAAGGTAATCCAGCGTATCGATCAAAACCCTGAAAGTATGAGCCCGGAGGAAGTCCCTGAGAAGTAATTCATAGATGACCAGTTTATCCTTTGCCGGAGGGGTGAAAGAACTGTTCTTCCATTCATAGGGATTCTTCCCTGTCTCAAATACCGAAGCGGTCTGAGTCGTTTTTCCTGCCGGATACGGGAGTAAGTCAGGATAGGTCTCCCCGGTAATGTACTGGTCATTCCAGGGATCGGAAATCTTTTCGGCATAGGGGTCACCTATCCGGATTTCACCG
>Ga0136653_10000064_pt1 | contig 47830 bp, 39 predicted proteins | sample LakKivw275mmetaG_FD_94866 | JGI IMG/M metagenome (GOLD analysis project Ga0136653, IMG submission 94866) | Anoxic lake water microbial communities from Lake Kivu, Rwanda to study Microbial Dark Matter (Phase II) - Lake Kivu water 275m metaG... | ecosystem: Environmental > Aquatic > Freshwater >...
ATGGAATACTCTCGCCAGCGGACGAGCGAATTCGTAGAGCTGGTTTTAGATGGAGATTATGACCAACTGCCGGCTGCCACGACGCGCCTCGAATCGGAAATCATCGCTTCCTTGCACGCCCTTAACAGGGTGACCCTAGCAGACGGGGCTGCTAAGCAGCCGGCAACTGCCGGATTGCAACACACCCTCTCCAATGAAATCTCTATGCTGAGGATATTGCAGCAATCGTCACCGCAAGGCGTAAATGCAGAAATCGAGCTGGCTATCCAGGTAGTTCAAGCTGGCGTCATGGCCCTGCGGTAATCCCTCCTGGTGGGAAAATGTGGCTGCTCAGGCATCACCTAACAGATTTGATAGGGAATATTTACTATTATGGATGATAAGATAATGGAGGCAGGATGTAACGGATTCTATTCTCGCACGTTAATTATACGTAGCAAGGGATGAACAATTAATTGCGGAAATGATATTATTGGGAATTAATATTGCCATAAACCACAGATGAGAATGAAAATGACAAAACCGGTAAAATTGTGGCCAAAAATTAAAAAAGAGAATGCCCAGACCATGGTGGAATTCGCCCTGGTTTTCCCGCTGGTGTTGTTAATCACTTATGGGCTGATTGAGTTTGGACGAATGCTTTACATTTATGCAGCGATAACCAATGCTTCGCGTGAAGGGGCGCGTTATGGCGCAGCAGGGGGCAACTTCAATGCCCGCAAGTATATGGATTGTTCGGGGATCCTCGCCGCAGTGCACCGCAATACCGTCCTAGCCCCTATCAATAATTCTGACATCTCCATCTGGTATGACCACGGCCCGAACACCAACCATATTCTCAACTCCTGCCCTCCAATCGATGCAAACGGCGCAGATATGATCAACATGGGAGATCGCATCGGGGTGCACGTAATTGGCCATTATGAGCCACTGATTGCATTTACCGGCCTTCATGGCTTCGATATTATCTCAGAGAATGCCCGTACGATTCTCGTTGATGTAGGCATTATCGGTACCTCTCTACCTCCGATCCCCACCAACACCCCGGTCACGCCACCTCCACCGACCCTACCTCCTCCACCTACACCTGAGCCTTCCGATACACCACCACCAACAGAGACACCCGGACCGGGTACTCCATCCGCCACACCTGAAACACCCACCATAACTCCCACCCCCATGTGTGTTGTCGATGGTGGAGATTTTGAATTCAATCCCAATACCCCCAATACCATTAGGTGGACACTGACCAGCTTGAGCAACGGACCGGTTCGGATGATCTATGCAGGCATCACCTGGCCTGATCCAAATTTAGCTCCAAATATGAACCCTCCCGCTTCAGAATACCTGAATACATTTTTTGAGCCAATGACTCTAAATATCCTGTCCAATCAAACACAACCGACCATAATTGTGCTTGCAACCAAGCCACCTGATACCGCGACACCTACTCCAACGGAAACAAGCACGCCAACCATCACCCCCACACCGACAGAAACCCCGATACCACCGATTTATCTCAACGAGATCGATGTGGGAGCCAACATGATTTGGCTGGGATTAGTCCATCCTCCATCAGCTTATATTACCTCCTGGCTTGGAGGTGGCTACCTGCGGGAGGTTACTCCCGGCGGCCAGCAGACCTATAATTTTATTTTCAATGATCTATTACAAACCGGTGATTATTCGGTGACATTAATCTATCTTGATTTAGATAGCGGAACGACCTGTTCCGAATCATTCTCAGCTACTTACACAGAGCCATAGAATGGAGTCATGAACACACCTTTACTAATTCGATAATGATTTGGATGGTAATTTAGAGGAGATTTGAATGGAAAGGTCAGGAAGAAACCCCAGAAATGAACGAGGCCAGAGCATGGTCGAACTGGCGCTGACCATTACCTTATTGATGATCTTGCTAGCAGGCACCATTGACCTTGGACGTGCCTTTTTCACCTGGCAGGCATTGCGTGATGCAGCACAGGAAGGTGCTTCTTACGGCACAATCTACCCCACTAGCCTGGATTTGATCAAAGAGCATGTGTGGGATAACCTGGGAACGATTATCCAAAATCCGAAGACTGATGTGACCATAAATATCGGGTATATCGACTATCCATGTTTGGGGAATACCATCCTCGTCAATGTGGATTATCCTCACTTTCCCCTCACCATGCCTTTTTTAGGCTGGATCCTGGGAACTCAAACGATCAGTATCCACGCTACGGTTAATGATTCTATTTTAAAACCGATGACCTGCCCATAGCAATATATTCAGATTAAGGAGGCAAGGATGAATATTAAGAATCGAAATTCTGAAAGAGGCCAGGCGATCGTATATCTGGCGATTGGCATGGTCGTGTTCTTGGGCTTTGTGGCCCTGGCCATTGATGGCGGCATGGTGCTGGCTGACAGGCGCAACACTCAAAATGCTTCAGATGCCGCATCACTGGCAGGTGGTGCTCAGACTGCGGTAACCTTGCAATCAGAGGGTATCGATTATGGCAATTGGAATTGTTCTGTTGTTGCGCATGCAATCAATGTCGGCGAAGCCACGGCCATATCGCGCGCTGCCGCGAATGATTTCACCATTCATCGCCAGGTAGGTGCCAGTGACTTATATAATCAGGTGAATGCGCAATGCAAAAGCACAACCTACCGCACCAATGAAGGCACGATATGGTTTGTGGATAAATTCATTGATGTGACCACCGAGATCTCAGCTACCACGCAGAGCAATTTCCTGCAGATCCTATATCCAAAAGCCTTACACAACGAGGTAGATTCAGTGACCCGCGTTCGCCCCCCGCAACCCATTGTATTTGGGAATGCCATCGTGGCGCTTAATCCAGAAGGTTGTTCTGGGCATAATAATGGCGGTATTGTCTATGGCGATAGTGATATTAAGCTGACAGGCGGTGGTATTTTCTCCAATGGCTGCCTGCGTGGCAATGGTAATCCGGATGTTTATATCGATGGCGGACTTCCCCTCGGGAATGATCTTGAAGAAGGCCAGGCGAACTGGTATCCAGAACCTCAAGAAGTGGAATTTCAAATTCCCACCTCAAATTACAACATCGATGAACCCAACTGCGATGATTCAAGAGCAAACAAGATCACCGCAGATGAATTATCCGATCAATTGAAGGATGGTCCTGTGACCCTGGATGGAGGATTGTGGTGTATTACTGGTGATTTAAAAATCAATAACAATGAGGTTCTTCACGGAGAAGGGGTGACACTTTATATGGTAAACGGAGGGGTGCATGTGAATGGACATGCTGAAGTCCAGCTCTCAGCTCCCTCGGATACACCAGATCCATATCCGGCTATAGCAGGACTATTAATCTACTTGCCGATTAATAATACGATCTCATTGGAATTAAATGGAACATCAGAATCTTTTTATGCGGGCTTAATTCTTGCTCCAAGATCAACGATAGTCATGAATGGGACTGGCTATAACACCTACCGGGGACAGGTAGTGGGTTGGAATGTTGAGCTTGGCGGCACTGCAGACACCTTCGTTGATTACGTGCCAGACGAGGGATATCAAGAACCAACCTCGATTGAGCTGTCAAAATGATTTCTTATTGCGCATATAAGACGACAAGCGGTGGGCTTCCACCGCTTGTTTATTTTAACCAACACTCCGGGCAAGCTTCCCGGCGGCACCCGGAATATCCTCCTTACTGCTGCTTCTTCTCAGACCTGACAGGTTTCGAAGGGTTCCGCCGCGCCGGACCCACCCGGAGCGCTGCAAGCATACCTCATGAATTTTACCCTGTCAATGATTTGCCCTGCGCCGGGTGCCCAATACCCCCCCAATGATGATCAGCACGATCAGGCTGGCTCCAACCAGCAAGCCGGCATTGCTGCCCACCGGCGGAAGCTGGCGCGCTTCGGGAGTTTCAACCAGGGCTGCGGGTGATACTTCAGAGGGAGCAGGCGTCTGGAGGTCTTGCTGGCCCGAGGCAGACCAGACAGCCGCGCCATCATATGCTGGAGGGTGCGCCATGACCGGGCGGAACCCGCTTCCAGCGATAATCACCCCAGCCAATATGAGTATTGTGCGTAAGGCTAATTGTTTTTTCATGGAGCCATACCCAGCCGACCAGCGAACAGGCTGCAATTGCTAGTTTATCACAACTTATTGAGCTGGTAATCAAAAAACCTGTCCAGATTATGGAACAGGTGTCATTTCACTGGCGGAGAGGGTGGGATTCGAACCCACGTACCATTACTGGTAACACGCTCTCCAGGCGTGCGCGCTAGGCCAGACTACGCGACCTCTCCGAATAAAATATTAAGTTGTCTTGCGACAGCGAGACGCATTATACCATAACGACAATCTGCCCGATTTTTGCGAAGTCTGGCTTGCAGATGAGCTACGCTTTAAGCTCGAATACGTACAGAGAAATGTCCCAATTCCGCTGGAAACCGGCTTTACCCAGGGCTGAGATCACCTCCGGCTCGTTGGGAGCGACCCATCCTGCGGTCTTATATCCCAATTCATTCATCATTCGGCGGTAATCTACCAATAGCTCCTCCAGGCTTTCCACCGGGCAGGCCACCAGCTGGATCCCCGGGTGAAGTTCTCCATCATCCTCATCCTCCCATATGGAGATGAAGCCCACGTCCCCTCTCCACCACCAGGCATGTTTCTCCTGGATGGCTACTTGAATGTGCTTTAACTGCGGGTCAGCATACACCCAGCCCAAGTTAATTAATCCCCCCGATAAAGCATGCGTGGGGCTGTGCAGCACAAAATCCATGGCGCGCTGAGCATCACCCATTTCTGAGGGGATAAGGTTGCTGGCTGATCCTTCCAGCGCTTGAGCCCCGTAAGAGATGAATTCCTTAATGCGCTTGAACCCGGATTGCTCGCACATGTGGTGCACCTTGACATTATAGGAGGCGGTGACCAGGCGGATGACCCCGCCTCCCATACGGCGCCAGGTTTCCAAGACATAGTGGTGGATGTGAGAGGCGACACCCCGATCGCGGTAATGGGGGTGCACGCGCAAACCCTCCATGTACCACTCAGCCGCCTGGAACATCGTGAGCTTGAACACCCCCACCACCCTGCCTCCAAGCTCGGCAACACCCAGCAAACCTTGCGGGTCTGCCAGCCATTCATCCCACACATGAGGAAGGTAATCACCGCCTTCCCAGATGTGCGAGCTGATTTCCATGACCTCGGCCTTATCTTTTGCCAGCGCCGGCCGGCACACGATCGTATTTAAACTATCGATATTGATCATATACTCTTCTACTACCTATATCCTATTCAGGGAATAATCCGGGCATTGCTGCCGGTGCATAGCGCCTGACCATCTCATCCGACAGGCCGTTCTCTTTGCAGATCGCGGCGTATAGGTCTGCGCTCGGGCGCTTGTGACGTGCCTGGGTGTCTATGTCCAGCTCCCACAGACCAAAGCGCTGGGTCCAGCCGCGCTCCCACTCGAAGTTATCCACCAGCGTCCAATGGAAGTAGCCCTTAACCGGCCAGTTGAAATTCACCGCCCGCCACATCTGGTGGATATGCTCCACCATGTAACGCGGGCGGATGTGGTCGTCTGCATCGTCAAAGCCATTCTCGGTGACGATGATGGGTAGGTCGAACTTGCGCCCCCAGCGAAGGGCTTCGAACATTCCCGATGGCTCATTGGCCAGGAATTTGGTGGTGCTCAGCTCTGCGCCGTGCTTAAACTCGCGCCTGCTGAATAACTCGCCCGGGACCGAGGGATCGAAGCTGACATAATCACGGGTATAGTAGTCGATCCCCAGGAAGTCGTGGGTAGCCTTCGCCTGGGGCACCACTTTACGTTTCCCGAGAAATTTCACCGTCCCGTCAGTTGCCGCGCGGGGAAAAACATCATTCAATGTAAACAGCAAATTAGTAGCCATCCGATCAAGGGGTGACCAGCGTTTGGCCGGCTGCAATCCACGGTAGTAATTCGCCATACCCACGCGGGCTTCGGGCTGGAGCTGGTGAATGGCATGGTAGGCTGCCGCGTGCGCCTGAACCAGGTTGACCATGACCCTGAAGCCGAGGGTAAAATCTTTTTTCCCAGGCGGGAACACCCCAATTAGAAAACCCTGGGTCACGTAGCCGTTAGGCTCGTTGAATGTGCACCACAGGCGCACGTAATCCTTTAAGGCTTGCACCACCTTGCGGACATATTTCTCAAACAACCCGGTTGAATCTTCATTCTCCCAGCCTCCCCGGTCAGCAAACCACTGGGGATCGGAGTAATGGTGCAGGGTGATCAGCGGGGTGATGTTGAGCTCTAAAAGCTTGCGCACCATCTCCACGTAGCGATCCAGGGCTTGCTCATCCCATCGATCAGGAGCCGGCTGGATGCGGCTCCACTCAATCGACATGCGATGGGCGTTCTGTGCGCCATCAGCGGCGCGCTGAAAATCCTCACGCCAGCGCCCATTCCACCAATCACAGGCATTACCTGATTTATGACCATGGGCAATGCGCCCTGGTTGCTGCTCCCAAGCATACCAGTTACTGTAGGGGTTATTCCCTTCCACCTGGTATGCTGCGGTGGCCGTTCCCCAAAGGAAACCACGTGGAAAATGAAAAGTTGCCTGAACCATACGAGCTCCTTCGATCGCAATACCTAAACCCTATTATTTTAGCCGTTTGAAGCCCTCTTGGCAAAGGAAAATCCAATGCTATGAGTTTCTTCTCATGTAATAATTATGGTATGCTATAGATGGTACGCGAGGAGGTATCGTAATGACAGAAGCCTTCATTATCTCTGCGGTACGTGCACCTGTAGGGCTAGGTAAGCCCACAGGTGCGCTGGTTTCTATCTCTCCCGTAGACCTGACTGCTTTGCTCATGCAGGAAGCCGCCAGGCGTGCAGGCATTCAACCTCACCAGGTAGAGGATATGATATGGGGCTGCGTAACTCCCATTGGTGATCAGGGGGGCAATTTAGCCCGCCTGGCGAGCCTGCGCGCCGGGTTTCCACCGCAGGTGCCGGCAGTCACGCTAAACCGCATGTGCGGTTCCAGCCAGCAGGCAGTCCATTTTGCTGCCCAGGCCATCCTGGTAGGAGATATGGACCTGATCATCGCTGGCGGCACCGAGATGATGTCGCACCAGCCCCTAGGCGCCGACTACCCCAAGGAGTGGCCCAAAGGGATGCCCTATAAGCTGGTCCACCAGGGCATCAGCGCAGAGCTGATGGCAGAAAAATACCACCTCTCGCGGGAGGAACTGGATGACTATGCCTACCAATCTCACATGCGGGCCATGCATGCCATCCAGAATGGTCATTTTGATGGCCAGATCCTGCCCATCACCCTGGCTGATGGCCGGGTGGTTAAGATCGATGAGGGTGTGCGCATGCCCCCAAACCGCGAAAAAATGGCCGCCCTGCCACCGGTTTTCAAGCCAGGTGGGGTCATTACGGCTGGAAATTCCAGCCAGATAAGCGATGGGTGTGCCGCACTGGTGATCGCCTCAGCAAAAGCAGTTGGAGCACTCAATCTCAATCCAATGGCACGCATCGTCAGCCGATTTGTAATCGGGTCAGACCCGGTGCTCATGCTGGAGGCGCCCATACCCGCCACCAGGCAGGTGCTGAAACGCGCTGGATTGAATCTGGACCAGATGGATGTCATCGAGATTAACGAAGCATTTGCCTCGGTTATCCTGGCCTGGGCACAGGAGTATCATCCGGATTTCGAGAAGGTGAACCCCAATGGTGGAGCCATCGCGCTCGGACACCCGCTGGGCGCCACGGGCGGCATTCTGATGACCAAGCTTGTCCACGAATTACAGCGCATCAAAGGTACTTACGGCTTGCAGGTGATGTGCATCGGCCACGGCATGGCAACAGCTACCGTGATTGAACGGGTATAGTTTAAGGTTTAATGGATTCACTGATTATGACCCACCAAATTTACCTATCATTAGGCAGCAACCTGGGGGATCGCCTGAATAATTTACGCAAGGCCATATCCCTGCTGCCGCCCAAAGTAAAGGTCAGCCAGCAATCCTCCATTTACGAGACAGAACCCTGGGGCTACACCGACCAGCCAACATTCTTAAACCAGGTCATCAAAGCAGAAACCGACCTGGAGCCCACCAGCTTGCTTGCCTTCGTAAAATCCTTAGAAACATCCTTGGGACGCCAGGAAAGCTTCCGGTTTGGCCCGCGGTCGATCGACCTAGATATCCTGTTCTACGACAAGTTCGTCATGAATACGCCTCAGCTCACCATCCCTCACCCACGCATCGCCGAACGCGCTTTTATACTGGTGCCGCTGGCAGAAATTGCGCCCGACCTGGTCCATCCAATTTTGAATAAAACCATACAACTGCTAAAAACAAATGTAGATAGCACCAGTGTTGATTTATTTCAATCCATAAAGCAATAAATTGGAGCCAAGCCATGACTTTACTCATTAAATCCGGGATGATTATTACCGCCTCCGAAACCTTCCAGGCTGATATTCTGGTCGATGGCGAGACCATCACTGCCATCGGGAATAACCTGCCATCCGCAGGGGCCGATGTTGTCGATGCAAGTGGCAAGCTGGTAATGCCGGGGGGGATCGACCCGCATACGCACTTCAACCTGCCGATGTCTGGCACTATCACATCGGATGACCACTACACGGGTCATAAAGCAGCTGCCTTTGGAGGCACCACCACAGCCCTTGATTTCATCTCCCAGGATCTTGATTCATTGTCCGCTTGCGTGGAAGCCTGGCACGCACGTGCCGACGCCCTGGCAGCTATTGATTTTGGCTTTCACATGAACATCACCCACTTCAACGAGCATGTGGCAGGCGAAATTGCCGAGCTACCCAAGCTGGGTGTAACAACCATGAAGGTGTTTACCGCGTATAATAACCGCCTGCGACTTTCGGATGGAGAGATTTTCCAGATATTGCGCCAGGCAAGAAAACACGACCTGCTCACCATGCTCCATGCAGAAAACGGTGATGTGATCGATCTCCTGGTGGCCGAAGCTTTGGCGGAAGGCCACACGACCCCTGAATGGCACGCCCTCACCCGCCCTGCCTGGGGGGCTGTTGAAGCCGCATTGCGCGCCGCAGCATTAGCCGCACAAGCCGGTGCAAGGTTATACCTGGTGCATATGAACACCACCGGAGAGGTGGACCAGCTGCATTATGCGCGGGAGCGTGGCGTGAACATGATGGGAGAAACCTGCCCGCAATACCTGTTTTTCTCCATCGAGCAGCTTCGCTATCCGGATGGCGCCAAGTGGGTTTGCTCACCGCCGTTACGCTCACCAGTGGATAACCAACGCCTTTGGCAAGGTTTAGCGGATGGCACATTACAGACCATTGGCACCGACCATTGTGCATTCTTTTACGATGGAACAAAGCCGATCATGTATGAGGGTCAACCGGTGGCCATACCCGGCAAGGAGCTTGGGAAGGATGATTTTACCAAAATCCCCAATGGACTGCCCGGGGTGGGTGATCGCCTTCCAATCATTTGGACCTATGGTGTGCGGTCAGGCAAGCTATCACCCAACCAGTTCGTGGCTCTCACCAGCACCAATGTAGCAAAAATATTCGGTATATACCCCCAAAAGGGCGCATTACTGCCCGGCTCGGATGCCGATATCGTCATCTGGGATCCTGAGCGTCGCTTACGCTATGGCGTGGCATATGCGCAGCACCGCACAGACTATAATCTTTTCGAGAATTGGGAGCTGGTCGGGTATCCGGAAAAGGTGTTTTTACGGGGAACTTTGATCGTAGATGGTGATCAATGGCTGGGTAGGGCTGGCATGGGGCGTTTCCTGCATCGAAAACCAGGCACTATGTTATAAATATCCCAATCCGGCATGCTCATACTCCTGACTATCTTTTTATTCATTTTTATTCCAATTGTCATGCTGATCTTTCGCCTAGCCCGGCCGCAATTCAGCATCCAGGGATTTTTAGCCGTGCTGGCAACGATTGGCGGGCTGGTGATGGTTATCCTCGCTCGCACGGATATACCCGCGAATATTGCCTTACTGAACTGGCAACCTGAAATATTATTCTCAACCTCCCCCTCGCTATTGATCGACCAAACTTCGTGGTACCTAGCATTAGCGTTGGTTTCGTTGTCACTCTGTATTGTAATTTCATCTATCGCCCAGCTTGGCCAATCTTCTGCAGCCAGGTTCCAAAATACACCGGCAACCGCCGCGCTAAGTGGGGAGAGCCAGGGAAACCTGGATAGTGCGCCTGCCAGCATGATGAAAACAACCGTTACGCCTGGCTCGGTCGCCAACTGGCAATTATGGGCGGCAATATTGCTCCTATCTAGCATCAGCATGGTGGCCGTGTCAGCAGGGAACCTGCTCACTGTGTTGCTCGTCTGGGCAGTCTTGGATATCATCGAGCTATTTATATTACTCAGCCAAGCGCAGCATGCCAAAATGCTTGAGCGGGCAGTGCTGATATTCTCTGCCAGGCTGGCGGGTTTGGTTATATTATTATTCGCAACGCTTGTATTATGGTCACAAGGTGATGGGCTGAATTTCGATGCAATTTCACCAGGGGTAAATATTATCCTGCTGATTGCAGTTGGCATACGCCTGGGTGTGTTGCCGTTTCAGCCGTTCGCTCGAGGGTTGGTTATGAACCGCCATCTTGGATCGGCGTTGAGGTTGATTCCCGCTGCATCCAGCTATATTCTTCTGGCGAGGCTGTCGAATAATAGCGTCAGTGGAGCAATCACGCCGTATCTCCTGGGGTTAATCGCCCTGGGTGGTATTTTTTCAGGGGTGAAATGGCTGACTGCCAGGGATGACCTTGAAGGCAGGGCTTACTGGTTGCTCGGATCAGCATCCCTGATCCTTGCTGCTGCGATATTGAACCTGCCATCTGCCTGCCTGGCATGGAGCATTGCCAGCCTGCTATCAGGCGGCTTCATTTTTTCCATGTCTATACGCCATCGCAACCTTCTCCCCCTGGTCGTTTTGCAGGCGGCCAGCCTATCTACACTTCCTTTCAGCCCCACCTGGCAGGGCGCGTCTCTATATCGATTCTCAGCAATGGCAGGCGTGAGCCTGACATTATTTTCCTTTTTTTCGCTGCTATTTCTGTTCACCCAGGCATTCCTGCTGGCAGGTTTTGTACGGCATAGCCTGCGGGAAATTTACCCAGCTGTGCCGGAACAACCGATACAGGTAGAAAGATGGGCCTGGTTCCTTTACCCACTCGGGCTGATCTTGATTGTGATCACGCATTTAGCGTTTGGCTACCTGCTAGTGCCAGATCTCAACAATTTGGCATTAGCAAGCTGGATCATCGGCCCACTCACCTTGATTATTGCTGGATTTTCACTTTTCTTTTTCTGGCGCTACCTCCAACCGATATCAGGTATCCGCCTTCCACTAAATCCGGGCTTTCTGGACCGCCTATTTTCATTGGAATGGTTCTATGGTTTGTTGGGGAAACTATTCCAACTGGTTTCCAGGATATTCACCCTTTTCTCAACCATTCTAGAAGGCGATGGAGGCATTCTATGGGCGATTGTCTTATTCGCCTTGATCCTGGTATTTCTGCAGAGATAAGGGTAGGCGAATGACCTCCGAGCCGGTGCTAATTGGTGCAGTAATTTTGGTAAGCCTGACTTCAATGCTCATTTTATTGGTCCGCGATTGGCGGTATTGTGTAAGCGCCCTGGCAGTGCAATACATTGGGGTGTTCTTTCTGGTGTTTCCTTCCTGGCCGGTGGAAATGGCTGTGGCAAAGATGGTGGCGGGGTGGATGGCAGGGGCGATCCTGGGAATTGCTATGGCCACATCATCAAGCAGCTGGCATGAGCTGGATCAACCAGCAAGGTTTGGCCCACTATTCCGTTTGTTGGCAGCCCTTATCGTCGCCCTGACGGTCACCTCGCTGGTCCTGCATTCTGAGACCTGGCTTTCGATGATTAATTTACCCACCAGATGGGGTAGTTTCGTCCTGATCAGCTTCGGATTACTTCAATTGAGCCTCACCACTCACCCTCTAAGAATTTTCACTGGATTGCTCACTTCTCTGTCAGGATTCGAGATCCTGTATGCAGCTTTGGAAATGTCGACGCTGGTAACCGGGCTACTTGCCGGCATAACCCTGGGGCTGGCATTAGTAGGCGCTTACATACTGGTAGCCCCCAGCATGGAGAGCACTTAATGAGCTCAGCATTGATCTGGATCATCGTTCCCGGGATCAGTGGGATCATCCTGTATTTCTTCCGGCGCTGGTACCGCACCACAGTGGCATGCGGTACCGTAATAATGCTATTACTGGCAGGAGCAGCCTGGAAAATACACATCGACGAGCTGATCAAAATCGGGCCTTGGTCCATGACGATCCACGAGAGCCTGGTAATCCTGGGGAGGCAATTTACACTTACTCCTTCCCAACAACCATTATTAGTCGCAATTTTCATGCTGATGGCCTTCTGGTTTGCGTTGGTATACGTGGCAGATTCCGGAAGAATGTATGTGCCTTTGGGGATGGTGGTGGGTGCGCTGTTAATTGCTGCCATTGCAGTGGAGCCTTTCCTATACGCGGCGTTGTTAATTGAATTGGCCGTCCTGGTTTGTGTCCCCATCCTGGCGCAGCCCGGCCATCCTATCGGTAAAGGTGTGCTGCGGTTTATCATCTTCCAGTCTTTTGGCTTTCCGTTCATCCTTTTCTCAGGCTGGCTGCTTGCTGGTGTTCAGGCCAGCCCTGAAGAATTATTACTAATGACCCGGGCTTCCCTTACCTTGGGTTTTGGATTTCTTTTTCTTCTGGCAATTTTCCCGTTCCATACCTGGATTCCCATGCTAGCTGAAGAATCGCACCCCTACGCGGTGGGCTTTGTCCTGGTCATCCTTCCCTGGATGGTCTCGCTATTAGGGCTTGGGTTCATGGATCGTTACCTCTGGCTGCGCATGTCTGTGCCGGTGATCAACATGGTGCAGCTTGGGGGTGTGATGATGGTTCTCATTGGGGGAATCTGGTCTGCCTTCCAACATCACCTGGGGCGTATCCTCGGTTATGCCTGCATGGTGGAAATTGGATTTTCGCTGTTATCGATGACGGTTAGCAATGGCGCACAGCTATTTTTCACATTGCTTTTACCGCGTGGACTGGCGATTGGGGTATGGGCACTGGCCCTATCCACAATAATCAGGACGAAGTCCAATACTGGCACCGACCAGCTTCGATTTTCTGCGATCCAGGGTGCAGCCAGGCAAATGCCCATTGTTTCCACCGGCCTGCTGGTAGCAAATTTCTCGGTGGCCGGTCTACCCCTGCTGGCAGGCTTTCCATCACGCTTAGCACTTTGGAGCGACCTGACGAGCCAATCACTGCTGCTGGCCATCATCACCATGCTGGGTAGCGTCGGCCTGTTCATCAGCGGGATACGCACCTTGAGAGCCTTGTTGATGGTCGATCAAGATCAAAACTGGAGCATCCAAGAAAGAACGAGTGTGGCACTTTTCCTCATCATCGGGATGGTGCTGATTGTGCTTGCCGGCCTACTCCCGAATTGGTTTTCACCCACTTTGGCACAAATTTCCCAGATTTTTCCCAATATCGCCAGATAAATGCCATGAATTCACCTCATGCTATAATCAGGCTGTAACTTCACCCTTCATCGTCGAAATACATTCGATAAACAAAGGATCAGGAGCCGACATGGATATTGACCAAATCCAAAAACGGATTCAATGGGTGGAAGAGGATCGTCGAAAAGAGAAAGATGCGATCGCTCTGCTAGAAAGCAAGCTGGTAACTTTAGAAGGTAATCTGGCTGCCTCTCAGCAACAAAGTAAAGGCCTGAGCAGCGAGCTCACCCGGCTTTCAGCCATCATCACACGGATGGACCAATATGACCAGGCGTTGGTGAAGGCCCGCCTGGAAAGCAAACAAGCCGTCGATGCGCTGGACAAGACGGTCAAGCTGCGCATTGATGAATCCGAAAAAGTGCAGCGCGTGCAAATCAAATCATTCGATGGCACCTTTGCTGAAATTCAAAAGCAACTTGAGGTGATCCCAAAACTGGACAAGAATATCCAGGCACATGTTGATGGAGAGATTGCCACACGGCGCGCCTTAGATGAGCTGCGCGGGAAAATCGAGGCGGTGCGCATTGAAGAAGAGGAATATATTCGCACCATCCGCCTGCTGGAGGATGGCCGTAAACAGGATGCGAAACGGATTGTTGACCTGCAGGGGGAGGTGAATGCATTACGGAAACGCATGGATGAGCAGAGAGGGCAGAATGACTTGATGAATGCGAACCTGCGGAAGATAGATACGCGGTTAAATGAATTGGTGACCGTCGAAGACGAGCGACGTGATGCAATATCTAATTTTTTAAATAAACAAGCCGTCACAGATGTTGAACGTGATCGCACCTGGAAAGAATGGCAAACACGCTTCGATACCATCGAAAACCAGGCTGTGGATATTGAAGGGCAATTGGTCAACCTGGATGCCACCCATAGAGAGGTGAAGCGCATCCAGGGAAACCTGGAGGAATTAATCCAACGCGTGGAAAGGCGCATCAGCGAGATCACCGAAATACAACGCCTGTCGGAAGACCGTTTCAGGCAAGACTGGGTGGCTTATAAGGCTGATGATCAAAAACGATGGACCAATTACACCCTGACCCAGGAAGAGCAGCGCAATGAAGCCGGGCGTCAATTTTCCAAACTTACCGACCAGATTACTTTATTCGAAGATGAGCTGCAAGAAGTGAAAGACCTTCAACAACAGGCCAGCGAGCTGGTTGAAAAACGCTTGCAATCGCTGCTGGCACTGGCGCATGAATGGGTCACGGCTTACGAACGGACGATGGGGAGCTCTCATTAAAAACCATGCACGTTATTGGTACAGCCGGCCATGTTGACCATGGAAAATCCTCACTCGTCCTTGCATTAACCGGCACCAATCCCGACCGGCTCAAGGAGGAGCGCGAGCGGGAAATGACCATCGACCTGGGCTTTGCCTGGTTAACCCTGCCATCAGGAGAGGAGATTGGCATCGTCGATGTTCCTGGTCACCGTGATTTCATCGAAAATATGCTGGCTGGGATAGGCGGGATTGATGCGGTGTTGTTTGTCATCGCTGCAGATGAAGGCATTATGCCGCAAACGAAGGAGCACCTGGCGATCGTCGATTTATTGCAAGTGCAGGGAGGGGTGATTGCGCTCAATAAGATCGACCTGGTAGATGATCCTGACTGGCTGGACCTGGTTGAAGACGAGATACACGGCGCACTCAGGAATACAGTGTTGGAAAATGCCCCTATCGTGCGTGTATCTGCCCGTAGCAACCAGGGGATTGCTGAGCTATTAGATCGCCTGGATGAATGCCTGGCTGATCGCCCTCAACATCCCGACCTAGGACGGCCGCGCCTGCCTGTTGACCGCTCCTTTAGCATGCCTGGCTTTGGCACAGTCGTCACCGGCACCCTCAGCGATGGAAGCCTGCACATTGGCGATGATCTAGAGATATTGCCTGCCGGGCACTACACGCGCATCCGCGGCCTGCAGACCCATAAACGGAAAGTGGAAACTGCCGTCCCAGGGAGTCGGACTGCAGTAAATATTACCGGGGTGAATGTTGAGCAGGTAAAACGGGGCGATGTCCTTGCCTATCCAAATAGTTACCAACCTACCCGCCGTATTGATGTACGCTTTCGCCTGTTGGCAGATATTTCCCAGCCATTGAAACACGATACGCTGGTTAAATTTTTCATTGGCGCGTCTGAAATTCAATCCAGAGTGCGCTTACTAGGAAGTGACGAGTTGCTACCAGGAGAAGAAGGCTGGCTGCAACTGGAGCTGGATGAACCCACCGTAGCCATCCGGGGAGACAGGTACATCCTGAGAAGGCCATCTCCTGGAGAGACCCTTGGAGGCGGGATGGTGATCGATGCCCAGCCTAAAGGGCGGCATAAACGGTTTTTAGCCCAAGAGGTCAACCGTCTGGAAGTACTGGCGCGTGGCACACCCGAAGAAATCCTGACCCAATCAATGTTCGTATTGGGAATTGCCTCAGCCCAAGAGGTAATCCAACGCGCAAACCTGGATCGGGCGGTTGCTGAGCATACCTTGCAGGACATGCTGACCAGAGGGGAAATCATTTCCCTGGAGAATGGAGAAATCAGCTCGCTTTCTCCCCAGGGATTGATCACCACCAGGGTATATTGGGAGCAACTGAAGCAGCAGATGGTGCATGAAGTAAACGAGTATCATCAGCATCATCCCCTGCGGCGCGGGATACCGCGCGAGGAGCTAAAATCACGCCTGAAATTATCCACCCGCCTTTTCCCTGCACTTTTACGCCGTATCACTCAGCAGGGCGCGCTGGAAGACACCGGCACCCATGTCAGGCGACCGGGATATGCAATACAATTCAACGTCCAGCAACAGCGGACCATTGATAACCTGCTGGCGCGTTTTAAAAGCTCGCCATTCTCGCCTCCCACCGCCAAAGAATGCATATCCGAGGTGGGTGAAGAGCTTTACAACGCGCTGATCGAAACCGGATTGCTGGTGCCCATCCCCCCTGATGTGGTCTTTCGAAAACAAGATTACGACCAAATGGTTGCTGAGATCGGTGATTTATTGAGACAAAAAAATACAATTACTGCTGCGGAGGTGCGCGATCACTTCAACACCAGCCGCCGCTATGTTCTTGCCTTATTGGAATATTTGGATGCTCAGGGGATTACAGTGCGCGAAGGCGACAACCGACGATTAAAATAACTCTCACCCCCAAACCACTGGTAAGATCATTTTTCTAAAAAATCCTCGATATTGAGACTTTTATATAAACGTGTGCGGATATCAGGGGGTATCGTTTCGGTTTGAGAAGTAGCGTGATAGAGGTATACGGTCTTGCGCAGAGTGTCCACGACAATCCGGCAATCCTCGCAGGTTTCCATGTGCTTTTCCAGCTCAATGCATAATCTTCTATCGAGCTCACCGTCCACATATGCGGAAAGTGAACCGAGTAGCTTACGGCATTGCGAATGATCGTGTTTTTTCTGGCTTTCCATCATCATTTACTCTCTTTTCCGGGTTTTAACACCCGGCTCTCAAGACTTTTTTGAGTGGTATCCGATGGCTCGGTAAACTGACCCTTCTCAAGTTCATACTTTCGTTCACCAAAGTAAGTGGATAATTCTTCTCGTAACCGTAAGCGTGCGCGTGATAACCTGGTTTTTACCGCTGTATCAGTCAATCCGAGAATATCGGCGGTTTCATGGGTTGATAGATCATTGACATCCCTTAGGATAAACACCAGGCGCAGCCTCTCAGGGAGCTTTTGAACTGCAGCATCCAGCTTTTCTTTGGATTCTTCCGACAGTAATTCCTCTTCTGGTAAACAACACCAATCCACGATTTGTACGGGATCTTGCTCTCCTTCTTCAGTCTCAACAGGCTCATCGATCGATACTGTCTCTGGGTGTTTTCTACGGATCACCATCAAGGCTTCATTGGTGGCAATCCTGAACAGCCAGGTCGAGATCTTTGAACGGCCATCGAACGATTTCAAACCGCGATATGCTTTTAGAAAGGTCTCCTGCAATACATCTTCAGCATCCTGTTGATGGTTGAGCATCTTAACGGCAAGGTGATAAATTTTGCTTGAGTAGGCATCCACCAAATGAGCAAATTCTACCGGATCACCTGCCTGTAATGCTTCTAACGAAAATCCTTCGGCTTCAACCTTGTTTTCATCACCGTTCATTGTTTTAGATGCATCCTGATTTATATCGTTGCAAGCTTATCTATCGCAAAATAGCTACATCACTAAAAGTCTATCAAGTATACTCGATTATTTTTATCCATTGTAATCATGATGGCCAGGGCATTAATATGATGCATCTTAGGTGTTTATCAATTTGCTTGTCATTATCTATTTATCAATAATTGCAACATTCTAAATATTAACAGGTAAAATTATCCGTGTTGGAGATCATCTTAAGAGCAACCGCGAATAATCATCCCTGCACAAAATTCCGTGGACACGTAATGTGATAAATCACTCTCAACATTCATCACCGATAATCAATCACTGGCAGCCAAAGGAACTGGCTCCTTCAGTAAAATCTAATAGCCGTATATTCCAGGAGTAACCAGTAAACAAAACTCATTATGTCTATAACGAATCATTCCATCGATCCATTCTTCTGCCCCCGCGGCATCGCGGTTGTAGGCGCCTCCACCGACCCAAATAAGCTGGGGTACGGCCTGGCGCGCAACCTGGTGCAATGCAATTACCAGGGGGTGATTCACTTTGTCAACCCGAAGGGCGGCAGCTTGCTAGGACGGCTGATGTACCCATCGGTGCTGGAGCTGCCAGATCCGGTGGATATGGCCGTAATACTGATCCCTGCCGAAGGGGTAGCGAAGGTGGTGAAGGAATGTGCCCAACGGGGTATCCAGGCGGTGATCGTTTCGTCCGGCGGCTTTCGTGAGACCGGCGAGCTGGGTGCCAGATTGGAAGAAGCGCTGCTGAAAATTGCCAGGCAACATAATATCCGCATGATCGGTCCGAATTGTATCGGTCTGCTCGATACACACCTGCCTCTAGATGCAACTTTCCTTCCGCCTCCAGGCCCGCCACCCGGCGATGTGGCTTTTATCTCTCACTCGGGCGCCATTTGTGCTGCAGTGATCGATTGGGCTCGAGGCCAGGGCTTCGGCCTATCAAGATTGGTGAGCCTGGGTAACCAGGCAGATGTTAATGAGACCGACGTGCTTGCCCCGGTGGCTGAGGACCATTTCACACGTGTCCTGACCCTGTATCTGGAAGGGGTTAGTGATGGGCCGAAATTCGTGCAAGCCGCCCGCGAAATTACGCGCAAGAAACCCATTGTGGCGCTAAAAGTGGGGCGCTATCCAAGCGGACAGCGGGCTGCTGCCTCCCACACGGGAGCTCTTGCCGGCCAGGAGCACGCCTTTAATGCCGCTTTCCGCAGGGCAGGGGTGATCCGCGCCGATACGAGCGAGGAGCTGTTCGATTGGGCACGCGCCCTGGCCTGGTGCCCGCTGCCCAAGGGACGGGCTATCGCCGTGCTGACCAGCGCGGGAGGGCCGGGAGTTACCGCGGCTGATGCATTAGAAATGAATGGCATGTCTCTGGCTGTCTTGTCTGGTGAAACCAAATTAAAACTAGCCCGACAATTGCCGCCGGCGGCCAGCTTGAATAACCCGGTGGATATGCTAGCTTCAGCCACACCAGACCAATTTGCAGGCTGCCTGCAGGTTTTGTTAGCAGACCCCGGGGTGCATGGCGTCTTGGTGGTCACACCTCCGCCACCCATGCATACCACCGGCGCGGTTGCCAAGTCGATGATCCCGGTAATCCAGAGCGCTGACAAACCCGTCACCATTGCTTTGATGGGAGAGCGCTTGATCCAAGAAGCAGTAGAGCACTTCCGCGCGGCGCGCATCCCCGAATACCGCTTTCCTGAAAGAGCTGCCTCTGCCCTTGCCGTGCTTGCTCAACAGGCTGAATACCTTCATAAAGAACACGAGCCCCAGCCTGTCATGACTGAGGTGGATAAAACAGCCGTGCAAAAACTGCTGGATAGGTGCAAACAATCTCCCGGCTACCTGGATGCACCTGAAATCGAAACAATCTTCAGGGCATACCAGCTTCCACTGACCCCCATGCGGCTGGTTAAATCGGCAGAAGAAGCGGTGGATGCGGCCCAACAACTGGGATACCCGTTGGTGATGAAAATTGCCTCTCCCGATATCATTCATAAATCCGACGTAGGAGGGGTCATGCTTAACCTGGTCGATGCTGAAGCAATAACAACCGGGTTTTCGAACATTATCTCGAATGCCAGGACAGCGTTTCCACAAGCAACAATCAATGGCGCTTATCTGCAGCACATGCTGCCTGCTGGCCAGGAGGTTATCATGGGCGCCATCCAGGATGCACAATTTGGCGCCCTGGTGATGTTTGGTTCAGGGGGTGTGGAAGTTGAAGGATTAAAAGACGTGGCTTTCTCCCTGGCGCCCCTGACCACTCAAGATGCAGAGTGGATGCTGGAAAATACCTGGGCAGGGCGCCGCTTGCGCGGCTACCGTAACCTGCCTCCAGCAGACAGGCGGGCAGTAATCGAGGCTCTGATACGGCTTGGCCAGCTTTCAGCTGACTTCCCGCAGTTGTCAGAGATCGAAATTAACCCCCTGAGGGTTTTTACCCACTCACAAGGTACTGCCGCATTGGACGTCCGCATACGCCTGGTTTAAAAATGACCTTTTTCAGCTAAGATTAATTCCTTTTTGATCGAGCGCCTGTATCAGATCAACCAACACAGCAAACCCCACCCGCAATGGTTGCGTGAATATATATTCATCCGCGGTGTGCGCTCCTCTTCCGGTAGTCAATCCAACACAGATGGCTGGAAGGCCACGGCTGAGAGGCACATTGGCATCAGTAGAGCCGATGCCCAATTGCGTTTCAATCCCCCATCGCGAGTAGCATTTTCTGGCCAGGTGTACCAATGGATGCGAGGCAGATATTTCACCATAAGGGCGGTCTCCGATCACTTCGAATACCACCTTCACAGCCTCACCACTTTTTTGATCAGCCTCCATCACCAGCGCCTCCACGCGTTGTATCAGGGCAGCGAGTGCCTGAAAACCCTCGGAGCGAATGTCAAGCTCACAATGAGCATGGGGAGCAATGGTGTTCACCGATGTGCCTCCACTGATCATGCCGACATTGATGCTGCTGCGCGATTTTATTGACGAAGGTATCTTGTTGATTTTCACCACCAGATCTGCCAATATATGGATGGCAGAAGGTTTGCCAAAATCGACCCACGAATGCCCGCCAGCGGTGTCCACGCTGATGCGATAGCGCCGGACACCCAGCCCACGATGGTAGATTTGCCCGAGAGTCATCCCTTCAAGAATAATATACGCCAAAGCTTTCCTTCCAAAGTGGTCGACCACTGCCTTCATCCCGCGTAAATCTCCAAGTCCTTCTTCAGCCACATCAGCAACCAGCCAAAGATCCCTCTCCAATGAACCAGCCACGCCTGGAAGGCCCTGCTTTTCGGTAAAAGCCCAATATAACCCGAACAACGCCGCCAGGCCCAATGAATCATCCGCAATACCAGGACCAATAATTTTATCTGGTGCAATGACGATGTTGAGATCGGCAGTCTGTGAAAATACAGTGTCTAAATGGGCGGAGACCACGATGGGGGGGTGCGTACCCCGTCCTGATACGCGCCCATATACATTCCCAGTCTCATCCATCCACACATCTTGCATTCCAATGTGCTGGAATTTCCGTTTGATGAAATTTGCCCTTTGTGCCTCCATGAAGGTTGGCGCAGGTATTTGTTGGATTTGTACCGCCATTTCCAAGAGACGCGTACTGAGCGATGGATCCATCAGATTCTCATCCCTTTCGAACCCCATCTTTGAGTGCATTTAACCTTGCCAGTGCCAACCCGGGTAAGGCATCTAAAGCATAAAAAATGCCACTCCCTTCTATCGTGAGAGAGGCGGATACACTGCCATGCAGGGCTGCCTGCACCGGATCATAACTCTGGCGATAGCCCGCCAAAAAACCGCTGCAATACGCATCACCGGCCCCGGTTGGGTCAATAACACGCGATGGGTAGGCTGGAATTTCCCAATGGGTGTGGGTTGCAGGATCATATAACCATTGACCTTGCTCTCCGCGCTTCACCACCACAATCTCGCAACCGTAATTTGCAATGGCCTCCATCATTTGCCACAGGTCGGTGCTTCGGCTATGGAAAAGGGTGCGCATCTCTTCTTCATTCGGCATAAAGGCTGTCAACCCGGTGACCAATGCCGGAATATCGTCCCAAAATGATGGGGACATGGTCCCCACAGCCGGATCAAGCGTGACGGTGGTAAAACCTCCCTGGCAAAGCACCGCGGGCAGCAGGGTATGGGAGAGATAATCGATCGGGCAAAGGTGGGCAGCCGTCGCATCCAGATAATCTGCAGGAATATCTGATTGGCGCAGTGAGGTGGAGGTCAGGCGTGAGCGACTGTCATAATCTGTATTACCAGGCGAATAGTTGAGCAGGGCCTTGGGAAAAGGTTGTTTAAACCGGGTGAAATGCGCTGCCGGATCTTCAGTCCAACGGGTATAAGGATCGGAATAAGCATAGAAGGAGCGAAGGTCGATAGCCTCAGGCAAGATGCGAATTCCCTGAATATCGAATCCACGCTTATGGAACTCCGCCAGCCACTCCTGGGGATAGTCCTCTCCCACGCGGGCCACAAGCCCAACCAGACTGGCGGGCTGCCAGACGGCCAGGCCGGCAGCGGCATATCCCAGGTTGCCACCTGGGACATTGACCAATGCCCTGCCATCGGGGAGCAGCGCAAAATCACGCCTCAGTTGGCCTGCGATAATATATCTCAATGAGGAAATCGCTTCGTTAGCCATGATATTCCTGCAGGCAGGTATAACATCTAGATATTAATTGTAATTTCCACGCCCTTCATCAACACTCACTTACTGGCATTGATCTGGCTGGCAGCGTCCGAACAAGTACAGGCAATGATTGTCCTTCCACCTTTAGTAAGGGTGCCCTCATATGCCTTGGAACCCTGGTGCGCCATCCAACCATCCAAAGTAAATGGGATTATCCCACCCGCAGGGATCCACTCCCCATTATACTTGCGCGCAATATGAACGTGTGTGCCGGTAGCTTCGCCACCCTCACAGGAAGGGTGCCCGAGCGGATCACCGGCTTTCAGAGCCTTGCCCACAGGGGCGCGATCTTGTGTGGCAATATGAAAATAAAAAACCACCCAGCCTGTGCGCTCATCACCGTCCCCGTCCAGGTCAAGCACCACTGTCGCCAGATCGGAGCGTGCCACCACACCGGATGCCACCGCCGTGACAAAGACATCGGCAGGCACACAACCGCTGGCTATCGAACCAGGGGCAAAATCGATGGCTGCCAGGGGCTCACCCTCCCCAAAACCCGTATGAGGCCCACCGGTATAGGCCCAGGTTAAGCCCGGCAGAAATGGCAACGTAAATTCCGGTTGAACGAGGCTGCCCGGGATATGTGAGTCGGGTGATTGCCACGGGTCGCCAAACAGGTTGCGGTAGGATTGCGCAAAGCCATCCTGCGCCACGGCCCTTGCATACTGGTCATCATCCACCAAGCGGGAAAAGTAGTATTGTATGGCAACCGAGGCGGCATTTTGCCAGGGATCAGGCCGCTCCTGCCTGCCATCCAAATGGTCAAATTCAACCAGCGCCCCATTTTTATAGCTGTAGTAGGCATTATTCAGTAAATTAGCCGCCCAAACCAGCTGCATATAAAGCCCCTCATGCTGCCAATCATGGTAGCCCAGGGGATATTGGCGTGATTCTTCCGGTTGAGAAGCTATGCTAAGGGCGCTGACCTGGTATTCCAGCAAGGCCAGCAGCAGCTTCGGGCTGACGCTGTAGTTCATTGCCACATAATCAATGATCTGTGCTCCCGTGCGATTGCCATCGAAAGCATATTCGATATACCCATTCAGCCAACCGGTGTAATGGGAAACAAATGCAGAGGTATCAAAGCCAACCTGCGCCGGGCCATTGACAAACAGACTGTCTGGCAGGATTTGATATTGGGAGCCCCAAAATGGCTGGTAATAGATGGGGATTTTCATCGGCATTCCCGGAGGCATGGTGGAAGCATCACGGGGAATAAAAGTGTTGGCAGCCAATATTTCATCTATTGTGGTATTAAACCTGGCTGCTAAAGCGGGCAATGTGTCACCGCTCTGGGCAGTATAATCCACCAGTTCTCCGGGTGCGTATGCCGGACGAGCAGGCAGCGGAGTGGTGGTGATGCTGGGTTGATTGATGATGGCCTGTGTGGCGGATTGAAAAGTTATTTGAGAAGAATTAGAAGGTGAATCAGGTGCTGATGTGACGCTACAACCACCGAGCGACAGCGAAACTATCGCCAGCAGTAAGGCGCTTTTTTGCACTACACCCATTCGATAATAATACCTCATATACTTATGTTGCATTCAGGTTTAGCTTTAAAACTTAGGGATCCTCCGTGCTCCGGCAGATGAGTGATTCACCCGCCCCATATATGCTGGCATTAATGGTTTGATCCCCTTTCGTCATCGTCCCCTCGTACGGCACGTTACCAGCGTGCACAGTCCAACCACTCAAGACCAAAGGCAGCGGTCCATCCGCAGAAATCCATTCTCCATTGTATTTTCGGGCGATATGCACATGCGTGCCGGTGGCGATGCCACCTTCACAAGAGGGATGGCCTAATAAATCACTGGTTTCAACCCAATCACCCACACCGACCTTCACGCCGGTGAGGTGCATATACAGAAGATTCCAACCCGTTTGCTCGTTGCCGTCTCCATCCAGATCTTCGACTACGGCACCATTACCTTCCCTGACAATCAGTCCGGGTGCCGAAGCCACCACCCAAGCCTCGGATTCAACACAGCCTGATTCTGTGCTGCCAGGGGCAAAATCAATGGCAGCCCGGGCACCATCGCGTTCCCAGGCGCCATGTGGCCCACCGGTATAACTCCATAACTGACCAATGAGAAATGGCAAAATCAGCTCTGGCTGGCTTAAATTCGGTGGGTAAAGAGGTTCATAATCCATCGCCCTGGTCCAGGGGCTCCCAAACATGCGCTCATACAGCGCAGGAATGCCGGTATTGGTATCCAATGCGCCCAACCAACCGGGTGTATCTGTAATCTGTGCCAGGTAATATTGCAAGGCGACCGTACCGCTGTTTAAATCCGGTGCCAACCTGGCTGAAATATTATCTGAAAAGTGAATCTCGGTCACCCAGCCTTCGCGCCAGCCATAATAGCCAATGGATAACTGGTTTACCACCCAGGCGAGCTGTGAGTATAACCCTTTCAATGACAGATCCACCTTTCCCAGCGGGTAATCCTCCTGCTTGGGATTGGATGGCTGGCCATACACCCAGCCACTCTCATATTCAATCAGGGCTAACAACAATCTCGGGTTGATCGAATTTTCCGTGGCAATGCGCTCGACGACCGCTGCTCCGGAAGTCCATTCGGTGGATCCCAACCACTCCTGGTACTGGCTCAGGTATCCTCCTGCCTGGTTAACAAAAGCTTCTGTATCAAAGTCCACTGCCGAGGGGGAATATACCAGCTCACTATCCGGGATGATTTTCACGGCGCTGGTGGTATTCACCAGCACATGCGGGATCACCAATAATGTATTGGGCGTTAACAAACCTGTTGTTAGAACAGAGCCATTAGGTGAGCTGATATCACCTGTTTCTACACCAAATCGTGTGGCAATCACCGGGAGTGTGTCACCGGCCTGGGTGTAATAAAGCAATGGGGCTGTATCGATCGAGACTGGCTCAGGCGTGGATAGCTCCACCAGGTTGCCCTGGGCTTCAACCCGAGAGGGCTCCTCGGTCTGCACCGGCTTGGCCTGGCTGGTCGGGAAGCTGATGGAGGGGTAAGGAGAACTGGACCCAGAGCTATAGGACACTGAAAACAAGGGGGCTGATTGATCCAAGACCGAGATGGCACAAGACAGGCTCACGAAGGCCGTGGCCAGTATGCAGATCACAATCCGTAAAAACGGAGAAGTCTTGGGATGCTTACCTGTGGATTGTGTTGGCAGGGAAAAAACCTTCCCAGGCTTCGATCGTTTCGCCATCACGTGTCAGATACCCGTCGTATTGTATTCCGTCACCACTCGAAATCCAACCTTCCAGGTTGAATGGGATGCCATGTGCGGTTTGCGGTTGGTCGGCTGAAATCCACTCCCCATTATACCGTCTTGCCAGGTGAAAGTGGGTGCCCGTAGAGTAACCACCCACGCAAGAAGGATGGCCGATACGATCTCCAGCCTTCAGATATGTCCCTGCTTCGACCCTATCGCGCTCCTCGATATGCATGTACAGAACCGTCCACCCGGTGCCTTCATTGCCATCCCCATTGAGGTCCTGGACCACCCTGCCGTAGTCAGAGCGGATGATCATCCCATCTGCCACTGCTGCCACCCAGTCATCACTTTGAACACACCCCAGCCCTTCACGCCCAGGAGCGAAATCAAGCGCCGCCCAGGCAGAGCCATCTCCCCAACCTCCGTGGGGTCCACCGGTGAACGCCCAATCGATACCCGGCTCGAAGGGTAATTGCATCTCAGGCTGTGCAAGGTCTGCCGGGATTAATGGAGAGAAATCATAGTCGAAGGGATGGCCGAAGAAATTACTGAAGGTAGTAAAAACACCCATTTCGGAGACGGCGCGATCCCATCCCGGGCGGGTATAAAGCTGGGAAAATAGTTGCTGAACTGCGGCAGTACCGGCATTGATGGAGGGATCAATGGGGATGATCTCGCCATTGCTCAAAAGCCAGCCTCCTGTGCCATTCACCTTCCAAAGGTAGTATCCCCGGTTGAGATTATCAGCTGCCCAGCATAGCTGCAAGTATAGGCCCTTGCGCCACTTATCCATGTTTCCCAAGGGAAAGTCTCGGGCTGTTTGATCAGGATTTGCCTTAGTGACCCAACCACCCTGGTATTCCAATACGGCCAGCAGGATGCGCGGGTTCACCGAATAATCCTGGGACACCAGCTGCACAATCTCGGGCCCGGTGAAAGTTTGCCCTTCCACATCCTCGCTATACTTTCCCAGATAACTGTCAAAAAGGCTCACAAACCCTTTCACATCGAAGCCTTGGGCATAAGGGCCATATACCAGCTCGGAATCGGGGATGATCTTAAATCCAAAGCCGACTTCACCCGGGATTGGGGCTGGAACAACCAGCTGTTGGCCCACCTCAAGCAAATCGGGGTTGGTGATCTCGTTCGAATTGACCATCATCTGGACCGTGATCCCAAATCTTGCTGCGATGCTGCCCAGGGAATCTCCTGCCTGAACCGTGTACTGCTCATCTTCTGTGCGGAATTCTGGTAAATCTCGCGCAGCATCTGGGGTGGGGGTGACGATGGTGATGTCATCAGGGTTTCTGATCACGGGTAAATAAGTAGTGAGGGTTGTGTTTGAAATTGGTTGAGGGGTAGCCGTTGAGGTGGCTGTGGGGTAGCTGGTGGTGGAGATGGTAAGCGGCTGGACGGGCTGCTTGCACGACAGTGATATGAACAGCACCAATAACAGGGGTGAAAACTTTAATAACCGGTGATGGGGCATGGGAGCTTCCTTTTGCATTCTACCGTGAACGACAATCCAAGTCAACAACTTATCGGCACAAAGCAACCAGCATCGGGCTAAAATAACTCATAATTGGTTGCGAGGGTATAATACCGTTATTCCACCTGACGAGGTAAATCATGGCTCAATCGATATTGGAATGCATCCCGAATTACTCGGAAGCCCGACGCCCGGATGTGGTTAAGGCGATCATGGGCAGCATCAATTCGATAACCGGGGTCTCTTTGCTGGACCACCATTCAGATTTAGACCATAATCGCACAGTAATTACTTTTGTTGGGTCGCCGAAGGCGGTGGAAGAGGCTGCCTTCCGGTCGATTGCCAAGGCTGCCGAGCTGATTGACCTCGATAAGCACACGGGCGAGCATCCGCGCATTGGTGCAACCGATGTGGTGCCGTTCGTACCCATATCAGGCCTGACGATGCAAGATTGTGTCCAGATTGCACGCCACCTGGGGGAACGGGTTGGCAGGGAGCTGAAGATACCCGTATACCTTTACGAAGAAGCTGCGACCCGTCCTGAGCGGGCAAATCTCGAAAATATACGCCGCGGGCAATACGAGGCTTTAAAAAAAGAAATGGGAGTAAACCCCGAGCGCGACCCCGATTATGGACCCAAGCATGTGGGTCCAGCAGGTGCCACGGTAATCGGCGCCCGCCAGCCTTTAATTGCCTATAATGTTTACCTGACCACCGATGATCTGGCCACTGCCGAGAAAATCGCCAAAACTATCCGTTTCTCGTCTGGAGGGTTGCGATATGTGAAAGCACTGGGCATGTTGGTGGAAGGTCTGGCGCAGATCTCGATGAACTTGACCAATTTTCACAAGACCTCGATACCGCTGGTAGTGGAAACCATCCGGCGAGAAGCGGCCCGCTATGGTGTGATGATCCACCATGCCGAACTAGTGGGGTTAATCCCCGAGCAGGCGCTGGCTGACGCTGCTGCCTGGTATTTACAGCTGGATCAATTCACTCCCGAGCAAATCCTCGAGCAGAAGTTAATCAGCTCCCTTCATTCGGCAGAAACACCGAGCGACGATCACCCTGAATTCAACACCGAATTCTTAGACGCCCTGGCCTCGGGAGAGCCCACCCCTGGCGGTGGCTCAGCCGGGGCGTATGCTGGCGCAGCGGCAGCCAGCCTGGTTTGCATGGTGGCACGCTTGACCATGGGGAAGAAAAAATATGCCGAAGTTGAAGCGCAGATGCAGGCGATCCTTACCCAGGCAGAAAGCCTGCGGAATGACCTCACCAACCTAATACAGCTGGATGCCTCAGCCTTTGATGGCGTGATGAAGGCTTACCGGCTACCCAAAGATACGTCAGCTCAACAAGATGTGCGCAGTAAAGCCATTGAGCAGGCTACATTGCTGGCAACTCAGTCTCCCATGGCCGTATTAAAAAAATCAGCCCGAGTGCTCGAGCTGGCCGAGCAGGTCATCCGTTACGGCAACACATCAGCCTTGAGTGATGGCGCCAGTGGCGCAGCCCTGGCTACTGCAGCCATCCAGGCTGCTGAATTTAATATTCGGATCAATTGCAAGCAGCTGCCGGCCAACCTGGCTGACCCGATTTTAGCCGAATTGAGTGACATTAAGCAGCATGTGGCCGAGATCGAAGCCCGCATCCATACTGCCCTGCATGAACGTAGCCTATAACCCATGATGCAACAGCTTCATGAGAAATTCCTGCGCCTCATCCGCCTGCTGGATGAAATGCGCCAGCACATCATTGCACTCCTCATTGCGTGCTTGTTATTAGCTGGATGTTCTACCGGGCTACAACCCTCAGCTTTAATTTCTCCAACCGCAAACAGCACCCAACCGGCAAACACCACGGCTACTGCCCGGGCAACAGCCGTACAACCAACTTTAACACAGCCACCTGCCACATCCACCCAGACACCCTACCTGGTTTGGCTGGCACCCTACCTGCCGGAAGATATGCGCTCGGAAATTAACCTTCCCCAGGGATACATATTAACGAATAACTCTCAGGATGCAAACCTTAAACTCGAGGCGGATAATCAAAACCTGCCGCCCAGAATCCAATGGATCTACGCGCTGGTGGCACCCTTTCCCACCATCACCGATGGGGTAAGCTCCGATGATATCAAAGCAGCCTGGTCTGGCGGCGCCAGTGGGCCGTTCGCAGGCAGCCCGCTCTTGATGGATGGCAGCACCTTGGGTGTCCTTTCCGCGGCTTGGGGTGCCCCGGCAGATCTTGCCATACGGGTCTTACCGGGCGATCAGCTGTTGGAAACTGCCTGGTCTGACCAACCCAGCTGGGCAATCGTACCCTTCGAAAGCCTGACACCGCGCTGGAAAGTGCTGGCTGTCGATGGGCAATCGCCCATTCACAAGGATTTTGAGCCAGCTCAATACGCATTGAACATTCATTTCGCCTTGATTGGGGACGTGAATGTCCCCACCAGTGACTTGACCTTGCCGGTTAGCAACCGGGATGCCTCACATCTCACCACAGTAGCCATGACAGGGGTGACGGCCATGGTGCGCGCCACCGCTTTCAGCATGGAGATGAAAGGCTACACCTACCCAGCCGAGGATATCGGCCCGCTATTAACCCAGGCAGACATCACTCACATCAGCAACGAGATTGCGTTCTCACCCGATTGCCCTTACCCCACCCCCACCATGGACAACCTGGTGTTCTGCTCCAGCCCGGCCTATATCGAACTGCTCAAAGTAGTTGGCACAGACGTGGTGGAGCTAACCGGCGATCACTTTATGGATTACGGTGCAGAGGCCACTCTCTTTACACTGCAGATGTATAAAGACCTTGGGTGGCCCTATTACGGGGGTGGAGCCAATGCAGAAGATGCCCGCCAGCCGGTTCTAATGGAAAATAACGGCAATAAGATCGCCTTCATGGGCTGCAATGTGGGCTGTGAAGTGAAAAATTCGATCCCTTGCGATGCCATCGCCACGGATGATCATCCCGGTGCTTCGCAATGTGATTTCGATGCCATCAGCGCCGAAATTGCTACCCTCCGTGACCAGGAATATTCGGTTATTTTCACTTTCCAACACCGTGAATACTACACCTACACCACAGAACCTATCCTGGCGAATGATTTTGGCCTGGTAGCAAAAGCAGGCGCCACCATCGTCAGCGGCAGCCAGGCGCACCAGCCGCATGGGTTTTCCTTCGATGGCGGTGCCTTCATCCATTATGGGCTGGGCAACCTGTTCTTCGACCAGTACCATTATTGTGCATACAATGCCTGCGACGACGCTTTTATCGACCGGCATGTATTTTATGATGGGCGCTATATCAGCACCGAGCTGATCACCATCCGCTTTGTCGATTTTGCCAAGCCGCGATTAATGACCCCGGAGGAACGAGCGCATTTCCTGGATATAATTTTCAATGCTAGCGGGTGGTGAACACATCCAATGGAACACTCAAGCAGTGCTTCATTGTTAATCACGCTATTTCAACATTTTGGGAGATTTTTTCGGAACAGGAGGGTCACATGGGGCTAAAACCTGATCATTGGATCCGTAAAATGGCACGCGAGCAGCGCATGATCGCGCCATTCGCTGATAGCCAGGTACGTGATGGGGTGATCTCCTACGGTGTATCGTCTTATGGCTACGATATCCGCGTGGCGGATGAGTTTAAAATCTTCACCAACGTCTATTCTGCCCTGGTGGACCCCAAGCACTTTGACCTGCGCTCGATGGTCGATTACCAGGGCGAGGTGTGCATCATCCCGCCCAACTCTTTCGCTCTCGGCCGAACGGTCGAATATTTCCGCATCCCTCGCAACGTGCTGACCATCTGCCTGGGGAAATCCACTTATGCGCGTTGCGGCATCATTGTAAACGTAACCCCTTTCGAGCCTGAATGGGAGGGCTTTGTCACCTTGGAGATTTCCAATACTACCCCCTTACCTGCTAAAATCTACGCCAACGAAGGGATTGCCCAGGTATTATTCTTCGAAGCCGACGAGCCCTGTGAGAGTTCTTATGCCGATAAAAAGGGCAAGTACCAGGCCCAGCAAACGATTGTGCTGCCCAAGCTCTAAAAGGCCTCGTGCTCGGTGCGCGAGATGATCTCATCTTGCAAGGTCTTGCTCAGGTCGCAAAAATAGTCACTATAGCCAGCTACACGCACGATTAAACTCCGGTATTGCTCGGGATGCTGCTGTGCCATGCGTAAGGTGGCTGCATTCACTACGTTAAACTGGACATGGTGCCCATCCAGGAGGAAATATGTGCGGATGAGCGATACCAGCTTGTTTAATCCATCATCCGAAGCCAACAACTGGGGGGTGAATTTTTGATTCAGCAGGGTACCCCCCGTGCGTACATGATCCATCTTAGCCACTGAGCGGATCACTGCGGTCGGTCCTTTATGGTCTGCCCCCTGTACCGGGGATATTCCCTCCGACAGAGGCGTTCCAGCCAGGCGCCCATCGGGAGTTGCGCCGGTGACCGCCCCAAAATAGATGTGTACCGTGGTGGGCAGCAGGTTAATATGGTATTCACCGCCCTTGGTGTTGGGGCGACCATCCACGGCGTGGAAAAAAATCTCAAAAATACGCCGCATAATGGCATCGGCATAATCATCATCGTTTCCATATTTGGGTGTTCGGTTGAGCAATTGCTGACGAAGTCGCTCGCTGTTCTCGAAATTGGCATCCAGGGCATCGAGCAGTGCCCCCATAGCCAGCGAATGCTGGTCGAACACGTGGTAGCTCAGGCTGGTGAGAGCGTCAGTAATGCTGCCCATCCCCACGCCCTGGATGTAGCTGGTGTTATACCTGGCACCGCTATTATGGTAGTCCTTCCCCTGGCGGATGCAATCGTCCACCAGCACAGAAAGGAACGGGCAGGGCATGTATTGGGCATACAGGCGCTCAATTACGTTACTGCCGCCCACCTTGACATCCACGAAGTAATTAACCTGCTTTTCATAAGCGATAAACAACTGATCAAGGTGGGTGAAGGATCGCGGGTCTCCGGTTTCTAAGCCGATTTTTTTGCCAGTGCGAGGGTCCACTCCGTTATGTAAGGTTATTTCAAACACCTTGGGCAGGTTGAAATAACCGGTGAGGTTATAGTTTTCCTTGCCGAATGCCCCCACCTCCACACACCCGCTGGAGCCCCCGCAGCGCGCATCCAACACTGACTTGCCCATGCGCACCAATTCTTGTACGATCAGGTCAGAATTGAATACCGACGGTTGTCCGAAACCGGTGCGGATGATCTGCGCAGCCCGCTGTATGAAGCGGTCGGGATTCTTCTTGCTCACCTGGATGGAAGCGGATGGCTGCACCAGGCGCATCTGCTCCACTACATCCAGTATCAAGTAAGTGACATCATTTACCCCGTCCGACCCATCTGGGCGCAAACCACCCAGGTTGATCTGGGCGAAATCCGTGTAGGTGCCGCTCTCCTCGGCAGTCACGCCCACCTTGGGAGGCGCAGGTTGGTTGTTGAATTTGACCCACAGGCATTCCAGCAGCTCTTCTGCCTGAAGGTAGGTGAGGCTACCATCACTGACCCCCTGCTGGTAAAAGGGCAGCAAATGTTGATCGAGATGCCCGGGTGAATAGGCATCCCAGGTGTTCAGCTCAATGGTCACACCCAGGTGAACGAACCAGTAATATTGCAGGGCTTCCCAAAAATCACGCGGTGCGTGGGCGGGAACATGCCTGCACACTTCTGCAATTTTGAGCAGCTCAGCTTTGCGGTTCTCATCCTGCTCGCGGCCAGCCAATTCCTGGGCTTTGCAGGCATACCTCTCGGCATAACGTATGAGCGCACCAGCAGCAATGTGCATGGCACGCAATTCTTCCCGTTTTTCATAGGCTTGAGGATCCTTTAAAAAATCCAGCCTGGCCAGGCTGGCCTGGATCTCTGCCTGAAAATCCAGCATGCCTTTCCGATAGATCTTGTCGTCCAGCACGGTATGCCCCGGGGCGCGCTGCTCCATAAACTCGGTGAACACACCCGCCTGGTAGGCATCTTTCCAGGCCTGGGTCATTTCGCTAAACAATAACTCCCGGATGGTCTTCCCCTTCCAGAATGGGATGATCCTGTTTTCATAAAGTTGCCTCGTTTCAGCAGCTACCTTGAACGAGGTCTTCTGGCGTGAATTGAGAATGTCCAGGTCTTCGAGGCTGTGGCAGCACAGCTCAGGGAAGGTCGGCGCCTGTTTGGGCCCGAGTCCCTTTTCGCCCACGATCAGCTCGCCATCGTGGATGGTGACTGACTTGTGTTCCAGCAGGTACTCAAAGGCCTTTGCCCGCTGCACAGGGGCTGAGACCAAGCCGCCATCCTTTGAATAAAATTCAGTCAACAGCGCGGCGCGCTCTGGCGAGAGGGTTTCCACTGCCTCCAGGCTCTGTTGACGAAGCTTCTTCACTCGTTCTGAGATGCTCATGAAACGCTCCCTTGGTCGTCGATAACCGGTAAGTGATAACTGGCTAAAATTTCTTCCGCCTCAGCCACCTGCTGCGGCGATGGCGGTTTCGTATCAGGCAGCCGGTAATCCATCCCCAAAGACAGGTACTTCGCTTCCGCGATATCATGGTAAGGTATCAATGCTACCCCATCCAGGTGGGGCAGGTTTGCCAGATAAGCAGCGCACTGCATGAGGTTGCCAGCATCATCATTAATCTGGGGGATGAGCGGGATGCGCACGATAATGTTCGCTGCGGCAGACGAAAGCTTTTGCAGGTTGGCCAGAATAAGCCTGTTCGAAACCTTGGTATACCGGATGTGCTTCTGTTCATCCATCAGCTTGATATCATACAGGAACAAATCCACCAGGGGCTGCAGGGTCTTGAAGCTGGCCCAGGATGCATAACCGCTGGTATCGACGGTGGTATGGATGTGCTTTTCCTTGCAGGCCATCAAAGCCTGTACCAGAAACTTCCTCTGGTTCAGCGGCTCTCCGCCGGTAAAAGTGACCCCGCCTCCCGATTGATCATAAAACGGAATATCGCGCTCAATTTCGGCCATTAATTGTCCAATAGTCATACGCCAACCGACCAGCTCACGCGCCCCAGCATAGCATACCTGGGCGCATTTTCCGCAAGAGTTGCAATTTTCCCAATCCGTAATTGACCCATTATCCCAGGTGATGGCTCCGCTTGGGCAGGCATCGATACAGGTCTTGTCGGCTATACAGCGGTTCTTTCGGAAAATCAATTGTGGCTGTGCGGATTTGCCTTCCGGGTTGTGGCACCACCAGCAATCTAACGGGCAGCCCTTGAAAAACACTGCCGTACGGATGCCAGGCCCATCATGGATGGCGTACCGCTTAATATCGAAGATCATTCCTGTTGGCATATGACGATCACTACTATACCCACTTCGCCAGAAAGAGTCAATAGAAATATCCAAATTGTATACAGTTGATATATTTTTTATCGAAAAAGGATATTTTGTGGTTTAATTAGCCTGGAGGGATTCTATGACTATTGCTGATGCATCTCACGTAAGGGAAAGCGACCGGATCGAGGGCGAACTGCGCGATCTTATCCTTAACTTGCAGATCGAGCCGGGCTTATCAATCAGCGAAGCCAGTCTTATCAAGCGCTACGGTTGGGGACGCACTCCCTTGCGTGAAGCCTGCCAGCGCCTGGCCGAACAATCACTGTTGCAGATTATCCCCCACCATGGGGTGGTGATTACCTCGTTGAATGTCTTTGATTTTACCGAGATCATGGAGGCGATGAGCATGGTGATAGGCCCAGCAGCCTCACTCGCCTGCAAGCACCTCAATCAGGATGAGCTCCATTACCTCGAGGAAACCATCGAGAGGAGTGATACTGCAGCATCGGTTAAAGATTTTACGGCTGTTGCCAACCAGGATTACGAATTCCACCATATCCTGGCAGTAGCCACCGGAAATCGCTACTTATGCCAATTCTTGCTGCATCTTCACCAGATGGCGACGCGCTTCAACCTGGCATCATGGAGACGTGATAACAATGCTGCATTCTCCCTCAACGAGCACCGCCAGATCATCGACGCACTCCAGAAGGGGGATGATGCGAAAGCGACTAACAGGATGCTGGTGCACATCGAGAATGCCCGTAAGCGTGTTATGGGGACGTTCCAACACTAACCAGGTCTTTGATCTTATCGAAAGTCACCTGCCCGATATCAGGCACATCCATTAGCTGCTCAACATTAGTGAATGGGCCATGTTCCGCCCGATAGTCGATGATATTCTGAGCAGTCTTCGGGCCGATGCCAGGCAAGGTATCCAGCTGCTCCAAAGGGGCAGAATTTAGATCAATCAATCCAGGAGAAAAATGTAAAGAACGGTTCGTGGCATCAGGAACCAGCGTAGCAACCACGCCGGGCACGAAAATTTGCTCGCCATCCTCAAGGACCTTCGCCAGGTTGAGTCCGCCGCTATCAGCCTGGCTGGTGAACCCACCCGCAGCCCGTATGGCATCGTTCACCCGGCTGCCGCGCGGCAAGGTATACAGGCCTTCATTGGCAACCAAACCGCTCACGTAGACAGTGATGGGCGCGGGGGTTGGGGCAGGCAGCAGGGTGACCGGCTCTCCTCTCGGCGGGCGGGTGACCAGGAATATGATCCCCGTTCCAAGCAATATGCCCACGACGAGGAACCCGCCCAGCCACCACCACGATCTATTCATCGTAGAATATTTTTCTCCAATCTTTGTGGTTGTTATCAGCAATAATCGGACTAATGATTCAGATTTAAGCTCAAACCAAGCCGCTGACGGGCAGCATTGACGTTTAAAATTCTTACCTGCACTACCTGGCCTTCATACAACCCTTCATCCTCTGTATCTGCATTCGTAAACTCGGATGAATGGATCAGTCCATCCAAACCTTCTTCAAGGCGGGCAAATGCCCCAAATGGAACCAGGCTGGTGATGACCGCACTTACTACCTGCCCGGCATGATATCGATCTTCCGCTGTCTCCCAGGGATTGGGTATTAACCGCTTCAACGACAGAGCGATGCGTGACCGATCCTGATCCACCTGGATGACGTAAGCCTGCACCGTTTCACCCACTTTGGTGACCTCGGCCGGGTGGCGCACGCGGCCCCATGAGAGCTCGGATACATGGATTAAGCCTTCGACCCCTCCCAGGTCCACGAAGACTCCAAATTCGGTAATGTTGGTTACAATGCCCCACACGCACTTGCCAGGATAAATTTGCTCGAAAAGTAAATTGCGTTTTCCTGATTCTGCCAATGCTGCTCTCTCAGAAAATACCACCCGCCCGCGCTCAGGATCACATTCAATCACCTTAAACGCCACAGAACGGCCCACATACCCTGCCAGGATTTTTTCCCTCTCGTTTTCATTGATCAGGCAATTTATCTCCAGCAGGTGTGAGATAGGCACAAACCCGTGAAGGTCACCACCAGCAACCAACAGGCCTCCGCGATTAAATCCGGTGATCTCCAGCGTGACTACCTGGTCGGAATTAAATAAATTACGCACCCTTTGCCAGTCGATCTCACCTGGTTTTTGAGCTCGCCTAGGGCTGCGTACCTCCCGCTGGTAATTATCTTCCAGCAGATAATCTTTTCCCCCGTTATTCTCGTGTTTCTCCTCATCTGACAGCAAAGCCGACCACCAGGCTTCATCCATCTCAGGTGCTTGCGGATTTTCATTTTGTTGGGCTACCATTCAACCCTCCTCACTATGGAATAAATGGTAATTAGCTATACTATCCCGGTCTCGAATCTGCTCTTGCCTTATGCTCCATATCGAGAATCGCATCTGCCACTGCTTCGACTGCCACGCGCTGCTTACGATATAAGTCAGCCTCCGACATGGATAATCGCGTGGCAATCTCGCGGACTTTCTTTCCTTCCATAAACTTCATCTCTAAAATATTATATAAGATCCATTCGCCAGTAAAGCGACGCTCTCCTTCTGGCCGCACCTGCTCTACCGCCTGGCGCAGGATGGCGCGCAGTGCATTAGCAGGGTTGTCCTTGTGTTCTTCAAGAGTTTTTTGGACCACCCGCAGACTCATTAATGGACTTTCGGTGAGCCTGGGACCGCCCCAGTAATGAGTAAGCGCATCCTTCACCCAACGAGCCAGGTTGGGTGATTCCAGGGGGATTTCCGGGGCGGTCAACACTTCCGTACTGCCATATCTCGATGCCGCTCGCAAGCGTTGGATCATATCAATTTGCGGGCTTAGATTCTCGATCGAGGTGAAAATTTCCTGCTGCTGAACATGATCTTCCAAAGCAGTAGCCGCCCGCTCGGCAAGGAACAAAACTGCATCTTTTTGGTCATCGCCAATCACCAAGTTGGGTTTCCGGGATACACCCATGATTCCCAACAAAGTCCCAATTCTAATTCGCTGGCTGTGAAGAGGCACCAACCAGTAATCTTCCCAGGTATAAATGCCCCTCCCATTTCCATTTTCCTCAACCAAATGGTTTATTCCACCTGACATTTCATCGATAGCAGGAGCTTCACCGATATGGACCATGATCTCAAGATCACCTGCATCCATTGCCATGATAAACGCCTTTGAAGCCTGGATTCGATCACAGACCGCGGCCAGGATAGATTCAAGGAATTGGCGTAGATCACCCGTGGTGAGCAGCCGCTCATTAAGCGCCTGGACCAGCAACAAGCTCGATTTATCGCCCCCGGTGAATAACCAGCGTTCCCACAGGGGCGCTGCAAGGGTGATGATATATTCCAGGAGCAACAGACTACCCACCATCATGATAGGTACTGCAGCGGTATACTCGAAGCCATAAAATTCGCCTGCGCGTCGCACCAGGGTGGTGATTGCCAGCACCGTCGAAGCGGTCACCGGGCCGCGCATTAGCCACTTGAACAACCGGCGCTTTACCACACGGTCGGGCCAAGACACGCCATAAAAAGCCACTGCGTAAGCCATGATGATGATTAATCCCGACACGAGCAGGTTTGTGATGACTGCGGTTAACCAAAATATCAGGGGGTGGTTGGTGGCAAAGCTGGAGCCGAATAACAGGAATGGGTAAGAGCCAAGCACTGGCGCCAGCGCACCGATGACCAGGTATCTCATCCTGCGTCGGCTGGTTGGGGTCACTGTTCGCTGGTAGCCGTGCCTGAAATTGACCCACGACCAAACCACAACTGCAACGAAGTAGACTGCGAAGACCCAGGTAAGCCAGGTACGCTGCAAGTGTGGCGCTGGGGAGGCATTGGGGACAAGCGGCCCAACCAACAACTTAAATGGCAGGGTTACCAGAAACGCAAAGCTGACCAAGTAGAACAGGCGTACGAACCACTTTTGATCGCGGTTTATCTGCCCCCCGGTGGTAGACAGCAAAGCACCCGAAAAGTGGAAATAACTTGCTGGTAAAAATGCAATCCCCAGCCATTCAAGCTGGAGCCAAAATTGCAGCACATTTGGGGAGCTAACAATGCTGCCGATGGCATCGCCCACGAAAATGATCACCAGGGAAATTAAGATTAACGCAAATGTGCGCGCCACCCTATCGCGCAGGTTAAATGTCAATGCATATAATAATAAGGAAAATGCCGTAATGGCAATTCCAGCTGTAAGCAGCTGGTTGAGAAATTCCAAGCTAGAGATAAAAACACCAATCATATCCAACCGAACAACGATACCTGTTCCTATAAATTATATCTATAAGCTATTCGATCTCTTAGCTCTCACAAATTAATGCCCTCATTCACCTCAGGCTCTTTGAAAAAAATAATGCAATGTCATGATTTGGAAAATAATGATCATTATATCCACACAAGTCATAGCCAAGTTTTTGCGCCAGGCAGATTGCGGGGTAATTTTTAGGCTGGATTTCCATCACCATCCTCGAACACCGTTTATGGCGTGCCCAATCTTGCCCAGCCAATATCAGCGTGCTGCCGATTCCCTGCCTGCGAAACTTGCGAGATATCACCAAATCAGTCATCCAACTGGTATGCGGGGCAATATTCAAGCTTATGCTGGTATAACCAACGACTGCTCCCTGCAATAACGCCACCAGCAGGCAAGACCTGTCTTTCCAATCATTTGCGAGCTCTGCAGGTGAGCGCGGATATTCCACCCGCACAGAACGTGGCAATTTCAACTGGCGAAAGGTAATTTCCACGCGTAAATCAGAAGGTTTCTGCCCACTCTCCTGTTGGACCTCCATCTGCCAGACATGATCACTCATATAATCATGGTCAATACCCATCATAACCGGGATTTCCGCAGAGGTGGGTGGTCGAATCTCAATCTCAGGCATTATTTCACCTTTCCGTAATTACTCAACTGCCTCCACGGTTACCTGGATGGCGCACGAGGGAAGTATATTTCCGACATTATCAGTCACTTCGAGGCTGAGCATATATGCACCTGGAGTAAGTGCTGAAGTATTCCACACTCCCAGCACATCATTAACCACCGCCTGCTGGCCCACCTGAATGGGAACCCAATCTGAATCACCCGGGTAAGCAATCTGCAATGTATAAAACCCGAAATTCGGCAGGCTGGCAGATCCTTTGATGGTGACATTGCCACTGATGTGCTCCCCATTTACAGGCGATACCAAGTTCACCTGGCCTACTGTACAACCTTCTGCTGCTGCCACCTCCCCAGGGGTTGGGGTAACTCCAGGGGTTTCATTCGGATTTTGGGTTGCGGGCGGTAATGTAGTGGTAGGGGTAGCTAATAAATTCAATGAGGAAGTTGGCAGCGGATTGGCTCCTGGAATAGTGGGAACCACAAATGTCACAACCGTAAATTCAGCAACTGCCATAATAATCAGTAACACCACCATGGTTGCAGCCGAATTAACTCTAGCCTGGGCTGCTTCCCTTTCCATTCCGAAAAATGCCCCTCGCAGCTCATCCCAAGCCAGGGCAAATTTCCGGATTTGCCATATCATTATTATCCCCAAGAAAACATAAATCCATATCTCATAATCACGAAAAAACTGGAGTACCTGTTCCATGCAGCATCTGTTCTCTCCGCGGCTAACAACCGAAAAATGGCTCACACGGGATTGAATTTTACAGGCGGCGCAACACCCCCCTGATGAGCGTCGTTAATAAGGGTGCGATCTTCTCACCCGCAGCCAAGACTTCTTCATGGGTTGTAATGGTTTCACCATCCAGATTCGCTTTATTACTGATGCCAGATATACCTAAAACTCGTGTGCCTCCATGTCGGGCGGTAATGACTTCGGGGACAGTGGACATGCCGACTGCATCGGCGCCAATGATGCGCAAGAAACGTAAATCAGCGGGTGTTTCAAAAGAAGGGCCAGCCAGGCTAATGTAAACTCCTTCCTGCAAGGTAATGCTCTCATCAGCGGCAACCTTACCTGCCAGTTGGATCAGCGCGGGGTCGTATGCCTGGCTCATATCCGGGAAGCGCGTGCCCATCGCATCGAGATTTGGGCCGCGCAATGGATTTAGACCCGCCATACCAATCAAGTTTATATGGTCAGTAATCAGCATCAATTCACCTGGCTGAAAATCCGGGTTTACCGCACCCGCCGCGTTAGTAACTATCAATATCTCTATGCCCAAGCGTTGCAATACGCGTACCGGAAGCGCCACCTGGCTGATGCTGTACCCTTCGTAAAAATGCACGCGCCCTTGCAGAACAATGACTTCTTTTTCTTCAAGCTTACCTACGACCAGGTGACCCTGGTGACCCTCAACCGTAGAAACGGGCCAACCCACAATTTCATTCGCGGGTATGACGGTTGGGTATTCTACGCTTGCTGCCAGGGCACCCAGGCCTGATCCAAGTATGATTCCCACCTGTGGACGATAGCTCGATTTAGAACGAATGAAATCAGCAATCTGATCTATTTGTTCCAACGAATAGAACTTGCTCATGCTAAAGCTGCCTCTCCTTAAAACCTAACTATAAAAATGCCCCGCCCACCCCGGTGAATACTAAAATGATTATAACATGAGGGTAAAAAACCCATGCGAGGTATTTACATTATGCGTGATTGAGCTGGATGCCCACATCCTGGAACGCCAGGATGGCCTTTTCAACTGCCTGGTCGTCAATCCAATTATGCAATACCAAGCGAAAGCGCCTTTTTCCTACCACGCCTACTTTAACATCCTGCCTGGTGAGCATTTCAGCCACGGCCTGAGCATCTTCCGGGAATGCTGCACTAAGAGACATAAAAATCATATTTGTGTAAGGTGTTCCCTTATCCATCACCAGCCAGGGCAGGAAAGACAACCCTTCGGCAAGATACCGGGCTCGTTTATGGTCTTCAACCAGGCGATCTACCATCGTTTCAAGCGCCACAATGCCAGCAGCCGCCAGGATCCCAGCCTGGCGCATGCCCCCTCCTAGCTGCTTGCGGATGCGGTGCGCCTTGGCGATAAACTCAGAGCTGCCACACAGCACAGAACCCACCGGAGCGGATAACCCCTTGCTCAGGCAGAAGGTGACCGAATCGGCCGCTTCAGCCAGCTCCCTGGCAGATACTCCCAGGCTGACAGCCGCATTGAATATGCGCGCGCCATCCAGGTGCAGGGATAAACTATTCTCGTGCGCCAGCTCGCCCACAGCCCTGGTATAGCCGGCGGTTAATGCCACACCTCCGCAGCGGTTGTGGGTGTTCTCCAGACAAACCAGCCTTGAGATGGGTTGGTGGGCGTCCTTAGATCGGATAGCGGCTTGAATATCTTGCAGGTTCAGCGTCCCGTCCTCCTGGTTGGGTATCTGACAGGAATGCACCCCACCCAGTGCAGATATCCCGCCGGCTTCATACAGAAAAGTGTGCGCTTTGTTACCGAGAATCACCTCATCACCCCGCCCGCAGTGAGCCAGGATGGCCGCCAGATTGCCCATGGTGCCAGAGGGTACAAACAAACCGGCCTGCTTGCCCATCCTCTCGGCAGACATTTCCTGGAGCCGATTTATGGTAGGATCCTCTCCATAAACATCGTCGCCCACTTCTGCGCTGGATATTGCCTGGAGCATGGCTTCAGTGGGGCGTGTGACCGTATCTGATCGCAAATCAATCCAATCCATGCTATCTCCTTATTGATCTACCTGCCTTGGCTATCTTTAGTGCACCGATCGTATTGTAATATATATATATTGTTACCTCTCATTGGAACAGCATATACCCGGTTGGCGGATTATCCTGCACGCAGTTCTTGTAAAACCTGCATCAATTCCAGGGGAAGAGCGGCCTCGAAAGTCCTTGGCGTCGTTTCACCCGGCAAAAGTATGGTCAGCCTAGAAGCGTGCAGGAACTGCCGATTTATTGCTATAGTTGTATGCCGATGGCCATATACGGTGTCCCCCGAAACCGGGCAGCCCAGGAACTTGAGGTGCACGCGTATCTGGTGAGTGCGGCCGGTGAGGGGATGTACTTCCAAAAAGGTATGCTCCCTGAAAGCTTCCAATGTGCGGTACTCGGTTATCGCTTCCCGGCCTTTACGGACCCTGGTGACAGCCATCAGCTGGCGATGAACGCTGTCTCTCCCCACGTCTGCCTCGATCCGTCCCGTGGGGGTGGGTGGCTTGCCGTCCACGAGAGCCAGATAGATTTTAACAGTCTTGCGTATCCTGAATTGCTCTTGTAAAAAACGATGTGCCTGGTCATTTTTTGCCAGTAGGATCAACCCTGAAGTGTCTTTATCCAGCCTGTGTACCACACCAGGGCGTTTCTCACCCCCAATTCCCGCCATATCAGGTGCATGTGCCAGTGCGGCATGCACCAGAGTGCCGCTGGAATGCCCTGCTGCCGGGTGCACCACCATCCCTGCCGGCTTGTTCACCACCATGACATCCTCATTTTCAAAGATGACATCCAGCGAGATCGCTTCAGGCACCAGATGTGTTGGCTTGGGATGGGGAAGATTGATTTGAATCAGGTTCACCTGGCTTATCAGCTGGCCGCTCTTATGAGCAGCACTACCATCCACCAGGATGTTGCCATTTGCGATGAGCATTTGTAAGCGAGTCCGTGAGAATGCGGGCAGGCGGGACACCAAGAATTTATCCAGGCGGGTAACCCCTTCTCCTTCGAAACGCAGCTGGATGACCTGATCATTCAAGCGGGCGTTTCCTCGAATCGATGGATTGTTCCACTTCACTCATGTCATCGCCTGTTTTGGATGAATCCAACCCAGCTATTTCATTGCGCTCAGCCAGCTTTTTCTGCCTGCGCTCGCTGAGCCAGACTGCTAAAACCATGATCGCCGTACCCACTGATATGCTGGCATCAGCCACATTGAAAACTGCAAATGTACCTACCGAGACGAAATCCGTCACCGTCCCAAGGGTCAACCGATCGATCAGGTTACCCACCGCCCCACCAAACATCATGGTCATAGTGACTCTCAGCAGCCATTCATTGCGCGGCACACGTGGAAAATAATACAGGATGCCAAGAGCCACCACAAAAGCCAAGATAGTGAAAACCAAGCCAAATCCCTGGAACATGCCGAAAGCTGCCCCGGTGTTTTGCCAGTGCACGATCCTGGCATAAGGTGCCAGCCATGCCCAAGGTGACCAACTGCCTCCCAGTGGAATCTGTGTGCGAACCAGGTATTTTGTCCACTGGTCAAGCGCCACAATAATCGCAGCAATGCCAATTAAGAATAAATAATCCCAGAAATACTTCTTCAACGCTTAACTCCAATAAGCCTTTCTCATCCGTGAACTTTATTGATGCTCAGATCGCAACCATTTTACCTCACAATTATTCAATATCGATGAGCCTAGACCGGGTTTATTGCAGGTATCGTTTAACCTCCCAAGTGGTAAAAAAGTTCGCAAGAATCGGGTGGATTCTATCGGCCACCTGCTTATAATCAGGGTATGAATAATTACACGCAACAATCCGACGACTATGCCCGTATCGAGCAAGTCATTTTTTATCTGGAGCAAAATGCGAACTGCCAGCCACGACTGAGTGAGATTGCTGAGCACATTCACCTGAGCGAATATCACTTTCAACGCCTGTTTACCCGCTGGGTGGGCATCAGCCCAAAACGCTTCCTGCAGTTCATCACCAAGGAACATGCCAAGCAGCTGCTTGCCAGATCAGCCAGCATCATGGATGCTGCTTATAATGTCGGTCTCTCAAGCCCCGGCAGGTTGCATGACCTATTCATCACCTGGGAGGCAGTAACTCCCGGCGAATTCAAGCTGCGCGGTGAAGGCCTGACCATAAATTATGGCTTTCATCCCACTCCATTTGGAGAGATGCTCCTGGCGACCACGGAACGTGGGGTATGCAACCTGTCATTCGTGATGTTCGGCAGGCGATCTGATTCCCTGATTTCATTGCAACAAAGCTGGCCAAAAGGCAGGCTGGTTGAGGATGCTGCCATCACCGAACCGCTGGTTGCCCATATCTTCCACTGCCGATATTTACCTCACAGCGAACCTCTACATATATACATGAGTGGCACAAATTTCCAGCTGAAGGTATGGGAAGCATTGCTGCGCATTCCTCCTGGCAGTGTGGTATCATACCGAGACGTTGCGCGTTACCTTGGCAAGCCGGGAGCTTCACGAGTGGTAGGTAATGCGCTGGCGCGTAATCCTGTGCCGGTGATCATCCCATGTCACAGAGTAATCAGTGCCATGGGAGAATTCGGGAATTATCACTACGGAGAGGCTCGCAAAATCGCCCTGTTAGGGTGGGAAATGGCACGGGAAGCAACCACAAGCAGCTAAATTCTGGAGTTATATTGATTGATGAATAAGCGCAGCTGGATCGCGCTCATTGCAGTCTATATCATATGGGGCTCAACATACCTGGGCATCCGCCTACCCATCCAGACTATCCCACCATTCTTAATGGTGGGAATGCGCTACCTGGTTTCTGGCACCATCATTTACACTTGGCGGCGCCTGAGCGGCGATCCAGCGCCCACACGGACGGAATGGAGCTCTGCATCGATTATCGGACTGTTAATGCTGATGGGCGGTAATGGGGCATTATCTTGGGCCGAACTGCGCATCCCCACCGGCGTTGCTTCACTTTTCATCGCCACGGTCCCGCTATGGATGGTGGTGCTCGATGCCTTGCGTCCAGGTGGAAAACGTGCCAGCCTGCCGGTGTGGATGGGCGTCCTGGTGGGTTTCATCGGCATAATACTGCTAGCAGATCCCTGGCAGGCCCGTATCACCAGCCCACCGCTGGATCCAATCGGCATCGCCGTGCTGGTTGCTGGAGCGCTTTCCTGGTCGATCGGCTCGCTGTTCAGCAGGCAGGCCCAGCTACCCAGCTCAGCCTTGCTCGGGACAGGGATGGAAATGCTGGCAGGCAGTGCCGGAGTATTTATCGTTGGCAGCCTGCTGGGTGAATGGCGCGGCTTCAACCCGGCCCATGTATCACTTGAATCGTGGATCGGACTGGCTTACCTGATTGTGTTTGGTTCGGGTATCGGCTTCGTGGCCTACACCTGGCTGCTACGCAATGCACCTACTGCCACAGTATCAACCTATGCTTATGTTAACCCACTGGTGGCCATCCTGTTGGGTACTCTGGTGCTCCACGAACCTCTGGAAATCATCGAGATCATTTCGGCAGCGGTGATCATCGCCGGGGTGATCTTGATCACCACGACCAAATCATTGGCTTTGCAGAAAGCTAACGCCAACTCGCCAGATTCTAATAGAGATCGTTAGTATTAAGAAACGGGCTGGAATTCCCCCAGCCCGTTTGAGTTTAATTGCGCACCTGTATCGGCAAGAAGATGTAAATGTAAATTTCTATCGTCCAATCTCCAGCCACACTGCCAGCCGCATTGCTTGCCTGCACTGCTAAAGTGTGGATGCCAGGATGGTCCCAGCTGATCACCACCTGGTTGGTAATTCCCGCCGTTTGTGTGATGGCCATTTGCTCATCCACCGTCCACACGTAAGTTAACGGCACGGTTGCAGTGATGGGATTGACCTGAGCAGTAAATGTATGCATCTCTTGCAGGCTTCCCCTGTCAGCGCCGATAACTGACAGGCTGGCAGGCGGCACGAGGATGGTGGTAAAGTGCTGGTCTGCCGTCTGCCCATCAACATTGGCAGCGGTGACGGTGATCACCTGGGTACCCGGGCTGTCCCAGGAGTAGGCCATCGTATCGCTCAGACCATTCGTGTGGGTGATTGGTGGCTGCCCGCTTGCCTGCCAGGAATAGGTGATGGGCAACACCACACTATCCGGAATCACCATCGCTGTGAATAATGTGAGTGTGCCAACACTGGCATACTCTGGACCACTTAGAGAAACGATAGGCACTTTCTTCACGATGTCGATCGTATGGGTATCCACCACGCTGCCTCCCACGTTGGAAGCGGTTACCGTGATTATTTTTGTGCCCTCCACGCCCCATTCATAATTCATCGTGTCAATCGCATCCCCGGAATGCTGGGTGGGCGGGTAGCCGGTCGCTTCCCAGGTGTAGGTGATCGGCAGGGAGGAGTCTGGCGGGCTGACTGTGGCGGTAAAGGGAATGCTCTCGCCGAGATACGCTTGCTCAGCGCCGGTAAGCTCCACATTCTCCATCAAGATGAAACGATTGTTGATCGTGACGATGTAACCTGTATCGGTGGCTGCATCGATCGAAACCGAGATGCCATTGGCCGCGTCGTTGAATACCTCTCCAGGCGTGTACATGGTACCGGCATCCCCTGTATTACAGTTGCCATCCAGGTCGACAACTACCGCGGGCTTTTCGCGGTCGGGTACCACATCATGGATGATTACGGCAAACCCTGGCAGCCATTTGTCGTAATCGATGGGGTTATCGGTGGGTTGGCGTACTTCCAGGGTGTAAAAATGATCCGGGTCATCGTTGATCGGGATTTGCGCCCCCAGGTAATTATACGTTTGGGGCAAGGCTAGCTTTTCCAGTGTAATCGTTTTTAAAGTACCAGTCGCAGCGATGTAAAACTGTCCCGGCTTGATCCACCCGTCCAGCTCCTTATGATAAGAAATGGTGTGCTGGCCCATCGTGCCCCAATAGGGATCTGAGCCATTGCTCCACACATCACTCATCACATCCCAGCGATTATCATAGGTCTGTTGACAATTACCCTCCGAATGGGGCAAGCCAAAGCCATGACCGGTTTCATGGGCAATGACGCCGATATTTTCATAGCCCCAGGGTGGTTCCCAAGTCATGCGCCATACCTGGCAAACGCCATCCAGGCATAGATACCATGCCCCACCCCAGGCGCAGCAATCCAGGGTGGCGTTGAACATTAAATTAATACCCACGTATTGCGGAAAATACACATCCTGCTCTGCGGCTGCGGTACAATCCTTGGCGGCTTTATCCCAATCCAGGTTTCCCCCAGGGAGATAAGCCTCTCGATTATCAGGCAAGACATACCACCCGAAAGCATCCGAGCCCTCCAGGTTGGCAAGGTCGTAAGAATTCTGCCGCCAGAAATGATCCAGACCCGGATATTCAGGGGAGTACATTTCCTTGAAAAAATTCAAATTTTGAGGCTCATCAGCAATATCCTTAAACTTGCACAGAATGGATACCCAGGGCTGAGGGCCATAAACGCCATCCGGGCCGGACGGCTGCCCTTCAAGTAGGGTGAGGTCCTGCACGAGCATGGATTTGCCCTCTTCCTGCCACTGCCCGTGCGCAACGACC
>Ga0136653_10000067_pt1 | contig 46072 bp, 37 predicted proteins | sample LakKivw275mmetaG_FD_94866 | JGI IMG/M metagenome (GOLD analysis project Ga0136653, IMG submission 94866) | Anoxic lake water microbial communities from Lake Kivu, Rwanda to study Microbial Dark Matter (Phase II) - Lake Kivu water 275m metaG... | ecosystem: Environmental > Aquatic > Freshwater >...
CGGGCCCTGACCGACATCGGCATCTACCCGGCCGTCGACCCGCTGGCCTCGTTCTCGCGCATCCTCGACCCGGCCATCGTCGGGGAGGAGCACTACCGCGTCGCCCGCAAGGTCAAGGAGATCCTGCAGCGCTACCGCGACCTCCAGGACATCATCGCCATCCTGGGCATCGAGGAGCTGTCGGACGAGGACAAGGTCATCGTCGCCCGGGCCCGCAAGATCCAGCGCTTCCTGTCCCAGCCCTTCCACGTCGCCGAGGAGTTCACCGGGCGGCCGGGGCGCTACGTCACCATCGAGGAGACGGTCCGCGGCTTCAAGGAGATCACCGAGGGCCTCCACGACGACAAACCGGAGCAGGCCTTCTACATGATGGGCGGCATCGACGACGTCATCAAGCGGACGGGCGAGCTGAGGGCTGAATGAGCGCCGCCGTCCCGGCCACGATCCGCCTGACGGTGGTGACGCCGCGGCGGCTGCTGGCCGAGGAGGACGTCGAGGCCGTCTTCCTGCCGACGCTCGAGGGCCAGATCGGCGTCCTCCCGGGCCACCGGCCGCTGTTCGTGGCCATCGGCCGGGGCGCGCTGATCTTCCGGGCCGGCGGCGAGGAGGAGTCGTTCCGGATCAAGGGCGGCTACGCCCAGGTCCAGCCGGAGCGGGTGGTGGTCATGACGGAGGTCGGCGAGGATGACGAATCCGGCTGATGTCCGGCGCGAGGACGAGACCCTCGACGCGTTCTACCACGGCCGCATCCACGTCCTGCAGAAGAAGAAGGGGTACAGGTTCTCGGTCGACGCGCCGCTGCTGGCGGACTTCGTCCGGACGAGGGCGGAGGACGAGGCCCTCGACATCGGGACGGGGAGCGGCATCATCGCGCTCCTCGTCAGCGTCAAGCCGGTCAGGCATATCACGGCGCTCGAGATCCAGCCGGGCCTGGCCGAGATGGCCGGGAGGAACGTGGCCCTCAACGGCCTCGGGGGGCGGATCGAAGTCGTGGAGGGCGATCTCCGGACCTACGAGCCCGGCCGCCGCTTCGACCTCATCTTCTCCAATCCGCCCTACATCCGGAAGGCGACAGGCTTCCTGAGCCGGTCGGGCGAAAAGTCGGCCGCTAAGCACGAGCTCCACGGCGGCATCGACGAGATCATGGACAGGACCGCCGCTTGGCTCGCGCCCGGCGGGCGGGCCTGTTTTGTCTATCCCGAGAAACGGCGTACGGATTTCGCCCGGGCGGCCAACGCCAGGGGCTTCCGGGTCCTCCGCTTCAGGCACGTGCTCCCGAGGGTGGGGGAGCCGCCGAACCTGTTCCTAGCGGAGCTGGGACTGGCCGCGGGGGACGGGAGCGGGCCGGGCAACGGGCCGGGCGACGAACACGTCGAGCCCGAGCTCATGGAGCCGCTCGTCCTTTTTGGCCCCGGCGGCCGCTACACCCCCGAGGCCGAGGCCGTCTTTGCGGGGTCCTAACTACTTCCGCTCGGTCCCCTTCTTGGCTTTTTCGATGAAGGCCCTTTTCTTCGCGAGCCCTTCGGCATAGGCCTGCCCGGCCGTTTTGACCGTTAGGCTCGAGCGGGGAGAGGCCGCCGCGAGGGGGGGCGCCCAGGGAATGGGTTGGCCGAAGATCCAGTTGTCGTGCGCGTAAATGGGGTACTCCAGGACCTGTTTCGCGGGACCGCCCGTCCCGGCCGGGAACTTGCCGAACTCCATGATCAGATTGCCGGTCACTTCGGCCCCGGGCCAGTATTCGTTCCAACCCATGTCCACGGCCGAGAGCAACAGGACACAGCCCATGGATGTGATCTGACACGCTCCATCGACCGCCCAGCCCGCGAGCCCTGTCCGGCGAAAATCGTTCCCGATAAGAACGTTCTTGGAAACCGGATCGGGATCGGGCCCGACGCCCTGAGGGTACCACTCCGACCAGTCGAGCCCCAACAGGCCGATCCCCCACGAGATCGGATTGCCGTATTCCCCCGTCGTCTCGACTGGCCCGAGCCTGTTGCCGGAGATCAAGTTCCTCCGCCCCTCTCCGACGATCTGGCATTCGAACGCGGTCGCCCCGGAGAGGTCGTTATTGACGATCTTCATGTCGTGGCCGTAAGGGAACATGACGATCCCGTCGCAGACGCGGCCCGTGATGACGTTCCCTTCGACCTGGGCGTTGTTGAGGGCGCAACCGAAATAGAACGTCCCGAGGGAGATCCCCCAGACGAAGGGGTTGGGCGTGTCGGCGCTGATCCCGATCCTGTTGTTGCGAATGATCACCGGGCCGTGATCGGGGTCCCCCTCGGCCGGGTTGAATGTCTCGACGACCAGGGGATCTAGGTGGGCGTCCTCGATCCGGTTCCCTTCGATGATGAGCCAATCGTCTTTATGCAAGGTCAGGTCATGGGCGCTGATGGCGAAAAGGCTGGCGCCGATGATCCTGTTCTTGCGGATGAAGGCCTTGCCGCCGCCGGTGCAATAGTGGATCCCCAGGCAGGGGGGGTCGTCGGCGGGCCAACGCGTGTTGACGAGCGTGTTCCCCTCGATGCGAGTGACGTTGTCCTCGGCTTGGACCTCCGTGTGATAGATGGCGTAACCGCCCCAACCCTCGAAGCGGATGTCCCGGATGGTCAGGTTCTTGGCCGTGGCCGGGCCCGTGCCTCCGGGAACGGCGACCGTCGTCAAGGGGAAGTAACCGCCCCGGATCGTGGCCCCCGGGCAGCCCCGCAAGGTCACCCCGGGCGCCGACAGGACGGCCTGGCCGCACGCCCCGGGATCGTCCGGATCCCCGAAGTTGAAGATCCCCTTCAGGAACACGGTCGCGCCCGGCACCATCACCGCGGCCTGGACGTTGTTGACGTCCGTCGGGTAGGTGTTCGTGCCGACGACCGTCACCTGGGCCATACCGAGCGTCGCCGTCAAGGCCAGCCCGGCCAGTAAGGCCCCCAGCTTTCCTTTTCCCATGATCTCCTCCTTGTTGGAATCGGGGGAATCCCCCCTTTTGTGATGATGGGCCGCGGTGCCGGCGGGGGCAAGTCGGATTCGCATTATTACGCTTTATGTCATGTTCTTTCAGGCCCGCGGGGGAGGGCCGATGGCGGTCTCGGGGCCGGAGACGGCGCCGTTCTCCGGGTCTATCGTTCCGGGAGGCCGGCGGGCTCCTGGCGGACCGGTCCGAGGTGCTTGTCCAGGAAATCGAGCATGTCTTTCCTATACTCGTTGAGAAGCCAGACGGAGTGTCCCGTGGGATAGACGCGGAGGTCCTTGTCCCTGTCCGGCGTACCCAGGAGGCGGAAGAACGGGCGCGCGTTGGTCTCGAGCGCGAAATAGACATCGAACCGGCCGTTCTGCATCAGGACCGGCACCTTGACCCTGGGCGCGAAATTGGCCGCGTCCCACTCGGAAGAGCCGAGATCCGGACTATAGGTCTCCCAATAGAACCCCCCGCCAAGGAAGTTGGCTGCCCGGAAGCGCTTCTCGAGCGCCACATGGAGCGGGCCGGCCCAGGCCCCCCAACTCAACCCCTGGTAGGCGATCCGGTCCTTGTCGAAATCGGAACGCGTCTCGAGATAATCGAGGGTGCGCGCGAGCTCCCGATGATAGCGGATCATGCGGTCCTTCAAGAACTGGGCGGTCCGCGTGGGCGTGGCCTTGATCCTCCGCTCAAGGGTGTTCCAGAATACGGGGAAGACGAAGGCCCGGCCTCCCCTCGTGAACAGCTCGACCTCCCGACTCTTGACCAGGCCGTAATCGAAGATGGAGCCCAGGAAGTTGGCCCCACCCCCGGGGAAATAGACCACGGACTGGAACGGCGGCCGGCCCTTCCGGGGGAGGAAGAGGTAGGCGACGATGCGATCGGTCCCCTCCGCGCCGGCGAAGGAAACCCTTTCGAGGATGGTGTCCTCGGACCACTCCTGCCGCGACTCGACACGGGCCTCGAGAGGGGTTCGGGTGAATGAGTACAGTGCCTCGTAGGCCTTGAAGACCTCGTCCGTGCACGGCCTCAGGCGGGCGAAGTCGGTTTCGGGCTCGAGCGGCAGCGGGCCGTCCCCCGACGAAGCCCCCGCAGCGCCGCCCTCCGGCTGGATACAACGGAAGCCGAAATTGTCGCTGCGCATGAGGGGAGGGTAAACGTCGAACTCCTCGAACCAGTATTGGGCCTCGTTCCAGGCGCCTCCGAGGCAGGGCCGCTTGCCGTCGACTTCGTTCGAGCACCATTCCTTGACGTTTCCCGCCATGTCGTAGGTGCCGAATCGTCCCAGCCCTTTGAACGAGCCCACGGCCGCGATCCCACGGCCCTCGAGGTTGCTCAGCGGGATGACGAACTCTGCCGCCGATAGATCCGACGGCAGATCCGTGGCGCGCGTCCAATGATAGACGCTCGGCAGGCGCTTGCCCGCATATTCGGCGAAGGCCGCCGCCTCGTACCAGCTGACGCCCGTCACGGGATAATCCTCGGTGCCGGGCGGGAATGCGCCCAGCTCCCAGGTGGCCGGGCCGGGGAGGCCGGTGCGGTCCACGAACACGGCCATCGCCGCCGGCCAGGACAGCGCCCGGCCCTCCCTTCGGAAAGGGACTTTCCAATATCGGGGATCGCGATAGCCGCCGGCTTCGACGAATGCGCGGTACTGACTGTTCGTCACCTCGTAGCAGTCGATCCAGAAATCCTCGAGCTTCATGACGGGGGCCCGGGAGAGCCTATAGAACGGCAAGCCCAGGCTTCCCCCGGAGACCCGGACCATGCCTCGAGGGGCGATGTTCTTTCCGCAGAGCTTGAGCTTCAAGCCCGCGACTTCGCCCGGAAGGACATAGACGCCGCCTTCGAGCGAGACATGGCCCGTCTTTTCGGCTCGCCAATGCTTGTAACCCTTGGCCAACCGCAACCGGATGACCGGGGTTCGGCCGAGGTGTTCCCACTCGAGATCATCCCGGCCGTAGGCCCGGACGAAGAGGTCGGCTCCCGCGGGGTCCGACTCGACGGTCAGCTCCCCGGAGACGAGGGGGATGAGGCGGGCGAGGCGTGGGTTGCCGGGATCGATCTTCTCGACGCGCTTGGCCAAGTCGAACGGCTTTTGCGTGTCCGAGTCAAAGAGGGAGCGTTCGATCTCGGGCACGGCGACATCGTTGGCCCAGCGGGAGTTGGCCTGGCGGATGAGAAGTCGCGCGCAGAATCCGGTGGCGCCGACGGCGACGGCGCCGAGACAGGCGATGAGGCCGAGGTTCCAACGGGGGAGCGTGGGAAGAGTTCGAGGCCGTCCCGACCTGGTCTCGCGCTCGTGGAGTTTTTCCTCGAACCAGAGGTCCAGCTCGTCCGCATAGGCGAAGACGCGGGCCTTCGGGGAGCCATCGAGCCGGTGGATGGGGAGGCCGTGATCGCGCTCCCAGAGCTGGCAGGTTCTTATATTCTTCTTGAAATGGGCGGAGATCTCCTTCCACGATTCGAGGACGGGCCCCTTCGCCATGGATCTCGACCTGAGCCGGGGTTCGTGAGCTGACGTCTCGATTTTACAGGCGATAGGGGGCGATGGTCAAGCCCAGCCTGACCTTGGTCACTTTGGATCGGGGACTGAAAAAACGGCGGAGGAAGAGACGCCTGAGGTCCGCCGTCAGGACCTCTGGGCAGTCGGCGCCTCTCCCTCCTCCCTCCCCCCTTGAAAGCGGACCAGGCCCCTTTCCTCTGAAAGCCGGTGTCGGGCTCCCTCATCGAAAAGGCACATGGTCGTCATTCGCCTGTCTCATACATGTGTCCCGCAAGAGGCTCTGTCAAGGGATGGGCGTCGGATGACGCATTTTTACGCGCTTTGACCCGCTTTGGCCCGTCTCGATTTCGGGCTGAAACGATAACTGCAAAGCTTCGCCGGCATTTCGGCCGCTGACTGTGCGTTGGCCTTGCCCTTATGGCCGTTCGGGATCGGCCCCTCCCCCTCCTCCTTCCCCCCGTGTAAGCGGAACAAGCTATGGGGCCAGCGCTAGCCGACGAGCGCCCGGAGCTTCCCCAAGAGCTCTTCGCCCGCCGCCGCGGGAAGGGAGCCGATCCTCTCGGCCCGGTGTGAGCGCCAATCCAGGCTCACGGCCTGGTCCGCGAGGACCGCTCCTCCGACCGCCAGGCCGGCGGGGAGAAGGACCTCGAAGGGGTAGCCTTTGACGTCCGTGACGATCGGACAGACGAGCGCCAGGCCGGCGCGGGCGTTGTAGGCCTGAGGCGAAACGACGACGGCGGGGCGGCGGCCGGACCGTCCGCCGCGAAACATCGGCTCGAACGCGAGCAGGACGATGTCGCCCCGTTCCGGCACGTCGAAGACCTGTTTCATCGGCCCCTCTTGGCTTCTCCGGGATCGGCCCCGTTTTGCCGGCCCTCGTCCCGGACGAACGCCGCCGCCGACGCCGCTTCCCAGGCCGGGTGGACGTTCTCGTCGGTCACGGCGGCGAGCAGGGCCTCGAGGTCCCAGGCACGTTCCTTGTCGGTTTTGATGACCAGGCCGTCGGCTTCCGGCGCGATCTCGACCGGCGCATTCTCGCCCCAGCCGAGGTTTTCCGCGAAAGACTTGGGGATGCGGACGGCCAGGCTGTTACCCCACTTCTGCACGCGCGATTTCATAATCTTTCCTAGAAAGTATATACATAGTAGATACAATTTGTCAACAGAGACGTCAACGGAAGCTTCCAACCAAGCCGAAGCGCTTACTCCTCGCGCAAAGCGACGCGGATCCAGCGGACGCGGCCGGCGCCCTCCGGTCCGACCTGGAGGACAAGAGGCGGGGACTTTGCGCCGCCCTTTTCCATCTCGACGAAAAGAGTTTGAGGGATGAGGTCGAAATTGCCGGGGGATCGGCTGTCGACGATCGTCCCGATCGTCCACCCCGCGACGAATCCGACGGCGCCGGAGATCATGGCCCGGCCGAGGCTTCCCAGGTCCTCGTCAGGCCCGGCCGCCTCGTTCAGAACCAGATATATGGGGGTTCCGATGACCACCGCCCCGACGGGGGCCCACCAAAAGCTCGTCAGGATCGTTTCGCCGAGCGGCGGCCTTTTTTGGGTGATCCTGACTTCGATAGGGCGGTAGCCCTCCATCTCGAAACGGATGACGTGTCCCGAACGGCGCGCCAACTTGAGGTTGAGCGGCGCCTGCCCGACCGCCGCGCCGTCGACGATGACGTTGACCCCGGCCGGCCGGCTGGTCACGGGGACGAGCTGGGACCTGCCGCGCGAAATGGTCTGACAGCCCGTGAACGACGAGATGACAAGAACCCCCGCTAACGCGAGCCCCGCGGTTTTCCCCGTCATCGCCATGTCTCCGTGAATATCCTACTGCCGCTTGTCTTGACAGTCAAAGAGCCCGGTTGTGATCGGCGGCGAGGAATGCGAACGGATTGGCGTTTCTGCCCGACGATTGTCAGGCAGCCTTGCAGGCAAAACATAAGACACGCGACGATGTGCGCCAGAGGCGTCGATCTTCGGAGCATATTCCCCTCCGTGTCCAGGAGTTCGCCGCCTTGGCCGGTCAACCGCTTCAGCGAGAGCGGACTTCTTACTTGAGAAGATAAGACAAATCGGCGGGCGATTTGTCAAGGGTATGTCAATATTTTGGCCGGCATTGCGCCGGCGTGGGCCTACTTCCCGAGCGCCAGCTCGATCTCCTCGAGGCCGACGCCGAGGGCTTTCCGGGCGATCGGGTCGAGGGCCTTGACCGGGCCCTGGAAATGCATCGTCGTGTGGACGTGGACGAGCGTCTTCCACGGGGCGAGGGCCGCCGCCGGCGACGAGGTTTCGAGCTCGAAGAAGGGACCGAGCGGCTTGGCCCCGGGCGAGGCCGGCCCGTCGTTGTAGCTGTTGACGACGTCCCCGGCGAAGGGTTCCTTCTGGATCTCCCACATCGAGTTGACGTAATCGGCCGCGCCCTCGGGGACGGTCAGATGGACGATCGTCAGGACCCGGTTGGCCGCGTCGTAGCTCCCGGCGAAGGGCTTGACCCTGCGCGGGGAGATGCCGATCTTGCTCCGGTACCGGCCGTCGCCGCTGAAGAAGAGGACGCCCTCGCTCTCCCGGACGGCGAGACGGTCGGCCGGGACCTTGCCGAAATAGGCGTCATTGACGGCCGGCCCGAGCTCCGCCTCCGGTCCCGGCTTGAACGGGATGACGATGGTCGTTTCGGGCGAGGGGTTGAACATGCCCAGGATCCAGATCGACAGCAGCCCCGTTTCCTTGGCCCAGGCGTTCGGGCCGGTGTTGGTGACGCGGTTGTCGGTCTTGTAGGCGACCATCTTGACGCCCTCGGGGACGGGCAGGCCGAGGGCCGCGACGTCGGCCGCGCCGAGCAGGCGGACCTCGCGGTCGACCTCCAGGTCGAACACGGTCCCGGAGTAATTCGTGAGCGAGATGAGCTTGCGGAAGCGGATCCGGTCCTCCGCCTGGGAGGCGATGTCGAAGGCGCCCTCGTTGACGGGCGGCGGCGTCCACCAGTGGTCGAGGTCGAACGGGTCGCCTGTCTTGAAGAAGATCGAGAACTGGCCGCCCTCGGGCCCGAGCCAGAAGCGGTCCTCGCCGCCGAAGGAGTTCATGTGGGGGTTATTGACGCCCGAGGCGATGGCCTCCCGGCCGATCCAGCCGAAGCTCAGGCCGTCCGGGCCGGCCGCGGTGCTGGTCATGACCCGGCCCTGCAGGTCGGGGCTGACCGCGACCTGGGCCTGGCCGCCCGCGCCGCTGAGGACGACCGGCTTGGTGTGGGCCTCGAGGAAGGCCAGGTCGTCCTTGAACAGGACGCCTTCGGGCGCCTTGGCCGGCTTGGCGCAGCCCGCCGCCAGGGCGATCAGGATGACGGCCGCTCCGAACCCGTATCTCATGGCTTCTCCTTTCGTCCGTGGCTTTGGACGAGCTTCGAGGCGAACCAGGCCCAGATCTTCTTGTTGAACTCAAGGCTCGGCGGCGTGCCCTCGAGGATGGCGAGCAGGCTGGTCCGCTCCTCGCCCGGCTTCATGCCGAAGCGCGGCTCCGGGTCCCAGAGCGCGTAGTGCTCGGGATGGAACTGGACGCCGAGGACGCCCTTGAAGGCCTTGTGTTCGACGGCCTCGATGATCCGGCCGTCGCGCGAGCTGGCCGTGGCCACGAGGCCCTGCCCCATCTTCCCGATGGCTTGGTGGTGGGCGCTCAGGATGCGGGGGTGGTCGGCCGGCTTGAAGCCCATCTCCTTGACGAAGACGCTGCCGTCCCCCAGCTGGAGGCTGTGGAAGCTGTAGCTCATGAGCCTGTCGAGCGGGAAGAGAGCCCGATACGGGTTGGTGTGCCACTGCTCCGGCCCGAGGGCGATGACATCCTCGACGGTCGTCTTGCCGTAGGTGTCCCAGCGGACGTCCTGGACGAGCGTTCCGCCCGTGCCGACGTTCAGGGTCTGGAAGCCCAGGCAGATCGCCAGGACGGCGAAATCCGGACGCGCCTCGAGCAGAGGCTTGACCTTCGGATCCTGCGAGCCGCCGAGAAGCTGGAACGCCGCCGAGACCTCGAGATAATGGCGGAACGGGTCGCTGATCTCGGTGAAGAGACTCGTCTTCTCGCCGTAGACCGAGGCCGGGATGTCCGGCCCGCCGAAGAAGATGACGCCATCGGCCTTCTTCAGGATGAGCTCGAGGTCGGGCGTAACGGCGTTCTTCCTGTAAACGGCCGGTTCGCTCGTCTCGGCCGAGACGGCATGGAATTTGAACCAGTCGAGGCCGTTCTCGGCGACATATTTCCGGCTGGCGGAGAAATCGTCCCTTTGCTTGACGTGGTAGACGCCGACGACGATGAGGTCGGGGATGTCGAGGATCTTCCGCTTGCGCAGCTCGGCCAGGGCCCGGATGTTGAAGAGCTCGGGGTTGAAGACGGCCAAACGGACGGCGTCGCTCTTGTCGGGCGCGCTGTCGAGGTATCGTTCCGGCGCCGGGGCCGTCGCCGCGACGGAGGCCTGGCTCGGGGCTTGGCAGGCAAGCGGGGCGGCCGCGGCCAGCGCGGAAAAGAGGACGAGGAGGGCGAGAGCGATCACGCGGTTCGTCGAAGGGGCGGCTTTTCTCAAAGTGGACCTCTGCGGGCTCGGATTTGCGCCGTTATTATAGGCGCGCGCCGGGGCCGCCGCAACCGGGGGTGTATAATATCGGCTGTGCCAAGGCTCATCGAGAACGCCTCCGTCGAGTTCTATGCAGGATCCAAGGGCCGGGAAACACCCCGGGCCGTGACCCTCGACGGGGCGCGGCTCGCGGTCGTGAGCGTTCTTTCCCGCAAGAGGGTCTTCGACGCTACGGGCGGCGGGACGCGTGAGGTCTGGCGCTGCGGCCTGGCCGACGGCCGGATCGTGACGGTCGAGCTCCTCGAGGACGGCGCCTGCCGGGTCTCGGCCTGACCCCCGTATCCCGCATCCGCTCATCCACCCAGGAAACCTTTTCGGGGCGGATTTCGTCAAATCTGACGATGGGCCCGGGGTGGGCGAAGGAGATCTCGGAGACAAGGACGCGCAACATGTTGATAAAAAAATGGTATTCAGGAAATCGGCAGATGCCCGGGCGCATCCGTCGCCTCCTCGCCCTGTCCCTCTTAGCTGGCCTATTGGCGGCTTCGGCCGCCCTGGCCGGCTCCGGAACGGTCCCTCAAGCCGCCGCCAACAAAGAGCCGCTCCAGATCCCGCGCCTGAGCCACACCCCCAAGATCGACGGCGTCCTCGACAATCCTATCTGGGAGACCGAGGCCCTCAAGATCGACGCCTTCGTCCAGCTCTCGCCCAAGGAGAACGGCGCGCCGACGGAACCGACGACCGCCTATCTCGGCCACGACGAGAAGAACCTCTACGTCGCCTTCCGGGCCGGCGATTCCCAGGCCTCCAAGATCCGCTGCTCGATCACCAAGCGCGACGGCTGCCTCGAGGACGACTGGGTTGTCATCTTCATCGACACCTTCAACGAGAAGCGCCGGGCCTTCTCCTTCATCATCAACCCGGCCGGCGTCCAGATGGACATGATGCGCGTCGAAGAGGGCGGCAACGACAACATGGACGACAGCTGGGACACGGTCTTCCTCTCCGAAGGCAAGATCGACGCCGAAGGGTACACGGTCGAGGCCGCCATCCCCTTCAAGAGCCTGCGCTTCCCCGACGAGGACCTCAAGACCTGGAACATCGTCCTCGGCCGCAACCTCCCCCGCACCGGCGAGATCATCATGCACCCGACCTACTCGCGCGACATCCCCGGGCTGCTTTCGAACGGCCGGCCGTTCATCATCCGGGGCGCGGTCGAACGCAGCCGCAACGTCGAGGTCATGCCCTTCGTGACCTCGCTCACGCGGGGCGGGGCGTCGGTCGAAGGCCGGAAGCTCGCCTTCGAGCCCGGGGCTAACTTCAAGCTCGGCCTGTCCTCCAACACGACCCTCGATCTCACGGCCAATCCCGACTTCAGCCAGATCGAGGCCGACGAGCCGAAGATCGATTACAACCTCCGTTACGCCCTGCGCTACAACGAGAAGCGCCCCTTCTTCCTCGAGGGCATGGAGATCTTCTCCTCGCCCGAGATCGAGACGGTCTACACCCGCCAGGTCAGCGACCCGATCTTCGGGGCCAAGGCCTCCGGCAAGGCCGGGCGTTTCACTTACGGCCTCCTGTCCGCCTACGACATGCACCCCGCCGAGAGCCTCTGGGACATCTCGGGCGGTACGGGGACCTCCGGCGCCAAGGCCTTTTCCAACGTCTTCCGGACCAAGGCCGACGTCGGCGCCGGCTCGTATGTCGGCTTCACCCTGACCGACAAGGAGCTCGGCGGCGGCAGCTGGAGCCGGCTGGCCGGGTTCGACGGACAGCTGCGCTTCAAGGACCGGCTCTTCTTCAGCTTCCAGGCCCTCGGCTCCAAGGCGAGCGCGGACGGCGAGCGGACGGCGCTGGCCCCGGCGGTCTACGCCGACCTTTTCTACACGACCAAGCACTGGACGCTCGGCGCCTACACCATGGCCCTCCATCCCGAGTTCCAGGCGTCACTCGGATTCGTCAACCGGAACGACTACCGCAGCGCGGGCGCCTACGCTTCGTTCCGGCTCTACCCCGACAAGAAATACCTCAACCAGGTCCAGTTCCGGCTCCAGGCCGGCCAGCGGATCGGCTACTCCGACAGCCTCACCCAGGACACCTGGATCCGGCCGCAGATCCAGTTCCGCCTGACCGAGTTCAACCAGGTCTTTGTCATGTACCAGGCGGGCCTCGAGCGCTACGCCGGCGTCGATTTCCGGAAGCAGGCGCTCTCGGTCGAATCGCAGTTCACTTTCATCAGCTGGGTTCCCCTGGCCTTCTTCTTCGAGACGGGAGACAGCATCAACTATGATCCCGAGAACGCCTATCTCGGCTACAGCAACACCTACGGCGTGTCGCTGACCTTCAAGCCGAGCAAGCGCCTCCAGCTCGGGACCGACTTCAGCAAGCAGACCTTTTGGGACCGGGCCGACGGCGCGGGGAACTGGGACTATAATGTCGTCCGGGAAAAGGCGACCTACCAGCTCAGCAAGACGCTGTCGCTCCGGGCCATCGTCGACTACAACTTCTTTTACAAGCAGGCCTTCGGCAGCCTGCTCGCGAGCTGGGTCCTGCGCCCCGGCACGGTCTTCTTTCTCGGCTTCGACAACAACTACCTCCGCGACGAGCTCGGCCGCCTGGCCCAGGACACCTACAACGTCTTCATCAAGTTCTCCTACTGGTGGCGCCTTTAGCCGATTCGGTGATACACAACTCAATACACTTGGATCCTCTCGCGAGTAGTCAAGGCCCTTATCCACGAACGGGTCCTGTCCGGTGGCGTCCCCGTCCGGCTTCGGCTCCACCCATCCCCCCGTGGGGAACCCCTTCCGCCTCCAGGCGGACGGGGACTATCCCCCGGCCACCCGTTCTTGGGATAATTGCCTTGCTCCCCCGGCTAGGCGATTCGGCTGTATTGAGTTGTGTGTCACCGAATTGGATGCTAAGATAGCCCCCGCCGGGGAATATCTATGGCCCGATACCGCTGCCGCATCTGCTCCTACATCTATAACGAGAAGACCGAGGGGATCTTCTTCGAGGACCTCTACCCGGACTGGACCTGCCCGGTCTGCGGCGCGGCCAAGACCGAATTCGAGCTCATGGAGGAGGCGCCGCCGCCCCCGCCTCCGGTCGAGCCCGTCCGCGAGGCGAAATCCATCGAGGATTTCCGGCGCGCGTCCGACGAGCTCGAGGCGCACATGGCCGACATCCACCGCATGGCCCTCGTCGGCGAGTCGGTCGTCGAGCCGATGCGCTCCCGCAAGCCGGTCGTCTCCTGGGACGACATCCTGATCAAGGGCGCCCAGCTGGCCCGCCTGCCGCTCAACCGCGACGAGACGGTCGACACGGCCACGACGATTGGGCCGAAGGCGAAGACGCCCCTCCTCATCGCGACGCCGATCATCGTCAGCCACATGTCGTTCGGGGCCCTGTCGAAGGAGGCCCAGTCGGCGCTGGCCCTCGGCAGCGGGGCCGCCGCCACGGCCATGAGCTCGGGCGAGGGGGGCATCCTGGCCGAGGCCATGGGCCTGGCCCACAAATACATCTTCGAATACGTTCCCAACCGCTACAGCGTGACCGACGAGAACCTGCGCCGGGTCGACGCGATCGAGATCAAGTTCGGCCAGTCGGCCAAGCCGGGCATGGGCGGTCACCTGCCGGGCGGCAAGGTCACGGCCGAGATCGCCGCGGTCCGCGGCTTCCCCGAAGGCACCGACATCGTCAGCCCGTCGCGCTTCCCCGACATCGCCACGCGCGAGGACCTCCGGCGCAAGGTCGATGAGCTGCGCCGGCTGTCCAAGGGCCGGCCCATCGGCATCAAGTTCGCCGCGGGCGACGTCGAGGCCGACCTCGAGTTCGCCCTTTCGGCCGGACCCGACTTCGTCACCATCGACGGCCGGGCCGGAGCGACCGGGGCCGCGGTCAAGTTCATCAAGGACGCGACCTCGGTCCCGACGATCTACGCCCTCGACCGGGCCCGGCGCTACCTCGAGAGCCACGGCATCAAGGGCGTCACCCTTATCGCCACCGGCGGCCTGCGCGTCTCGTCGGATTTCGCCAAGGCCCTGGCCCTCGGCGCGGACGCCGTGGCCATCGGCACGGCCGCGCTCATGGCCATCGGCTGCCAGCAGTACCGCATCTGCGACTCGGGCCGTTGCCCCGTCGGCATCGCCACCCAGGACCCCGGCCTGCGGGCCCGGCTGAACGTCGACGAGTCGGCCCGTTGGCTGGCGAGCTTCCTGCGCGTCTCGACCGAGGAGCTCAAAGACTTCGCCCGGCTCACCGGGCATAAGAACGTCCACGAGCTTTCGGTCGGCGACCTGGTCACGACGAGCTCGGAGATCTCGGCCCACACCTCGATCCCGCACGCTTAAATCGGGGACACAATACCTATTCACCCAATTTGCCGGCCCCGTTTCTCCCAATTCAGGGGGCACGATACGAATTCAAGAGAATTCGCTCATGTCCCCGAATTCGCGCATATCTTAGCGGGAATTGGGTGAATAGGTATTGTGTCCCCGTTTTATGAAGGCGGCGATGTCCTCGATCGCCTCGGGCGCGACGCTGCCGTGCTTCTGCATGTACTCGAGCGGCACGAGGACCCCCTCGCCCGCGTAGAAGAGATGGTTGAGCTTGGGGTAGAGCCGGAACTCGACGTCCTTCCGGCCGCCCAGGGCCTTCTTCCAGTTCTCGAGGTCCTCGGTCGTCACCTGGTAATCCCGCCCGCCCTGCAGGAAGAGCATGGGCTTCGTGACGGACTTGGCGGTCTCGGGAGGATCGTAGCCGACGAGGTCGAGCCAGTACGACGGCATGGCCCCGAGGAGCTTCGTCGTCGATCCCTTGTCGGCGTCGCCGAGGGCCTTGATCTTGGCCGCTTGGGCCTTGAGGTCTTCGAGCCTCTTCTTGTCCTCGTCCGATAAGGTGTTCCCGGCCAGGCCGTAAAGGTAGCTCATCTGGCGGATCATCGTGTCCTCGAGCGGCCGGGTCAGGCCGGCCAGGCTGACGAAGCCGGCGATGTCGAGAGGCTTGGCGGCCAGGGCGATCCGCGGCATCAGGAACCCGCCGAGGCTGTGGCCGAGGATGAAAATGCGCTTCGGATCGATCCCCTTCGTCTTCTGGAGAACGGCCGCGGCGGCCAGGGCGTCATCGATCGTCTCGTCCTTGACCGTCATCGCCGATTCGAGCTCGGGGTCGGCCACGATCTTCTTGCCATGGACCTTGCTGCGCTTCTCGTAGCGCAGGACGGCGATGCCGCGCGTCGCCAGGCCCCAGGCCAGGTCCTTGAACGGCTTGTTCGGGCCGAGCGTCTCGTCACGGTCGTTCGGGCCCGAGCCGTGGACCAGCACGAGCCCCGGGAAAGGCCCCGGGCCCTTCGGCAGGGTCAGCGTCCCGGGCAGCGTCCATTCGCCCGCGCCGACGGTGACCTCGTTCTCCTCGAACTTCGCCGGGTCGGCGTAGGCCGGCGGCTCGTACTTGACGGGCGGCGCCGGCGGCACGAACTGGAGCCCGGCGATCTTGCCGTCTTTATCAAGGACGACCCGGGCGTCGATGAGCGTCTTCTCGAACGAGCAGGTGATGAGCACGATCTCGTAGCCCTGGAGCTGCTCACGGCGCGCCGGGCCCTGTTGCTTGAACCGGCCGACCTGGGCTGGGAGCTGTTTCGCCCACATGGCTTCGAGCTTGTCCGGCCCCATGGCCTTGAGCATGGTCGCATCGAAGTCCTTGACGGCGGCCTGATAGTCGCCTTTCTCGAGGGCGAAAAGGAAGGCCCGGGCTTTGCCGGTCAGCTCGTCCTCGCCTTGAAGCGGGGCCTGGGCCCGGAGGCCGGAAAACGCGAGCGTGAGCAGGCCAAAGCTCAGAAAAACGACGGCCGTTCTTTTCATTATGATCGTTCCTCTGCCGTTGATTATATGCCAGACGGGTGAGCGATAAAACGGGGACACAATACCTATTCACCCAATTGGCCTAACTTAGCTTCTTCGAATTCAGGGGATACGATACGAATTCAAGAGAATTCGTTCATGTCCCCGAATTCGAGAAATGGAAGAATTGGGTGAATAGGTATTGTGTCCCCGATTTAGCGGGTTTGACCGCCCGGAAGGCGGCCGTTAGAATACGCTGGTGAGCCTCGATTTCCTTTTCCGCACCGGCGAGTTCCAGGCCCTGGCCTCCGCCGTCGCCTCGCCAGAGAGGCCCCTCTCCGTCCACGGCGCGATCGAGCCGGCCAAGCCCTATCTCCTGGCCTGCCTGGCCCGCGCTTCGCGCCGGCCCGTCGTCTTCGTCCGTCCCGAGTCGGCCCCGCTCGCTTCGATCGAGCACGACACTCGGCTCTTCCTCGCCCGCCTGGCCCCGGAGCTCACTCTCGCCGCGCTGACGCCTCTCGCCGAAAATCCCTACTTCGAGGTCCCCCCGGCCCTCGACGCCGTGTCCTCGCGGATGAGGCTCTTGCGCCGCCTCCTCGGCACACCGCCCGCGATCATCGTGACTTCGCTCGGCGGGCTGCTCAAGCCCGTCCCGTCGCCCGCCGACCTCGAACGCCTCTTCCTCGCCCTCGAAGTCGGCGGCGAGGCCGACCATGACGCCCTGCTCGAGACGCTTCGCCGCTTCGGCTACGCCAAAGAGGACCTCATCGCCTCGCCCGGCGAGTACGCCTGGCGCGGCGGCATCGTCGACGTCTTCTCGCCGTGGGAGGCGAACCCTTTCCGCATCGAGCTCGACGGCTCGCGCGTGGCCTCGCTCCGCGAGTTCGACATCTCCAGCCAGCGCTCCCTCAAGCGGGTCGACCGCCTGACCGTTCCCGGCCTGCGCGAGTTCCCGGCGACGCCCGATTTCCTCGATCCGTGGAAGGCCGCCGCCCGCCGGCACGCCAAGGGCGCCGGCCGCGACCTCGAGCGCCGGATCGCCGGCCTCGAACGGGGCGACTTCGGCCCGAGCTTCTCGGCCCAGGCGCTCCTCCTCGCCGGCCGCTTCGTCCCTCTGACCGACTACCTCCCGGACCCCGTCTTCGTCCTCGATGATCCCGAGGCCGTCGAGTGCGAGTGGGACGCCCATCTCGACGAGCTCCGCGACCAGTACGCCGATCTCCTCACCGAAGGCGTCTTCGCCGTCCCGCCCGACGAGGTCTTCCCGGCGCGCCTCCGCCAGCGGCTCCGGAAGGAAGCCGTCCGCCTCGAGGAGCTCGGGGCACCCTCTTCCCGCGTCAAGAAGTCCTTGTCCTTCTCCCTGCCGTTTCAGCCCGTGCCGCGCTTCGAGAACCGCATCCCGTTCTTCCTCCAGTATCTGAAGAAGCTCCAGGACGAAAGCGACCTCTGTTACATCTACCTCTCGAACCCGGCGACCCGGCAGCGCCTGGCCTCGCTCCTCCGCGAGAGCGACGTCCCGGTCTTCGAGACCGAGTCGCCGCTCGCCGTGCCGCCGCGCAACGAGGCCGTCCTCCTCGTCGGGGGCCTGCCGGCCGGCTTCAGCTATCCCAAGGAGAAGCTGAATTTCTTCGCCGAGAAGGACATCTTCACCGAGGAGAAGGTCATCGTCAGCCGGGCCTCGCGCCGGCCCTTCTTCTCCCAGTTCCAGGACCTCCGGGCCGGCGACTACGTCGTCCACACGGACTACGGCATCGGCGTCTTCCAGGGCCTGCGCCGGGTCGAGGTCGAAGGCAAGGGCCGCGAGTTCATCGAGCTCCGCTACCGCGACGGCGACAAGCTGCTCGTCCCGGTCGAGGACCTCAACCTCGTCCAGAAGTTCGCCAAGGCCGGGCCGGAGCTGCCGCCGCTCGACAAGCTCGGCACGAACACCTGGGAGAAGACGCGGACCCGGGCCAAGAAGGCGGTCGAGGCCGTGGCCAAGGAGCTGGTCGAGCTCTACGCCCGGCGCAAGGCCGTCAAGGGCCACGCCTTCGCCTCGGGCGGGGAGTGGGACGTGGAGTTCGGCAAGACCTTCGAGTACGAGGAGACCGACGACCAGCTCCGCTCGATCCGCGAGATCCGCGGGGACATGGAGGAGGAGACCTCCATGGACCGGCTCCTCTGCGGCGACGTCGGCTACGGCAAGACCGAGGTGGCCATGCGGGCGGCCTTCAAGGCGGTCATGGACGGCAAGCAGGTCGCCGTCCTCTGCCCGACGACCGTCCTGGCCAGCCAGCACCTCAAGACCTTCCGCGACCGCATGGTCCTCTTCCCGGTCCGGATCGAGGCCCTGACCCGGCTCCAGACCCCGCGCGAGCAGAAGGCCGTCGTCGAGGAGGGCCGCAAGGGCTTCGTCGACATCCTCATCGGCACCCACCGGCTGCTCTCGAAGGACGTCGCCTTCAAGGACCTCGGCCTGCTCATCGTCGACGAGGAGCAGCGTTTCGGCGTCAGCCACAAGGAAAAGATCAAGCAGCTCAAGGCCACGATCGACGTCCTGACCCTGACCGCGACGCCCATCCCGCGGACCCTGAACATGTCGCTCTCGGGCCTGCGCGACATCTCGCTCATCGAGACGCCGCCGCGCGACCGGCTGGCCGTCCACACGGTCGTGACGCCGTTCAACGCCAAGCTCATCGCCGCGGCCGTCCGCCAGGAGATCGGCCGGGGCGGCCAGGTGTACTTCATCCACAACCGCATCGAGGACATCGACAAGGTCGGCGAGCTCGTCGAGAAGCTCGTGCCCCAGGCCCGGGTGGTCGTCGTCCACGGCCAGATGACCGGTTCCGCCCTGGAGAAGCGGATGATCGATTTCGTCGAGCGCAAGTACGATGTCCTCGTCTCGACGACCATCATCGAGAACGGCATCGACATCCCCTTGGTCAATACGCTCATCGTCGACCGGGCCGACCTCTACGGCCTGGCCCAGCTCTATCAGCTTCGCGGCCGGGTCGGCCGGTCGTCGCGCCAGGCTTTCGCCTACTTCCTCGTCCCGCCCTATCTCGAGCTCACGCCCCTCGCCCGCGAGCGGCTCAAGGCCCTCAAGGAGTTCAGCGAGCTCGGCTCGGGCTTCCGCCTGGCCGCCCGCGACCTCGAGATCCGCGGCGCCGGGAACCTCCTCGGCCACCGTCAGCACGGCACGATGGAGGCCGTCGGCTTCGAGTACTACATGCAGCTCCTCGAGCAGGCCATCCGCGGCCTGAAGGGCGAGCCGGTCGAGGAGGAGAACCCCGAGATCAATCTCAAGGTCGACATCCGCGTCCCCGAGGAGTACCTGCCCCAGGTCAATCTCCGGCTCAACCTCTATAAGCGCCTGGCCTCGGTCGAGGGCCTCAGCGAGATCGACCGTATCCGCGAGGAGGTCCGCGACCGGTTCGGGCCGCCGCCGGAGGCGATCGAGAACCTGCTTCGCTACGGCGCGCTCAAGCACCTGGCCAAGCGGCTGCGCCTCCGGTCGATCGACCGGACCGAGCGCCGGGTCGTGTTCCGCTTCCGTCCGGAGACGGCCGTGGATTGGTCGCGCGTGACGCCCCTCCTCAAGAGGTACGCGGGCTCGCTCACCCCCGAGGGGGTCCTATCGCTCGCCTTCCGGGGGACGTCGGAGCGGGCCCTGCTCGATGAAACCCTCGGGGTCTTGATGGAGTTATCGAAGTAAGGTATAATGGATTGATACTAAAAAAGATGGACGCGCGGAGACGAACCCTCAGAAGGCCCGGGGCCCGGGCGGCGCTCGGCGCGGCCGTCCTGGCCGGTCTCGTCCTCTTCGGCGCGGCGGCCTGCCGGCGCGACGAGGGCGGCGGCGGACCGGTCTCGGCGGTCGCGGAGCTCGTCGAGGGCAAGCTCCGGGGCAAGCCGGTGCTCCGGATCGAATCGCGCGACCTTTTCAACGCCGATCTCCGGGCTTATCTCGAGGCGACCGGGGCGGCCGAAAAGGGCCTGCCGGCCGAGAGCCTGAGCCGCCTCTTCGACCGCTTCACCGACGACATGATCCTGCTCGAGGCCGCCCGCGAGCGGGGCATCGCCTTGACGGAGGACGAGAAGCGGGCCTACCTGGCCAAGCTCGCCGGCGGCGCGATCGGCGCCCCGGGCGGCGAGGACGCCCGGCCCGTTCCCCCCGAGGGCGGCCTGGACCGCCTGCTCATCGAGAAGTACATCTACCTCGTCGTTCGCGACACGCGGGTCGACGGGGCCGAGATCCACGACTATTACGAGAACCACAAGAAGGACTTCCTGGTGCAGGGCCGCATCCGGGTCAGCCAGATCCTCGTCGACTCCGAGGAGAAGGCCGTCTCCGTCCTGCAGCGGATCGACCGCGCCGGCGAAGCCGAGTTCCGCAAGATCGCCGTCGACGAATCGATCGGCCCCGAGGCCTCGAAGGGCGGGGTCATGGGCGTCTTCGAGCAGGGCGACCTGCCGGAGGACATGGAGAAGGTCATCTTCGCCCTCGACGAGGGCCGGACGAGCCAGGTCGTCGAATCATCCTACGGCTTTCACATCTTCCGCCTCGACCGCAAGTTCCCGCCCGCCCTGCGGGACGAGAGCGAGGCGGCGGCCGAGATCCAGGAACGGATCCTGGCCCAGAAGATGAAGGACGCCCTGGCCGTGCATTTGACGGGGCTCAAGGACACCCTGAGCTGGAAGGCCTTACCCGAGAACCTTTTCTTCAAGTATCAGAGGTCGGACGAATGAAAAAGACAATCCTCACCCTGGCGCTCACGGCGGCGCTCCTCGGCCCGGCGGCGGCGGTCGTCCGCGGCCAGGAGGTCGTCGAGGAGATCGTGGCCCTGGTCAACGACGACATCATCACCCTGACGGAATATCGGGAGATGTTCAACCTCCGGCTGAACGAGATCAAGGCCGCGCAGCTCTCCTCCGAGGACTACGACAAGGCCTACGCCGAGCTCAAGAAGGGCCTCCTCGACTACATGATCACCGACCTGCTCCTGCTCCAGAAAGCCAAGGAGCTCGGGCTGAACGTCCAGGAGCAGATGAAGAGCTATCTCCAGAACATCATGAAGGAGAACAACATCGCCTCCGAGGCCGATCTGCGCCGGGCCGTGGAGCAGCAGGGCCTGTCCTATGAGGCCTTTCTCAAGAATTACGAAGAGGGCATGATGCGGTCGGGCGTCATCTACACGGAGGTCGAGCGATCGATCGTCCTCGACGACGCCGAGATCGTCCAGTACTACAAGAAGAACCCGGCCGAGTTCACCACCCCCACCGAGTACAAGCTCAACGCCATCTACCTCGCCGCCGAGACGCACCCGGGCGAGGCGGCCGATCCCGTCAAGGCCGCGATCGAGGCCAAGCTCAAGGCCGGCGCGTCGTTCGCCGACACGGCGGCCGAGCTCTCGGATCCCCCGATGAAGGAAGCCAAGGGCGACCTGGGATCTTTCAAAGAGGGGGAGCTCGACCGGACGCTCGAGTCAGCCGTCGAGAAGCTCAAGGCCGGCGAGACGAGCGCCTGGGTCAGCACCAAGAACGGCTGGTACCTGCTCCAGCTCGCCGAGAAGAAGCCGAGCGCGCTCCTTCCCTTCGACGAGGCCCGGCGGCAGGTCGAGGACAAGCTCTACAACGAAAAGCGGGCGGTGAAGAGCCAGGAGTACATCAAGACGCTCCGCGAGCGGAGCTACGTCAAGATCCTCCGCCCCGATCCTTTAGAAAAATAAGAAGGGGTCAGACCCTAAATATTTCAATTTTTCGGCCGTCGATATCGGGACATGTAACATGCCATGGGCGTCCGTTTCTTCAAGAAGGATGCTCACACAAAGAGTCCCCTTGAATGGGAAAATTGAAAAATTTAGGGTCTGACCCCTTCTGTTACCAGCACGGCGGCGGCGACGGTCGTCGTCCAGAGCCCCTTTTCGCCTCTCGCGCCCTGGGTGACGCTCCGCGTCTTCAAGGACAGGCCGTTCGAGATATGGAACGACCGGGGGACCTTCCCCTGCGGCGGCTCCTTGAGCTTCTCTCCGAGCTTCGTGGCCAGCATCTCCGCGGCCAGGTACTCGGTGTGAAGGCTCGTTTCCCGGGCCGACCGCCCTTCGTCCGAGTGCTCGGCCAGGTAGCCGTACTGGGCCGGATCGTCGGGCACAGCCATGCCGATCGAGGCCGTGATGATCGCGCCCGGATCGTCGGTGGCGTTCTCGCTCAGAACGACGAACAGGATCTGCCCCGGCTTGAGCAGTTTGAGCCCCGCGGCCCGGGTGATGTATCGGGCGTGCGGCGGGAAGATGCTCGAGACCCGGACCAGGTTGTACGGGGCGATCCCGGCCTGGCGCAGGGCGATCTCGAAGCTGACCAGCTTCTCCTTGTGCGCGCCGTGGCCGCGGACGAGGAAGACCTTGGTGGGGACGATCGGAAGCATCTTCGCGCCGGCCCTACTTCTTGACCGGCTCTTTCTGGTCCCCGACCGGCTCCGGCTCCTTGAAGTCGATGTCGCGGGAGACGTCGTAGACGCCCAGCAGCACCGGCGACGAGCCCTTGGAGATGGCAAAGAGACGGACCTGGGCCTGTTTCCACTGCGGGTTGTCGCGGATGCCGGCCAGGTTCTTGCCGTCGACGCCGAGGTTGCTCCGGAGGACGATCACGTCGCTTGTCCCTCCGGGCGGCACGGCCTTGCCCCGGATGGCGGCCATGAAGGCGTCGCCGAAGTTCTCGGGATCGCCCTTGAAGTTGTAGACGGCGTTGAAATTGACGTAGGTCAGCGGCTTCGCGCCGATGTTCTTGATCCGGAACGAGATCTGGGGGACGAGGATGAGCCGGGGCGGCCAGGGCTGGTAGTATTTGGAGACCCAGGCCGAGGCGTACTCCTGGACCTCGATCGAGGCCTTCAGCTCGTCGCCCGACATCGCCCGGCACCCGGGCAGGACGGCCAGGGCCGCGAGGCCGAGACAGGCCAGGGACAGCGCGGTTCTCTTCATGGGCTCCTCCTCTCTCGTTCCCATGATAGCGCCGAGGGGGGAATTACGCAACAGCCCGGCCGCTCAGCGGACGAGCTTTGAGACCGGCACGGCCTCGAGGTCGTAGGCGTCGACGAGCCCGAAGCTCGTCCTGAGGGCCTCGAGCGTCTCGGGGAAGGGATGGCAGATGCCGACCGCCCAGCCCTTCTTCCGGGCCTTCTGAAAGAGCTCGATGAGGCGCCCGCGGATGCGTCCCCGGTCCTCGTCGGCGTCGAGGAAAACGTCCCGTTGCGTCGCCAAGATGCCCATGGCCCGGGCCTCGTCGAGGGCCACGGTCTTGGCCGTCGTCCGGCTGTCGACGAAGAACAGGCCCCGCTCCTTGATCGGCCGCAGGATCGCCCGCATCAGGTCGCGCTCGGCCGTGAACCGGGAGCCCATGTGGTTGTTCGTGCCCGCGGCGAAGGGGACGCGGTCGTAGCTCGCCTCGAACGCCGCCACGATCGCCGGCTCGGTCATCGCGGCCATGATCAGGCCCTCCGTCTGGGCCATGTCCTCGTGGTTGTTGACCGACTCGAGCGGCAGGTGGAGCAGGACCTCGAGCCCGCGCTCGTGCGCGATCCGGGCCGTTTCTGCGGCCTGGGCGCTGTAGGGCAGGATCGACACGGTCACCGGCCGGCCCAGGGCGAGGAGGGCGTCGAGCGTCTCCAGGCTGTTCCCCATGTCGTCCATGATGAGGGCGACCTGGCCGCGCGGCCCCTTCTTCGCCGCCGGCCCGCCGGCCGCGGCGACGACCGGCGGCTCGGCCGGCAGCAGGAAGGCGATCGAAGCGTCCTGCTTGGGCGGCCGCCTCAGGGACCAGAGGACCTCGGTCCTTTCGGCGGCCTTGGTCCTCTTCTTTCCGACAACCCGGACCGATTCGGCCTTCAGGGCCTTGTCGAGCGCCGTCTCGATCGAGGCGTAGAGGGCGGCCGGGAGCTCGACCTCGAATTGGGGCCGGCCCTTGGCGTCCTTGAGCGCCAGGACGGCGTCATCGGCGACACCCGCGGCCGCGAGGCTCGCGGCGAGCGCCGCCTCGATCGTCCGTGGCGCCGCCTTCTCCTGGACCCGGGCCTCCGGCTTTTCGCTCGGGAAGGTGCCCGGGGCGGGGACCGCAACGGCCGGAGCGGGCGTGGCGAAGAGATAGGAGCGCTCGCCCCGCCGCGAACCGATATAGTCGAGGAGGATCGTCGCGACGAGCGCCGTCACGATCATCGCCGCCGTGACCAGGAGGAAGGCCGGCCAAGGCTGTCGAACTCTGGGCGGGAGCCTCTTCGTCATCCGTCAGCGCTTGGCCAGGAGGGGAAGGCTCTTCTCCAGATAGGTCTTTTCGTCGAGCTTGTCGGCCGGGATGGGGACCTCGGGCTTGAGGCCGTCGTCCCAGAGCTTGCGGCCCGAAGGCAGGGCGAAGACGCTCGAGATCAGCAGGACGGCGCTGCCGTCGTCGAGCTGGAAGAGCGTCCGGCGCCCGACGAGGCCGGGGGTCGCGAACCCCACCAACTTGGTCTTGCGCAGCTCCTGGATGAGGCCGGCGGCGAGCTCGGCCGGGCCCGCCGTTCCGGGGTCGGTCCAGATGACGAGCGGGACCGCCTGGAGCGCCGGCTCGTCCGGAAGGGCTACGGCCGTCCGGTCCCCGTCCCGCCCCTCGAACCGGCCCGCGTCGGCCGCCTTGACGAACAGGTTGGCCAGCTTGGCCGCCTCATCCATGTCGCCGTCCTGTGCGCTCCTGAGGTCGAGAACGAGCCCGCCGGCCCGCCCCTTGAGCGCCGGGACGACGGTTCTCTTGAGCTCGGCGGCGAGGCCGGGCACGACGCGGCGGACGCTCAGGACCGCCGGCTGGCCGGCCGCTTGCGTGAACAGGAAGGGCTGGGGGAAGAGCAGGGCCCGGGGGACGTCGAGCTCGAACGTCTCGTTGCCCCGGAGGACGCGCAGCTTGACCGGCTCCGGTCCATGCCCCTGGAGGAGCAGCTTGACCTCGGCCAGGCTCATGTCGAGGGCGCTTTTCCCGGCGACGCCGCTGAGGAGGTCGCCGATCTTGACGCCGGCCGCCTCGGCCGGGGACTTCGGGACGACGGCCACGACCTGGGGGAAGGCCGCGTAGCGCTTGAGGACGACGACGCCCGGCTCCGTCTCGCCGCCCGTCCGGGCCTTGAAGGCGGAAGCCAGCTCCTTCGGCAGGTAGGCCGATAGCGGGTCGAGCGAGTTGACCAGGCCGCGGTAGGTCCCCTCCGACGTCGCGACGGGGTCGCGCTCCTCGAGATAATCGTTGCGGATGAGGCGCATCAGGGACTCGAGGAGGTCGAAGCCCTTGGGCGCCTGGGCCCCGCCGCCGCCCGGAAGAAGGCCCATGCGGATGACGAAGAACAGGGCGGCGCCGACGAAGGCGGCCCAGAGGAACCAGCGGTATCTCGGGACGTCTTTCATGGCCGAACGAAGGTCCATTCTATCACCTCCTCTTCAGCCATTGCAAGGGATCGAGGGCCTTGGTCTTGTAGCGCAGCTCGAAGTAGAGGCATTCGCCCTTGAGCGAGCCGGTGTCGCCGACCACGGCCACGGGCTGGCCGGCCCGGACCATGTCGCCGACCGCGGCCAGGAACTCCGAGCAGTGGCCGTAGAGCGTGTAGTAGGTCATGCCGTGGTCGACGATGAGGAGGTTGCCGTAGCCCTGGAAGTAATCGGCGTAGACGACCTTGCCCGAATGGACCGCCGCGATGAGCGAGCGGCCCTTGGCCGGGGCGATCTCCACGCCCTTGTTCATGACGACCGTGTTGAAATCGGGGTGCTTCTCGAAGCCGAAGGAAGTGATGACCCGCCCCTCGATCGGCCAGAGCAGCCGGCCCCGGACCTCGTAGAGCGGCACGAAGGCCGCCGGCAGGATCCACTCCTGGCTGATGATCTTGGTCATCAGCTTCTGGAGCTCCTCGGCGCTCTCCGCGAGCTCGGCCAGCGTTTGCTTGTAGGTCTCCCGGTTCTTGCGGATCTCTTGGACCAGGGTCGCGCTCTTGCGGGCCTCGGTCTCGAGCTCCTGGCGCTTGAGGGCGGCCGCCCGGGCCATGGCCGCGAGGTCCCTCTGCTTGCTCTCGAGGGCCGATTCGGCGGCCCGGAGCTCCTCGAGCGAGGCCAGGAAGGCCGCGACGACCTGGTCCTGGCCGCGGGCGAGGAGAGCCAGGTGCTTGCTCTCGGAGGCGTAGCTCTCCATGTCGCGGGCCTGGAGCAGGAACTGGAAGAAGTCGACCCGGCCGAACTTGTAGAGCGTGACCAGCGTCTTTTCGATCGAGGCCCGCTCCCGGTCGATGCCGGCGCGGATCTTCCGGGTGTTGGCCTGGATCGCGGCGAGCTCCGCGCGCCCCCGCTCGAGCTCGACGTTCTGGGCGGCCAGCTCCTTTTCGACCAGGCTCTTGTTCAGGTTGATCCGGGTCAGGGAGGAGAGGACGGAGGACTCCTGGCGGGCCGCGGCGTCGATGCGGGCCTTGAGGTCCTTGATCTGCCCGTTGATGCGGGTCAGGCGCTCCTCGAAATCGGCGACGGCCCGGCCCTGAGGCGCGGCCTTGGCCCGGTCGGAGGATCGCGCCGGGCCGGGGCCTGGCTGAGGGAGGGCGGCGGCGGAAGAGAAGAAGAAGAGGAAGATCCCGGCGAGGACGAGCCCCGAGCCGAGCGCGCGGACGCTTCGCATCCCTTATTTTATAACATAAAACCATCGGGGATGATAAAATCGGACCGTGGCCGTTGTCTCGCGGGGTTTCCAGGTTTTCGTCAAGCCGGCCGGCGCGGCCTGCGACCTGGCTTGCGGCTATTGTTATTATCTCGGCAAGGAAGCGGCGGGCGGCCGGGACGGCGCGCCGGCCCGCATGCCCAGCGACCTCCTCGGATCCTACATCGCCCAGCACATCGCCGCCTCGCCCGACGAGATCGTCCGGTTCTCCTGGCACGGCGGGGAGCCGACCGTGCTGGGGCTCGAATATTTCCGCGAGATCGTCGCCATCGAGCGGCGGCTCTGTCCGCCCGGGCGCGCGGTCGCCAACGGCCTGCAGACCAACGGCACGCGGCTCGACGAAGAGTGGGGCCGTTTTCTCGCGGCCGAAGGGTTCTCGGTCGGGCTCAGCCTCGACGGGCCGCGGGAGGTCCACGACCGCTATCGCCGGGCCCGCGACGGCCGCCCGTCCTTCGACGATGCGATGCGGGGCTGGGACGTCCTGCGGCGGCACCGCGTCCCGGCCGATGTCCTCTGCGTCGTCGGCGCCCACAACGCCGGCCGGGCCCTCGAGGTCTACCGGTTCTTCCGCGGCATCGGCGCGTCGTATTTGACCTTCCTCCCGCTCGTCGAGCGCCGGCCCGAGGCGCCGGGAGGAGTCTCGCCGGAGACGGTCGCTCCGGAGGCCTGGGGCGAGTTCCTCTGCGCCGTCTTCGACGAATGGGTCGAGCGCGACATCGGGCGCCTCAAGGTCCAGATCTTCGAGGAGGCGGCCCGGACGGCCTTCGGCCAGGAGCACTCGCTCTGCGTCTTCCGGCCGGTCTGCGGCGACGTCCCGGTCGTCGAGCGGAACGGGGACTTCTACTCCTGCGATCATTTCGTCGACGAGACCCATCGGCTCGGCAATATCCTCGCCGTGCCGCTGGCCGAGCTGATCGACAACCCGGCCCAGCGTGCTTTCGGCCGGGCGAAGCTCGAAACGCTGCCGCGCGCCTGCCGCGCCTGCGAGGTCCTGGCGATGTGCAACGGGGAGTGTCCGAAGAACCGGTTCGCGCTCGCGCCGGACGGAGAGCCGGGCCTGAACTATCTTTGCGCGGGATATAAGAGGTTCTTCCGCCACGTCGGGCCCTTCGTCGAAGCGGTCGGGGCCGCCTGGCGGGGCGGGGGAGCGGGCCCTATTTCTTGAGCTTCTCGGCCAAGAAGCCGACCGTCCAGACCCAGGCCATTTCCGCGGCTCCCTTGTCGTAGCGCGGCGACGTGTCGTTCATGAAGCCGTGCTGGGCGCCGTCGTGCATGTGGATGGCGTATTCGACTCCCGCTTTTTTCAGCGCCTCCTCGAAGGCGGGGATGCCGGCGTTGATGCGCGCGTCCTCTCCGGCGTAGTGGATGAGCATGGCCGCCTTGATCTTCGACACGTCCTCCGGCGCGGGCTGGGCGCCGTAGAACGGGACGGCCGCCGTGAGGTCAGGCGCGTTGACGGCCACCTGGTTCGTGACGCCGCCGCCCCAGCAGAAGCCCATGCAGGCGACCTTGCCCGTCGCCTGGGGCCCGGTCTTGAGATAGGCGACCGCAGCCACGAAGTTCTTCGTCGTCGCGGCCCGGTCGAGCTTGGCGAAGAGGTCGCGGGCCTGGTCGGCGTCCTGCGGCGTGCCGCCGAGAGGCGTCAGGGCGTCCGGGGCGATGGCGTGATAGCCTTCGAGGGCGACCCGGCGGGCAATGTCCTCGATGTGAGGGTTGAGGCCCCGGTTCTCGTGGACGACGATGACGCCCGCGAGCTTGGCGGCGCCCCTCGGCTTGGCCGAATAGGCCCTCATCTCGCCGCCCTCGGTCGGGTAGGTGACATAGCCGGTCTCGAGGTTGGGATGGTTGGCCGGGACGATCTGCCCCGCCGTCCCCGGCCCCGTCGATGCCGGAACGAGAACGGCGGCGGCCGCCGTTCCGCCGGCGACCGCGGCGAGCTTGGCCAGGAACTCGCGCCGGTCCATCCCGCCGTACGAAGAGTTCTCGGTCCCGTCCTTGATCTCATCGGCCATGACGTCCTCCATGCCGAACATGTTCCCCCGCGTATTTCCATCGTATTGCGGCCTTCCCGTGATGTCAAGACGGGGTCAGACCCTAAATTTTTCAATTTTCGGCCAATGAAACTCCCTCGCAACGAAAAATTGAAAAATTTAGGGTCTGACCCCTTCTGGCGGGCGGGCCGTGTTTCGGCTATGATGAGGGCATGGCCAATGCGCTGGCGCGGAAGGGATGCTTTGCCGAGGACGCCGAGGCGATCTGGCGGGCCGCTCTCGCCGCCGTCGATCCGTGGCGCCTCGTTCGCGAGGCCGTCGTCCGCGAAGGTGAGGTCATCCGCGTCGGGGGCCGGGAGTTCGACCTGGCCTCCCGCGACCGCGTCTTCGTCGTCGCCTTCGGCAAGGCCGCGTCGGCCATGGGCGAGGCCCTGGCCGGTCTCCTCGACGAGCGGCTGACCGCGGGGCTGGCGGTCGTACCGGGCCCCGTGGCCAAGGGCGATACCCGCCTCGAGCACATCGAGGCCTCGCATCCCGCTCCCGACGCGCTCAGCGTCGAGGCCGGCCGCCGCGTCCTGGAGATCGCGGCCCGCGCGGGCGAGAAGGACCTCCTCTTCGTCTGCCTCTCCGGGGGCGGCTCGTCGCTCGCGGCCCTGCCGGCCGAGGGGATCACGCTCGACAAGAAGCGCCGTCTCTCCGAGGACCTCATGCGCGCCGGGGCCACGATCCAGGAGCTCAACATCGTCCGCAAGCACCTCTCGGCCGTCAAGGGCGGCCAGCTGGCCCGGGCGGCTTTTCCCGCGACGGTCGTCACGCTCGTCATCTCGGACGTCGTCGGCGACGACCTGGGCACGATCGCCTCCGGCCCGACGCATTGGGACGCCTCCACGTTCGGCGAGGCCCGCGCCATCCTCGAGTGCTACGGCCTCTGGGACTCGGCCTCGGCCATGGTCCGGGCCCGCCTCGAGGAGGGCGCGCGCGGCCTCGTCCCCGAGACCCTCAAGGAGGGCGACCCCGTCTTCGAACGCGTCCATTCGGTCATCATCGGCGACAACATGACCGCCCTGCGCGCCGCCAAGCGTGAGGCCGAGAAACGGGGCTTCGAGCCGATCTTCCTGTCCTCGAGCGACGGCGGGGAGGCCCGGAGGACGGCCGGGGGCTACGCCGCCTTCCTGGCCGAGCTGGCCTGCTCGGCGGCGAGCCTGCCCCGGCCGCTCTGCCTTCTCGCCGGCGGGGAGCTGACCGTCACGGTCAAGGGGCGGGGCAAGGGCGGCCGCAACACCGAGTTCGTCCTGGCCGCCCTCGTCGACATGGCCAAGGCCGAGGTCTCGGGCATCGATTGGCTGATCCTGAGCCTGGGCACGGACGGCATCGACGGCCCGACCGACGCCGCCGGCGCCTGGGCCGACGAGCGGACGGTCAAGACCGCCGCGGCGCTCGGGCTCGACCCCGTCGCCTACCTCGACGACAACGACTCCTACTTCTTCTTCAAGCAGACCGGCAACCTGATCATGACCGGGCCGACCGGCACGAACGTCATGGACCTCCGGCTCTTCCTCCTCCGTCCCGCCGTTCCTTGAGAGCTCCCGAAGGGGGCGCCGATTTGATTTTTCGGACGGAAGGACTATAATAGGGCCAAGTTTTCTTGTGCCGGCTGGAGAAAACTTCAACCACAAGAAATCATCATTTTCCCCCTTTTCTGCTGTAAAAAAAACAGCCGGCTTTTTTTCTCCCGCGCGCAAGCCTCCATTTTTACCCGTCATCGAAATATTTTTCTTGACTCCGCCACCCGTCCTTTTTTAATATGATAGCGGCTCTCTTTCGCCGGCTGGAGAGGGCTCCCTCAAAATTCCAATCATCACCCCCCTTTTGCTGACCTCAGCCGGCACTTCTCTTTCCCGTTCAATCGGCCCGCCGATTGTGCTATCATACCGTCGCACGCGGAGCCGACGATGCCCAAGATCGATTGGAAGAAAGAGCTGGAGAACCATTTCGAGAACGTTCGCGTCATCGCCCAGTGCCAGGACGAGACGGTCGGGGATTTCGACAAGTTCTGCGAGTTCATCGCCGAGCCGGCCTTCGAGAGCCTGACCGAGGAGCTGGCCCGCTACAGGATCAAGTCGGAACACCAGAAAACCAAAGGGCGGAGCATCCGCTTCACCGTCCTCTTCCCGGGCGCCAAGGACGAGCAGTTCCACTACCGCATCTCGCTGCCCAAGAACGCCGTGGAGCTGCGGCTGAAGCTCCAGATCAAGGCCCGGCGGACGCCCAAGGCCGATTATGAAACGACCGACGAGGACTTCATGCCCGGGCTGTTCCCCTTCAAGGTGCTGCGGATGGACAAGGACGAGGTCGTCTCCGACGTCGTCAAGCACTATACGGCTTTCCGCTACACGGCGCTGACGTCGCCCGATTGACCTTGTCTTTCTCTTAAGCCCCGCTCCCCGCGCTCCCCCCGCGCCGGCCGGAGATCGGCGATTCGCGGAGGACCGCGGCGAGCCCGGCCGCCGCGATCATCAGGCCGCCGAGCGCGAGCAAAGGCGTTGTCATCGATCCGGTCGCGGGGTCCTTCATCGCGTCCATGCCCATGATGAAGGCGACGCCCGAGATCTGGCCCATCAGGATGAGCAGGCTGTTGGAGGTGCCTTCCGGCGCCGGGTAGGTGATCTCAGCCCCGTACTGGAAGGCGATCGGCCCGGCGCTCAGCAGGAAGAAGCCGAAGGCGAAGCCCGAGAGGAACAGGAGCCCTGCCGACGTCGCGTAGATCATCCCGATGAGCCCGGGCAGGAGCCCGACCAGGGCCAGGACGATGAACGGCTTCCGCCGCCGGGCCTTGTCGGATAGGAGCGGGATCGCGACCGCCCCGGCGATCCCCCCGGCGAGCATCAGGGCGCCGAGGACCCCGGCCTGGGAGATGCTGAAGCCGCGCGGGCGGACGATGTCCTCGACCCAGGTCGAGACGCTGTTGAACAAGCCCAGCCCGAGGAAAAAGATGAAAAGAAGCAGCAGGAAGTCGCGCTGCCTGAGCATCGACTTGAGGCCGGCGAACATCAGCGTCCGCGCGTCGCTCCCGGCCGGCGTCGGCGGGCGCTCGCGCGCGACCGCCAGGAACAGGACGGCCGAGGCGGTCATGGCCAGCCCGTAGACGAGGAGCATCCCGCGCATGCCCAGGCGGAGAAAGAGCCCGGGCGAGAGGAGCATGGCCGCCAGGGGCCCAAGGTAGAGGGCCAGCGTACCCAGTCCCGACGCGGTGGCCCGCTCCCGGACCGGGAACCAGCGGGCGGCGATCTTGGTCACCGCCCCGATGACGAGGGGCTGTCCGAGCGCGATCCCGATCTGGGCGATGAGGACGACCGTGTAGTTCGCGGCGAAGAGGCCGCGGACGAGGGCGAAAACAGCCGAGAGAACGGCCCCGAGCCCGGCCGCGGCCTTGAATCCCCACGTGTCGATGGCCCAGGCGGCCGGGATGGCGGCCACGATGTAGACGATCATGAAGACCATCGACAGGAGCCCGATCATCAGGTCGGACCGGCCGTAGAAGGCCGCGGCCGGGCCGGTGATCGGCGCGAACGTCAGCCACAGGACCTGGGTCATCGCGGCCATGGGCACGAAGACGGCCAGGACGAGCCAGCGGGCGCCGTAGACCTTGGGGGTGTCGTCGTTCATGGATCGGGCCTCCTTCACGGGACGGGGATCGTCGTCGCGCCGCGGACCGACGCCATATGATCGTCGAGCAGGCGCTCCTCCGCTTCGATGATAGCCGGCATGATCCGGTCCTTCGGGAGATCCCGCGGGCCGAGCGGGGCCCCGAACGAGACGCGAACGACGGGCCGGACGCGTTCCGGGAAGACCATCTGCCAGAGGAGCTGCAGGACCTGGGCCAGTTTCAGGCGCTGGGACTCGCGCCGGCGGAGCCTCGCGAGCGGGCTGCCCGCGAACCGCCGGAGCAGGATGCCGCTGGCGACCGTCGGCTGGAGAAGGACGCCGGGGACGCGCCGGAGCATGATCGCCAAGCTCGGCGACCAGTCGGCCAGGGCCCGGCGCGCTCCCGGCCGGACCTCCGGGTCGGGTTCGAGCTCGACGTGCGGGTAGATCAGGACCGAACCGCCGGCGTCCAAGTGGCGCAGCGATTCTCGCAGCGCCCGCGAGCCCCCGGCCGCCGTGAAAGCGGTGAAGATGAAGAACCCGCTGCAGACCGGGAAGGCGCGGCTCAGGCCGGCGTCCGAGATCAGGACCTTGAGGTCGGTCCTTGGGACCGCGGCCATGATGGCTAACGAATCATAGGCCCCGGGGTGATTGGAAGCGATGATGAGGGGCCCGTCCTTGGGGATTCGGCCGGCCCCCCGGATGACCGGCTCGAGGCCGAGGTCATCGAGGACCCGGCGGGCGGCGCCGGGCAGGCCTTCGGACGCGGCCCGGCCGTCCGCCCCCGCCATGAGCCGCGCGAACCGGTTGGCCGGCCACCGGACGAGCGGGTCGAGCAGCCGCGGCGCGGCGCCCGAAAGCGGCAGGCCCAGGGCCCGGGCGATCTCCACGACGATGCTCGCCCTGTATGACGCGATGATCCGTTCTTCGGGAAGGGCAGCCATGGTCCTCGGAGCCGCGGGCGCTGCACCGGACTATAGGCCGGGTGGGGAAGGGAAGTCAACAAACGGCCGCAGCGGGGCTATTCGAGCTTGCGGCCGCTCTTCTTGCCCTTTTTGGCGTTCTTCGCCGCGTCGCTCTTCGTCTTCTCCCACTTGCCCGGCTTCCAGGCCCAGTAAGTCCCCTTGGACTCCCATGTCCCGGGGACCCAGGCCCGGCCCGGCTTGGCCTTGGCCCAGCGGCCCTCGACCCACTCGTAGTTGATGCCGGCCCATTTCCAGTAGCCGGGGAGCCAGGCGTGAGAGGGGCTCGGCCGGAGCGTCGGCGCCTCGACCCGGAGCGGGGGAGGGGCCACCCGCGGCTTCGAATCGGCGGCCCCGATCGCGACGGCGAGGAAAAAGACGGCCAATAGGGCGAACAATGTCCTTTTCATCGCAGCCTCCAGGAGTTTAGTCGCCGGAGGGGAGGCGTTTTTGAGGCGCCCCGGGGCTATTTGCTTGAGTTGATGACCTCGAGGACCTTCAGGAGGTAGTCATATCCGGGGCGGTCCGTGGTGTTCTGGCCCAGGTATTTGAACTGGAGGACGCCGTTCGCGTCGACGATATAGACGCTGGGGATGTTCTGGTCGACCTTGCTGCCGGACCACTCCGTCCGGAAGAGATCGAGCTTCTTCGATAGCGTCCGCTCGCCGTCGACGAGGATCGGGAAGGGGGCCAGGATCGTGCCTTTTTCGAGCGAAAAGTCCTTGGGGTAGAATTGCCGGGACCGCTCCATGCGCGTCTTGCCCGCCTCGTCGAGCTTCTCGGGCTCGGGCGGGTTCTTGCGGGCCCGGATCGACTCGAGCTGGCCGGGCAGGGCCTCCAGCCAGGCCGTGACGACATCCCGGGGGTAGGGGAAGACGACGAGGATCTCGACGTTGTATTTTTCGCGGACCTTCTGCGCCTTCTCGAGCTCGGCCAGCTCGACGTAGCGATAGTTGCAGATCGTGCACCAGTAGTTCTCGGCGGCGTAGCCGCGGGGGAAGAGGATGAGGACGTTCTTGCCGCGGAGCGATGAGAGGGTCAGCGTGCCGCCCTGGTAGACCGGCAGGGTGAAATCGGGCATGGGCTGGCCGACGATCGCCGGCTGGGGCCGGGGCTCGGCCGGCTTCTGCGGCGGGGCCGGAGGTTGGGGCGGCTGCGCGGGCTGAGCGGGCTGGGCCGGCTTCGGTTTGGTCACGACCTGGCCGGCGGCCTGGCCCTGGAAAATGATGATCATCGCGGCCACGGCCAGGACGACCAGGACGCCGACGAAAATAGCGGCTTTCTTCTTGCTGATCATGGGCGGGACTCCTTGTCCGGGATGCCCCTATTAGAGACGAGCCGCGCCGCCGAGTCAAGCGTGGCCCGAGGGAGTTGGGTTCCCGAAAAGGGGGATTTGAGGGAAAAAGAGGCGAGCCGGGCCATCCAGCCCGGCTCGCCTCGGAAGACGCGTTCTTGTCGGGTCTGAGGATCCTAGAAGCGGATCCGGATGCCCGCGTGGAGGCTGAAGCCGCCGAGATCGAACTTCGGCTCGCGGTAGGTCACCTCGGTCGGAGGCGTATCCGAGACCACGAACATGGAGATCTCCTGGGTCCCGATCGTGTCGTTGACGATGTAAAGGACGCCCTCGGTCGTGTCCGGCGTGCCGTCGGAGGACTCCGTCGTCCCCGTGACCGTCGTGAAGTTCTTGAACTTGGCGTAACGGCCGACGGCCTCGACGAACAAGCCCATCTTCGGCGAGAGCTTGTATTCGAAGCCGAGGCTGCCGTGGAAGCCGATGTCGGCGCCGCTCCTCGTGGTTTGGCCGAGGGTCTGGTGCATCCACGAGCCGTCGGGATACTCCAATCCCTGCATCGCGTCATACTTGAGGCCGGCGTAATAGGCCGCGCCCGCGTTGGCCGTCAGGGCGAGCTTCCCGCCCATGGGGACGTCCAGGAACAGGCCGAGACGGATCGGCACGGCGGACAGGGCGGCGTTGGTGACGAGATCGACCGAGAAGCCTTCGTCGCTATAGGTCATGAGGGAATCGGCCGCGCTCCGCATGTAGCCCGCCCCGACGCCGATGCCGAGGGTCGGCGTGATCTGATAGATGAGGTCGGCCCCGAAATTGTAGCCGCCGTGGAGGGGCTTGTAGCCGCCGGTGGCGGTCCCGTTCCCTTCGGCAACGTAGTAGTCCACGAGATCGAAGTAGAACCTCGAGCCTTCGTTCACGTCGCCCGCGAGCATGTGATTGTACCCGCCGTAGAGCTTGAGGCTGAACTTGGAGACGCCGCCCGAACCCGCCGGTTCGGCCTGCGCGCCGGGGATGGCGAAGACGTCTTTGTCGAAGAGGAAGTTGAGGCCCGGCGCGACGGGGCGATCGCCCGTTCCGGGCGGGGCCGCCCAGGCCAGCGTGCCGAGAGAGAGGCAACCGAGGATCAAAATGAGGACAGAGAGCTTGTTGCGCATGGCGCACCTCCGCAAAATGGTTCCGACACGAATTTAGTCGCGCGAACGGGTCGGCGTACGGAATTGAGACAGCGGCGCTCAGCCCTTGATCCGGTACTCCCTGAACTGCACGCCCCGGTACTTGTCCATGAGGAACAGGCGGTCGCCGAAGATGAAGATCCCATCGACGAAGAAATCAAGCGGCAGCGACCCGAGAAGCGCGCCGTCGGCGTCGAAGACCTCGAGCTTGTAGGCGTCGGTCGTCCGGAGCTCCTGGCCGTCGCCCACGACCTTGTAGCCGATCGTCCGCCCGCCGCTCGAATCCATGGACATGGTCATGCCGGTCCCGACCTGCTCTTCCTTCTTGAGCTGGCGGGTCAGGGTGACGACCCAGACGCGGCCTTTGGCGTCGACCGCCACTCCGCCCGCGCAGCGGTTCAGCTGCGGCCCGCGGACGGACACGTTGTTGCCGGTCCGCTTGATCTCGCCCTTGTCCTTGATCTCCATGGAGTAGGGAAGTTCGCGGTCGGCCCGCCAGAGGAGCCGGCCGTCGGCCGCGTACTTCTCGATGCGGTTCTGGACGGTGTAGGCGAGATAGACCTTGCCGGCCGGGTCGACGGTCAGCAAGACCTCGTTCCCGGCGTTGTTCAGGAGCTCTTCCTTGAAATCGCGCGGCTCGCCGAACTCGCGGAGGGGCTTGCCCTCGGGATCGAGGACCCTGACCAGCTTCGGCGGGGCCGCGTCCTTCTTCTCCCTTTCCCCCGGCGCGTTGACGATGAAACGCATCCAGGGAGAGCCCGGGGTCACGAGCTCGCCCGCCTTCCCCAGGAAAACGGGTCCGGCGCCCTGTTCGAGGCCCTTGATCGTCTTGCTGTCTTTGCCGTCCGGCGTCAGGACCTGGACGCGCTGGTTGTTCGGGTCCGAGATATAAATGAAGCCCTTGGCGTCGATCGCCAGCCAGGCCGGATAATAGAATTCCCCCGGCCCCTGCCCTTGCCGCCCGTAGGTGGCCAGGTACTTGCCGTCCGGGCCGAACTTCTGGACGCGGTGATTGCCGGTGTCGAGAACGTAGAGGTTGCCCGCGCCGTCGGCGGCAATGGCCGACGGCATGTAGAAAGCCAGGTTCTCGTCGGCGGTGTCGACGTCGCCCAGGGTCCGGACCGGCTCGAGGGCGACCTGCGGGGACTTGCCCCAGGCCCCGGGGCCGGAGTTGTGGACGGTCCTGACGCCGTCCACGGTCTCGAGCTTCTGTCCGGAGAGAGCCGGCGCGATCAGCGCGAACACGGCGATGACAATGATCAGGCTGCGGAAGGGCTTCATGTGCGATTCTCCTTGTTTCGATAACGCGCCGGGGGCGGCGGCGGTTGCTTTTTCGGCTAATATTTTAGCATGTTGAACCCGGCCGCGTCTTCCCATATAGTGTCGGCGAACTCATCGCGGAGGGCGGCCGAATGGACGATCACGGCATCATCGAGCTTCTGCGGGACATGGTCCGGGCGCCAAGCCATCCCGCCGTCGCGAGACAGGAAGAGGGGACGGTCCTGGCTCTCAAACACTATCTCGAGCGACATGGCATCCCCTGCGAGCTCGTCGAGGTCCGCGAGGGCCGGCCGAACCTCCTGGCCTCGATCGCCGGGCCCAAAGCCGGGCGCCAGCTCCTCCTCTGCGGGCACACGGACACGGTCCCGCCCAATGAAGGCTCTGCCGCCGACTTCTTCTCGGCCGCGATCGAGAACGGCCGAGTCTTCGGCCGCGGCACGGTGGACATGAAGGGCGCCCTGGCCGCCATGGCCGGGGCCCTCGTCGCGATCCGCGGGTCTGGCGGGCTCGCCGCGGGCCGCGTCACCCTGGCCGCGGTCGTCGACGAGGAGCTCGAAAGCCTCGGCGCGGAAGCCCTGATCACGAGCGGCTTCCGGGCCGACGGGGCCGTTGTCGGCGAGCCCACCGCGAACCGCCTGGCTGTCGGTCACAAAGGCCTGGAGTGGCTCGAAGCGCGGTTCTTCGGCAAGGCCGTCCACGGCAGCGTGCGCGACGAGGGCATCGACGCCATCAGCGCGGCGGCCCACTTCGTCGCGCTCATCGAGACTGAGCTCATCCCCGGGTTCGAGCGCGCGCCCGATCCCCTCCTCGGCCCTTCGGCCATCAACATCGGGACGATCCGGGGCGGCCAGCAGCCGAGCTTCGTCGCCGGGGAATGCAAGGTCCAGGTGGACCGGCGCTGGGTCTCGACCGAGACGGTCGAAGATGTCTTCGGCGGGCTCGAACGGCTCCTGACCAAGGTCCGGGCCGCCCGCCCCGGGCTCAGGACGGAGCTTCAGAGGATGCCCGAAGGCATGGCCACCATGCTCCACGGCCCGCTCGTCATCGACCGGCGGCATCCCCTGGTCCTCGCCGCCCGGCAGGCGCTGGCGGAAGCGGGCCGCGACGACGCGACGACCGTGTTCCCGGCCTGGACCGACGGCGCGCTTCTCTCCCGCGAAGCCGGGATCCCGACCGTCGTCTGGGGGCCGGGCGAGCTCAAGCTGGCCCACTCCGCCGAAGAGAGCGTCGCGGTCGAGGAGGTCCTCCTTGCCTCCCGTCTTTACGCCGACGCCGCCCGGCGCTTCACCGTCGCCTGACACGATCTTTCGGACCGGGAGCCTATGGCCGGACGCGCGGCCCGGACGACGGCTCGATCCCGATCATGATCGGCTTTCACTTTTGACGAAGCCGGGTGGATAGAGCCGCTAAGACGTGATATATCTATTAAAGATGAGTCTCAGAAGATCTTTCCCTGTCGCGGCCTTGGTCCTCCTTTTGGCGTCCACCTATCCGCTGCGGGCGGAGGACGAGACCGGCGTCCGTCTCGGCATCAAGGCCGGGCCCGGCTTCTCCACGGTCCGGTGGGGCATGCTGGTGCTCGGAGAGTCGGTGACCGGGACCGAGACCCACCGGAAGCTGACGGTCGGCCTGCTCGCGGAGTTCGACCTCGGCCAATGGTTCGCGGTCCAGCCCGAGCTCGACCTCTTCACCGCGGTCCACACGTATACGCCTCCTCTGGGCCAGGGCACGTTCACGGACACCCTGCAGTATCTCCAGGTCCCCATCCTGTTCAAGATGAAGTTCGCCCGCAAGGGCTGGATCGTCCCCGCGGTCTTCGCCGGGCCTTGCCTGGGCGTCCTCTTGAAGGCCCGCGACAGCTATTACGACGTGGAGAGCGGCCAAACCTACTCCGCGGATACCAAAGATCTATATCGGGACTTCGATCTCGGCGGGGCCGCCGGGGCCGGCGTCGACATCCAGGTCAGGAACCTCCGGCTCATCTTCGACGTCCGCTATTACCTGGGCCTGATGAACGTGTATCGGGCCGCGGGCTACTCCTGGAAGAATTCCGGCCTGATGATCACCGCGGGCCTGGGGTTCTAGCGGCGCCGGGCGGGTTTCAGCGTCCAGAGCTGGAGCCGGGTGAACTCGACGATGCGGGACATGTCGAGGTCCGGCCGGTGGACCGGCCAAGTCTTGTAGCCTTCGACGATGGCGGTGATCTCCCGCTCGTGTGTTCGCGGGTAAGGCTCGAACGCGGGGACGGAGTAGGAGGCGCCCGGCTGGCCGGCGTCGAGGTCGAGGGTGGCCGCGGCGAACAAGGCGAAGAGCGAGCCCGTGCCGATCTTTATGCCTCCCGCTTCGAGGGCGGCCGGCAGCACCCCGGTTTTCTCAATGTGTTCGTCGGCCGAGCGGGCCAGGGCGAAGACGTCGTTAATGTCCAGTTTCCCAGGCGTTGTTCTATCGCCGGATGGCCGCTCCGGAGGCATCTCGACCGGGCCGAGAGGGTGGACCGTTCCCAGGTTCTCCGGGAGCCTGCCGGTCTCTTCATGGGCAGAGATCGCCCGGGCCAATCCGGAAAAAGCCTCGGCCGGCGAGAGATCCGCGGTCGGCGCGAGGGCTCCCGTCTTGAGCGTCGAGGCGGCGATGGCGCGCAGCTCCGCCCGGCTCATCGTTTCTTTCTGGGCCCCGTAAACGTCCATCAGCTTCCGATAGGTCGTGATCTCGATATCGTCGCGGCCCTTGAGCCAGCGCATCATGCGGCGGAAGTTCTTTTGGGCGGTGGCCATCGTCTCCTGAGGCCGCAGGCGCGGCGCGCGCCATTCCTCGGGCGGCGTGTTCTTACCGCCATAGAAGTTCAAGTCCCAGAACTCCTCGGCCCGGACCTTGGTCGGGTGACCGGCGAAAAGGGCCAGGACGTCGGACGCGCGGGCGAGCCCCGGCAGGTCCGCCTTGAGCTTGTCGAAGACCGGTTCGAAAAGATCGTCCCGGTAATAAGCGTCGTCGAACCCCTCATACTGGGCGCTGAAGTTCAGGGTGTTGCAGAACCAAACGACGTCGTGCCCCGGCAGGCTCACCGGCGAGATCTGGTAGCCGGCCCCGAGCCGGCCCAGCGCCGCGACGAGCTGCGGGCCGTAGGAGCCGCCGTGACGGGCCAGTATCCTCACCGGGACGCCGAAGATCCGCTCGAGCTCTTTGAGGCCCCGACCCTCCTGTTCGAGCATGAGCCGGACACCGTCGTTCCAGCCGGCCTTCTCCAGCTCCTCGGTCACCGTCGGATGGACGGAGCCGAAGTCCGTGTGGCTGCCGATGTCGTGGCGGGCCATGACCGCGATAACGTCGCGGCGCCCCCTCTTCTCGAGCGAGCGGGCCTTCTCGCCGATGACGAAGAAGGTCCCGGTGACGCCCTCCTCGGTCATGGTCTCGGCCAGCCACTTGGGGATGTCGTCGATCCTCTCGGACTCGAGCGAGATGTAGTCTTCGGTGTCGAAGGTGACGACCAGGAACGCCTTCGGCCTATCGGCCCGGTCCCGGAGGGCGGCGGAGGCGGCGAGCATGCTGTTGGTGAAGATGACCGCGTCGGACCCCGAGCAGGCCGTCCCGAGAAGGACGAAAATTGGAAGCGAGGCGATTATCGCGCCCGGCCGTCGCATAGTCAGCCCCTCGTTGGGCGCGGCTATTTTGCCGGGGCCTTGGGCTTGAGCTCCAGGCCGAGCTGGCGGAACAGGCCCAGCGCGTCGCCGTCGATGTACTCCTCGGTGATGAGCCCGTCCTTGATGCGGAAGATGACGATCGCCCCGGCGGCGATCTTGGCTTCGGCCGGAGCGGGGCCCGGGGCGATCGCGCGATGCGTCCCCCGGAAGGCCAATCGGAGGACGACACGTTCGCCCGCGGGGAAGATGTCGAGGATGTCGTAAACGAGGTCGGGCACGGCCGTGACCATCATCTTGGAGACGCCCATAGCGTCCTCGCGCGTGACGGGCGTCGTGCTGTAAGACGGGTAATACAGCTTGAAATCGGGGGCGAACAGGCCGGTGAAGACGTCGATGTCGCCCTTCTCGAGCTGCGCGATCGCGGTCTTGACGAGCTCGACGTTCCGGGCCTCAAGGTCGGCCTGAGACTTCATCCGGGCCGTCGCCGCGAGCGCATCCTCCGCCGCCTTGTCCTTGCAGCCGGCTCCCATGGCGATAACGAGGGCCGCGAGAGCTATCCCGAGCGTCCTTTTCATGTCCTCCTCCTTGCCCCCAAGATACACCTTCCGGCCTTCCCGTGCTAGGGGCCCGGCGAGGAAGAGCAGTGGCTGGCTCAGGTTTCGCGGACCTCTTTCTCGACGGCCCGCTGAACGAGCTGATTGAGCGAGATCCCCAGCAGCGCGGACTTTTTCGCCGCTTTCTGATGCAGCTCGGCCGGCATCCGGATGTTGAAGGTCCCGCCGTAAGACTTGAAGAGGGGCTTGCCCGCCTTCCGGCACAGGTCGACATAATCCTCGACGGCCTCGCGAAATGAGCGCTTCAGCTCGTCGACGTCGCGGCCCTCGAACGTCACCAGATCGTCGATGCCCTCGAGCTTGCCGTAGAAGCAATCGTCCGCGGCGCTGAAGTGGACCGACCCGATGAAATCCTTGTGTCGGAGGATGTCTTTCATTTGACATGCCCTTTAGCCCTCAGGGCCTCTTCGACCAGGTCCAACTGGTATCGTCTCATGATGGTCCCGGGATGCGGTTTGTGCAGCCTTATGATGTGGCCGCTCGTCCTGTTCACGAAGGCGACGCGTGACCCCGCCGTTTTACCGGACCGGATCTCATCGTAACCGAAGCCCTTGAGGAGCCTGCTCATCTCGTCGAATGCGAAATCCGCCGGTTTCGCGAGGAACCGTCGCAACAGCTTATCCCGGCGGCTCATGGATAGCCTAACATATCTTTCGAGAAAATGCAACTAATTATCAGTTGCTTACAGTTAATCAATTCCGATTCAATCGCGATCTGCTTATAGAGACGCTCGGGTTCGAACCGCCTTCTCACAGTGGGGCAAAAAAAGAGCGGGCAGCCGGAAAGATGCTTATTTTGCCGGGACCAGGCGCTTGAGCTCCTCGAACCAGTTCTGGACAAGGACCAGCTCGGTGACGGGGGAAGGCTTCCTCTGCTCGAGCTTGACCATAAGGAACTTCTTTCCATCGAAGGATAGGTCATAGCTTCGAATTGGTTCGCCGGTCGCCATATATCCGGGTTTGTCGAAGAGCAATCTCGGCCGGCTTGCCGAGAATGCGCCGTCCGTCCGGACATCGACCTCCCATATTTGGCCTTGCCATCGGTAGAAGAGCCTGCTGTCCCTCGACCAGAGCGGTTCGCGCCCTCCCTCCGTCGAGATCGCGTATTTCATGCCTGGACCGGGGAATGGTCGGACGTAGATCTCGTTTCGCCCCGACTCATCGGAGGCGTAGGCCAGCCAGCGACCGTCCGGCGAGAATTCGGGGTAACGTTCATTGAACTTCGAATCGAGGAACGGCGTCACGCTCCCGGACGGGATATCCAGAATACGAACGTCCGCTCCGGTGTCCTTTGTCACTTCGACTATGGCCACGGACTTTCCATCCGGTAAGCACGACGAGACATCTTGTTGATTGCCGCTCGTCGTCAATCGTTCCATCAGCGAGCTCCCGTCGGACAGTTGCCGGTATACGGACTGAACGCCAGCTTTGATCCAACCGAAGAGCAGCGATCGGCCGTCGGGAGTCCAGATCGGAAAGCTCGGCAGCCCCTCTCCCGGCAACGGACCGTTCGTGCCGCTTTCCAAGCTGTTAGTGCCGATCCAGGCCTTTCTTCCCCATACGAGATACGCGATCTTGCGGCCGTCGGGCGAAAGCCGAGGGCCCAGGTAGGGGAGCGGCGGGGACGGCACCGCCTCCTCCACGCCCATCCGGTCTACCCAAACAAGAGAATTCCTCCGGTCCGGGACGATCCCCCCGGCCGCATAGATGAGCGAGCCCGTTCGAGAAACGGCGAATTGTCCGGCGGTCGTATGGTAAGTGCCGTGGGTTGAAAATGCCTGCTGGACATCTTCTTTGAGCGCGACCGGTTGGCCGATGACCTCGCGCCGGCCCGGGTCGAAACGAACGGCCATGAGCGTTCCCTGCCTCAGGAATAACAAATGCCCTGAAAGCACGAATCTGGCGTCCGCGGCGTCGGCGATAAGAATTCGCTGTTCATGTGTGTCCGTTCGGTACAAGGCCAAAGCGGGCCGTTCGTCCCAGGGGTTTTTCATGACGGAGAAAAGGAAAGCCTTCCCGTCCGGCAGCCAGAACGGCAATCGGTGGGAGGATTCTTCCAGCTTAGGATCGGGCACGGTGATGATCTCGGGCTTGCCCCCCGCGGCCGATATGATCGAGAGTCCGGAAAACGGATCAGGCGAATAGACGATGACGTTGCCGGGGCCCCAGCTGGCGCCGAAGATCGACGGGCATTCGCACAATGTCGTAGCGACTCCGCCGTCAACGGGGATCTTCTTCAACAAGCCGTCGGCCCAGAATCCCACCCACCGGTCGTCCGGCGCCAAGAAGGGATGGATGCCTCCTTCCGTGCCGGGAATGGGCTTTGCCTCGGATCGAACCAGCCTCCTGAGGAACAGCCGGGGCTTGGCTTGAGGCCCGGGATTCTCTTCGATAGCGGAATAGACGATGAAGCTCCCGTCACCGGAAATGGTCATGGCTTTCCGGGAGGGTCGTTCCGTTTCAGCCGCCTGCCGCCGGCCGTCCAGCCATAGGCCCGGCTCGACCTTGATGGTCGATGTCACAACTTGGGCGGGAGGGGGCGTCGGTGGGCGCCTGATCAGCAACCGATCGATCAGGATGCCGGCGATCAACACGCCCCCCGCGATACTTGCCATCATCAGAGGCGAGAGCTTCCGGGAAACGGGAACGGCCTCATCGGATCGCGACAAGGCCTCCTCGATCTCCAGCCGGGCGTCGCCGATGTCGCGGAGTCGTTCTTTGCGGTCCTTCTTGAGACAGCGGGCCAGAAGGCTCCTAATACACGCCGGTGTCGCAGCGGGCAGCGCCGTCCAATGCGGTTCGCCCTTCAGGATCTGGGCCAGCGTGTCCGAGACCGTCTCCCCCTGGAAAGCCCTCCTTCCCGTCAGGCATTCGTAGAGGACGCAGCCCCAGGCCCAGATGTCGGCCCGCTTGTCCACCGCCCGGCCCCGCGCCTGCTCCGGGCTCATATAGGCCGCCGTCCCGAGGATGATGCCGGGCTCGGTCATCTGGGCGGTGATCGTCGGCGAGTTGGCGATGTCGAAGCCCGTCGTTTCGCTCCCCTCGGCCTTGGCCAGCCCGAAGTCGAGGATCTTGGCCTGGCCGTCGGCGGTGATCATGATGTTGCCGGGCTTCAGGTCTCTATGGACGATGCCCTTCTCGTGGGCCGCCTCGAGTCCGGCCGCGACCTGGCGGCAGGTTTCGAGCGCCTCGTCGATCGCCAGGGCCCCGCGATCGAGCCTGGCCTGAAGCGTTTCGCCCTCGACCATTTCCAGGATGAGGTACTTCCGCTCCCCGGATTCTTCGAGCTCGTGAACGGCCTCGATATTCGGATGGTTCAGGGCCGCCAGGAGCTTGGCCTCGCGCCTGAACCGGGCCAGCCGCTCCGGGTCGGCGCCGAATTCTTCCGGCAGGACCTTGATGGCCACCTGGCGGTCGAGGTGCCTGTCGAGGGCCCGGTAGACCTCGCCCATGCCGCCTCGGCCGAGTTTCTCGAGGATCTCGTATTCCTTGCCGATGACGAACCCGGGGACGAGGTCCGCAACCGGCCTTTTCAGGGTCTTCGTCAGACCGGGTTTGGGCCTGCCCGCCGCGCCGAGCGCGGTCGCGCAATTGCCGCAGAATTTGGACGTGTCCGTGTTCTCGGCGTGACACTTCGGGCAGGTTCTGGCCATTCGCGGTCCCCCTGGCCTTGCTTGGCCAAGGTTATCAGACAGAAACCCCGGAAGTCAATTCGCTCGCGGCCGATCGGCATGCGGCTGTCCGGCCGCCGGGCCTAGCGCTCGATGGCGCCGATGTCGCCCGTCGCGCCCTTCGGCCGGGCCGTCCCGAGCTGGTCGGCCTTCTCCATGTGGCGCTGGGTCGTGGTCTCCTCGACCGCCATGGTGACGTTCCCGAGAGGCCCGCTGTGGAAGGTCCCCCAGAAATCGTCGCCGAGGACGATCATGCCCAGCCGGTCGCCGATGGCGGTGTCGAGGTTCCGCCAGAAGGCGATCCAGGCCGCGTTCTGCGTGTTCGACGGCCAGGTCGTGGCCGGCCCGTACCAGGTCGTGCCGGTGAGGTCGCCGAACTCGGCGCCGAAGTCGCTCCCGAGGATCGACCCGTACTCGGACCGGATCTTGAGAACGACCTGGTTGAGGAAGTCATCCGTGGGCTCGCCGTACCCGTAATAGCCGGCGCTGACGTAGGTGATGGGGTACGTCGCGTTGGGGATCTTGTCGACGGCCAGCCCGGCCGGCGGATACCAGAGGACGGCCGGTTGGCCCGCGTCGACGCCGACCGAGACGGCCGCGGCGTGGCGGACGGCCCCGGCGACGTCGAGCGCCTCCGCGAGCGTGACGCCGTCGGCGTCGCCCACTTTAGGCCAGTGCTTGCGGCTCGTCATCAGCCAGGGCGGGATGGGCACGAGGATCTGGCTCGAGTTGAAGACCCCGACCAGGTTGTAGCCGTTGCTGTAGAAATGCAGGATGGAGCCGGCGAACCAGTCCTCCGCCGCGCCGTTGAGCGTGTTGCCGACGACGATCGAGTTCTGCAGCGAGAAGTACTCGACCGTGTGGGCGTTGCCGATCGTGGCGCAGCCGCCGCCTCCGCCCATATTCGGCTTGCCGCTGAAAATGGCCGGGGTGCCGTTGACGGCGTTCTCGGCGATCGTGCAGGCCAGGATGTCGACCGAGCCGCCGCCCATGTAGACGCCGCCGCCTCGGTAGTAGTACTGCCCGGCCTCCGGCAGATCCGGATTGTCCTCGACGAGGTTCCGGGCGATCGTGCAGTTCGTCAGGTACATCGTGGCCAGGTTCGCCGGCCCGCCGGACAGGGTGAAGATGCCGCCGCCGTAGGCGTGCTGGGCGGTGACCTTGTTGCCGCTGATCGTGCACCGGTTCAGGGACGTGTCGGCCCCCCGGCCGCTCGTCCGCTCGGCCCCGCCGACCGAATAGATGCCGCCGCCCCCCGCCCCGTAGCCGA
>Ga0136653_10000068_pt1 | contig 45601 bp, 30 predicted proteins | sample LakKivw275mmetaG_FD_94866 | JGI IMG/M metagenome (GOLD analysis project Ga0136653, IMG submission 94866) | Anoxic lake water microbial communities from Lake Kivu, Rwanda to study Microbial Dark Matter (Phase II) - Lake Kivu water 275m metaG... | ecosystem: Environmental > Aquatic > Freshwater >...
CCATTTTCTGCGCAAGGAGAGCTTCCTCGTCGAGAAGGCCGCCGGCGGGAGCGACGGCCTGGCCCGGGCCAAAAGCGGCCGGCCCGACCTGCTCATCGTCGATGCCGCCGTGCCCGGCGTGAACGGCCTCGAGCTCCTCTCGCTCCTCAAGAAGGACCCGGAGACGGCCGCGATCCCGGTCCTCATGCTCTCCTCGCTCGACGAGGAAGAAGCCGTCGCCCAAAGCCTCGAGGCGGGGGCCAACTACATCCTCAAGCCGTTCTCGCCCCGCATCCTCGTCGCCAAGGTCAAGAAGATCCTCAGGGACGCGTACCCCCATGCTGTCGATCATCGTCCTCTATAGCTTCGCCTATCTCTTCCTCCTGTCGGGAGCGCTCTTCGCGTTCATCTTCCTCCGTCGCCTCTTCGTCGAGGCCCGGGAGCGACGGGACCTCCGCGTCTATCTGGAAATGGAGAAGGATCTCCTCGAGGTCCTGACCGCGTCCTCGCCGGGCCGGGCGGCCTTGGAATTCGCGCGCCATCACCGGTCCCGCGCCCGGGTGCTCAAACAGCTGCTCGTCGCCTACCGGGAAGCGCTGACCGGGCGGGCCCTCGAGCCTCTCAAGATCATCTTCGAGCGGACGATCCGCAGCCGTTGTCTCCGCGAGCTCCGTTCGCCTTTTTTAGCGACGCGGCTCCAGAACGTCCGGCTGTTCGTCGACTTTTCCCGGCCCGAGGAGGCCGCCCATTTGATCCGGCTCCTCAACGACAAGCCGGTCGTCCGCCTCGCCGCCCTCAACGCGCTGACCGGCATCGCCTCGGGGGAGACCCTCGCCGTTATCTTCGACCGCTTCGAGCGCGATCCCGCGCCGAACATCTACGCCTACTCGAACGTCTTCAACAGCCTGGGACAGCGGGTCGAACCCTTCGTCAGGATGTCCCTGCGCAAGCCTCTGCCCTCGGGCAAGCACGCCCTGCTCATCGAAATGGCCGGACGGCTGCTCCTCCGGGGCCTTTACGCGGACGTCGTCCGTTTCGCCCTGAGCCCCGTGAAGGAGCTGCGGATCCGGACCGCCCGCACCCTCGGCCGGCTGCTCGTCCCGGCCTCGCGGCGGGTCCTGATGGCCCTCGCGGCCGACCCGGAGTGGGAGGTCCAAGCCCAGGCCATCCGGGGCCTGGGCAACCTCCAGGACTGGCGGGCCATCCCGCTCCTGGTCAAAGCCCTTTTCTCCCCCAATTGGCATGTCCGTTACAACGCCGGATACGGGCTGGCCGCCTACGGCCTCGTCGGCGTTCTCCAGCTCCAGGAGGTCTCGCGCCAGAAAGAGGACCGCTACGCCGCAGAGATGGCCGGGATGGTCCTCGACTCGATCGTCCTCACCGGAGGCGGGGCATGAGCGGCCTGCTGCGCCTCCTCGATACAGGGTTCGAGCACATCATCCTGGTCTATTTCCTGCTCATCAACACCTTCTATTTCCTGTTCAACATCCTGTCGCTCGCCGGGATCCTGCGCTACCGGCGCATGATCACCTTCGTCCGCTTCGGCGAGATCTTCCGCATGCCCATCGTCAAGCCCATCTCAGTCATCGTCCCCGCCTTCAACGAGGGCCCCGGCATCGTCGAGAGCGTCCGATCGCTCCTGTCGCTCCGCTACCCCGTCTTCGAGGTCATCGTGGTCAATGACGGCTCGACCGACGGGACCCTGGACCGGCTCACCGAGGCCTTTGACCTCCGGCCGTCCAAAGCGGTCTTCCGCAAGACCGTCCCCACGCTCCCCGTCCGGGGCATCTACCGGTCCGCGGTCCAGCCCAAGCTGGTCGTCATCGACAAGATCAACGGCAAGAAGGCCGACGCCATGAACGCGGGGTTGAACATCTCGCGCTATCCGCTCTTCTGCGCGGTGGACGGCGACTCCATCCTGGAAAAGGATGCCCTGCTCAAGGTCGTCCGGCCCTTCCTCGAGGACCCGGAACGGACGATCGGCGCGGGCGGCATCATCCGGCTGAGCAACGGCTGCGTCGTCAAGGAGGGGCAGGTGGCGAAGGTCGGCATCCCGCGCCATTGGATCGCCCGCTTCCAGGTCCTCGAATACCTCCGGGCCTTTCTCGGCGGCCGGCTGGGCATGAGCATGATGAGGAGCACGCTCATCATCTCCGGGGCCTTCGGCATCTTCCGCAAAGATATCGCCATGGCCTGCGGCGGCTACCGGGCGGCCTCGATCACCGAGGACATGGACCTCGTCATCCGCATGCAGAAGCATATGCACGAGAAGAAGAAGCCCTACCGGATCCAATTCATCCCCGATCCGATCTGCTGGACCGAGGCTCCGGAGAACCTCCGGGTCCTGGCCCGGCAGCGCAGCCGCTGGCACCGCGGGCTGATCCAAACGCTCATTAAATACCGAGGCATGCTTTTCAACCCGCGCTACGGAGTCGCCGGGATGTTCGCCATGCCGTTCTATGCCGTCTTCGAGATGGCCGGGCCTTATATTGAATGCCTGGGCTACCTCGTCTTCGCGGGTCATCTCGTCCTCGGCCGCGTGAACTATCCCTTCGCCGTGACCTTTTTCTTCGTCGCCGTGTTCTACGGCACGTTCGTCTCCCTGCTGGCCATCCTGCTCGAGGAGCTGTCCGAGCACCGCTATCCGAAAGTCCGGGATATCCTGATCCTGACGGCGGGCGGCGTCGCCGAGAACATCTTCTACCGCCAGTATCTCTCGGTCATCCGGGCCTGGAGCCTGATCGACTATTTAAGAGGGAAGAACGAGTGGGGAGCTATGCAGAAACGCGGCTTCGCCAAGGCAGGACAAACGCCATGAACAAGACACGCGGGATCATCAAGGCCCTCGCGGCGGCGGGCCTGGCCGCCCTCGTCCTCGTCTCAGCGGGGACGGCCCGGGCTCAAGGCCGGGACGAAGTCCGGCAGGCGCTCTATGCCGGGGACCAAGACAAGGCCATCGCTTTGGCCCTCGAAGCCCTGCGCGGCGACCCTTCGAACGCCGAGATCCGCTTCCTTCTCGCCCGGGCCTACGCCTACTCGGGACGGCTGGACGAGGCCGACGCGGTCTTGGACCGGCTTCTCATCGAACATCCGGCGGACGCCGACCTTCTTGTTTTCAAGGGCCGCATGCTCTGCCGGCACAACGATCTCGACGGGGCGGAGCGGACCTTCCGCCGGGCCCTGGACGCGCAGCCGCGCTCGGCCGACGCCCTGGCCGGGCTGGCCGACATCGCGGCGTGGCGGGGCCGGTACGACGCCTCCCTCGTCTGCGCGCGGCGGGCGCTCGACCTCGACGCCAACCACGCCGGGGCCCTCTTCCGGGTCGGCTCGGTCCTCCTCTGGCAAGGCGATTACGGCCGGGCCCGCGGCTACCTCGCCCGGGCCGCCGAGCTCGAACCGATGAACGCGGATTACCGCCGCGCTCTCGACCGGGCCGTGCCCCTCTTCGTCCGCCAGGCCGAGATCCGGCTCTCCGGGCGGGACGAGCATTGGAGCGACGGGCGCGCCGACTACGGCGACCTGGACCTGGCCGTCCTGTTCGGGCTCTTCGACGACCGGGCCAAGTTCGTGGCCCGCATGGGCCGGTCCTGGCGGGCCGGCGGGAACGACGACCAGATCGGCCTCGAGGCCTATCCCCGGCTCTGGAAGGGCGCGTACGGCTATTTCGATCTGAGTCTCGCACCCGGAGCCGAATACGTCCCCGCGTCCTCCGTCCGCGCCGAGATCTATCAGACCCTGCTCACCCGCTACGAGGTCTCCCTCGGGCTCCAAAGAACGGGTTCCGCGGCGGGCGCGGTCTCCATGGCGGTCGCGTCCGCGGCGGCCTATTGGGGGGCCTGGTATCCGAACGTTCGCGTCTTGTGGGCCGACGCCGCCGCGGGGACCGCGTTCACCTGGATGGCCGGCCTGCGCCGCTACTTCGCCGGCGCGAGCTACGCCTGGGCGGGATTCGGACGGGGCGCGCGATCGCTCGAGACCGGTTCGATCGAGGAGATCCTGGCCGGTCCCGCCTGGTTCTTCGAGGCCGGGCTCGACGTCTATGTCCTCAGGGACATCAAGCTCCGCGGCTACATCTCGCGGCGCGAGGGGATCGGCGGGGCCGACAGCACCGCCGTCTCGCTCACGGCCGGATATCGATTCTGATGGGGCTTGACAATCGGTCTTTTTTTTTAAAAAATATTTTTCTGTGGAAACCAAGAAAAGCGGGGTAGTTTTTGGCCTTCTCGTTTTTTTGCTTATAGTTGCCACGTCTTTGATGTTGATCCATAGAAGGGGGTCGGAAGCATATTCCTCGTTGCCTGAATTCGATGATTTAACGCCCATAGAACTGGAGGGTGATGGCTTCTTCATCTCTTCTATCAGCAAAATCGGATTCACATCAGGAAAAGCGTTTATCCTCGATAGGAGGCAAAAGAAGATATTTGTTTTTAACGATCAAATGGAATTCGCTTACTCAATAGGAAACCCCGGACAGGGGCCGGGCGACCTTAGCCAGCCCGAGGATCTTGCTGTCGGGGAGGAATCTATCTACGTCCTGGATGAGATAGCAAAAAGGATCGATACCTTCTCGCTGAGCGGGACTTTCATCGCTAGAACAAGCCTGGCTATCCCACCTGATATATTCTATTCCCATCCTTCGGCCATCCTCACAGATGGCCTAGGAAAAGTCTATGTTGCGTATAGCCTAAGCGACCATATCCTTGACGTCTATGGCACGAACGGAAGCTATTTGGGAACCCATTTGGAAAGGGAAGATCCCGTTATCCTCTATAAAAAGAACATTGGGAATTCATCGACACTGGGCTGGACACCCCATAAGACCGTGATGCATTTTAACACGTTCTCGGGCCGTTTCGTTGAGGTTTTCCCTGACGGAAATGTTGGTCGCCAATTCGGCATCAAAGATCCACGGCTTAGCAAGATGGCCCAGGACATCCAGAACGATCTTGCAAAAGACCGTTCTGGCGCTATTCAGACTGATGTCATCAGTTTTTTATTTTATACGAACTTCTGTATTGACGACGAAGGATATATCTACGTCTGTCAACGAAGGATCGAAAGCGGAGAAAAGCAACGGATATGGCGAATCGCACCGGGCGGAAGAGTCTCAAGCTCTGAGATTCCGCTATCCGGAGACGTACGAATCAAGGCTCTTTACTACAACAAAGGCCGATTCTACTTCGTTTCCGACGAAGAACGGCTATATATCACCAAGAGGAGGAAACCGTGAAAAAACGGCGAGTCATTATGGTCGGCTTGGGGATCATGGTGCTTCTATGCATGATTGGGGCCCGGGGCGAGGAAGATCAATGTCCTTGTGACCTCAGCCAACTGGATTGCGGGTGCTGTCCCACATATCAACAAGGCTCAACGACGTGGAACCTCATCGGCGCGACGTGTTGGGGAAGCGGAGGGGAATGTCAGTACCGGCACTGCATTTATGTGTAGTGTAATCCCCGGAAATCTCATCCGCCCTTAGCCTAATAGAGCAGGAACCCCTTATCTATGTCAAGGGGACGAGTCCGATCTTCGGTCTTTCAACCTGTGATTGTATTCGGCCTTCTGGTTGGGCTTTTTGCACTCGACATGCTAATTTGGTGTCGCGACAATCACCCTGCCTCTTCCTCTCTTCGCGTCTGCTTGTTTGAGGTCCCCCCAATCCAATCACATGTCAAAGAATGGCAAGAAGGCGGGATACCAAAGATTATGAGGAAATGGGGCGACGTTTCCTACCTCATACCAGACAAAGGAATTGTCTTTCAAAAAAAGGCCCAGACAGCTGAAATCAAGGATCTGATTGAAACGATACGCTTGCGTTATCCCGAAACGGTGCTCGGAAGCGATCTTGAGACAATATGCATCTATTGCGATAGTATCGTAATCTCTGAGGAAGGCGGAGATCACAAATTCTCGCGGCGAATCGATGACGGCAGGGGCAGGACATTTTTCCTGGAAATCGCTGTTCAAAAGCAGCTCGTTCCTTCGGAACACCGCGCCCAGATTCATCTCTTGGTCAAGGAGGAAACAAAGGAAACCAATGGAATCAACTCGAACTTCGCGTGGAATGCAGCGCAACAGCTCTTCATCGGCTTTCCGTCCTACCTTGGCAAAGGCAAAAAAGGATCTGTCTATTTCCTGGTTCTTTTCATGGAATAAGTCACTTCATCGATAACTCTTTTCGTAGGAATAGGCCCCCTGTGCCTTCTAAAGGTCTAGAATTCAAGTTCTTGCTCTAATTGACCGGCGGCTTGACGGCCCGGTGGGGGTCCGGTAGATTGGACGCCGGGAGGTCCGCTCATGAGCCGAGGACCGCAGGACCGGCGGACGTTCATCAAGACGATGGCCGCGGGGGCCATCGCCACGCGATCGGCGCTGGCGGGCGTCCTCGGCGCCGGTCCAACGGCGCCGGACCGGGTCGAACGGAACGGCCTGGCCTATCGCCGGCTCGGGCGGACCGGCCTCATGGTCTCCGAGATCTCTCTCGGCAGCAGCCCCCTGCCGGACCCGGATCTCCTGCGGACCGTCATCGACCGCGGCGTCAACTACATCGACACCTCCCACAACTACGAGAACGGGAACGCTGAGCGGCAGATCGGCCGCCTGCTCCGCGACGTCGGGCGGGACAAGGTCTTCGTCGCCACCAAGTTCCACGTCGAGCCGCGGGACACGCCGGAGACGATCGCCGCCTCCGTCCACGGCAGCCTCCGCCGCCTGGCCGTCGAGACGATCGACGTCCTCATGATCCACGGCGCGGAAGAGGCCTGCGTCCTCGTCGACGGGCGCGTCCTCGAGGCTTACGAACGGCTGAAGAAGGAAGGTGCCTACCGCTTCCGGGGATTGTCGTGCCACGCCAACCAGATCGAGGTCGTCCGCAAAGCCGTCGATTGCGGACACTACGACATGGTCCAGGTCGGCTACAACGTCTTCGACATCCAGGAGCCGTCCGGCGAGGTCGAGACCTACCCGGACTATCTCGGGACGAGCGGCATCCGGGGCCTCATCGAGCTCGCCCATTCGAAGGGCGTCGGTGTCGTGGCCATGAAGACGCTCAAGGTCGGCGGCCGCCGCCAGGACCTGACGAAATACAGGACCGAGGCGGCCTCCCTTCATCAGGCCATGCTGAAGTGGGTCCTCGACGACGCCCGGGTGACGACGGCCCTGACCGAGATCCTCAACCGCCGCGAGATGGAGGAGGACCTGGGCGCGGCCGGCACGAAGCTGACCCCGCCCGAGAGGACGACCCTGGCCCGCTACGTCCGCGAGAACGGGGCCGACTACTGCCACGGCTGCGCCCGGTGCCGCCGGGCCTGTCCTGCGGGCGTGGCCACGACGGCGATCCTTCGCGCCCTGGCTTACGCCGAGAGCTATGGGAAACCCGGGCGGGCCCGCGACGTCTACGCTTCGCTGGAGAGCGGAGAAAAGGCCACGGCCTGCCGCGACTGCGGCGCCTGCGAGAAAGCCTGCCCCTACGGCGTCGGCGTGAGGAAGCGCGTCCGGGAGGCCGAACGCCTCTTGGCCTGAGACCGCGCCGCCGCGCTCAGATCTGCCAGGCGTAGCCGAGCTTCAGGAAGAAGGTCCGGTCGGTCCGGGTTAGCCCGATCCGGCCGGGACCGATCCAGCTTTCAAAGACCCCGCCGAGGGCGTTGTCCGAGTAGCCCAAGAACAGGACCGTCCGCGGATTGAGCTTGTAGGAGAAGAGGAACTGGCTGAAGACGGTCCGGTTCCGGGAATCGACCACGGAGCCGTACATGGCCGGGTTCAGTTTTTGGTCGCTGTACTGGATAATGGCCCGGACGAAGGCGCGGACGCTGAAATTCCAGACGACCTTGGCCTGGCTCAGGTTGGCCGTATAGATCGTTTCTCCGCCGAGGGAGAGGCGCTCGTAGGTGTGCGAGGCGACGAGGTTGAGGTGGCGGAAGAGGTGGAAGGACGCGTTGGGGCCGAGGGACAGGCCGTTGGCCAGCCGGGCGTTGATGAAGTCGATGGATTGCCCGGCCAGGCTCTGAAAGCCGATCTCGGAGCCGCTGAAGGGCCGGATGCGGAGGGCGACGAGGCCGTAGGCCGTGTCGAAGTACTGCCCGGCGTAGAACGTCCGGGAGAAGACGCCGTGGATGTTGGCCTGGCTCTCGAGATTGCCCTGGTAGAGGAGGCCCAGGGTCAGGCCGCGGTCGGTCAGGGTGCCGCTGTGGTCGTAGACGACCTCGCCCGCGACGCCCAGCCGGATGTAATTGAACCAGCCCTTGGGCTTGCCCCAGAACTGCCGGAAGACCATGGCCTCGCCTTCGCGCGTGTCGACGCGGGGCACGAACCCGTAGTCGGCCCGGAAGCCGGGGGAAAGATCGTCGTAGGTCAGCGCGAGGAGCCAGCTCCGGGAGAGGTGCTGGAAGGCGAGATTGACCGCGTTGCCGCCGAAGCGGCCTTCGTTCTGGCCGTAATCGACGGCCAGGGCGTCGGGATAATCCGTCTCGGAATGGAGGAACTGGAAGGTGATCGAGTTCTTCCGGTCGAGCCGGAAGAAGCCGTCCGCTCCGGCGACGTGGTTGCCGTAGTCGCGCCCCATCCGCCCGGTGTAGAGGACGCCCAGGGTCGATGTCTTGCCGACGTCCTGGCGCAGGCGGAAGACGCCGCCGACGGCGTCCTGGGTGAGCGGGTTGTCCAGGGAATAAGAGCCCTGGTTCGTGGGGAACATCAGGTTGGTGATCTGGTCCTGCGCCGCGAAGAAGCCCAAGGCCGTGCGGCCCATCTTGCCGGTCAGCTTGGTGCCCCAGATGGGGTCGATGACCGTCCGGGTGAAGACGGCCTGGATGGGGGTCAGGAAAAAGTCGCCGCCCTCGAGGAAAAAGGGGCGCTTCTCCGGATAGTATACGGCGAAGCGGCGGTTGATCTCGAGCTGGGCGACGTCGGCTTCGACCTGGGAGAAATCGGGATTGGCCGTGGCGTTGAGGATGAGGTTCGGGGTGATGCCCCACTTGGCCGTCACCCCGGGCTCGGCGTCGATCTTCCCCTTGACGAGCGCCCCGTCGGGGTACTCGTCCCGGACGTTCATCGCGTCGGTCCGGCTGGCGGTGAAGGTCGGGTCAATCTCGATGTTCTGTCCCGGCGTGATGCCCTCGAAGCCCGTCAGCTTGTTGAATTGGCAAAGGATGCAGTTGACGTCCCGCGAGCGCGGGTGGGAGGTCAGGCGATGGCGGGTGTCGCGCGGCCAGGAGCGCTCGGCCTCGAAGCCCCAGGTCTGGGGCCCGTCGGACTGGCGGAACCGCAGCTGGCCGAGCGGGATGGCCACCTCGACCGCCCAGCCCCAATCCGTGATCTTGGCGGCGGCGTTCCAGATGGCGTCCCAGGAGAAGTCCTCGTAGCCCTCGGACTCGCTGAAGTTGGCGTCGGCCTGGACGCCCATGGGATTGACCCGGAACTGGAAGGCCCGGCGCTCGTCGTTGAACGCGTCGATCATGAAGCTGATGTGGTCGTCGAGGATGAGCGTGTCGGTGTCGTCGCGGTCCATGAGGTGGGCCCGGATCTTTTTTGGCTCGGGGTCGAGGCAGCGGAACCCGATATAGATGTTGTGGAGGTCGTAGGTGACCAGGACCTCGGTGTCGACGGGGGCGGGGATGTTGTCGCCGGGCTGCCACTCAAAGGGCACGGGGATCTTCTGGGCGGCGGCCCAGCAGTCCTCGTCGAGGACGCCGTCGATCTTGACCGTGACGGAGGTCCGGAAGACATCGAAGCGCGTGGACTCGGCCTGGGCCGGCTTGGCCGCCTGCGCCGCCGGGGCCTGGGCGGCCAAGGCCGGGTCGACGGGGAGGAGGCTGAGGAGCAGGAGGGACGACAGCAGGAGCCGGACGGGAGGGAAGGGAATTCTCATCGGGTCACCTCGTTTGTTCTCTATTGAATAGACGTTCCCACCGGGCCGATTGTTGCCCGCGTTCCTCAGATGCGCGTCCGGACGATCTTGGCGACCCGGGGCCCTTCCCGGGGTCCGTAAAGGATATTACAATAGGTGTCAATGAAATTTACCAGCCCGGCCGGCCTAAACGCTTCCCGGCGGACGCGCGAATGCTCTTTCGAGGAAGGGATCGGGGGCGAAGTCCGGCCGAAAAACGGTGGAGGCGGGATCATGATCAAACTCGGCAGAGCGGTCCTCCTGGCCGCGATCCTCGTCGCGGCCGCGGGCTGCGCGGCCGCTGGGAAGCGGACCGTCGCGCCGGTCGTCCCGGCCGTCGATTGGAAGGCGCGGATCGCGGAAGCGGACGCGCTTTTCGCGGCGGGCCACTACCTGGGCCTCGCGGGGGCGCTCCGGACCTACGGCGAAGCTCTGGCCGTCCCCGGCCTGGACCCAGCCGTGGCCGAGAAGTACATCCGCGCGGCCATCGCTCTCGAGATGAGGGGCAAGGACATCGGCGTCCTCACCTCCGGCGTCCCGCCCGAGGCCTCATCGCTCATCGCCGCCGACGGCGCCCTCGCGCGCTACGCCGGCTGGATCGAGCTCGTGAACGGACTTTCCTCCAAGATCAAGGGCCGCCCGGGCCTGGACCCCGCGGGCGGCCGGACGTTCGAGGCCCAGCTCGACTGGGCCGGGACCCGCGTCCCCGTCCTCGACCGCGAGCTCGAGGCCGCGGCCGGCACGGACGACCTCGCGGCCGCTCTGCGCCTGGCCTTGCGGGCGGATTTCGGCTTCAAGTTCACGGACAAGCTCGAGGCCAAGACCGTCCTCGAGCTCCGCCCGGATTCCCCCCTCGTCTCATTCCAGGCGGCCATGTCGCCGGCCTTCGACTTCGACCGCCTCGAGGCGCTTATCAAGCGCGACCCGGGCTTCGCCGAGGTCGACTACTTCCTGGGCGAGGCCGCCCTCCTCGCCGGCAAGCTCCTGACCGCGGAACGGCACTACCTGGCCGTCCAGGCGAAGATCCCGGAGTCGCTTTCCGTCCTCATCTCCCTGGCCAAGGTGGCCTTCCAGATGGAGGAGACCGAGACCTGCCTCGAATGGAACGAAAAGGCGCTGGCGCTTCTCCCGACGTACCGGGACGCGCTCCTCGGCAAGGGCCTGGCGTTCGGTTACCTCGGCCGGAACGAGGAAGCGCTGGCCGTGCTCGGCCGGCTCCTCGAGCTCGGGACCTATTACATGGGCGAAGGCCACTTCTGGTCGGCCTGGAACTTCGACGAGCTCGGCCGCTATGAAGAGGCGCGTAAGGCGATCGAGCGGGCCAAGGTCTTCCTGGTGGACGTCGTCGACGTTCACACCCTGTCGGGCATCATCGCCTACAAGCAGGGCCGCCTCGACGACGCCGAGAAGGACCTGCTCCAGGCCCTTCGCCTCAACTCAGCCGAGGCCGACGCGGCCTACCACCTCGGCCGCCTCTACGCCGACCGCAAGGACTGGCTGAACTCGGCCATCTATTTTGCCGGCGCGGCCCTGGCCTACGAGGACAAGGAACGGGGTCTCGAGGACAAGGTCAAGGAGATCGAGGCGTCCGAGATGGCCCCGGAGCGCAAGGCCCGCCTGGTCGTCAAAAAGAAGGTCCAGATCCTCTCCACCCAGCTGACCAAGGCGACCTGCCAGTACAACGGCGCCGCGGGCTACCACAACATCGGCTCGTTCGAGCGGGCTCTCGAGCTGGCCCGGCAGGCCGCGGCCAATCCCGCCTTCGCCGAAAAAGCCGCGGATCTCATCAAGATGATCCGGGAGCGCTAGCCGGCCCGGCCCACTTGACCATCGCCAGACGGCGGCCACATGGTGTATCATAGCCGTCGACCCCGGCCCGAAAGGAGGAAGCCATGCCGTCCGACGCGCCCACACTGAACCGAATGATCCTCGACTCCTGCCGGACCCATCAGAGACCCGACCGGATGATGGTCAAGCGGGACGGCGTCTGGGCGAAGATCTCCACGGCCGAGATCGAAACGACGGTCCGGCGGCTCTCGCTCGGCTTCCAGGCGCTCGGGCTCCGGCCCGGCGACCGCGTCGCCATCCTCTCCGAGAACAGGCCCGAATGGGTCCTGGCCGACTTCGCCGCGCTCTGCGCCGGCGGCGTCACCGTGCCGATCTACACGTCGCTGCTCCCCGACCAGGTCCGCTTTCTCCTCGAGGACTCGGGCGCGAAGATCGTCGTCTGCTCGGACCTGGAGATGTGGCGCAAGGTCGAGACGGTCCGGGCCTCCCTTCCGGCGCTCGAGCGCGTCATCCTCATCGAGAACGACCCGCCGGCCGGCACGCACGCCTTCTCGGACGTCGTCGAGAGGGGCCGGCGCGTCGACGAGGAAGAGCCCGGCCGCTTCGAAGCGACGGCCGGGGCCGTGCGCCCCGGCGACCTGGCCTCCATCATCTACACCTCCGGCACGACCGGCCTGCCCAAGGGGGTCATGCTCAGCCACGCCAACTTCACGAGCAATGTCCTGGCCCTGACCGAGGTCATCGATTTCCGCAGCTCCGACACCGCCCTGTCCTTCCTGCCCCTGTCCCACGTCTTCGAGCGGACGGCGACCTTCTTCCTGTTCCACGTCGGGGCGGCCATCGCCTACGCCGAGAGCATCGAGGCCGTGGCCTCGAACATGGTCGAGGTCCGGCCGACCATCGTCGTCAGCGTGCCGCGCCTGTTCGAGAAGATCTACGCCCGGGTCATGGACCAGATCATGGCCGGGTCGCGACTGAAGCGGGCCGTTTTCGTCTGGGCGTTGGCGACGGGCAAGAAATTCGCCGCCCGGACGATCGCCCGGGAGCGCGTCCCGCCCCACCTGGCTCTCAAACGCGGGCTGGCCCGGAAGCTCGTCTTCTCCAAGATCACGGCCCGCACGGGCGGCCGGGTGCGCTACTTCATCTGCGGCGGGGCGCCGATCTCGACGGACATCGTCGAGTTCTTCTTCGCCATCGGCCTGGTCGTCCTGCCGGGCTACGGCCTGACGGAGACGTCGCCCGTCCTTTCGGCCAACACCCCGCCCGACCGGATCCGCTTCGGCACCGTGGGCCAGGCCATGCCCGGCGTCGAGATCCGCATCTCCGGCGACGGCGAGATCCTGGCCAGGGGCCCCAACATCATGATGGGCTACTTCAAGAACGAGGCGGACACGCGGGAGGTCCTCAAGGACGGCTGGCTCCACACCGGCGACATCGGCCGGATCGACGAGGACGGCTTCCTCATCATCACCGACCGCAAGAAGGACATCATCGTCACCTCCGGCGGCAAGAACGTCGCCCCCCAGCCGATCGAGAGCCTCATCCAGGCCAGCCCCTACATCGCCAGCGCGGTCGTCGTCGGCAGCAGCCGCAAGTTCATCTCGGCCCTGATCGTTCCGGACTTCGAGAAGCTCGAGGCGCTGGCCCGCGAGCGGGGCTGGGTCTTCGCCGACCGGGCCGGGCTCAGCCGCCGGCCGGAGGTCGCCGCCTTCCTCCTCGACGAGGCGAACCGGATGACCCCCGGCCTGGCCTCCTACGAGAGGGTCAAGAGAATCGCGGTGCTCGACCGGGATTTCGACATCGACCTCGGCGAGGTCACGCCGACGCTCAAGGTCCGGCGGACGATCGTCGAGGAGAAGTACGCCGGCGTCATCGAATCGCTCTACAAGGAATAGGACGGGCTCCGTGGAGACGCGAAGCTTCCTCTCCCATCTCGAGTGCGGCCTCTGCGGCGAGCGCTACGAGGCCGACCGGCTCTGGAACCTCTGCCCTAAAGATCAGAAGCCCCTTCTCGCCCGCTACGACCTCGACGCGGCCCGGGCGGCCGTGCGGCCGGCGTCGTTCGCGGGGCGCGAGCCGACGATGTGGCGCTACCGCGAGCTCCTGCCGGTGCGGGACGATGCCCACAGGCTCTGCCTGGGCGAGGGGTTCACCCCGCTCGCGCGGGAGGGCCGGCTCGAAAAGGAGATCGGCCTCGGCCCGGTCTACGTCAAGGACGAGGGCCTCAATCCGACCGGATCGTTCAAAGCCCGGGGATTAAGCGCGGCCGTCTCGCGGGCCCGCGAGCTGGGCGTGACGTCGGTGTCCATCCCGACGGCCGGGAACGCCGGCTGCGCCATGAGCGCTTACGCCGCCCTGGCCGGGATGGAAGCGCACGTCTTCATGCCGGCCGACGTGCCGAAGCCCTTCGTCAACGAATGCCGCGTCCTCGGCGCCCGGGTGACGCTCATCGACGGGCTGATCACCGACTGCGGCAAGGCGGCGCGAGAGGGCGTCGAGAAGTTCGGCCGTTTCGATGTCTCGACGCTGAAGGAGCCTTACCGGATCGAGGGGAAAAAAACGATGGGCTACGAGGTGGCCGAGCAGATGGGCTGGTCGCTCCCCGACGTCATCGTCTACCCGACCGGCGGCGGCACGGGGCTCGTCGGCATGTGGAAGGCCTTCGCCGAAATGGAGGCGCTCGGCTGGATCGGCCCGAAGCGGCCGCGCATGGTCACCGTCCAGTCGGACGGGTGCGCGCCCATGGTCAAGGCTTTCCGCGAAGGGAAGGAATTCGCCGAGCCCTGGCCGAACGCCAGGACGATCGCCGACGGGATGAGAGTGCCGGCGGCCGTGGGCGATTTCCTTATCTTGAGGGCCCTGCGCGAGAGCGGCGGCACGGCCGTGGCCGTCCCGGACAAGGACATCCTCGAAGCCACTTATCAGATGGGCCGGACGACCGGGACCTGGCCCGCGCCGGAGGGCGGGGCGACCCTGGCCGCGCTGCTGCGCCTCAGGAAGGACGGCTGGGTGAAGGACGGCGAATCCGTCGTCCTCTTCAACACCGGCAACGGCGCCAAGTACTCTCACATCTGGGATTGAGATCGGGGGACATGTACCCGGTACGTGTCCCCTTTCTTTTCTTTAGACTTCCCCGGCATCCTGCTCTTGCGGCACGCTGTTGCTATTCGCCGGCCGGATAGGGTAAACCTTAGGAAATCCCTTGAACGATGAGGAGGGACCTCATGAGATTTCCGCGGAAAATCAGGGCGGCGGCGGTTCTGTCGGTCTTGGCTATGTCCCTCGCGGGACCGGCCCGTGCGGCCGGCCAGGACCGCCTGGACAAGCTGACCCGTATCTCCGGGACGACCTCGGCCCCTGGCGCACCGGTCGAATATGGAGGACGTTTCAGCGGCTACACGAACTACTGGCAGTCGATCGCGTGGAGTTGGCAGCAGCACGGCAATCTCTTCCTCATCGCCCAGCCGGACGTGGCCGCGGCCATCGCCCAGAACAAGGCCGACATCGCCGAGGAGCTGGGACTTCCCGGCCTGATCCTTGACGAAGGCTTCATCGAGGCCTGGCTCGCGGCCCGGGCGGCCGAATTCGAGGATCCCGGCGAGGAGGAGCTCCTAGAAGCTCTCGCGGCCGGGGACGTGGTCGCCTGGATCAAGGCGTCGAGCCCCTTGGGTGCCAAACTCTTGGCCAAGGCTCCTGGGCTCCCGGGGGCTCGGGCTTCCCTTGGGAGCTATCAGGCCCGGGCGGCGGGCTATCGGGAGATCGTCGCCTTCGTCCTGGCGGACGGGAAGCGCCATCTTCTCGCGGTCGTCACCGATGACGCCGGCGATCGGAACCGCTTCAAAGGACTCCTCGCCGGCGTCCGCGGCGTCCTCGACCGCTACGATCTCCACCGCGGCTGGTTCGGGACGGGGACCTTGCTCCACAGCGTCACCTGCCATCCGGGCCATCCGCTCGAGGTCATCGGGCAGGGTCTCAATCAGGGAAACGATTGGTTCATCTTCAGCGGCTATATGGATTTCCTGATGTTGAAACAGCTTCCGGAGTGGCTCCGGGAGGTCGGGCTGGACATCCCCGTCGATGTCGGCACGGGCAAGGCCTCGCACAGCCTGGGCACGGTCGCCTTCGGCTTGAAGACCTACGAGGGGTTCAAGATCCAGGACATGCCGACCGAGGAGGAGTGGATCAAGTTCGTCAAGGGCCGGGGCGGCTACCTCTTCCGGCCGGTCTGGGCGCCGGAATGCGACAAGTTCAGGTATGACGGCCAGATCGCGATCGACGGGAACAAGAAGCAGATCGACACCGAGGACATGCCGTTCATCCTGCAGACCGGCCTTATCAAGGACGAAGCGCCGGCCTGCATGGTCCTCTTTTCCGAAAAGGGACGGCGATGGAACCGGGAAGAGATGTGGAAAGCCATCCTTGCACGGCGGGCCGTCGGAGTCCTCCCGCAGGGCCGGATGATGGGCCCGGCCAATCTCCGTAACGCGCTCCAGATGCTCCTCCTCGACCGGGTCTACCTCGAGGATCTTTTCGCCGACCGGGTCGGGCTCGAAGCCGTTATCGAGGGCTATGACCTCCGGGTCCGCGTGGACAGGGGCGGGCATGCGCCGCTCGGGGGGACGCTCGAGGTGCGAGTGGGACCGGGCCTGACCGTTGAGAACGGAAAACGTGAGGTCATGGTGCCCCAGACCGAGCCCGGAGCGCTCTTCACCTTCGCCCTCAACCCTTCGGCCGCGGCCATGGGCCGGTCCAATCCGATCCTCGTCGAAATGACCTGGAAGGGCGGGCGGAAAAGGACTTTGGTCGTTCTCGACCTGCCGCCGGCGGTATCCGTCCACAAACTCCTTCACGGCCAGGCGCCTGAGGTCGTGTATCCCGTTTCCATTCATAACTTTACGGAGGCCAAATCCTTCCCTGTGGAAGTTAAAGTTTATGCCAAGGACAAGCCGGGAGCGCCGGTGTTGGCCACATCATTGACAGGGATTGCCGCGACAAGCGGACATCAGGCCCTCGAATTCAAGCTGCCGCTCCAGCCCGGCTCGTACACGGTCAAGACGACCGCGCTCGGCGTGACGAATGAGACCCAGCTCGGCGTCGGCGAACCGGCCGGGGAGGCCACGGTGACCCCGGTCGACCTCAACGGCGACGGGCTCATGGAATACCGGCTCGAGAACGACAAGGTCCGGGTGACCCTCCTCGCCGTCGGCGCCCGGGTCATCGAGTACATCGTCAAGGAGAAGGACGACAATGTCTTCTTCAAGCTCTGGCCGGAGAAGGAGTATTCGGACCGGCGGCCGTTCCGCGAGAGAGGCTTCTATCCCTACGGCGGCTTCGAGGACTTCCTCGGCCAGGCCTCGATCGAGACGCACAAGGTCTACGACGCCGAGATCGTCAAGACCGGCGGGACGTCGGCGACGGTCCGGATGTGGGCCGACTACTACGGCAACCGCCTGGAGAAGATCTTCACCCTCGACGGCGCGTCTCCCCTGCTCGAGGTCCGCTTCGCCCTGGAGTTCCGCAATCCCGAGCTCAACATGCTCGGCCCCCAGCCCATCCTGGCCCTCGGCGAGAAGCACTGGACCGAGGACGTCTTCATCATCCCGGCCAAGACCGGCCGGCGCGAGGTCCGGATGCGGCCGGAGCAATATTTCGGCGAGGTCTTCTTCCTGAAGGAAGGCTGGAACGCCGGGCGGGACACCGTCGAGGACGTCTCGTTCGTCGGGGCCTACCCGGTGAGCGAGCCCGAGTTCCTGCACATGTGGATGAACCACCCGTCCAACGGGGAGTCGGCCCACTATTACGCCGAGCTCCAGCCGTGGGTGCCCATCTTCCAGAAGACGGTCCGGTACTTCTCCTACTACATGTGGGCCGCGGCGGGCCCGTGGGAGAACGGGCTCGAGGAGCTGCGCCGGCGGAACCTCATCACCGTCGCGAAATGACGGCCGGACGGCCGGGGGTCAGCCTCTCGCCGTCCTGATCTTTTTCGACGCGGCTTTGAGCTGCTTCAATCTGGCGTACTGCCCCGGCTTGAGGGGATTCCAGACGGTGCAGAGGTGGCCGAGGACCTTGTCGGAGCCGACGGCCAGCGACTGGTCGATGAACCGGTTGACGGCCTCGACGTTCCGGAAGCTCGTCGGCAGCACCCGGAAGCCCTTGTCGACGAAGATCTTGGGCGAGGGGAAGACCGATCTCGGCGTCGTCTGGAGCGGGTACTTCGGCTCATAGTGCCAATCACACATGATGATGTCCTTGGGGACCAGGTCGATGGCCTTGTCCGTCCCGTTCATGGACGCTTCCCAGAGGCCGTAGCCGGTGGCCCGGCCGTCGAGGAGGCGGTCGGCCCACATCATCATCTCTTTCCCCCTCGTCCGGACGATGTGGTCGTAGGCGTCGTTGACGGCCCGGGCGAAGATCTCGGCCGTGGACTTGCCGGCGCAGCGGGGGCAGTCCTTGTCGGCGATGATGAAGACCTCGTCCATGCCGACGTGGAGCGCGTCGGCCTCGAAGACGTCGAGGAGCTCGTCGTAGAGGTCGTTGACGATCGGCAGGAGGTCGGGGTGGAGCGGGCACCAGCTCCGGCAGTAGAACTCGGTGCCCCAGGGGTCCGTGCCCTTGTTGCCGGCATATTTGCCAGGCGTCTCGTCGAGCTGGGGGTATTTGGTGAGGAGCGGGAAAGTCTTTTCGTCCCAGGATTGATGGCCGAGGCTCTGGAACTCGGGCACGAGCCGGATGCCTCGGGCGCGGCAGGCGGCGACGAGGGCCTTGATCGTCTCCTCCCGGATCGCGTTCTCCATCCGCAGTTCCGGATGGGAGTCGTAGGCGTACCAGTAATCGACCTCGCAGATAAGGAGGTTGACGCCCCGCTTGGCCAGGGCCGGGACCTCGCCGATGAGCGTTCGGGCGTCGGCGTCGGTCTCGGTGATGGCGTGCATGCCGAGGACGAGCGGTCGTTTGACGGAGGGGACGGTCGCGGCCGGCTTGGGGGCGCAGGCGGCCAGGATGACGGCCAGGGCGACAAGGACGGGGATCGCTCCGCGCAGGCGTCGTCTCATATCGGGACCTCCTCGAAGTAACCAGGAAATAGAGGATAGCCCAGGAATGAGCCGCTGGCAAGCGCCGTTGGGGAAGCGAACCCGGTCCATATCCCCCGTTTCGGAGGACGCATCCTTGTCCCGCTGTTCCACTGGCCCGCGAAAATTGATAAAGTAAGAGTGGATCCGAGCGGGGACATGTGCTCGGTACGCGTCCCCGGCTTCGCTTCACGAAAGGAGCCCGGACGATGCGCAAGATAACCCTGATCATCCTCCTCTCGGCCCTCAGCCTTGGAATAATCGTCGCCTGTAAAAAGGCCGAAGAGCCTAAGACGCCGGCGGCCACAGCGCCCCCAGCGCCTCAATGGACCGATCTCTTCGCCGCGGACCTCTCGGACGCCGAGGTCCCGGCCGGGATCTGGACGGTCGCCGACGGCATCATGACCGCCTCGGAGGACCAGGCCATCTGGACCAAGTCAGACTATGAGAATTTCGTCCTCGACCTCGAGTTCATGACCGCCCCGGGGACGAACAGCGGCGTCATCGTCTACTGCACCGACGTCGCCGATTGGATCCCCAACTCGGTCGAGATCCAGATCGCCGACGATTTCGCCGAAGAGTGGGCCAAGGAGCCGGCCACTTGGCATTGCGGCGCGATCTTCGGCCACCTGGCCCCGACGAAGAGCGTCGTCAAGAAGCCGGGCGAGTGGAACCACTTCACGATCACCTGCGCCGGGCAACGGATCGCGGTCGAGCTCAACGGCGAGAAGGTCACGGACATGGACATGAGCCTGTGGACCTCGGCCAAGACCAACCCCGACGGCTCCGAGATCCCGGCTTGGCTTAGCCGGCCCTATGCCGAGCTCGCGACCAAGGGCCGGATCGGCTTCCAGGGCAAGCACGCCGGCGCCCCGATCTTCTTCCGGAACATCCGGATCAGGCCGGTCGGCTGAGCAGGTTTTTCAGGAACTTCCGGGCGGCGGGAGAGCGGCCGGCGGCGCCGGACGACGGCTCCCACCGGTAGCGCCTGAGATCGATACGGCCGCCCGGGCCAACGGCGACCCCTTCGGCAAGAAGTCGCATCTTCTGCTCCTCGAAGCCTCCTTGGGGACACATCCCCGAGGGGCATATCCCCCGGCGGCGCCCCCGGGGCAGCGATATCCGCCCGGCGGCGCCGATGACCCGGTGCCAGGGCAGCCGCGCCGCCTCGGAGGACGAATGGAGGATCCAGGCGACACCGCGGGCGCCATGCTCTCGGCCGGCGAGCGCCGCGATCTGGCCGTAGGTGGCCACGCGGCCGCGGGGGATGGACCGGATCGTTCTCTTGACCTCGCGGGTAAAGGGCGTGTCAGCGCGCTGAGGCATGTCTAGTGACGCTATTCTAGACCAAGCCCCTTCGAATGAAAACAAGGAGGCCACTGGGGCCGCTATAGGAAAAGAGGGACACCCCCTCCGGGGGACAGTCCCTAAGGGCTATTTCGTGATCCGGATCGAGCCGTTGGTTGTCCCGAGCTCGATCAGCGGGCCGCCCTGGCCGATCCTGGCCTCGACCCGGCGCCTCGACTGGGTCAGGTTCTTGACGGTCACGGGAAAATCGACGGTGACGTGGCCGTTGGTCGTGTGGGCGCGAAGGTCGGCATTGAGGCCGTCGGCATTGGCGAGGGCGATGGTGATCGAGCCGTTGGTCGTGTCGGCCGCGAGGCCGCCCTTGAAGGTCAGGTTCTCGAGGCGGATGCTGCCGTTGGTCGTGCCCGCATCGACCCGGCCGTCGAAGTCCCGGATGCGGACATGGCCGTTCGTCGTCGAGGCCTCGAGCTCACCGGATCCGCCCTCGACCGTCACGTTGCCGTTCGTCGTGCCCACGTCCGCCCGGGCGAACGGGCCCGAGACGTCGACCCCGCCGTTGACCGTCCCGACGCCGTCGAGAACGACGCCCTCGGGGACCCTGACCTCGAATTCGACGCTGACGCTGGCCCGCCGCGGGAACCTGGGCCAGATGGCCTTGACGGCGAGCCCCCCGGCGACCTCTTCGACGCGGATCTCGACCTTGGCCAGCTCCTCCGCGCTCCGGCGCGTGGTCTTGACGGCCTTGATCTCAACCTGGTTTTCCTTCCAGGTGGTGACGGCGACGTGACCGTTGACGTTCTCGAGAGAGAAGCGGTCACCGGCCTTGAGAGGCAGGGCCTTCGAGAAATCCTCCCGGTGTTCCTCGCCGGCGATAATGCAGGACACGCTCAGGAAGAGAAGAGCGAGGCCCAGAATGGAAAGGACCTTGAGTCTGGACACGGGTCACCTCCTAAAACTCGACGGTCATAAGGGAAGACGAAGGAGAGGCCGGAAAGGTTCCCCTAGAGCAGGCCCATGAGCTTCTTGGCGCCGTCAAGCGTCTCGCGGGCGACGGCCCGGGCCCTCTCGGCCCCCTGGCGCAGGGCCTCGCGTACGGCTTCGGGGTCCCGGGCCAGGGCCTGGCGCCGCTCCCGGATGGGGCCCAGGACCTTCATCAGGTTGCGATGGAAGATCTTTTTGCAGTCGATGCAGCCGATCGTCGCGTCCCGGCAGCCCCTGGCGATCTCGGCCAGGTCGGCGTCGGGCGTCACGAGTTTGTGATATGAGTAGATGTTGCAGCGGTCGGGCTCACCGGGATCGCTCCGGCGCTTGCGGGCCTCGTCGGTCTTGGCCGGGCGAAGCCTCTCCCAGATCGCGTCCGGTTCCTCGGTGACGCCGATGGCGTTGCCGAGCGACTTGCTCATCTTGGCGGCGCCGTCGAGGCCCATGATCCGGGCCCCGCGGCCGATGAGCGTCGCCGGCTCGGGGAAATAATCGCCGAACCGGCCGTTGAAGCGGCGGGCGACCTCGCGGGTGAGCTCGAGGTGCTGGGCTTGGTCCTCCCCGACCGGCACGGCGTCGGCCCTGTAGACGAGGATGTCGGCGGCCTGGAGGATCGGGTAGTTGAGCAGCCCGGCGGTGACGTTCTCGCGTTCCTGCTCGGATTTCTCCTTGAACTGGGTCATCCGGTTGAGCTCGCCGAGGGGTGTCACGCAATTGAGGAGCCAGCAGAGCTCGGTATGCTCGGGGACATGGCTCTGGACGAAGAGCGTGCAATTATTCGGGTCGAGGCCGGCGGCCATATTATCCAGAGCGGCGTCCCAGATGCGCTGCTGGAGCTGCTTCGGGTCGTAGCTCACGGTGATGGCGTGAAGGTCGACGATGGTGAAAAAGCAGTCGTATTCGTCCGTCAGCCGGACCCAGTTCTCGATGGCGCCGAAATAATTCCCGATGTGGATCGTGCCGCTCGGCTGGATGCCGCTCAGGATGCGCTTGCGCTTCGTCATGGCCGGACCTCTCGACCGTATTTTATAGGTAAGACGGGGTCAGGTCTACCTTTTACCCAAAAACGGTTAAAAGGTAGACCTGACCCCATCAGAGGAGGGCGAGGAACTCGGCCAGGACCATGGCCGTCGCGCCCCAGATCTTGTGGCCCTCGAAGTCGTAGAACGGGACGTCGTGGTCCAGGCCGCCGTAGTTCCAGGTCTCGCGGCGGACGTTCGCGGGGTCGGCCAGATGGTCGACGGGCGGCTCGAGGACCTCCGCCACCTCGTCGGGCTGGGGCCGGAACTCGAGCGGCCCGGGGATCGCGGCCACGATCGGGTAGATGCAGAAGTTGCTCGGCGGGATGTAGAGCGGGGTCAGCTTCCCCAGCACCCGGACCGCCCCTAGATCGAGGCCCAGTTCCTCGGAGGTCTCCCGCAGGGCCGTGGCCTCGATGGACTCGCCGGGGTGCTGTTCCCCGCCCGGCAGCGAGATCTGGCCGCGGTGGTGTAGGACGTTCTCCGTCCGCCGGGTCAGGAGAACGCGGAGCCGGCCGTCCTTGGGATAGAGCAGGATGAGGACGCCGGCCTTGCGGCAGGTGTCCTCGACCTCGAAATAGGCCTTGTGGCCCGGCCGGGGCTCGGGCACCATCGCGAGCTGGGCGGGGATGCCGGGGAGCGGGGCCCACAGGCCCTTCTCGAGCCGGCTCAGGACCTTCCGGGGATCCAAGGGCGGGCGCCTGCCTACCTGACGCGGCCGGCCAGGAGCTTCTCGATCTCGTCGATCTCCTTGGGCACGTCCTTGGTCAGGACCTCGCAGCCGGTCTTGGTGATGAGGACGGTGTCCTCGACCCGGATGCCGAAGCCCTTTTCGGGATAATACAGGGCCGGCTCGATGGCGAAGACCATGCCTTCCTTGAGGACCGGGCCGAGGGGGACGTCGTGGACGCACAGGCCGACGCCGTGGCCGAAGCCGCCGAGCTGGCCGCGGGGGTCGATGCCCTTGGCTTTCATCGTTTCGGCGACGTGGTCGCGGACGTCCTTGGGCGTCGCGCCCGGCTTGTAGGCCTCGATGCAGGCCTTCTCGACCTCGAGGACGATCCGGTAGACCTCGCGTTGCCCGTCCGTGAATTTCCCCGAGGCCGGCCAGGTCCGGGTGATGTCCATGGCCAGGTGGTCGAGGTCGGCCGCGAAGTCCATGAGCACGACGTCCCCGGCCTCGACGCGGCGGTCGTTCTTCTCGTAATGGAAGATGCAGGAGTTGGGGCCCGAGCCGACGATCGGCGCGTAGGCGGCGCCCTTGGCCCCGCCTTTCAGGGCCACGCCCATGGCCGCGGCCTCGATCTCGTACTCGAAGACGCCCGGCCGGGTCGCCAGCATGGCCTGCTTGACGGCGGCGGCCGAAAGCGCGCCGTTCCGCCGCATGACGGCGATCTCCTCGGGCGTCTTGATCGCCCGCAGGGCATCGATGGCCGGGGTGACATCGACGAGCTCCATCTGCGGATAGCGGGCGCGGAGCTTCTCGATCCTATACTGGTCGACCGAGAGCTGGTCGTTGTAGTGGCTCCGGGCGCGCCGGCCGTCCCACAAGGCGGTCTCGGAACGGGCGTCGTCGAGCGTGTCACGGGGCGAGAGCCGGAGGTAGAGCTTGCCGGCCCCGCGGCCGCCGAGCCGGGCCAGGAACTCGTCGAGGTCGCCGACCGCGAGGACGTCGGTGAAGCCGGCCTTGGCCTTGGCGTCCGGGCTCTCGAGCAGGCCGGGCCCGTCGTACTGGATCTCGCGGGCCGAGCGCTGGGGCAGGAAGAGATAGGCGCCGCCCCGGGCGAAGGGCACCAGGACCAGCGCGCCGCCGAGGTCCTCGTTCCCGGTGAAATAGAAGAAATCGTTGTCCTGGCGGAAGTGCGTGCCGGCGGGGACCGAGGCGTCGCCGAACAGGACGATCGCCCCGTCCTTGACCTGGTCCAAGAGGGCGGCCCGGCGGCGGACGAATTCCCCGGGCGTGTAGCCCGTCCTCTGGGCCAGGAGCGCGGGCGCGCCGAGCCCGGCGAGAAGGATGACGGCGAGAGCCGCGCGGGAGAGTGGGGACGTTCTCATGTTCGACTCCTTTGCGCCGGGGTCGGCGCGAACGGGCCCGCGCTCAGGCCTTGCCGAGGACCATGGCCAGCAGGGCCATCCGGACGTAGAGCCCGTATTCCATCTGGCGGAAATAGGCGGCCCGGGGGTCGCTGTCGAAATCGGTGCTGATCTCGGTGACCCGGGGCAGCGGGTGCATGACGATCATCCGGTCCTTGGCCCGGGCCATGACCTTGCGATCGACGACGAAGGCGCCCTTGACGGAGTCGTAGACCGCCTCGCTCTCGAACCGCTCCCGCTGGACGCGGGTGACGTAGAGGACGTCGGTCTCGGGCAGGGCCTGGTCGAGGGCCGTGTGCTCGGTCTGCTTCACGCCCTTCCCCTCGAGCTCGGCGACGATCTCGGGGGGCATGCGCAGGATGTCCGGCGAGACGTAGTGGAGCCGGGCGTTGTAGAGCGAGAGGAGCCGCGACAGAGAATGGACGGTCCGCCCGTACTTGAGGTCGCCGAGCATGGTCACGGTCAGGTCGTCCATGCGGCCGAGCTCCTCGCGGATGGTGAAGGCGTCGAGCAGGGCCTGGGTCGGGTGCTCGCCGACCCCGTCGCCCGCGTTGATGACCGGCTTGCCGGCGGCCTCGGCCGCCTTGGCCGCGGAGCCGAGCTCGGGGTGGCGGATGACGATGACATCGGCGTAGCATTCGAGCGTGCGGATCGTGTCCGGCAGGCTCTCGCCCTTGGCCACCGAGGAATAGCGGACCTCGTTGATGTTGATGACGTTGCCGCCCAGGCGCTCCATGGCCGCGATGAAGGAAGACGACGTCCGTGTCGAGGGCTCGTAGAAGAGCGAGGCCAGGATCTTGCCCTTGAGCAGGTCGAACGTGCCGACCCGCTCGACCATGACCCGCATCTCGTGGGCGACGCCAAAGATGTACTCAAGGTCGGTCCGGCTGAATTGCTTGACCGAGATGATATCCTTGCCGTACCAGGGCGCGGTGCGCTGGTCGCCGAAAGGCAGGTGGGGGCTTTTCGCGGGGCTGGGCATAGCGGTTCTCCTTGTCGGGGAGATGCTACACCAGCCCCCGAGATCGAGTCAATCGGACCGGCCGCCGGCGCCGGGCCCTATTTTTCCTGGTAGAGGGCGTAAACGAACGGATCGGTCGTCGTCTGCCAGCCCGAGCTGACCCGCCGGCCGTCGCCGAGGAGCCAGGTGACCTCGTACTGGAAGCCCATGTCCCCTTCCTTGTGGAGGTACTCGTACTTGGTCATGAGCGTCTCGGACGGCAGGATCTTGGCCTCGCCGGTCTTCTCCCGGTCGAAGATCTTGTTCTTGAAGGCGACCGTGATGAGCTTGATGTTGTGGGCCCGGACGTTCTCCTCGTCGGCGATGACGTCGATCAGGCGGTAGCGATGCGGCGGGAACAGGTTGACCGCCGCCTCCTCGCTCCGGGTCCAGCTGCCGTCGACCTTGATGCCGCCCATGAAGCTCCAGGTCGTCTTGTACTCGTACGCGAGCCAGGCGGCGCCTTCGCCGAGCCGCGGGTAGACGAACTCGAGCATGTTGCCCTGCTCGGCGAACGACTTGGCGTTGAAGATGAGGTCGCTCGTCGTCGGCTCGCCGGACGGGTGGGTCTTGCGGAAGCTCACCGTGACGAAGTTGATGTACCTCTTGAAGGTGTCGAAGTCCTCGCCGTCGAGGATGGCGTGGACCCGGCGGTCCTGGAGGTCCGGGTCGTCGAGGTTGATGATGTCGTAGACCTTCTTGTTGTTCTTGAACTTGCGCAGGGTGTCGCCGATGCTGGCGTCCATCGGGCCCGTCTCCCGCTCCTGGCGCAGCCTCTTCGTCAGGTTGACGGTCCAGTTGTCCGAGCGGGTGACGCTCTTCATGGTCGTGCTGACGCCGTAGGGCTTGTCCTTCGGCTGCGAGGAGCCGCCGCTCTCCCCGCCTCCGCCCTCGCCCTCGGCCTCCTGGCCCTCACCGGGCAGCTCCATCTTGACGTCGAACATCTCGCGCATGACCTGGTCGACGACGGTCTGGAGGATGGCGTCCATGTTCTGGTCCTCGCCGGTGACGTCGATCTTGACCGCCCCGACGGACTTGAGGTCGTCGGAGATGCGCGTCTCCTCGCCCGTGCCCTTCTGGACGTACCATTCCCAGAACAGGAACTTCTTCTTCTTGTAGATCTTCCACTTCTTGTATTGCTCGAAATAGGTCCGCACCTTGGACCAGGCGATGGTCGCGTTGGCCTGGTACTTGGGGGTCAGGCCCTCGTAGGTCATGTCGAAGCGGACGCTGACCGGGTAGGTCGGCTGGCGCAGGGCCTCCTCGAGGAAGGCCGCGCCCTCGCCCGTCACGGCGATGGAGACCGAGACCTCGGAGCCGGTGATGAGCGGGGCCTTGCCCTCGCCGATGATCTTGCGGGTGAAGACGCCGCCCTCGCCGGCCGCGGCCGAGACGACGAGGAAGGTCCCCTTCTTGAAGACGATGGGCCCCTTGAGCTTGGCCCCGGGCACCTGCTTGGCCAGGTCCTGACGGACCTTGGCCAGCTCCTGGTCGGTCAGGCCGTACTTGACGAAGAAATGGAGGATGCCGCCCTTGGCCTCCTCCTTGCCGGCCTTGGTGTACTTGAGGAAGGTCAGCTTCGGGGTCCCGTCCGGCCAGTTGGCCAGGCGGGGCTGGTTGGGCATGTAGTAGTAGGCCCCGGCTTCGGCGTGGTCCTTGAACAGCAGCGCGTTGCCGATCTGGAGCGGGGCCGAGTCAAGCTCGACCTCCGCGGCCAGGAAGGACGCGGCGCAAAGGAGCGCGGCGGCCGTGACGACGAGTCTCTTGGCGATGGTCATCGAAGCCTCCTTGTCCGGCTATTTCTTCGTGAAGACGGCGTAGATGAACGGGCTCTCCTTGGCCGCCCAGTCGGTGTGGATCTCGCGGCCGTCGAGGAAGAGCCAGACGACTTTATAGCTGTAGCCGAGGTTCCCGTCCTCGTGCATGTACGTGTAATCGGTCTGCAGGGGATCGCCCTTGTCGTAGTTGACGACCACCTCCTTGAGGATGTCCTTGCCGTAGAGGGTGTGCTTGACCTGGACGGCCAGGGCCTTGACGCCGTTCTTGAGGATGTTGTCCTCGTCGACCGAGATCTCGATCGTCCGGCGGCGGACCGGGGGCGTGAGGGTCAGGACGGAGTCGGACGTCTTGGCCCACTCGCCCTCCCACTCGACGCCGCCGTAGAGGCTCCACTTCGGCTTGTACTCGTAGTCGAGCCACTCCGTCGAGGCCTCGTTGAGGCGGCCGTACTTGAAGGACTGGCGGTTGCCGCTCTGGGCGAACTGCTGGTCGACGAACTTGACCTCGCCCGTCATCGGCGGACCGGAGAAGCGCTGCTTGCGGAACAGGACCGAGACGGCGTTGATGTAGCTCTTGAAGTCCGCGGCGTCCTGGCCGTCGAGGATGACCTCGACCGCGCGCTCCTGGAAGGTCGGGTCGTCCAGGCTGACGACGCTGAAGAAGCGGCGGTCCTCGCCGTATTTTTGATAGATGCCGCCGATGTTGCCGCTCATGACGATGTCGCGGTCCTCGCGCAAGCGCTTGCGCATGTCCACTTCGTAGTTCCCCGACATCTTGATCCGCTTGAAGGAGTAGCCGACCTGGACGCTGACGATCGGCTTGATCTCGGGGGCCGCAGCGGCGGGCTTGGCCGCGGGAGTCGTCGCGTTCTGGCCGCTCGCGCCGGTCGGCGGCTTGGTCCCTCCGGTCGTGTCGGGCGGCTTGCCGCTCTGGCCGGTCGATGTCGTTTGTTGAGCCCCCTGCCCTGCGGCGACGTTCGCGGCCTGCGTTGCGCCGGTCGGAGGCTTTCCCCCTCCCGTCTGGGCCGTCGTCTGTCCGCTCGCGCCTGCGGCGCCCGCTTGCGCCCCTCCCGATGTGGCCTGCTGTGCGGCTTGCGCCTGCTCTTGCGCCTGAGCTTGGCCGCGGGCCGTTTGGTCGGCGGCCTGGACCTGGGTTTGTTGGCGCCTAGCTCGTCTCTCCTCGGCCGTCGCCTGCTCGGTTTGGGCTCTCTCGGTCTGAGCCGCGGCCTGGCCTTCGGGCTTGACGGGGGGCGCGGCGGCGCGGAGCTTGTCGAGGTCCTCCTGAGCGGCTTTCAGGCTCCTGAGGCTTGACCACCTCAGCTCATCGAGCGCGTGATGGAGAACGAACGCGGGATTGTCGTTGATCTCCGAGGCTACCCGGCTGAATCGCTCCACCGCCTGTTCGAAGTGGGAGGGATCCTGCGAACTCCATCCCCAAGATTGGTAGGCGGCCGCGGAGTTGTGGAGGGCGACCAAGCTGCCCGTCAATTCGAAAGCCGCTTGATACTGACCGACGGCTTTTTCGAATTCCTGTTGATTGAAAAAACGACCACCAGCCTCCATCATGGGCAAGGCCATATTCAAGATGGCAAGGCGAGCTTGGGCCTTTCCCCGCTCTTCCGGCAAGTCGTCTCCCGCGGCTGCTTGAAGGAACTTCACGTAATAGCTTCGCGCGTCGCTGAATTCCTGGACCTTGTCCAGGCAAAAGGCGGTCCAGTAGAGATCCGCAGGCACGGGACAGGCGGCATAGGCCTCCTTATATTTCTGCGCCGCATTCATATAGTTATCGGCCCGTATGAGACGCAGGCCCTCAGCGAAGAGGAGCGTATGTCGGGCCAGGGCGGCCGGATCGCACGGAGGCGCCTGAGAAGCGGCTTGTTGCGTCTGGACCTGGTCCTGGTCGACGAACGGGCCGCCGCGGAGGCGCTCGTCGGCCGCGCGGACGACCCCGGCCACGGCGCTCATCGACCAGACCGGGTGGACGTCCGGCCCGATCCCCTCGGGCACCGGGACGGGCCGCTTCTTCGCCGGCGGGCTCGTCGCCTCGCCGGGGCCCATGGGCACCTTGTCGCACATGAGCGTGATGAGGTGGCCGTAGACGGCGTCGAGCATTTTCTGCATGTTCTCGTTCTCGCCGACGACGTCGAGCTGGATGGCGCCCTGCTGCCGCAGGCTCTCGAGGATGGCCCGGACGTCGGCCTGGAGCTTGACGACCTTGATCGTACCCTCGGCGTGGAGCTTGATATCGTGCTGAGTGTAGACCTTGTCCCAATTGACCTTGAGCTTGGCCTGGAAGGCCGGAGTGACGCCGGCGAACTTCAGGTCGAACAGGACCGAGATGTCCGAGGTCGGGTTCTTGAACGACTCCCAGAGGAGCGACGCCCCTTCCTCAGTCAGGGCGATCGACACGGCCGCCTTCTGGCCGGGCATGATCGGGGCCTTGCCCTCGCCGACGATCTTCCTGTTGAAGAGGCCGCCCTCGCCGGCCGTGGCCGAGACGACCTTGAACGTCCCCTCCTTGAACGGCACCGGGCCGGCGATCTTGGCCTGGGGGTCCTTGAGGCGCAAGGCCGATTCGGCCGAGGCCAGCTCGCCCTCGCTGAAGCCCCAGGTCACCAGGAAATGGATGATGCCGCCCTTGGTCGCGCCGTCGGTCTTGCTGTACTTGATGAAGGTGAACTCGGGCGTCCCGTCCCGCTTCGTCGCCAGGCGCGGGGCGTCCGGGACATAGTAGTACTTGTGCGCGTCGGCGTGGTCGCGATAGAGCGCGAACCGTCCGGCCTGGACGACCTCGTCCAGGGCCACCTCCGCGGTCGCGGTTACGGCCGCGGCCAGCGCGAACACCGCCGCGAGCAGGATCGCTTTCGGTCTCATGCCGTCCTCCCTCGCCGGGGCCTCGTCCGCCCCGGTCAGTCCTTGTCCACGATATCGTAGGTCGACAGGTCGAGGAACATGTCCCCGCCGGCCGTCCACTCGCCTTTTTCCGACCGGCCGTCGGCCAGGATCCGGGTCAGCCGGTACTTGTAGGTCCCGCCCTTGGCCTCGGGGATGTCGAAGGCTAGGTCGACCTGGGGCTCCGACCCGGCCATGAACGTGACCGTCCGGAAGTCCCGTTGCTTCTTGGCCGTCAGGATCTCGACCTCGACCGTGAGCTTGACCGTCCCGCCGCTCGTCCCGTTGACGAAGTCGAAGCAGAGGACGCTCAGGCGCCGGTAATTGAAGGAGACCTTGTCGGCCAAGTTGACGACCTGGAAGAGGCCGGGATCGGCGCTCATCGAGACGGGCACGGCGAAGGACAGCCGGGCCGAGCGCTCGCCGTCCTTGAGCTTGCCCTCGTCGTCGAGCTCGTAGCCCTTGAAGCCGAACTCGCACTCGACCGAAAGGCCCGTGGCCTTGCCGTCCTCGAAGATCTTCCAGAGGTAGCTGGCCGAGTCGCGGCCGAGGGGAAGGGTGAAGCTCTTGCGCGTCCAGAGGAGCTCCTTCTTGGCCAGCTCCTCGGTCTTCTCCCCGCCGCCCTCGGGCTCGAGCCGAGAGTAGCTGAGGACACAGGTCAGCGCTTCGATCGGCACCGGCCGGAACTCGATGGCCTGACCCTTGGCCTGCCGCAGGGCCTCGGTCTCGTCGGCGAACTCGACGGCCAGGGCCAGGACCCCGCCGGCGATCGTCTGCGGCCCGCCCGGGGCGTCCGCCTTCACATAGACGTACTTGTAGAAGAAGAACTGGGGCCGGTCGAACGTCCGGACCAGGGCCAGGCCGGACGGGACATAATAGTAGACGTTCGGCGCCCGGTGGTCGGGGAAGATGAGGATGCGGCCGCCGACCGTCTCCGGCCGGGAGAGCAGCGGATCGGCGCGAAGCGCCGTCCTCCCCGCCCCGGCCAGCAAGGCCAGGAACCCGACCGCGACCGCCGCGCGCCTCATCGCCTATTTCTCGTAGTAGGCGTAGATGAAGGGGTCGCTCGCGGCCTGCCAGCCCGTCGAGGCCTTGGTGTTGTCCTTGAACAGCCAGGTGATGTTGTATTCGTAGTCGAGGTTGTTGGGCTCGTGGAAGTACACGTACTGGATGTTGAGCGGCTCGCCCTTCCTCAGGACGACCTCCTTCTGGAGCTCGCGGCCGAAGTTCTTGTGGCGGAACTGGACGGCCACGCGGATGACGCCCTTGGCCGTCATGTTCTCCTCGTCGGCCAGGACCTCGATGTAGCGGTACTTGTGGGGCGGGGTCAGGGTGATGACCGGCTGGTCGGTCGTCGTCCAGTCGCCGTCGACCTCGAGGCCGCCGCTGTAGCTCCAGAGGGGCTTGTACTGGTACTGGAGCCATTTCTCCGTGGCGTCACCCTTGCGGCGGTACTTGAGGGAGAGCCTGTTACCGCTCTGGCCGAACTTGGTCTTGTCGAAGACGAGGTCCTCGGTGACCGACTTCATCTCGGGGTCCTGGTAGTCCTTCTTGAAGGTGATGCCGGCGAAGTTGACGAACTGCTTGAAGGTCTCCAGGTCCTCGCCGTCGAGGATGACGTTGATCGTCCGCTCCTCGAAGGTCGGGTCGTCGAGGTCGACGACCGCGAAGAGGTCCGGGTTCTTCCCGTGCTCCTTGTAGAAGTGCCCGATGTTGCCGGTCAGAGGCAGCTCGCGGCTGTCGCGCTTCCGGCGGGTCAGATCGACCGTGTACTTGCCGGTCATCTTGACCGTCTTCTGGTAATAGCCCATGTGGGCCTGGCCGAAGAGCTTGCCCAGCCAGTTGCTCCCCGTCGAGGCCTCGGACTTGCCGATGTCCTCGGGCTTGACCGGCTTGGCGTCGAACATCATCTTGGTGATGGTGTTGTAGGCCGTTTCCAGGAGCTCGTCCATCTTGGTGTCCTCGCCGATGACCTCGAGCTGGATGGCCCCCTGCTCGCGGAGCTCGGAGTAGACCTTCTGGATCTGGGCGCTGACCAGGAAATTGCCCGCGCTCATCTTGAACTCCTTGTGGTTGTAGACCTTCTCCCAATCGACCGTCAGCTTGGCCTGGTAGGCCGGCGTGAGGCCCTGGTAGGTCAGGACGAACTGGACGGAGATGTCGGAGGTCGGCTGCTTGAACGAGTTCAGGAGCAGGGTCGAGCCCTCCTCGGTCAGGGCGATCGAGACGGCGGCCTCAGAACCGGCCAGCAGCGGGGCCTTGCCGGTGCCGACGACCTTGCGGGCGAAGACGCCGCCTTCGCCGGCCGAGGCCGAGATGATGTGGAAGTCGCCCTTGGTGAACATCACCGGGCCGAGGATCTTGCCGTCCTTGTCCACCTTGGCGAGGTCCCGGCGGGCCTGGTTCAACTCTTCCGGCGTCAGCCCGAAGGTGCAGAGGAAGTGGAGGATGCCGCCGGTGATGTCCTTGCCGCTGCGGACGTATTGGATGAAGCTGAACTTGGGCGTCCCGTCGGGCCAGGCGGAGACCCGCGGCCCGAGGGGCATGTAGTGATAGCCGTGGGGGTCGGCGTGATCGCGGAAGAGCAGGGCGTTCGGGACCTGGATGGGCTCGACGTCGAGCAGGACCTCGGCCCGGAGGGCCAAAGGCAGGATGGCGGCGGCCAGGGCGAAGGCCAGGCCGAGCTTAAAGGTCGGTTTCATGGTTTTCCTCCCGTCTCTCGCCGGCTATTTCTGGAAGATCTTGTTGACGTGGAAGGTCCCCAGGGTCAGGTCCAGGGAATCGACGACCTTTTCCCATTCGGCCGACTCGGCCGACTCGCCTGACTTGAGGACGGCCTTGATCTTGTATTCGAAGGAGAAGGTCTCCTGGTTCGCCAAGGGCAGGTAGACGGTGACCGCCTCCTTGAGCTTGTCCTTGGTAAGGTCGACGGCGGCCAGCAGGCCCTCCTTGGCCTGGGCGCTGAGATAGGGGGAGCGGATCTCGAGGTGAAGCTTCTCGACCTCGCGGGGCGACTCGAAGGCGGACGGATCGAAGACGTTGGCCAGGGCCTCGACGTTGACCTTCCTCATCCGCTCGATGTAGGAGACGACCTCGATCGAGCCCCAGATGCTGTCGAGGCAGGCCTGGCAGTCGAAATCGGGCGCCGCCTCGAGCCAGTAGCTCCGGGCGTAGGTCTTGAAGAACGCGTCCATCTTCGGGTCGGCCGGAGCGCTTTTCGCGGCCCCTGGCGCCGCCTCCGGGCCCTTGTCCTTGTCCAGCCTCTTCTCGACCTCGTCCTTGAGCGCGCCGAGGGCTTTTTCGAGGAGCGGGTTCTTCTTCTTGGCCGGCGGGGGGGCCGTCGGATAGACCCTGCGGTACTCGGCCAGGAGCAGGCCGCGGAGGGCGAGCCGGGCCTGGACGTCGCAGGACTCGCCGGGCGGGATGGTCACCTCCGGCTGGCAGGCCAGGCTCTTGTAGACCTCCTCGCCGTTGGGCAGCCTGAAGCGCAGGCTGACGTTGGCGATCTTCAAGGGGAAGTCCGACAGGTTGCGGACGTTGTGGAGGGTCAGGAGTGAGGCTGCCTCGTCGTAAGAGAACCCCAGCTCGTCGAGGGGCGAATACCAGCGCCCGGTGAAGTACTTGAGGCCGACTCTGATGGGGATCTCCCGCTCGACCTCGCCGGTCTTGATGCGCATGCCCGCGGTCAGGCCGTCCTTCTCGAGAAGGGGCTTGAGCTGGGCCAGCGTCTCCGGGGTCATGGCGATGCCGACGGGCAGCTCCGTCTCGAGCGACCCGAACGTGGGAATGCGGATGTCCTCGATCTGCCAGTCTTCCCAGCCCTTCATGTCGATGATGTTGGCCTCGTCGTAGGGCATGGACTTGAGCGCGGCCGAGGAGCCCTTGGACGCCCGGAGGGCCTCCTCCATGACCTTGACGTCCCCCGGGTCGATATTGGCCTGGAGTGTCAGGGTCGTCCGGATCTTCTGGTCCTGGGTCCAGACCGCGCTGACCCGGTAATCGCCGCTGGCCTGTTCGCGGACGAGGTTGATCTCCCGGGGCAGATAATAGAAGGTGTTGGGTTTCTCGTTGTCTTTGTAGACGCGGTTGAGAAGGGTCAGGGGCTCCTCGATCGGGAGCGGCCCGACGTCCTCGATCTTGTGCTTGGCCGGGGCCGTGCCGACGGGGGTCAGGGGGATCCTCTTGATGACGGCCGGCTGGAACTTCTGGACGCCGGCCAGGCTGGGCTGCTGGGCCGGGAGATTGACGGCGCCGGCGGTCTTGGCGGCGACGGCGGCGGCCGGTCTGGCCATCGTAGGCGCGGCGTCCGCGGTGATCGCGGCCGAGGCCCAGACGGCCCAGTCCTGGGTCGCCGTCGGGCCCGCGCCGACCTGGAGGCGGAAGGTCAAGGTCTTGCCCGCGAAGGGGCCGAGATCCGCGGCGAGCTCGTCGAGGACGCCGTCGGCTTTGGCCGCCTTGGAGGCCAGGAGCAACTGGGCCCCCGTCGCCTGGTCGAAGGCGTAGACCTGGAAGGTCGCCCCGTCGGTCGCCGTGGCGCCCTTCAGGAATCCCACCAGAGCGGAGAATCGCGCGCGGGCCGGGACCTGGATGTTGGCGTAGACGCCGTAGATCGCGCCGCCGCTCTTCCATTCGGGATGGGTCTCCAGGACGAGCGCGAAGGTCTTGCCGTTCTCGAGCGCGGCGTTGGCCAGGTGCCGGGCGAAGCCCCTGTTGTCGCTGTCGGCGGCGTTCCAGGGGAGCTCGCCGGCGGGCGAGAGCGTGCGGTACCATTTAGCCTCGGGGGCCTTGGCCACGAGGTCCGCGACCACGGCTGCGGAGAGGGAGGGCGCGGCACCAAGGGCGAGCAACGCCAGGATGAGGAGCCGCAGGAAGCGGCCGAACGGGAGAGCGGTCGACATGAGGTCCTCCTTATCCGGGGAAGGCCCTCATGTCTCCTGACAGAGGTCCCCGAAGGATCGAAGTCTTCATTTTAGTCGGACGGCGGGAAGATTGGAGGCGTTTTTCCCCATCCCCATGTTCCTTATGGGGGGATTATAGGGAAGGCCGGGACCGGAAGTCAATCGAAATAACGGAGAGTTATCACCGCTTTGCCGGCCGCAACGGAGGGGATTGGAAGGAGTTGAGCTGGGAAAAAGGGGAGGAGGAGCGCCCCCGCGGCGCCCCTCGCTCCGGAACAAAAAGAAGGAGGGTTATGGAAGGGTATCGGGAACTCTTAGGGGGTTCCTGGCGATGTCCTTTTTCGCTCGCACGCCTGTGGAAAGTGCATATTTTATGCCAAATGACCCCGCCTGAGAGAGGCCGCGGCGGGCCGGAAAGCGTAAATTCTTTTGGACGCCCGGTAAAGAACGTTTACGCCGCTCAGGCTTTGTGCGAAAGGAGAGTGCGCACGCCCTCGATGACGAGGTCGACCTCCTTGGTCGAGACGTAGATAGGCGTGGAGACCCGGACGCCGTATGTCCCGGCCTGGGGGCTGCCGGTCGTGCGGACGACGAGGTTGTGCTTCTCCCGGAGGTAGTCGACGAGCTTCGATTCGAGGCTTCCGCCCATGGAGAAGGCGTTCAGGCCGGCGCTGAGGTAGGGGTCGGCGGGCGTGTGGACCTTGACACCGGGGATCTTGGCCAGCTCCTGCTTGAGGCGCGAGCCGAGGGCCTTGATCCGACGCTCGATGCGGGATTTGCCGATCCTGCTGTTGAAGTTGAGGGCTTCGTCGAGGGCGAAGAGCATGGCGTCCGACCTCTGCCCCGAGGGATCGAGCTTGGACGCGGCGGCGTTCGTTTCCCAGCCCGAGCTGACGACCGTCGGCCAGACCTTGTCCACGGCCTCCTTGCGGACATAGAGGAGCCCGACGCCGGTCGGGGCGCCGAGCCACTTGTAGGGGCTCGAGGCGAAAAAGTCGATGCCCAAGGCCTTCATGTCGAGGTCGAGCATGCCGATGCCGTGGGCGCTGTCGGCCAGGAGGAAGAGGCCCTTGTCGTGGGCCAGCCGGCTCAGCTCCTTGAGCGGCATGATCAGGCCGGTGATGAAGACGGTGTGGCTGATGCTGATGATCCGCGTCTTGGGCGTGACGGCCGCGGCGAAGGCCCCGACGATCTCGTCGACCGACTTGGTCGTGGCGCTGAGGGGGACCTCCTTGATGACGATCCCGGCTCTCTTCTCCTTGAGCTTCCAGGGGCCGGTGTGGCCGGGGTGCTCCAGGTTCGACATCAGGACCTCGTCCCCCGCCTTGAGGTCGAGCCCGTTGATGACGAAGTTGAGCCCCTCGGTCGTGTTGCTGGTGAGGGCGACCTCGTCGGGCGAAGCGCCGATGAACGTGGCCAGCTTCTCGCGCACGGACTCGCGGAAAGACGGAAGGTAGTTGTAGCTGTCGAAAGGATTGGTGACCTGGACCCGGAAATGGCGCGTCAGCGTGTTGAAGACCGACCGGGGCATAGGGCCGAGGGTGCCGTTGTTCATCATGATGAAGCGGTCTTCGAACTCGTAGAGCTTGCGGATCTCCTCCCAGTAGACGCCGTCGGGGGCCTCGTCATCGAGGTACTTCTGATTGAGCGAAGTGATCTTCTGGGCGATTGCGGCGTTGAGCTCGTCGAGGGCGGCTAGAGAAACGGCCGAGCCGGCGAAGAGGGCCCGGGCGAACGCCCGGCGGGTCAGAGGGGAGGGATGGGTCATCGGTGGGCCTCCTGAATAGGTGTGGCCCGATTATAGCGAGATAAAGAAGAAGGGGTCAAACCCTAAATTCTTCAATTTTCAGGGAACCCCAAGAAATCCGTACTTCCCTGGAAAATTGAAGAATTTAGGGTCTGACCCCTTCTTGATCTTAGCTTTCGCCGACCTCGAGGCCGTATTCCTTGATCTTCTTGTCGAGGGTGGGACGGCTGATCTCAAGGATCTGGCTGGCCCGGGTCTTGCTGCCCTTGACGGCGTTGAGGACGTGCTGGATGTATTTCTTCTCGACCTCGTCGAGGGAGACGAGCTCGTCGGAGAACGTCCGCCGCTCGTCCGGCTCCAAGGGCAGGTTCTCCTTGAGGATGACGTCGCCCTTGGCCAGGATGACGGCCCGGGTCAGGGCGTTCTCGAGCTCGCGGACGTTGCCGCGCCAGGGCATCTCAGCCAGGGCCTTCATCACCTCGGGCGGGACCTTGCGGACGTTGCGCCGCAGCTCGCGGTTGATCTTCTCCAGGAGGTAGGCCACGAGGTCGGGGATGTCCTCGCGCCGCTCCCGGAGGGCCGGGATCACGATCTCGACGACCTTGAGCCGGTAGAAGAGGTCCTCGCGGAACCGCCCCTTCTCGATGAGGGCTTTGAGGTTCTGGTTGGTCGCGGCGGTGATGCGGGCCTCGGTCTTGAGGACCTTCTCGCCGCCGACCTTCATGAAGTCCCGCGACTCGATGACCCGGAGGAGCTTTCTCTGGAGGTTGGGCGAGACGTCGCCGATCTCGTCGAGGAAGAGCGTCCCCTTGCCGGCGATCTCGAACTTGCCCTTGGTCTCGCTGACGGCGTCGGTGAAGGCGCCCTTGACGTGGCCGAAGAGCTCCGACTCGAGGAGCGTGTCCTGGATGGCCGAGCAGTTGATGACGATGAAGGGCTCGTCCCGGTAGGGGCTGTTGTAGTGGATGGCCTTGGCCACGAGCTCCTTGCCCGTGCCGCTCTCGCCCTGGATGAGGACGTTGGCCCGCGTGTTGGCCACCGATCCGATGAGCTTAAACACCGACCGCATCCCGGCCGAGTGGCCGATGATGTTGTCGATCGTGTATTCCTTCTGCTTCTCCTCGACGAGGTAGCTGACCTTCTCCTCGAGGGACCGGACCTGGAAGGCCTTCTCGATGGCCAGGTCGAGCTCGGTCGTGTTGAGCGGCTTGACCAGGTACTCGAAGGCGCCGAGCTTGACGGCCTCGACCGTCGTCTTCATGTCGTCGAAGGCGGTCATGACCACGATGACGGCGCGGCGGTTGCGCTCCCGGACCCGCCGCAGGACCTCGAGACCGTCGATGTCGGGCAGCCGGACGTCGAGCAGAACGAGGTCGGGCGCGGCCTCGCCGAAGAGGCGGACGCCGTCCTCGCCGGTCTCGGCCGCGGCGATCTCGAAGCCCTTCTTGGAGAGCTGGGAGGCCAGGGTCTTGCGGACGAGCGGGTCGTCCTCGACGATCAGAATGGATCTCATGACGCCTCCTCGGCCGGGATCAGGACGACGAACGAGGTGCCCCGCCCCCGCTTCCGCCCCAGGTAGATGGACCCGTTGTGCTGCTCGACGATCTTGCGCGCGTTCGGCAGACCCAGCCCGAACCCCGACTTCTTGGTCGTGTAGAACGGCTCGAAGATGTTCGGCCGGACGTTGTCGGGGATGCCCGGGCCGTCGTCGACGATGCGGACCCGGACCATGGGCCGGCCGCCGTCCTTGACCGCGTCGCAGGCGATCGTGATCCGGCCGCCGGGGCCGAGGGCCTCGTGGGCGTTGCGGAGGATGTTCAGGAAGACCTGGCGCATCTTGTCCGCGTCGACGAGGACCGGGGGCAGGTCCGCCGCGCAGGCGCGCTCGACCGTGAGGCCCTTATCGGCCAGGACGTCCTTGACCACCTTGAGGGACTCCTCGACGATCTGGTCGATCGACCACCGCTCCAGGCTCAGCTCCGGGACGCGGGTGAAGTTGAGCAACTCCTTGATGAAGCGCTCGATCTCCCCGATGCCTTCGAGCGACAGGCCGAGATGGCTCCGGACGGCCTCGGCGAAGCGCTCCTCCTCGACGACCTTCTGGATATTGAGCTTGACCGAGGTCAGCGGGTTGCGGATCTCGTGGGCGATCGTGGCCGCCATCCGGCCGATCGAGGCCAGCTTCTCGTGCTGGATGAGCTTGCGGTGGGCCTCCTCCATCCGGCGCCGGGTATGGAGGAGCTCGCGGGTCATCGAATTGAAGCTCCGGGCCAGCTCCCCGACCTCGTCACCCGACGTCGCCGCCATCTCCTGGGAGAAGTCGCCCCGGGCCACCCGGACCGTGCCCTCGACGAGGCGGTGGAGGGGCCGGCTGATGCGCCGGGCCAGGATCGTCGCCCCGACGATGCCGAGGAGGAAGCCGCCGGCCCCGATGAGCAGAAGGACCTTGCGGACCTCGCGCAGGTTGGCGTACATGGGCTCGAGGGACATGCCGATCTTGACCGAGGCCCATTTATTCGCGTTGGTCTCGCCGCTCTCCGGGAAAATGGGGATCTCGATCTCCCGGACCCGGATCGTCTGGCCCTGGACGACGATCCGGCGCTCCTCGGAGAACGCCGGGTCGCCCGGCGCCGCGTCCGGGAGGATCCGGCTTCCGAGGTCGATATCCTCGCGGGTCCGGAGGAGCGGGCTCGAGACGTAGGGCCGGCCGTCCTGGTCGTAGAAGATGATGTAGGGCAGGTCCTCGCGGACATGCGAATCGACATATTCCTGGATGGCGTCGCGGTCCCACAGGAACAAGGACCTGTAATTCGCGTCCCTCAGGCTCTCGGCGATGAGGATCGCCCGGGCTTCGGCCTCCGCCGAGAGGATGGCCGCCTCCCGCCGCTGGATGACGAAGAGGACGGCCCCGACGAGGAAGAGGACGAGCAGCGTGATCCAGAAGACCAGCCGCCAGTAGATCGGGATCTTCAGCCTCACCCTCTCACTCTCGGTCCGCGAGCCAGATGTCCTTGACGTCGAGAAAGATGAAGCCCATGGCCGGGAGGCGGGCCCCCCGGACCTGGGGCAGCAGGGCGATGCGGACGCGCTCCGAGAACAACGGGATGGCCGGCGTGTCCTTGAACAGGGCCTTCTCGGCGTCCCGGAAGAGATCGGCCCGCTTCTCCCAGCTGCGCTCGACCAAGGATCTCTCGAGCAAGGTGTCCAGCTGGGGGTTGGCGTACCGCGAGTTCTGGGCGTTGAGGACGGACTGCGAATCGAATAGCGGGACCAGGATGTTCTCGGGGTCGGGGTAATCCATCGTGTATTCGAGGAGCTTCAGGTAGGGCCCCCGGATCCCCCGCGCGTCCTCGGGCCTGCGAAGATAGCGGACGTCGGCCGAGATCTCCAGGGCCCGAAGCTGGCCCTGGAGCTCGCGGGCGAGCCGGGAGACGGCTTCGGTCCTCGGCCCCGGGATCAGGAGCTGCAGGGTCAGGCCCTTGCGTCCGTTCGGGAGGAAGCGGTCGAGGAGGAGCCGGGCGGCGTCGACGTCGCTGACGGGCGCTTCGACCCGGGCCTGGAAGCCGGGAAGAAGCGGCGGGATGTAGCTCTTGAGGACCTGGTAGTTGAAGGAGATCGTGCCGAACGCCTCGGCCAGCCGGGTCTTGTCGAGGCCCAGGGCCAGCGCCCCGCGGACCTCGGGCCGGTCGAGCGGCGCGGCGTCGCAGCTCAGGGCCAGGAAGTACGACTTCAGGGTGGTGTTCTCGAGGAGCTGGTAGCGCGGCCGCAGGACCCTCTCCGAGGTCACGGAGACGAGCTGGACGGTGCCCTCCTCGAACTGGTCGTCCGTGAAATGGGGGCTGTATTCGATGGCCGAGAGATAGGGCCGGCGCTCGAAATAGAAGGGATTGCGCTCGAGGCGAACGCCGAGGATGTCGAGCTTGGGCCCCCGGATCCACTCTTCGAACCGGAACGGGCCCGTCCCGACGGGCCTGTCGAAGAAGTGGCGGCCCTGGCTCTCGAGCAGGTCCTTGGGCAGGATCTTGCAGTAGTACATGCCGAGGAGGTACAGGCCCGAGACATAGGGGCGGGTCCAGAGGATCTCGAACGTCGAAGGGTCGACGACCCTGAAGCCGGCGACCTCCGTGGCCTTCCCTTCCCAATAGTCCTGGGCCCCCACGACCTGCCGGGTGAAATACTGATAATAGGTGTTGCCCGGGCGGTTGCGGACCAGCCGTTCCAGGGAGTATTTGACGTCGTCGGCCGTGAGGTCCCGGCCGTTGTGGAACCGGACGCCCTTGCGAAGATAGAAGGTCAGGCGCGTGCCGCCGTCGGAGGTCGTCCAGTACTCGGCCAGGGCGGGCATGGGAGTGAAGCGGGCGTCGAAGCGGACCAGCCCGTCGTAGAGCTGTTCGCTGATGAGGTAGTGGGAGGGCAAGGCCGGGTCGAAGATCTGGTTGAAGGGCTGGGCGTAGCCGCGGATCCTCAGGGTCCCGGTGTAGCGCGGCGTTTCGGCCGGGGTCTGCCGGACGGAGAAGCCCGGCGAGGCCAGCAGTCCGGCCAGGCCGAAGGCGGCGAGGGCCGGGACGGCGAGCATGCGGGACCGGCGGCCGGTGGTCATGAGGTCAGCTTCATCATAGCGAAAAAGATCCGAAATTGCACATCGGACAAGCCCATTCATACAAAGCAAGGATCATGCCACGCCGGGAAGATGATAAAATCATTGAAATAAATGAGATATGAGAAAAATAGGGCCTCGGCCGTAAATTCTCTTTACGCCGGTTGAACAGGCTAAAGCTATTTTGCGGATAAGTCGAGGACCTTCTGAAAGACCCGCAGGAAATTGCCGCTCCAGATCTTCTCGATCTCGCGGTCGGTGTAGCCGCGCCGGATGAGCTCCTCGGTCACGTGGATCATGCCGCTCACGTCGTCGCAGCCGACGACCCCGCCGCCGCCGTCGAAGTCGGTCCCGATGCCGACAGAATCGATGCCGACGACCTTCCGGACGTGGTCGATGTGGTCGACGAGGTCCTGGACGTTGGGCCGGGCCTGGGGGAATTTCTGATTGACCGCTTCGCGGGCGGCCATGGCTTCCTTGCGCAGCGCTTCGTCGCGGATCTCGCGGAGGTTGCCGTACTTGGCCTCGAGCTCCTTGAGGGCCTGGTCGCGTTCGGGCGACGGGGGCGGGGTCTTGACGTAGGCGCCGAGGAAGCAGATCTGGACGACGCCGCCGTTCTTGGCCAGGGCCCGGAGCTGGTCGTCGGTGAGGTTGCGGGGGTTGTCGCAGACGGCCCGGGCGCTCGAGTGGGAGGCGAAGATCGGGGCCTTCGACGCGGCGATGACGTCATAGAAGGATTTCTCCGAAGCGTGGGAGATGTCGACGAGCATGCCCAGGCGGTTGCATTCGGCCACGACTTCGCGGCCGAACGCGCTCAGGCCGTTGTCCTCGGGGGCGCGGCGGTCGGTCGAGGAATCGCAGATATCGTTGTCGGAGGAGTGGCAGAGCGTGATGTAGCGGACGCCCTTGTCGAAGAAGGCCTTGACGAGGGAGAGGTCGTGGCCGACGGGGTAGCCGTTCTCCAGGCCGATGAAGGCCGTGAGCTTGCCCTCGGCCTTGAGGCGCCGGGCGCCGGCGGGATCGACGGCCAGGCCGATCATCGAGCTGCAGTCCTCGGTCATCTTGTGGACGGCGTCGACGGCGCGCAGGGCGCTCGTCTTGGCCCTCTCGTAGCCCTCCGGGGTGAGCGGCCCCTGGCCGACGAAGGCGGCGAAGAACTCGGCGTCGAGGCCGCCCTCCTTCATCCGCGGCAGGTCGAGCTTGCCGCTCGCCCGCTCGGCCGGGTCATGTCGCTCTCCGATCTTCCAGCCGGGGGTGAGCAGCCGCATGGCCGTGTCGCAATGGGTGTCGACGGTCAGGATCCGGGCGTGGAGCTGGCGGGCTCTCTGCTCGACCGACGGCGGCGTCTTGGCCACGGCGCAGGCGCCGATGACGGCGACAATGAGGGCGAGCGAACAAGCGGTCCCGATACGGCGATCTTTCATGACGGCTCCTTCAGTCCCCGGCATTATAGCACCATTGGTATTTCGGTGACACACAACTCAATACGCCTAATTCCCTTCTGCGAGGCAAGGCGCTTAGCCCAAAAACGGGTGGCCGGGGGATAGTCCCCGTCCGCCTGGAGGCGGAAGGGGTTCCCCACGGGGGGATGGGTAGAGCCGAAGCCGGACGGGGACGCCACCGGACAGGACCCGTTCGGGGATGAGCGCCTTGATCCATACTGGGAGGATGAACTGAATTGAGTTGCGCGTCACCGAAATGGGTTCAATCGTGGCGGAGGGCGATGACGGGATCGACGCGGGCCGCGCGCCGGGCCGGGTAGATGCCGGCGGCCAGGCTGACCAGGAGGGAGAAGCCCATCGCCCCGAGGAAGAGCCAGAGCGGGAAGGCGAAGTAATGCCCGTAAGGGATCCCCTGGCGGGCGAGATAGATGTTGACGATCCGGTTGATGAGCAGGCTCGTCGCCAGGCCCAGGAGGCAGCCGGCGGCGCCCCCGAGGAGGCCGATCGCTCCCGTCTCGAAAAAGAAGATCTTCTTGATGTCGCCGTCGCCCGCGCCCACCGACTTCATCACGCCGATCTCGCGGAAGCGCTCGAGGATGGACATGACCATGGTGTTGACGATGCCCAGGGCGGCGACGACGATGGCGATCATGCCGACGGCCGCGAGGACCATGTCCATGAGATAAAAGGCCTTGGTGACCTCCTCGAACTGGTCGGCGAGGGCGAACGTCGAAAAGCCCAGGTCCCGGATCCTCGATTGGACCGCTTTGAGATCGCGGAGCGACCCGAGCTTGACGCTCACGGCCGAATAGCCGACCCGTCCGCCGCTCATGCGGAAGACGTCCCAGACGCTCGTGATGGGCAGCCTCTTGATGCCGCGGGCCGGCCCGGGCGGGAGGAAGACGTCGTTCTGGCCGAGGCCGGGCCCGCCCTCGCCGAAGGCCGCCGTCCCGGTCACGCCGAGGACGGGAAAGTCGTAGGATTCCTGGGCCAGGGGCAGCCCTCCGCCACCGGTCATCATGCGGCCGGGGTCGAGCGCGGCGAAGTCGAAGGAGACCGACTTGATCCGCAGCGTTCGGCCGACGGCGGCCGCGGGGTCCTTCAGGCCGAGCCGGCGGGCGAACGAGCCGCTGATGACGACGCCCCTCTCGTCGTCGTTCGCGTAGGCCCGTCCCCACTTGACCCGGAGGGCCCTCGAGGCCGCCACCGCGGCCGGCACGACCTGGACGAGCCGGAACTCCCCTTCGTCCCCGAGCCCGACCTGGGCCGGAAAGCTGACTTCGGGGTAGGCGGTCATGACCCCGGGGATCTTCAGGATCTCGGCCACGGCCGCGTCATCGAGGAGCGTTCCCTTCGCCGCCGCCGCCGCGGCGCCGCCGCCGCGCCGCGAGCCGGGCTCATCGGGGTCCCCGCCGGGCTCGGACGGGCCGGCGGGCATGACCATGATGGCGGTGAAGAGGTCGGCGGCCTTGAAGGCCTCGGTGACGTTCTTCTGCATCCCCTTCCCGAACGAGATCATGCAGACGAGCGCGCCGATGCCGATCATGACCCCGGAGGCGGTGAGGAAGGTCCGGAGGCGCCTCTTCCTGAGGCTGGAGAGCGCGAACCCGACGGCGTCACCGAACCTCATGGGGCGCCTTCCTCCGCCACGACCCGGCCGTCCCGGAGCTTGATAACGTCGTGGGCGAACTCGCGGACCAGGCCTTCCTCGTGCGAGACCATGATCACGGTCAGGTTGCGGCCGCGGTTGAGCTCGGCCAGAAGGCCGACGATCTCCCGCGACGTCCGGCTGTCCAAGTTCCCGGTCGGCTCGTCCGCGAGGAGGATCCTCGGGTCGTTCGCCAGGGCCCGGGCGACGGCCACGCGCTGCTGCTCGCCGCCGGAGAGCTCGGAGGGCCGGTGGGCGGCACGGGCGGCCAGGCCGACCCGGTCGAGAAGCTCCGCCGCGCGCCGCCGGCGCTCGGCCCGCTCGACGCCGGCGAAGATGAGCGGCAATTCGACGTTCTCGAGGGCGGTCCGCGACGGGACGAGGTTGAACGACTGGAAGATCATCCCGGTAACGTGGCGCCGGTAGCGGGCCAGGGCCTCGCGGTCCATCGAGGAGATGAGGTCCCCGCCGACTTCGATCGCGCCCCCGGTCGGGGTGTCGAGCCCGCCGAGGAGGTTGAGCAGGGTGGACTTGCCTGAGCCCGAGGCGCCGATAATGGCCACGAAACGGCCTTCGCCGACGGCGAGCGTGACGTCCGCGAGCGCCGCGACCCGGACATCGCCGACGACGTACGTTTTCGCGAGCGACCGGGTCCGGACAAGGACAGGCGTCGTCATCGGCCCGGCCCCCGCGCTCGGGTGAGGACGTAATGGTTGGCGGGGACGCGGTCGTCGGCCTTGAGGAAATCGACGACCTTGTAGCCGCGGCCGAAGAGGGCCAGGAAGACCAGGCGGGTGGCCATCCTCCAGTCGACGGGGATCTTCCGGATCTCGTTGTCGTGGACGTCCGTCTCCTGGAGCGTCAGGTAGAAATCGCGGGGGATGCGGACGAGGAGCGGATCGGCCTCGACGGCGGCGTCGGTGCCGGCGACGACCTCGAGCTCGAGGTCCATGGTCTTCCCGGCCACCCGGCGGAGCTCGGCCCGGATCGGCGCCGGCGCGGCCAGGGCCGCGTCGAGGTCGTAGGCCGGCCGGCCGCCGGTCCGCTCGAGGTCCCAGGACATGAAGAACCGGTCCGTCGGCACGTCCGGGCGGTTGAGCAGCCCGCCGTATTCGCCGTAGATGGCGACGCGATACTCGAGGACGTCCATGCCGAAATGGTGGACGTTGCGGTTAGCGTTGACGCCGGTCAGGGGATCGTAGGTGCAGATGATGGTCGAGACGCCGAGGAGGTCGAGGATCATCTCGCGCTGGTATTCCTTGAGGAGGACGCCGAGGCCGTAGCTCTGGAAGGCCTTCCGGACGCCCGCGTACTGGGCGTAAAAGCGGAGGTTCTTCGGGTCGCGGTAGCCGACCTCCTTGTCCCGGACGCCGACGAACCCGTAAACGAAGCCGACGAGATACTCCGCCTCGGGGCGGAAGCCGCCCTCCTCCGCTTCGGTGAAGGCGCCGATGAAGAGGCTGCCGCCCTCGTGGAAGAC
>Ga0136653_10000070_pt1 | contig 45161 bp, 47 predicted proteins | sample LakKivw275mmetaG_FD_94866 | JGI IMG/M metagenome (GOLD analysis project Ga0136653, IMG submission 94866) | Anoxic lake water microbial communities from Lake Kivu, Rwanda to study Microbial Dark Matter (Phase II) - Lake Kivu water 275m metaG... | ecosystem: Environmental > Aquatic > Freshwater >...
AAACATGCTTTTTACGATGGCGAAATTTAGGGCCATTTTATATACCGGCACCGCATATAGATTTTTATAAGTAAGAGCTATCTAGATGATCCAATATAACGAATGCTGCTTTGCCGCACTCTATTGCCCCAGCGGGCAGATGTTTAGATCCGTGGATAAAACCTCAGATCGCGCCAGCTCTTTCCCATTTTTATCCACGGCGGCCACCTGGAAATAGCACTCATTGGGAGGCAGGCCTGATAAGTTATATTGGGTTTCAAATCCTACCTTTGCACGCTGGCCGATGAGTGCCATCGCCTGGGATGAAATCCCACCATACAGGCTCCAGGAATCCACCTCGGTGGCGCCATTCCACGAATAACCCAGCGTGAATTCGCCTTCATGGGATGTGTAAGCCAGGTCAGGCGCGCTATCAGGCATACCCAACCATGGGCTGCGAAAAGCCCGGTAGCTCACGTAGGGTTGGTCAAAAGCCAACTCGAAAACCACCTGGTTATCTGGCGTTACTTCCGTCATCGAGCTGAATACATACCCATTCCTCACCACTGCGCTTCCCCAGCCGATGAAAGTGTTGCCATTCGCCATGTGTTGCACGTTACCCATGAAATCGGTAAATACCGGCGGGTTGTGGATATACGACCAAACCAAAGTGGCAGTCTGATTTACTTCGTCCAGCTGGTATTGTAGAGCGCGTGAAGTGGCAGGAGACTGGTCGGTACCGTGGTTGTCAAACATAGTGAGATCTCCATTGGAAAGCACGGCGATGTCGTGCTGGTAGTGAAATCCGCCATCATTCACCAATTTAAAGTCGCTCTTAACACCCCCAAAACGCCACATGATGGCGCCGGTTTGCAAGTCAATCTTGGTGATCGAGCTTAAGTTTCGGCAAGAGAGCAGCAGGTTGCCGTCGCCGGTCAATGCCAGCCCGTTGCCGTGGATCAGGTCGATCTGGTCAGAGGTCAGGCTGGAGGTGGATTCGCTATATGCAAAGTGGTCCCAACTGCGCCACTGGAAGATTACGTTGTTGTGGGGGTCCAGCTGCTGGATCACCAGCCCTGTCACATCGGCATTCTTCTTACCTCCCCGCACTTCCTTGCTCATATCGACGGTTTGCTCATCAGCGATCATTAAAAATACATACCCATCCGGTGTCATCAGGAAATCGTGCAGGTCGGAAGTATAGCCATTCTGGGCTGAATACGTTCCCACGACCTTGTAATGATCATCCATGATCACGTGTATGGAATCTTTTTGGTCGTAATACACCATGTACCCGCTGGGCAGCACCTTGAAATCGAATGCCGCCAGCTGGTCTGCCATTGATTGGTAATATATGATCTGCCCGTTATTGTCCAGGATGAGCAGGTAAGACCCAACCGTTGACATGGTCCAATAAAAAGGTGCCACGAAGATGAATCCCTCGTCCGCAGTATCCGTGGACGTTACAGACACGGTGTAATGGGGGATATCCTGCGGCAGGGTAAGGTATTCCGGGAAAGCAGGCACGGGTGTGGCCGACGGAACCGCGTTGGAAGCCACCACTGCGGTCTGCTGGTTGGTTGCCACCGTAAAGGTGTAATTCATGGGCTGGTAAGCCACCCCTGAGCTCAGGTTCAGGCCGCTCACCTGCACCATCACCTGCTCTCCGGGTGAAAACTCCTGGTTGGGCTTATAAATCACCGTCCGGTTGTCATCCGCCAATACCAGCTTGCCATCATGTTGGCCAGTCTTCGATCCGGTGAGCGAGACGGTCAGGCTGGTAAGGTTAGCTGCATTCAATGTGGGGCCAAAACGCAGGATGAGCGTGTCATTTTTCGAAACATATTGGGCGTTGGCAAGCGGCGAGTAATATTCCAGGGGCAGGCGCGTGGGTTCGTTGCTAACTGTGGGCGTTGAATTTGTAGACGCACCTTTAGCAGGTTGCGAGCAGGCTGATAATGCCACAGCCAGTAACAGGTAGGCGGTCACCAGCGTTTTTTTCTTCCCGAAAGTAACTAAAAAATTAGCTAACATGGCTCCTCCCAAGTTGATATATCCATGTCAAACCTAGGTAGATTGACGTAATCTCCCACCATTTCTCTTCTTCTATTCGGGATTATAGCAATTGGAAAATGCGTATTGCCCGCTGGTTACATTAAAGCAAACGAAGAACTAGATACGTCGTGCTAATCTCCGCTATCCAGCCTTTCGATTATCGCCCGTGTCATTTGCCAAGTTTTCTCCATCACTTCCGGCTTCATCTTGTCGAATGTGTCTGCCCGCTGGTGCCAGTAAGGCAAAACGCCATCCTTCGTCATCCCGGTGAGGGTGATGGCCGGGATTTTATTGCGTAGCGCGTCGGCCATTTCCGTGTTACCACCGCTGGTCACTGCCGGGTAGGCATCCCACTCTGGGTGTTCCCTAGCCAGGCCCTCAGCTATGCGCACCAGCCCAGCATCCGCTTTGAACGGCACGATGATGCCCTCCCTGGTCAGCCAAGCCGGGCCTGAACAGCCGATCATCTCGAACACCAGGGCGGTTGGACGCGCCAGCTCATTAAGGTGACGCTTGTAGAAATCGATCATTCCGTAATGCTGCACTTCCTCGCAACCCGTGCACACGGCGAAAACCCGGGTACGCTCCAGCGGCTGGGCTGCGAATTCCTTTGCCAGGGTCAGCACCATACCAGCGGCGCTTGCGTTATCATTGGCACCGGCGGTAAATGGCGTCGCCTCTGCCTGCAGGCACATCGTCGCCAGCAGGACGGCGCACACTGCTGCAGGTATGCCGGCATACCATGCCCAGGGGATATCCAGGAAGGCTGCCAGGGTATACATAACCGCTTGCAGGATAAAGCACGCGAAGGTAAGCATGGTAAAGCGGTCATAGATGCCAACCCAGCGTTGTGAGCTAAAAATGATCGGTGTGCGCTGGCTGTCGAGGTGGCCCACCAGCAGCAGGTCGCGCTGGTGCTCACCGGTTGGCGGGATAACTGCCCACACATTCTGGCTCTGTCCCTTTGGTATGATGATGCGGAAGATGTTATTGATAAAACTGAGCTCCAGCAATTCGTTGGCCAGCACGAAGATGGAGAGCACCGCCGCTGCGATAGCCGTGACACCGCCCCCCAGTGGGAAAATGATGAATGCCACCAGCATCAGCAGGCTGCCCAGCAGGTGCGGGTGAAAGATCGACCTTGCGCTCAGGAAGGTCTCCCACTTGGGTTGCAAGCCTATTTTCTCGAACTGTTCCTGGGCATAAGTCGCTGCCCGGCGCTCTCCCTGGCGAGTGGGCCCACGAGGCCCAATATCCACCGCCAGGGCACGAATGTGGTTGAGCCAGGTGTCTATGTGGGGATTCGACGATGTTGGTTCGGACATGGCATTCTCCAGGGGAGGGATGGAGACATTATACCCAATTGCCCGAAAACTATAACCGAAAACCTTATGGTGAGTAGATTCCTCAAGATATAGCAGCAGGTCATTTCATTAACATGTTTTCATATTTTGAAACTAATTGCTCCATTTATTCGTCCAATTAATCAGGAGGTACAAGAATGAAAACCAGTAAGATTCGCATTCGCTTGCTGCATTTCTCCGTAATCGGTGCTTTGCTGCTGGCGATCTCTATGCCTATAACAGCTATTGCGGCCGCTCCACAATCTTGTGGACCGACTTATACGGTTCAACCAGGCGATACCTTGAGTGGTATCGCAGTCTCTTGTGGGATACCCCTGGCTACATTGGAGCAGGCCAACCCACAGATCCAAGACTATAATCTGATCTACCCGGGTGAGCAAATCAACATCCCGCAGGCAGTGATCCCAATTACCGGCGCGGCAATTGCCATCTCGCCTGCCAGCGGCAATCCTGGAACCCAGGTGACGGTGTCGGGAGCCAATTTCCCTTCCAACGCGACGGTGAGCATTAGCGCCACACAACAGGCAGGGTCCGGGTCTGCCAGTGCTTCAACAACCACTGACGCCAATGGAAACTTCTCAGCAACCCTGGCCATTCCCAGTAACGCCCCGGCCGGTAGCCTGTGGGCGATCACCGCTGCTGCAGCCACCATCGGTGGGCCTTCGTCTTCGGCAAACTTCCAGGTGACCCAGGCAGCCCCGGCGACCGGTTATTACACGGTGCAGAGTGGTGATACCCTCTCCAGCATCGCCTTGAAGTTCAACACAACCGTCAACGCCCTGTTGCGAGCCAATCCCAGCCTGAATAATTCCACAACCATCAAGGTCGGTGATCAGCTGGCCATCCCAGGTTCACTGATAACCGAGAGTGGGCGAACCATCTACATCGTGAAACAGGGAGATTACCTGTCAGCCATTGCCTTTGCCCAGGGCGTCAGCCTGTCGGCTCTGGAGGCAGCCAACCCGAATATATCGAACTACAACCTGGTCTTCCCGGGTGAGCGGATCGTTATCCCCTCCAGCATCATCCCCATTACCGGGGCGCAAATCATTCTGTCGCCGTTTAGCAGCGTCGCCGGCGCCCAGGTGACCATCAATGGGGAAAACTTCCCGACCAACACTGCCATTGTAGTATCGGTTGGCCTGCAAGGGAAAGCCGCGGCTTTCACTCTGTCAGCCACCACGGATAGCAACGGCGCCTTCAGCGTAACCGCCACCATCCCCAGCAGCGCCAGCCCTGGCAACGCGTGGACCATATCCGCCACTACCCAGGCCAGCGGCGGCCCAACTGCCAGCGCCAACTTTCAGGTGACTGCGCAAGCCCCCACCGGGTTGTATACCGTCCAGTCTGGTGATACGCTCTCCAGCCTGGCGCTTCGTTTCAACACCTCAGTGAGCGCATTGCTGCGGGCAAACCCGCAAATTGCCAACCCCGACGTGTTGACCGTGGGGCAACAGCTATACATCCCTGGCTCGCTGGTCACGGTGAATGGACAGACGGTTTACATCGTGAAATCGGGTGATTACCTGAGCTTGATTGCCGCCGAACAGGGCGTCAGCCTGTCGGCCCTCGAACAGGCCAACCCGCAAATCACCGATCCCAACCTGATCGTTCCGGGTGAGCATGTGGCGATACCGTAATATCATCCTCGATGGACGAAGGCAATGCAAGGCCTTCATCTAATGGCTGAATCGAATCAAAAGAAGTCGCCTCAACGACGAACTCGGGAGGCGACTTCTTTTATATCTATGAAAACCTGAGCAGGCTGGGCCATAATGAAGCGCACCCCCCAATCAGAATTGCCATCCCGGGCAATGCAAGTCTGCAAGGTGAGCACCTGTTTTTGCTGGTAATAATGGGCGAATACCCCATCCACGCTCTCCTGCTGGCGGGTGGCCAAATCTAAAAAATCGCTGCGCAAGTCTGCCGGCGTTAACCTCTGGTAATCGCCGATCTCACTCACCGTGTAGTGCGAAATTCGGCCGTTGCCATAAACCAATACCAGGTCAGTGCCTGGGATTAAATCGAAGAAATAGCGCCCCGAAAGGTAGTTATGCGCCAGCAGGCCGGTGGCACCGTATAAGCTGGCTTTGAAAAATTGGGTGGCGGTGCCCTCCGTGGTGTCGATGTAAGCCGGGTCGCCGTCCGGCTGCTGTACGACGAGCAGCGCCATGATATCCTTCACGTAGATGCCAACCAGGCGTTCAGCCTCGCCATTGGCCACCTGGGCAACGAAATCCGTCAGCGAGGGTAGATCGGGCTGTGGGGTGGCGGTTTGAGCTGCCACCGGGGACGAGCCGGGTGCCATGGATGTATCCACGACCAATGTAGCTGCTTGCGTGTGATTGGCCTGGTGCATGGAAAAAGAAGCGAACCTGACCTTTCCCCTGGCAGGCAGCATATCCTTGGAAACCGAAGCCTGCCATGAAGCCTCAGATGCGGCTATTATGGATGAGCTGCCATCGCCACGCAGCGTTTCATATAGGGTTATGAGCAGGATACTGGTGATGAATATTGCAACAACAAAGCGTTTTCTACCCGTAATAACTGGTTTCAACCAATTCCTCCTGACCTGAGCCGGGCAATAACCCGGAGGAATCTGAGCTTTACCATTATAGATACTGTCGAACGGAAATTAGCTGTCGGCTGCGACAAACCTGCCAGCCCTGGCACAAGAGTCTGGCTATTATACCAAAGAATCAAATTTGGCAGCCAGGTGGGTTCTACCCACACCCATGCTGAAAGTTGAGGAGGATCAGATCCATGCCCTTATCCGCCCTAACCAGCAAGTTGGTTGCTGGTCGCATGGCTAGCCGCAGAGCTGTGTGCGAACGCCCGATGCTCTAGGGAGTACCATTGGATAATTCAGAGATTATAATAATATCAATTACACAGCCAATCTCGGAGAATTGCATAACACATCATGGATAGACCGGAAAATAACTTAGATAGCCTGACGAAAGACGAGCTGCAGTTTGAGCTGCAGAAAGCCCTGGGTGAGCTCGACGAGCTGGATGACCTGGAGAATGCCATCGTGGGGCAGACAAACCTGCACATTGGAATGCACAAAATACTTGAATACCGCCAGGAATTTGAGCTCGACCGCCAGCGCCTCAACCAGCACGTTGCCCAGCTTCGCGCCCGCCTGGCTGATTTGGACCGCAATCGTAATAAAACCTGATATCCTACTGACATGCGCACCGTCTTCGATTTCCAGGATCAGCGGACACCAGCCAGGTGCTTTCCAAAGCTGAGGTATTGGATAGCATAGCGAAGCAATCGATTTTACCCCCCCAACAACCGTGAAGTCTGCACAGGGTGTTTTCGTGCCTCTACCTGGCGCTGTAATGAGAATCCATGGTCGGTAATGGTTAAAATCCATTCCTGGCCAGCTATCCTCTTCTTGATGCGCTTCCAGCAATGAGTGGAAAATTTCACGCCTGATTGGTTTCAGGCATCCGTTTCATAATCAAAGGGGGCGGCGGCGCTCCGAACCTTCTCTTCGGGATACGCTATTTGGATACGAAATACAGCGGGTACACCTTCATCATGCGGCCTGACCTGGACGAGGTGTATCTCATAGATGATAGAGACTTCGAGAATTGCTACCCCGATTGTCCAATACTAACTGTTGTCAGCTTTAATTGCAATCTCCAGACCTGGTACCACATTTTAGTCAAGGTCATTGGACCTCGCTTGCAATTGTTCATCAACGATTCCCAGGTCATCGACCTGGCGCTCGAAAGCCCATACAGGGCCAGTGGAATTATTGCTTTGACGGGTTGGACAGGAGCGACTGGGACGCATGTGGTCCAATTCGATGATGTGGTCGTTCGCTATCCTTATATTTACCATTTTCCGGGGGTGCTCAGGAAATAAAAACCTTAAGCAGTGCTGGTTAATTTCACCCTGGAAGAGGCTATTTACGGGCTGCTCAACCAATCGGAAATTAGCTTTTGATGGCTCGTTACAACCTGCCCTGTCAGCATCTCTGCCAGGCTGTGCTGGTAACCAGGATAAGAAATGAGCCCAAACGCACTATCGGTGATAGTGAATGTTGCCTGATATTGCAAAGCAGGCTGGTTGCCGTTGGATTGAAAATGGGTGATTGATTGGTTCCGAAAGGAAATATCTCCATTGGTAGCGTATGAGACACTCATCTGGATCTCCGAGCTCGTATAGAAGGGAGTCCAGATATGCTTGATCGGTGCGACCACCACGTATAGCACGGGGATATCCATGTGGTCGGCTGGGGCACTCATTGCTGAAACCTGGCCTGTATAATCTTGATCTTCGAGCATTTTTGTTAGCTTGGTTTGTATTTCCTGCGACAGGCCTGCCCCTGCGTCAACAAATAACCCGGTGGTAGCAGGCGCAAATTCAATCGAAATTGCGGATTCTCCCTGATGGCTGGAAGCTATTGTAGAATTAAACGTTGCCTGGCTTTTACTGATGCGGAAGTCAAACAACCCAAATGCCACGCAAAGGATCAGCAAAGCAGCCAGTAGGAATAAGCCCCATTTTTTCAAGGACGATCTTTCAGAACGGTGTTCGACGGAATTCACCATGACCTCATTTCTAAATTTTGTGATAGATTACGGGAAGTTTAAACCCGCCCATCTTATCATAAAAATCAATGGATCGCGGTGCTGATTCTGGGATTCAGAATTGCATACCTCACCATCTCATACCGTGCTCGCGACCGCGCCGCTCTATCAAAGATAAACGGAGGGAATTTACTTCGTACCCAGGTCTCCTAGAGAAACCAGCAACTATCTGCGTTACGCGTTTTAACGTTTAACATCTAAGCTTTGAAATGTACCAACCAGCTAATTTACGGTCCAAGCTCAGGCTTCTATAATCCGCGCCAGGATGTCGCTGCTCTCCATCAGCGTATATTCGGTGCCGTTATACTTGATTTCAGTGCCTGAATACTTGGCAAACAATACCTTGTCATTCACCTGGACCTTGATATCCTCGTCATCACCGATGGCAATCACCAAACCCGTCTGCGGCTTTTCCTTGGCGGTTTCTGGGACGAAGATCCCCGAGTTGGTGCGGCCTTCCTGCTCTAACGGCTCGATGAGCACGCGCGCTCCCAGGGGCTGAATATTGGGAAGAGAACCATTTGTCGACATGAGCAAACCTCCTAGTATGATCTATCGAATCCCTAACAGCTGGTTGATCTTTGGCCTGTCAAAACCAACCACGATCCTGCCGCCTATATCGATCACTGGCACGCCTTGCTGGCCTGAGCGGCGCACCATGTCGCGAGCTGCGGCCCGGTCGCGGCTGACATCCACGTCTTTGAATTTAATGCCTCTTTCGCGAAAGTAGCGCTTGGCCTGGTTGCAGAAACTGCATGTGGGGGTTGAAAACACGATGACACGCGGCTGAGGTCTTTGGGCAGCAGGCATGTTACAACTCCGCTGATGGATAGCTGGTGTGGTGGCGGTGGATACGGCGCGGGTCTGAGTTCAGCCTGCCGGCCTGGTAGGCTGCCAGGGCTGATTCAATGTCCCTCTCACCGGTCATGATCACCTGCAAGCCATGCTGCACGGCGCTGTCATATGCCGGCTGGCCCATGCCGCCGCTCACTAGCACCTGGCAATCGAAAATCGCGGAAAACATATCTTCATGCATGGCGTCGTGCTGGTGGAAGTGATGAGCCTGAGGCTCGTCGTGCTGCCCGTGAAAGGCCTTCTGGCGCTGCTCCAGTTGTACGGGCTGCCCTTCCTGGACGGTTGCGACCACCATGTAGGGGGCGCTGCCGAAATGACGGCTGATGGTGCGCCCATCTGCGGATGGAAATGCAATTTTTACCATTAATATTCTCCATAACAATAAAATTGGTTCGAGTGCTTCAAAATCATTAGATGCATTTCTTTCTGATAGGTTGCACGTGGAATAGCCTTCGGACCTATGTCACCCCAATTGGTTCAACATTTACACTTGCAAGCCTGTTGCAGAGATGTGCCTGCCCCAGCCCTGTAATTATCCAGGCAAAATCGGCATGTGGCATTTTTATCTTCTCGGGGTAAGGCAAGGTGAGGTGATTTTTACCAGCCGGTAGAATAAATACGTCGCGTCGGTATTGGTTGGTCTGATTGGATTGACCCATCAAATAAATATTGATCCTGCCGAGAGTCATAGTAAAATTATGTTGACCGGCTGAATTGTCCTTTGTGGTGCATATAGATGGGAAATAAGCCAGATGTTGACCATTTCACTTTTGGGCGATTTCCGGATTTCATATGCTGGAAAGCCTGTAACCGGGGTTAATACATCACGCCTTCAATCGCTATTAGCTTATCTGGTGCTGCACAGGGAAGCAGCTCAGTCGCGTGCTCACCTAGCCTTCCTTTTTTGGCCTGATACCAGCGAAGCCCAGGCCCGCACAAATTTACGCAACCTGCTGCACCACTTGCGTCAGGCTCTGCCTGAGGCTGACACCTACCTGGATATCAGAGGTCCAACCTTGCAGTGGCGGCCTGGCAGCCCTTTTACCCTCGACATATCCGAATTTAATGCTGCACTGTCTCGTTTTAATAACCTACCCCATGCAGTTTATTCAAATGCCAGTCGAGCTGAGTTGCACCGTGCAATTACCCTCTACAATGGGGATTTACTGCCCAGTTGCTACGATGATTGGATCATCCCCCTGCGTGAAGCGCTGCGCCAGGCTTACTTGGGTGCCCTGGATCGATTTGTGCAAATGCTGGAAGAACAGCGCGATTATCCGGCGGCGATCCGCTACGCCCAGCGCCTCCTACAACACGACCCACTGCACGAAGCCACCTACAGGCAGCTGATGCGCCTGCATGCTCTCAATAATGACCGAGCCGGCGCGTTGCGTGTCTACCATACATGCGCCACCGTCTTGCAACGTGAGCTGGAGGTTAAGCCCAGCCTCGCCACCCGTGAGGCCTACCGGCAGCTGCTTGGTTCAGAGTCGCCATCCTCCCCAATGGAACAGGCTCCCACTGCCTTTTCTCCGCTGGTCGGCCGTCAGCAAGAATGGGCGGAGCTCTTATACACCTGGCGTTCAGTGACTTCGAGCGGAAAACCACACGTCGTTCTGCTACGCGGCGAGGCAGGCATCGGCAAGACCAGGTTGATGGAAAATATGCTCCAATGGGCTGCCCGCCAGGGGATCACCAGTGCCAGCGCGCGCTGCTATGCAGCTGAGGGCGACCTGGCATACGCACCAGTTACAAGCTGGTTGCGCGCCCATCCCCTTACAACTATGGAAGATATCTGGATAACAGAGGTGGCACGCCTGCTGCCAGAGCTATTAAGCCACCGGCCGAATCTACCCAAGCCGCAAGCAATGACCGAAACATGGCAGCGGCAACGCCTGTTTGAAGCGCTGTCACGCGCCATTCTCAGCAAAAGTCAGCCGATCCTGCTGGCAATTGACGACTTGCAGTGGTGCGATCGCGATACCCTGGAATGGCTGCATTTCCTGTTACGCTATAAGCGGGATGCCCGATTACTGGTGCTTGGTGCATTTCGACCTGAAGAGATCGGACCAGGCCATCCCGTGCAATCCTTGCTGCAAGCATTACGCTTGGAAGGACTCGTGACCGAAATCGACCTGTCAGCTCTGGATGAGGATGCCACTGCATGCCTGGCCAGGATGGTAGCCGGAGAAGAAATCAGTGCCGAGATTTCTCAACGCCTGTATCAGGAGACGGAGGGTAATCCTTTGTTTGTGGTCGAAACCGTTCTTGCAGGTCTTCTGTTCCAGGAGCAGATGCTGTGTAGCGATTCCCATGTAGGTGACTCCCCGGCTGAGATACACCTGCCGCCCAAAGTGCGATCTGTGTTGGAAGCTCGTCTGGCTCAGGTCTCACCACCTACCAGAGAGATTACTGAGCTGGCAGCCACCATCGGGCGAGAGTTTAATTTTAAAATGCTGTTAAAGGCCAGCACCTGTGATCAAGACACCCTGGTGTATAAGCTTGATGAGCTTTGGCAACGACGTATTGTGCGGGAGCACGGCGAAGAGGCCTATGACTTCAGCCATGACAAGCTGCGGGAGGTGGCTTATCGCAACATGAGCACAGCACGACGTAAACTGTTGCACGGCCGGGTTGCCAGGGCGCTCGAAATACTCCACAAGGCAGATCTGAACCCGGTCAGCCGTCAGATAGCCTTCCATTATGAAAAGGCTGGTCTGCCCGAACGTGCTATTCCTTACTACCTGCGTGCGTTTGAGCTGGCACGCCAGGTTTACGCCAACGAAGAAGCCATCGACCTGTTGAGGCGAGGTATTAAGCTGCTGGAGGAGGACAGGTCAGGAGAAAGTGATCGTAGTGCTCATCTGGCGGTTAGCTTGTGGGAGGGATTGGCAGACATACTGGCCATGAAGGCGATCCATGAAGAAGCCCTGCAGGCCTACCAAGCTGCCCTCGAAAAGGTGCCCCAAGACAACCGGATTGATCAATCACGACTGCACCGCAAAGTGGGGTCGGTGCAGCAGCAGCAAAGGCTTTACACCCAAGAGCTGGAGGCCTGCCAGCGAGCCGAGAACGCCCTGGGTAAGCAGCCCGAGATGTATGACAAACTATGGTGGGACGAATGGTTGGAAGTGCAGGTGGAGCGCACCTGGGCTCACTACTGGCTAGCCCAATGGGCTGAGATGGAAAGGCTGGTCAATCAGCTTCAACCGGTTCTGCAGGAGCGGGGAAGTGAATCGAGCCGCCTGCGTTTTTTGATGGCCTCCTGCCTGTTGCAGTTGCGGAAGCATCGCTATGTGGTCTCGGATGAGATGCTGGCCAACTCGCATGAAGCCCTGGCTGCCAGCCAGCGATGGGGCAGCTTGAGAATCCGCATGGATTGCCAGTTTGAGCTTGGCTTCCTGCACCTGTGGCGCGGAGAGCTGGATGATGCTGAGAAACACCTGCTGGCATCACTTGAGCTGGCTGAAAACTGCGAGGTGTTCCCGGTGCGCACCCTGTGCCTCACCTATCTGACGGTTCTGCACCGTTTCCGCAAGCAGATGGAACAGGTATCGGCGTATGTACTGCTAGCGCAGAATGCAGCTGTAGCAGCTCACATGCCCGACTATGTTGCTGCTGCGAAAGGAAACCAGGCCTGGCTCAGCTGGCACAGGAATGATTTAACAGCCACCCGGCACCTGGGCCAGCAAGCACTTGATTTGTGGGTGCAATCGCCCCTTGTGTATCCCTTCCAATGGCAGGCATTGTGGCCGTTAATCGGCGTGGCGCTCAGGCAAAGCCGAGAGGCAGATGCCTGGACCCATACTCGGGCTTTGCTCGAACCTACGCAGCAGCTCCTACCAAAGCCATTGAACACCGCTTTGGAAGCGGCGGTCCAAGCTCATGAGAAGGACCAGCCAGCACTAGCACTCAATTATCTTAATACAGCCCTTTCATACGCGGGGGAAAAGGGCTATCTGTAGACCCCGGTTGGGAAATATCCCCATTTTTAGTTAATTCGAATAGCTCCCTGTCACCATGCGTGAAGATATAGCTTGCCTGGCTACCTAGCGTGACTTGTATTTGATTCCATTGGGCCATTAATCCTTCCAAGCGCCCCAACAAACGCTTTGGAAACGGCCTTTTGGCTAAGATGTAATAAACATGGATACAGCCAAGCGTTTCATGATGAAAACTGAGTCGAAAGCATGCTGTGCCCAATATAACCAATTCATTACCAACCCAATAAGGAGGATATATATGAAAACTAAACCAATCGTCATGATCACGTTGTTGCTTGCCTGCCTGATGTTGGCTCTGCCGGCCCCTGTGCAGGCGACCGCCCCCGAGCCGCTTACGATTGAAGCAGAACTGTGGCTCACCGGCAAAAATTCGGCAGAAGGCTACTTTGGGACTTACGGCTTGTTCGAGGACAGTGGTTACGCTTCCGAGGTTTTATTCCTCGCTGACGACACCATCCACGGCACCAAGACCCTGGTGGGCGAAGACGGCACCATTACCCTCAAATTCCAGGCTCAGATAACGTGGACTGGAGAGTCCACCGCCAAGGTTAACGGAAGGTATGTCATCCTCTCAGGCACAGGCGCTTATGAGAATCTTCATGGCGTGGGGGAGGCTCATGCGACGTTGGACCTTGGGTGCCAGGGTCTCGAATGTCCGCCAAATATCGTGGCGAAGTACACGGGCACAGCCCACTTCGATTAAAAAAACATTTCACTCTTTGGTACCGGTAGGAGAGGCTGGGGGTTATCACCTCTCCTGCCAGGGGGGTAGAAAAAACTGAAATTAGAAAAGAAGGAGGATTGCTATGAACCTTGTCGTTGGAGCAACAGGCATTTTGGGCGGCGCCATCACCCACCAGTTATTGGGACAAGGCCAGCAAGTGCGAATTTTACTGCGCCATAACTCGCCGGCAGAGGGCATGGCCCAGCAGGGTATGGCGACCTCGCCCCAATCCTTGATCGAGGCCGGCGCGCAGCCGCTGTACGGCGATCTCAAAGACCCAGCCTCGCTAGCCAGGGCTTGTGAGGGTATTGAGACCGTCATCACCACCGCCAACTCGGCCATGCGCGGCGGCGAGGACACGGTGGAGACGGTGGACCGGCAGGGCAACCTCAACCTGATCGCAGCGGCTAAAGCGGCGGGGGTGAAGCAATTCATCTTCATCTCCTTCCTGGGCGCCAGCCCGGACAACCCCGTGCCGCTGTTCCAGGCCAAGGCCGAGGCCGAGCAGGCGCTGGCTGAGAGCGGGATGACCTACACCATCTTAGCGCCCAACTTCTTCATGGAGAGCTGGATCGGCATGGTGGTGGGGATTCCCCTGCAGGCCCGCCAACCGATCACGCTGGTAGGCGAAGGTCAGCGGCTGCATTCATTGATCTCAATCAGGGATGTGGCAGCCTTTGCGGTGGCGGCAGTAGGGCGCCCAGCGGCACTGAACCAGCGCCTGCCCCTGGGCGGGCCAGAACCCCTGTCATGGTGCGGGATTGTGGATGGCTTTAGCCAGGTCCTCAGCCAGCCACTGCCAGTGAAATTCGTCAGACCAGGCGAGGCTATCCCAGGGCTGCCTGAGATCGTCCCGCCTGTACTGGCTGCCCTGGAAACCTATGATTCCCCAATCCCCATGGAACAGATAGCAGGCACCTTCGGCGTAGCACAAACCCCACTGAAGGCTGTTATTCACAGCATGCTCAATATTCCTCGCGCATAAGGAGGCTCGCCATGACCCTCAAAGAGGAAACAGACCCGCCAGCACAAAACTCACACTTGTTTACGTTGCGCCTGTGGTTGGAAGACTTGGGCAGTGGAAAAACGGACTGGCGCGGTAAAGTCCAGCACGTCAACAGCGGTGAGGCGCGCTACTTCCGGGATTGGTCGACTCTGGAGTCCTTCCTGGAGGGTCTGTTGCGGCCTGAACATGAGCCATAGATACAAAATAATGAAAGTGAACATAAGGATTTTATCCGGGAGGAGGTAAAAGATGAAGACAAAACAAGCCAGAATATGGGTGAGCTTGGTTATTATGATCATGTTGGTGGTAGCGACAACACCGGCAGCAGTAAGGGCAATCAGCTTGGACGATTCTCCCGCAGCGCCGGCTGAGGATAATGGTATAAATGCCTTGTGGTATGTGGGAGAAATCGACACGCCAGGACACGCATTCAAGGTGGAAGTGATCGGGGATATTGCTTACGTAGCCGATGACGACTTCGGCCTGCGGATTATTGACGTGTCGGAACCAACCGCACCGGTGGAGCTGGGAGCTTATGAAACGCCTAACCTTGACCACATCAGGCATCTGGATGTAGTTGGTGAATACGCATATGTAACAGACGCAAATTACGGTTTTTACATAATAAATATATCAGATCCGGAGTTTCCCACCTTGGTAGGTTCATTAAACTTATCTGGAGAAGAAACTGGAGTGGCTGTAGCTGGTATCTATGCCTATATTAATACTTATTCGTACCTACGAGTGGTGAATATCTCAAACCCAACAGCCCCTTACGAGGTGGGCTCCTGCCCTATATCTATCCCTCAAGAAATCACCCTGTCAGGAAGTTATGCTTACATACCACGCTATTATGGCGGGTTAAGCGTGGTCAATGTATCAAACCCGTTAAATCCCATTGAAGTCGGGGTTTATAACTCACCAGCGTATGCCTTCAGGGTGGATATCGAAGGAGATTATGCCTACCTTGCAAATTCAAATAGTCATCTTCGAATAATTGATATCTCAAACCCGGCGGAGCCGGAGGAGGTGGCGGTCTACGAAACACCGGGCGACCCAGTGGATGTCCAAGTGGCGTGGGGATTCGCCTACGTAGCTGATCTGACCGGTGTTCGTGTTTTGGATGTTGCGGATCCAGCGTCGCCCTTCATGGTAGGCTCATACCCCAGTACAGGTCCCGCCAATTGTGTGGATGTAGACAACGGCTACATCTATGTGGGAAACGGCGCGGCTGGTCTGCTGATCCTGCGTGACAGCTTCTCGATCTCCGGCTGGGTGAAAGACCCGGCTGAGAGCCCGATCGAGGGCGTCACCATAACAGCCACGGGCGGCGGCACGACAGTGACAGACGCGACGGGCGCGTATGGCTTTTCTGACGTGGAACCGGGAACATACACGCTCACTGCTTCGAAAGATGGGTACAACTTCACGCCTGACAGCCGGGAGGTTACCCTGCCACCGAATGCATTCGGCCAAGACTTTGTAGGAATCCCTGTAACCAGCTCGATCAGCGGGCAGGTGACTGAGGCGGACGATACGCCAATTCCAGGGGTCACGCTAACTTTTACTGGCAGCTACTCAACCACAACCGACCTGGCTGGACAATATTTCCTGGGTGGTCTACCGGCTGGCAGTTATACCATTATTCCCTCCAAGGTAGCCTACAACTTCACTCCAGGTTTCCGGAGCGTCACTCTGCCGCCCAATGCAATTGGCCAGGACTTTGTCGGCCAGACTTTCTGGCTATTCCTGCCTTTTACAGTGAAGTAGCCAGGGCGCCTGGCCTCGATTTCAGGCTAGATGGTTCCAGGCATCCTGTGTGCCTATGGATTTGGTTTACGGGATGCCTATAATTATGCCAATTCGTGCTGGTCGGTGAGAAGATTCATCATACACCCCGAACAGATGGGATGGTATCATGAATCGCCAGGATCAATCCAACAAGGCGGCGCGCTCGGAAGCCGGAGATGCCGCCTCGCGGAAAGCCTTCACGTCGATGCGCCCCAGCAGGAAGACTGCCACCAGCAGCATGGCGGCTTCTATGGCAAACACCACCAGGTATCCGGTCAAAGGCTGGCTGCTGGCGATGGAAACCGTATCGCGCACGGCCCCTCCCAACACCGAACCGGCCAGGCGAGACAGAGCATTCGAGATGCCCCATGCCCCGATGAACAAGCCGGTCTGGCCGGGTAGGGTTAGGTCGAACATCAGCGCCAGGTTGGCCACAGTCGATAGTCCGGTTCCAGCCCCCAGGAGGATCACGCCCAGATAAAAAATCACTTCCGTCCGCAGTCCCCCGCCGCTAATAATAAGCAAAAAACCGGCCAACGCCCCCAGGTTGCCGGCCTGGGCGACGATGCGGCGCGGAAGGAACCGTTCGAGGACTCCTGCCAGCAAGATGGTGAGCAGCACGAAACCACCCCACAGCGAGGTCAGGCGGGTGGTCTGGTTCACCGCCCAATCGAAGGCTTCGGCGGCGAAGGGTTCAAGCAACACGTCCTGGCCGAAGATGGCTACCAGCAGCAGCAGCAGGTACACAAAAAAGCGCTTTGCCTGCGGGTTCCCCAGGATGGCGCCTGCCATCTCGCTCGGGCTGGCAGCTTTCCTGTAGCTCTCCGCTGAAGGTGTACGCGCCTCCAGCCTGAATAAGGCCATCACACCCAGCAGCAGTGCGAACAGCCCAATCACACGGAATGCAAACATCAGCGCCTCAGGTGTGTATGGATCCACCAAGCGGCTCAAGACGATGGCGGTGAAGATGATGCTGGTGATCATCATGAACCACATCACAGCAATGGTTTTACCGCGCCCGTCTTCGCCCGACAGCTCTGAAGCCAGTGACAGGTAGGAAACGGAGGAAATGTTATATCCCATCCCCCACGCCAGAAAAGGCAACAAACCCGCCAGCACTCCAACCACCCCTCCTTGTGCCAGGCGGAAAGCTGCCCAGGGTGATATGATCACGCCGGCAACGCATAAAAGGATGCCTGCCAGTATGTACGGCGTGCGCCGCAAGCCGAGCAAGGGATGCCGGTCTGAAAAGGCCCCCACTGTCATCTGCACGGGCGAAAAGAAATAGGGCAGTGACGCCAGGACTGCCACCAGGGTGGCCGATAGCGATAGCTCGCGGATCATCACCCGGTTGAGGGTGCTGTTGATGGGCACCAGGGTCATCGCAACCGCCACGTGGATGAGACCTAACTGTATGCGTTTAAGGGTCATTGGTGTTCTACTCGTAAACAACGTGAAGACGCTGGTAATCCCTTTGGGGAACAGCCAGCAGGATCATGCCACGCTGAGCAGAATCGAAAATCTGATATCTGGCGGTCATTTTTTATTACACCCTTTAATTTCGAAGTGTGAAGAGTTCAGCTTGTTTTATCCATATGCAGCTGTTGGACACTTGATGGGTCCTGGGTCACTTTATAGATCATCAGCACCGCAGCGGGTCTTGGGGTGGGGTTGTAGTAAGCGTGAGATTGGGTGGCATCGAAGAGCAGGCTGTCGCCAGGTTCCAGGCGGTAGGTGAGGCGCCCTATACAATAATCCACTTCTCCTTCCATGCAGTGAATAAACTCCTCACCAGTATGCGAGCAAGGATCTTCCAAGTTCCCAACTCCCGGTTGGATGGTGAGCCGGAAGGGTTCTATCTGCTGGTTGAACAGGCCGATTCCCAGGCTCTCCATGATCACACCGCTGCTTTGCGAGCGTAGGCCGCGATCACGTTTGACAAAAATAATCGTCTGCGTTGGTTCATTTTGAAAAAAAGTGGCGATAGGCACCTTCAACGCAGTTGCAAGGCGGTGAATCGTTGACACCGTTGGAGAGTTTTCACCGCGCTCGATCTGGCTTATCGAATTGATCGATAATCCACAACGTTCCGCCAGTGCTCTAAGAGAGAGCCCCTGTTCCTCCCTTAATGAACGTAAGCGCAATCCTACATTGGGTTCTCCATTTTCGGTCATATTCGTACTGCCTCCTCTTTAATCCTTCTTACCTCCTATTATACAAGAATACTTGACTTTGTCCAGTATAGTTGTATAATAAAAGTGAGGTCTGATCCGGATATGCCAAATGAAACGATTCTACCAGCACATTCGTCAGCCCACTTCATATTTACGGTTGAGTTGCATGGAGGTGAGAAATGTCTCCAGCTTCTGATACACAAAACCGGCATTTAACAAATAAACGAGACGCAGGCTTCGAACGAAGTTTGATTGAAGAGTACCTGCTCGGCAAGGGATATCGGAGGTCAGACTTGAAAAATTTACCAGTAGTACAGAGAAAAGAGCTGTTGAAAGAAGCCAGTATTTATGCTTCCCTAAAAATGGCAGATATTGAGGCAAGGTCAAAATTTAGCCACAAAATCAAACCACCATAAATCAATTCGTGATTGCTTAAATATTGGTGATGGCGAGTTTGGTTGGTGGCAGCAGTTTGACCAATGTACCCTGTTGCGGTATTGCAACTGGACGATGGGATCAGGTGCAATGGCCTTCGACAATCTACGCCAGGATAGCCTGACACAAACTTCTTCACAGAGAAAAATTATATGAATGAAACATCCCACAATTCAACGAAACGAATTCTGGCCGGGAAGCGGATCGGCGTTTTCGGAAAAGGTGGCTCAGGAAAAAGCACGGCAGTGGTTTTATTGGCGAAAGGCCTCCAAGGCCTTGGTTATGAAGTTTGCGTATTGGATGCCGATTCGACCAATATTGGGCTTTCACTTGCCCTGGGTATCGAAGAAACTCCACAGCCGTTGATACAGTATTATGGGGGAATGGTCTTCAGTGGGGGAAGGGTCACCTGTCCAGTCGATGACCCTACCCCACTCGAAGAGAGTGAAATAGTATTGGATGCCCTGCCCCCTCAATATTATCGACAAAATCAATCGGGAATAACGCTTTTGGTCGCCGGGAAAATTGGCAATCAGGGTCCTGGAGCAGGTTGTGATGGTCCCATCTCCAAAATTACCAGGGATGTGCGCATTAGTAAGCATGGCACAACCCCAATAACGCTTATAGATTTCAAAGCAGGTTTTGAAGATTCTGCCAGAGGGGTGATCACCAGCCTGGATTGGGCCATCGTCCTGGTCGATAACACCTTCGCTGCCCTGGAGATAGCTGCCAACATGAGGGATATGGTCGCTCAAATCAAGAATGGCGCCCTTCCGGCTACGCGCCACCTGGAAACCCTCGACCTTGTTGCAATTGCCAACAGAATGTTTGTAGAGTCGAGGATCAAAGGCACGATGTTCCTGCTCAATAAAATCACAAATTCTGGCATGGAAAAATACCTGCGGACAAAACTGGCTGAACGAGGCATTGAACCAGATGGCATCATCCATGAAGATCCATCGTTATCTGTTGCGTGGTTGAAGGGCACTGCATTGGAAGCGAAAAAAACCCAAAGAGATATTCTCGATTTCATCGCAAAACTGGAATCCGCGGAACACATGCATGCAGCGCAATTGGATTTAATGCACATCGAGGGATAAACCATGCCTGAACGAGAGATCCTAATTTATCCCAAATACAAGATTGAACTGAGATCGAAAAGCGAGTCCATTCAAGATTTTGATAGGAAATTCAAGCGTGTGGTCGAAGACCTCAAAGATACTTTGCTAGCTCACCCAGAAGGGATCGGGCTGGCTGCCCCTCAAATAGGACTAAACCTGCGTACCGTGGTTGTTCGATTGGGGGGTAAATATGATTGGGACAGCAAAGCCGGCCCTCCGATTGTGCTAGCCAATCCGGAAATCGTTGCACAAGGAGATGAACAAAGAGATTTCGATGGCTGCCTGAGCTTCCCCGGATTATACAGTGAGACCGTTCGCCCCCATTACCTGAGGGTAATCGGCCTCACTGAAGACGGGCACCCGTTTGATCAAATCTATCAGGGCTTTGATGCTGTGTTGGTTCATCATGAGATCGATCATTTAGATGGGGTGCTGTTCATTGACCGTACTCAAACCCTGGATGATTTATATCGCGTGTATATGGATCGCAATGGGAAACCAGAGCGCGTGCCCCTATCGAAAATATTACAAAAACGGGAGGAGCCCATAGGATTTATTGAATAGTGACACTTAGAATACTGGCATGTATTTGCGAACAATGCATTGGCACAATCTCCTGGTTTAATGATGTTTTTTGGGAGGCAGCCATTATTGTGAAATTCACAGCCATATTAATGTGGAGACACTTATGAAGAGCGCACTTGTACGAGATTGGATGACCGCCAATCCTATCGTCATTACGAGCAATTGCACCCTGCCCGAGGCTTATTGGTTGATGGTGAACAACAAAATCCGGCGTCTGCCTGTGATGGATCATGACACCCTGGTCGGTATTGTCACACTTGAAGATCTGCGCGGGAAAATCCCTTCGACCTTGATTGGAATGGATCCGGTAAGAGCGAGTGATATGCTAACCAAACTACCGGTACGCCATGTAATGTCTGAAAACCCAAAGACGATCGCGGTAAATGCCACTTTGGTCGAGGCAGCTCGCCTGATGCTTGAGTATAAAATCAGTGCCCTGCCAGTGATGGACGGTAGCAGGCTGGTTGGAATTATCACCGAAAGCGACATTTTCAGAGTCTTGGTGGCAGATTAAATCACGGTTGTAGATAAGCACTGACCAAGGAGAAACAATGATATCCAGCACCACTTTTTTAGCTGTGGTTCTGACCAGCTTTCTTGCATGTGCCATCACCACTATAGGTATCATGGTCATCAGCCGTTACGAACAGTGGGGGGTGGGCAATGCCGTTTACTTCATGAGCTTTGCAGCGGGGGTGCTGATCGCGGTTTCTTTCATTCACATCATCCCCAGGTCTTTTGCGATGAATCCTTCGGCGCCTATTTATCTATTAATCGGATTCGTGGCGCTTTACCTGTTCAATCGTTTCCTGAAGGCATACGTCTGTCACGAGTATGATTACCCTGACATCAGCCTGGGTATCATCCCGATGATGGGTATAGGCCTGCATTCCTTCCTGGATGGCGTGGTTTACTCTGTGACATTCAATGTAAGTATCTTCACCGGAGCCCTGGCAGCTATTGGCATGGTCCTGCACGAGTTTCCAGAGGGCATTGTCACCTTCCTGCTTCTCGAGCGCAGCGGTTTCAAGAAGAAAAAATCGGTAGGATACGCCTTTCTGGCGGCTGCCATCTCCACCCCACTGGGGGCATTGGTCTCCTATCCTTTCATAGTAAGTATTGCTCGCCCAACCCTGGGAGCCATGCTGGCTTTTTCCGCAGGAGCGTTGGTATACGTGGGTGCCTCCCACCTGCTTCCAGCAGTCGAGCGAGAGAACAATAAGTATTCACTCATCGCCATGGCCGTTGGCATTCTGGTGGCAGTCATTATTGTTTTATTGAAAGGATAAAGGGAATGGTTGAAAGGTGACGATAACTAGGTGAAGACGATGATCAATTGTATTTTATCCTGCCCTGCATGTAGCCACACCTGGACGGTTTGTTCCACGAAGAAGAATGATGAAAGATCTGAACATTGTCCTAAATGTGGGCGTAACGCTATTCTTTTTATACGGGTAACTCTGCCTCACTCAATTTATGGAATCTGGGAATGCGATACCCCCTCTCGAAATTAGGGACCATAGAGATTGCTTATGAAATTAATAGAGATCAATTAGATTATTGGAGATAGAAAAATGACCTATCGCGTGTCAAGATCAGAAGTTTTTCAGGTTTTAAGCCAGGTCAGGCATCCGGAGATCCAGGGCCGTAACCTGGTGGAGTTGGGCATGATCCACGAAGTGATCATTGAAAAAGCAGAAATTCAAGTCATGGTAGCTTTGCCTGCGCTGAATGTTCCAATTAAGCAACAGCTGGTTGACTCGGTCCGCCAGGCAGTGGCTCGAATCGCTAATGGCCTCAGGGTGGAAATCCAGCTATTAGAGATGGATGATGCCCAAAAGACAGCTTTTCAATCTGCGGCCAAGGGTGAATTGAAAGTGGCACCGAAAGCCGGGGTGCACATTGGCCGGGTGCTGGCGGTGATGAGCGGCAAGGGTGGCGTAGGGAAGTCATCAGTGGCGGGACTGTTGGCTTGCTCGCTAAGAAAGCGAGGCGTCGAGGTTGGCATCCTCGACGCCGATATCACCGGCCCGAGCATCCCCAAGATGTTTGGCGTCCACCAGTCTCCTGAAGCTGGGCCTGAGGGAATCCAGCCCATCGAATCTCGCCAGGGGATCAAGCTGATGTCGGTCAACTTCCTGCTTGCAGATGAAGACCAGCCAGTGATTTGGCGTGGCCCTCTGATCAGCCGTGCGATCCAGCAGTTCTGGAGCGACATCGCCTGGGGTGACCTTGACATTCTTGTCGTGGATTTGCCACCCGGCACATCAGATGCCTCCTTGACCGTCATGCAGTCCTTGCCGCTGGACAGTATCCTGCTGGTTACTTCGCCTCAAGACCTGGCGGGCATGGTGGTACGCAAAGCCGCCAACATGGCCGCGCGTATGGGTGTGAGGTTGATCGGCCTGGTGGAAAATATGAGATCTATTGTCTGCCCCCAATGCGGGGCGATCATCGAGCTATTCGGCCCCAGCCGCGCCACAAACACTGCAACATTGATTGGGACAAGCTTACTTGGGCATCTTCCCCTCGACCCGCAATTCTCGGTTTTGTGCGATGAAGGCGCCATCGAGTCTTATCATAGCACGGCCTTCGAACAGATCACCGATAGAGTGCTTGAGCTTGTTTCCCTTGCAGAGCTGGAACCCCTTTTCAGGCAGGAGCGTGAATAATGTGCCAGGCAACTGTTTATCTCAACGGAGAAGTGATCATGAGGGACGTCTTGATGGTAGAACCCGTTCCCGAGGGCATCCGCTTGATCGCTCTTTTCGAGCCGGTGCAGGTAGTGCCAGCTACCATCCGGCAAATTGATTTGATGAAGCACCGTGTCATCCTGGAATCACAGCCAGAAAGCCCGCAGCTTTTTGAACGAAACGGGGAGACCGCTGGTGGTGCACCGGTTTGAGACCGATATTGTATTGAGAGATGGTTCACTCGCCCATGTGCGACCAGTATGCTCGGATGATAGCATTCTTTTAGAGCATTTTATCACCAGCCTCTCATCCGATACGATATATCTGCGCTTCCTCCGTCCCATTAAACCAGAAGATGCACTCAGGTGGCTCATCCCAGGCGATGGGCAATTCGCCCTTCTGGCGCTACGAGAAGACATGGTAATTGGGCACGCGATTTATACCAAAATCCAACCTCATCAAGCTGAGCCAGCTGTGGTGGTTGCGGATGAGTTTCAGGAAAAAGGCCTGGGCACGATACTTCTCGGCCAGCTTGCCCAGGCTGCCGTTGCGGAAGGGATTTCCGAATTTGAGGCGCATGTGGCCACAGAAAACGCCCGCATGCTGAAGGTGTTGCGCGAGATAGGATTTCCCACCATCCTGAAAAGCGAGCCAGGCTTCATACGAGTTACATTTCCTGCCTCCCTGCTTCCCGAGGCATTGGAACACTTCGACCAGCGCGATTCAGCGGCTGCTGTGGCTGCAATGGGTAAATTTTTTCGGCCGCGAGCGATTGCAGTCATTGGTGCTTCGCGCCAGCGGGGCACGATCAGCGCTGAGCTATTTAGAAATATCCTCGAGGCAGGCTTTCAGGGGCCGGTATATCCCGTTAATCCGAATTCAGAATTCGTCCAATCGGTAGCAGCCTACCCCTCTGTACTCGAGTGCCCGGGTCCGGTCGATCTGGCTTTCATCGTTGTGCCTGCTTCCTCAGTGCTGCCGGTCGCCAGAGAATGTGCCCAAAAGGAGGTGGGCGCAATCGTGGTCATCTCTGCTGGCTTCGCCGAGGTGAGTGAGGCAGGGGCTGGCCTCCAGCAGCAGCTGGTGGAAATTTGCCGTGAATCCGGCATGCGCCTCATCGGACCGAACTGTATGGGGATCGTTAATACCGCCCCCGCGATCAGCCTCAATGGACAATTTGCACCCTATAAGCCCATACCGGGAAAAATAGGCTTCCTCACCCAATCCGGTGCGCTTGGGATTGCCATTATCGACTACGCCAGCAAGCTGGGGCTTGGGATGTCAACTTTCGTCTCTGTAGGGAATAAGGCCGACATCTCCGGCAACGATCTCATCCAATACTGGGAGAGTGATGAAAACACCAATTTGATCCTTCTATACCTCGAGTCTTTCGGCAACCCGAGGAAATTTTCCCGCATCGCTCGTCGTGTGGGGAGAAAAAAGCCCATCATCGCTGTGAAAGGCGGGCGTTCGTCAGCAGGTTTCCGTGCCACCCAGTCACACACGGGTGCCCTGGTGGCTGCTTCGGATATCACTGTAGACGCGCTTTTCCGCCAGGCTGGGGTCATCCGCACCGACCTGCTGTCTGAAATGTTCGACGTGGCGAGCCTGCTCACCACACAGCCGGTCCCAATGGGAGATCGCGTGGGGATAATAACCAATGCCGGAGGGGCGGGGATACTGGCGGCGGATGCCTGTGAGGACCTAGGGCTGCATGTGCCTGAATTATCTTCCAAATGCCAGGCAGAGTTGAAAGAATTTCTCTCCATAGCAGCCGGTGTCAGAAATCCGGTGGACATGGTCGCTTCCGCCACCCCCAGCGATTATGCACGTGCCATCCAAATTACGGCGAGTGACCCAAACATCGATGCCCTGATCGTCATCTTCATTCCACCTATAGCGATCCAACCGCAGGAAATCGCCGCTGAAATACTGAAATCGGCGCGAGAACTGGACAGGCGTATCCCGATTCTGAGCACCTTCATGGCTAATCATGGATCGCCCGAGATCCTTTCCGATGGGCAGATGCGCATCCCGTCTTACCCATTTCCTGAGGCGGCAGCACGAGCTCTGGCGCGGGCGGCACAATATGGAAAGTAGCTTGCTTCTCCTGAGACCGTCCCATTCAGGTCCACCGGAGCTCAACAGGAAGAAGCTGCTGGCATTGTAGCACACGCCCTGCGAAATGGCGGGCGCTGGCTGTCGCCCGATGAAACAACACAGCTGCTCAATTGTTATGGTATTGACCTGATAAAGACGTTACCGGCAGCCACTCCTCAGGACGTTAGCCGGGCTGCATCGGAGCTTGGGGGAAAAGTCGCTCTCAAAGCTGTTGCACCGGGATTGGTTCATAAAACCGAGGTCGGTGCAGTGCGATTGGATCTGCAGGGGAAAGATCAAGCAAAACAGGCAGCAGAAGAGATGTTGAAAAGGTTAGAGTCAGCGGGAATTAAAGGAGTCAGCTTCATCCTCCAGCCCATGGCACCACCAGGAATTGAGATGCTCGTCGGTGTCACGCATGACCTCGTGTTTGGTCCTATTGTCGTTTGCAGTGCCGGCGGCGTACTCGTCGAGCTGCTGAAGGACGTCTCCGTTCGTATTACCCCGCTGACTGGTCGAGACGCAAAAGAGATCATCCAATCGCTAAAGACATATCCCCTTCTCAGTGGGTATCGCGGGGGACCTCGTTACGATATAGAGACTCTTGAAAATGTGATCCTGCAAGTAGGCGCCCTGGTTGAGGATATACACGAGATCGATGAGTTGGACCTTAACCCGGTGATCGTCCTTCCACAGGGAGAGGGAGTGGCCATCGTGGATGCCCGCATTCGCGTGGCTGAAGCCCTGCCACCCCTCCCCTTTGGGGCTAAAAAACGATGATCTTCAATTTACATGAATATCAGCTCAGTATAGATAAAAGAAGGAGGTAGTGAATACAATGAACGAAATTGATAAACTGCGAGTGCTGATCCCGCATTGGATCGACCACAACAGCGAACATGCGAGTGAATTTCAACGTTGGGCAGAGCCGCCCGGCAAAGCGACTCCCGAGTTGCTCGCTGCAGCTGAGGCTATGGGAAAAGTTAATCACGCTCTGTCGATCGCTCTTGAAAAATTGGGCGGACCAATGCCTCAGCCACATTTCCATTCTCCGCCCGAATAGCCCGTTAGGGCAAAGTAGATGCATTATGGCGACAGACCCAAAATATTTACGAGAATTCGCCTGCTTTCGAGGTCTCTCTGAAAACCAATTGAACGCTATCGCCGAGATTTCGAGCGCAGTATGCTATCCGGCAGGTTACGAGCTCTTCAAAGATGGCAGCCCAGGCGATCGTTTGTATTTCCTCTTAAAAGGCCAGGTAGAAGTTTTCTATGAGATCGGTGAAGCTGGTCAGGTGCGTGTCGACGTTGTTACTGGCGAAGAGATTGTTGGATGCTCCACCCTCGTTGATCCATACGTTTACAATGCCACCGAGCGCTGTCTGACCGATATTGAGGTGATTGAAATAGACGCTGAAGCCTTAAGGAAAATGATGAGAGAGGATTATTCGCTGGGTTTTGCAATTCAAGAACAATTGATCAAGGTCTTGCTGGATAGGATCGTGAACTTCCGACTGGAAAGCTAGCAAAGCAGGTTTCAGATCTTTCAGGATCTCTATCTTGCTCGGATAGCTTTCGCTATAGCTATGTCATTTCACCCAACTGGTGGCGTGGATTGCACCCGCGACTCAATTTATCCAATGCCAGGCCACTGGAAAACACAGCAAGTTTTTACAAATTGGGTGCTGTGATTTTCGAGCAAATGTATTTGACCGCTAAATCATGATGTGGCCTGCCTGATTTTCCCAAAAAGGTGCCAGGTGATTGACCTAAGGAAATTTACCTCGTTACATTGGTGGTAGACAATGGTTAAAGGGTCTATGTACAAGAGAATTTTGTTGCCATTCGATGGGTCTGTTTCAGGGATTTTATTTAAGCCTACAACCCAATTTCTTACCTGCGCTCCGGTTCTCACACCTCGCGCATCTCTACCGGCATGATGACATAGGTGGTTGGTTGTGTCAGGTCATTGTGGGTAATAGTAATGCCAATCCTTTCGCCAGTGCCGAGGTCGTTGCTGGTTACGAATCCTGGTACCAGACCATTGGCCGGCGAGCTGACCACCAGGAGAAAGCTATGTTGAAGTGGTTATTAGCTTGGTTTCCTCAGGCGTGCACAATTCTAGAAGCAGGCTGCGGCACGGGTCACTTCACACGCTGGTTTGGCACATTGGGCTTCCACGCCATCGGGATAGATTTGTCTCAACCGATGCTGGATTCGGCCAGCAGGTTGGAAGGTGCGCACTATGTGCAGGGGGATGCGTTGCGCATGCCCTTTATTTCCAAGTCGGTTGACCTGGTGGCTATGATTACGACCCTAGAGTTCCTGTCTGATCCTATCATGGCATTGCATGAAGCACTGCGCCTTGCCCGTCAAGGGCTTATCCTGGGCGTGCTGAACGCAGATAGCCGCCTGGGACGAGCATACCAGCGTACAGGTGGTTCGGTATGGGAAGCTGCCCACTTGTTTAGCCTCGCAGAGCTGAAGCACATCATCCTGAAAATTATCGGGGATAGGGCCAGGGTCGTCTGGCGTACTACCCTCTGGGATTTTTGGCCATTTGCCCTGCCACTGCCCTGGGGTGGGTTCATTGGCATGGCGGTCAGGATCCAGGAAAAATAAGAGGTCACATGGTCACCATTTCCGCTCAAGTCAGTGTCTATCCACTGGGCCAGGAGAAACTGGCACCAACCATTGATGAAGTGCTGCGCATCTTCGCAGAGCACCACCTGGATGTCGATCCGGGGGTGATGAGCACTCTCCTGATCGGTGATGGTGAAACTGTATTCGCAGCCATAAAGTCAGCCTTTGAGCGCGTGGCTGGGCATGGCAGCGTGGTGATGGTGGTTACCTTTTCCAATGCCTGCCCATTACCCGAATCTGATATGGAGCAACGGAAAACCCGCGGGGGAGAGAAGATGCAATGAAAAGAACCTGGATGCGATTACTCACAGAGAGAGGGGAGGAAAAATGACCTCAATGTACACTCGCTCTGATTCGAAAGTGGAAGTGAATGGCTTTGAGGCACGCCATTATGATTTTTTTATGAACCTGATTACGGGTGGTACATATCCCTTTTTCATCCGCTGGGTGGTTAAGGATATGCAAATCCAACCCGCTGACAATATCCTGGACTTCGGTTGCGGCACCGGGCGCAATATCAGCCTGATGAAAAAATACCTCTCGGAGGATGGGCGTGTTACCGGGTTGGATATCGGTGCGGAGATGCTGAAACAGGCGCAGCACCGTTTCGCTAACCATCCCCGCGTCACTATCGAAAAGCGTCGCATTGAAGAAGCGCTTCCCTACCAGGATGAGTTCAATAAGGTCTTCATCTCTTTCGTCTTGCACGGATTAATACAGGAAGACCGTCTGAAAGTCATTGCCAACGCAAACCGTGCCCTGAAGCCTGGAGGCGAATTTCTCATTTTGGATTACAACGAATTTAATCTAAAACGTTCTCCCTTGCCGGTGCGTCTTGCTTTTAGCTTGGAGTGTCCCCTGGCGACCGATTTCATCTATCGGGATCTACAGGCCATGCTGACGGAGCAGGGATTCGATGGATTCCGCGTTCACACCTACTATCTGGGATACGTGCGCCTGCAGGTGGCGAGCAAAGTGGCTTAAACCTCACAAGGGAAACATGCATGACTCAACAACACGCCAAAATTTCAATACGATTTAGCCTGATGATCACTTTGGATTTGAGCGATTCACCGTGTAGGTCGGCTTGCCGCACAGGCACAGTACATGGGATGTGACGCATGGTAAAAACTTTACATAGATTGCCGGTCGCCCAGCATCAAGGCGGAACAACGGGATCTTGGCATGGAAAGGAACCGTTATGAATGAAACAATGCTTCAGCCCTTTCAATTAGGTAGTCTGACCCTGCCAAACCGGATCATCATGACCACGATTAAATTAGGTTATGGCACACAAAAGGGAGAAGTGACCGACCGTCACGTAGCTTTTTATGTTCGCCGTGCGCAAGGTGGGGTTGGTCTGATTACCAGCGAACCGTTGTATGTGCAGCGCAATGGTCGCGAATTGGCTACCCAATTGGGGATTCACTCGGATGACCTGCTAGCCGGGTTGAGCAAGATGGTCGGCGCAGTACACAGGGCAGGCGGCTTGATGATGGCACATATTAATCATGCCGGGAGGGTGGCGAATCCCCAACTAGTCTCAGCTGATGATCTGGTCTCGGCTTCCGACGTGCTCTGCCCGGCTAACCAGGTAAGGCCTCGTCCGCTGGACCAGAGTGAAATTGCCGCAGTGCTCGCCGCCTTCGGTGCTGCGGCTCATCGTGCTCGCCAGGCAGGTTTCGATGCCATTGAGATTCCATTCAGCCATGGTTACCTCATCCATCAGTTCCTGTCGCCTCACACCAATCGCCGTGAAGACGAATACGGAGGCAAATTTGAGAATCGCTTTCGTTTCGGAAGGCAGGTGATCACTGCGGTGCGCCAGCAGGTGGGGAGCGATTTCCCCATCATCGTGCGCCTGAACACCACCGATTACGTTGATGGTGGCCTGACGATCGAAGATGCAGCCGAAATCGCCCGCAATCTTGAAGCCCTGGGCGTGAATGCCATCAGCCTCACCTCCGGCACCATGTGCGAATCAGTGCCTTTCTGCCTATACCCCACTGGCACGCCCAAGGCCCACCTGTTGCCCATGGCAGCCCAAATTCGCAAAGCGATCGGGGTACCGGTAATGGTTGCCGGGCGGATACGTGCTCCTGCAATTGCACGTGAAGCCATCGACAGTGGCCAGACCGACTTGATTGGGTTAGGGCGTCCTTTCCTGGCCGATCCTGATTGGGTACGCAAGGCGCAGGCTAAAGACGAGGGTTCCATCTTGTTGTGCGCAGCCTGCCATCAGGGTTGCCTGGCTCAACTGCGCCTCGGTCGGGGTACCGGCTGCATGTTCAACCCCTTGACGGGCCGTGAACACCAGGTCCAGCTGACGCAAGCAGAACAACCTCGCCATGTGATGGTCGTTGGTGGCGGTCCCGCAGGGTTGGAAGCAGCCATCATCGCCGCCCAACGCGGCCATCATGTAACCCTCTACGAGCAAGAAAACAGGCTGGGAGGGCAATTCCACCTGGCCATGCAAGCGCCTCACAAAGGGGATTTCGAGGATGTTATCCGTTATCTATCAAATACGGCGCAGCGTGCCGGGGTTAATGTCCAGATACGAACCCAGGTCACGTCTCAGATGGTGCTCAATGACCATCCCGACGCGGTCATTATCGCCACCGGGGGTGTTCCGCTGACCATCCACTTCCCCGGCCTGACCAAATCGCACTGGCTTCTGGCGTCTGATGTACTCGAGGGAATCGAGCAGGTTGAAACCTCATCTGCCCTGGTGATCGGTGGTGGGCTGGTGGGTCTTGAGGTAGCCGATCTGCTTTCCAGCCAGGGAAAGATTATTACCGTGATCGAGATGCTGCCTGAAGTGGGAGAGGACATGGACATCTTAGCGAAAACCATGCTCCTTGGAAGGCTTAAACATCAGGGTGTGGCGCTACATACTTCCACCAAGGTCACCGAACTGACCGAGGATGCGGTGATCGCCCAGCAGGATGGCAAGACCATCCATTTTCCCATCGAAACAGTGATCATGGCTGTGGGAGTGCGGTCAAATCGCGATCTGGCAGGTTTACTGGAGGGCAGCGGATTAGAGATTCACATCATTGGCGATGCTTTCCAGCCTCGCAAAGCCCTTGAAGCAATCTCTGAGGGTTTTGAGGTCGGGTTAATGATATAAAGGTACCCTGGAGGTGAGACGATGAGTAAAAACAGGGTACAAGAGATTAAGCAGCAAATCGAGGACCTTAAAAAACGCTGGCCGGCTCATTCTGTTCCTGCCGCAATGGTGGAGCAGCTGGATTCATTGGAGGAGGAGCTGAGCAAGGAGCTACAAAACGCAGCCGCCTCAAGTGGAGATATGCAAGCCGCAGAACAGACCCTGCATCTCCGGGCGATCGGGTACGTGGAAAACGGGTTCGACGAGCCTGCCACGCCGGAAGTCATCCGTTCAGCCGAGTCGCGCCTGGTCATCGATGCCTCCCTGGCCGAAGGTCTACAGGGTTTCGAAGCTGGCCAGCAAATCATGGTGGTGTTCTATTTTCATCGCTCGCAGGGTTATGACTTGCTCCAGCACCCCCGAGGCGACCCAAATCGGCCCAGGCGCGGTGTGTTTACCTTGCACAGCCCAAGACGGCCCAACTTTATCGGCGTGACTATTGTAGATCTGATCTCGCTGGAAGGAAATGTGTTACGCGTGCGTGGCCTGGATGCGATCAATGGCACACCCTTGCTGGATCTGAAATTAGTGCAGTAGGGAAGGGAGAGGCTATGAAGAGGATAATCTGCGTCGTTGATAACACCGTTCAGCGGGGCAGCCAGTTATGGGGAGAGCACGGCCTGGCATTTTGGATCGAGACTGAACATGGTTGCCTGCTCTTCGACACTGGTCAGAGCGGAACGGTGTTAACCCATAACCTGGATGTGCTGGGATTGCGCCTGCATGATGTAGATGCCCTTGCCCTGAGTCACGCTCACATTGATCACACCGGCGGGATGAGGGCGATATTTCCCCTAAATAAGAAACTGCGCATGATTGCCAACCCCAGCATCTTGCGCCCACGGTATTCATTTAGTGAGGGCGAATATAAATCCATCGGCCTACCATCCGACCTGGGAGTGGAAACCTATACCTCCAATCTACAGCTTAATGATTCTCCTGTTGAAGTGCTACCCGGCTTGTGGACAACCGGAGAGATTGCGGAACGCTCGGAACCGGAAGGGCGCAGTGCCAGCCACTTTATTCAGGTCGAAGGTGAATGGCATCCTGATCCATACCTGGATGATATGTCTTTGGTGATGGACACCCAGAAAGGATTAATCATTATCTGTGGCTGCTGTCATGCCGGGTTGCTGAATACATTGGCTCATGTCAGGAATACATTTAGGCGGCCGATCATCGCCATCCTGGGGGGAACCCACCTGGCAAATGCTGATGACGCCTATTTGGAACACGTCTCGAATGTGCTTCGTGATCAATATGACCCTCTTTTCCTCTACTTGAACCACTGCACTGGCGAAAGCGCATACCTCGCTTTGGCCAATGCCTTTGGTGCCCGGGTGAAACCCTGTCCAGCTGGAACGATCTACATGGTCAATTGAAGTCGTGCCAGGATGATGATTTAGGATAGATATGATTTTTACTTTTGTGCTCGATGATTAATTATTATCCATGGTCACCCATAACCATGCGCTTCTTTACTGCGCAGGTTGTAAGAATGTCTTTTCATTGGAGGTAGTCCGTGTCGGTATGTCGTGCACGTCTCATCTACTGGCTCATTCTGGTCGGCATCTCGATCATCGCCGGGATTGTAACGGATCTCGTCCTGCTTACCGCGCCCTTCCCCTGGCCCGTGCGTGGTTTAGGTTTCGTCGGAATGCTGTTGGCTCATTTCCCGTTGAAACGAACTGGAAGGTTATTGAAGCTTTTAGGGGAACCTGAAAGGTGGGGCTGCACCAACCAGCTGGTCACTACCGACCTGTATCGCTGCGTACGGCACCCTCACCACTTAGCCGTGGGGATTTTCATGACCTCCCTTGGCCTGCTCATCGGGCATCCATGGTCCTTCTTGATCATCACCTTCATACAGTGGTCATGGATCCTTGTGTTCCTGTTCCTGGTGGAAGAGAGGGAGCTAGTGGCCAAGTTTGGGGCGGAATACCAATCCTATCGGCAGCAGGTACCCATGCTCCTTCCCAGGCCGGCATGCGTATTCCGGGTCCTTTCCAGTTCGGTGGAATTGATAGAAGGTAAACCCGCCTAAGGGAGGCCCGAAATGCAATGGAAATTTTTCGGCAAGATTGTACATCCTCTCCCTGTCTCCATCCTTGCTTCCCTAATCTGGATAGAGTTAGGATCAATTTACATGTTCCTGACACCCCTTGCAGCAGAGCTTTTTTTCAGAAATCCCCTTTTTACCACCCTACCTGAATCACGCAGTGCTGGACGTCCATCCGCGAAAGGAGAGTGAACCCTTGGACCACCCCTCGTTCGAAGACCGCTGCATCATCTCTTGCGGCATGTTACACCCTGAGTTGACCCATCTAATGGAAATTGGGTTTCTGAATCCGCGCCGGATCTTTTTTACCCCACCTGGTTTACATGCCCTTCCGGAAAAATTGGAGCAACATCTGCAAAGGAGATTGGCGGAAGCCAGACAGCTGTGTTCCGAAGATGAAATTATCGTCATCTACGGCAAGAAATGCCATGTCAGCACCGATGAGCCGTTAAAGCGGGTGGATACAATCTTACGGCAAGCCGGCCATGCCATCGTCAGAGTTCAAGGAGATTATGGCTATGACATGTTGGCCGGTTTTGATGATCGACAGCGCATCAGCGCTGATCGGCAGGATAAGATCCTTTGGTTCACCCCTGGCTGGCTCAAGACCTGGAAGACGGTTTATCAAAAATATTTTTACTGGGATAAAGCGGATGCCAATGCGAACTTTCCCGGCTATTACGACAAGATCATCGTGCTCGATGGTCTTAACCTGGCGGATGAGTACATGACCAACCACGCCGAGCAGGTTTTAGAGCTGTTTGATTGGACCGGACTGGAGGTGGAATTTCAGCCCATCACCCTTGATCGTTTCAAGCAATTGCTGCTTGAGGCCCTGGGTAAAACGGCCGGGTGAGGAAAGGACTCGAGTGCAATACGCAGCATATTGGAATCAGGGTCTCACCCTATTCTCCAGTGCGCTTTCAGCCCGAGGCCCCACCAGACTTCCAAGCCTGTCACACAGCAACGAGTACATAAAAATAAGCGAATCAAACATTTGAGTCTGGTGTTTATCGCTGAGAGAAAGCCACAAAGGTGACATGAAAGAAGCCTTATTGTACGAAAAAATGCCTGGGAACCGTGTCCGCTGCCTGCTTTGTGCCCATCGTTGTGTCATCGCAGATGGTAAAAGAGGCGTTTGCCACGTGCGAGAGAATCGAGGCGGGGTCCTGTATACCCTGGTATATGGCAAGACGATCAGTCAACATGTGGATCCGGTAGAGAAGAAACCGCTCTATCATTTCTATCCCGGTTCGCTGGCATATTCCATTGCCACGCCCGGGTGCAATTTCCGCTGCCAGTGGTGCCAGAATTGGGATATCTCCCAGATGCCGCGCGAGCGTGACCTGATCGAAGGCCGTTCCTCCACCCCCGAACAGATCGTCGCTAACGCTCTCGAAACCGGCTGTCTTAGCCTCGCTTATACCTACACTGAGCCGACAGTCTTTTTCGAGTACGCTCATGACACGGCGCGTCTCGCTCACCAGGCCGGGTTGGCCAATATCTACGTGACCAATGGGTACATGAGCAAGCAGATGCTGGAAGTTTCCCGCCCTTATCTGGACGCTGCCAACGTGGACTTGAAGGCTTTCCGTAAAGAGACCTATCACCATTATGTTGGCGCAGGATTACAGCCAATATTGGATAACCTGAAATTTATCAAGCAGCAGGGAATTTGGCTGGAGGTGACGACATTGGTGATACCCGACCTGAACGATAGCGCGGCTGAATTGCGTGATGCTGCGCGTTTCATTGCCCAGGAGTTGGGGCTGGACACGCCCTGGCACATTAGCCGCTTTTATCCCAACTACAAGATGACCGATCGCCCGCCAACCCCCATCGATACCCTGCAAAGAGCGTACGAAATTGGCCGTGAAGAAGGGCTTTTACACGTTTATCTCGGCAATGTTGCCGGAGAGGTAATTACTGCCTGCCCGCAATGTGGCCATCTACTCATCCGAAGAGCTGGCTTCCGGGTGATCGAAAACCACCTCCGCCATGGAAGCTGTCCCTTCTGTAGCACCCGCATCGCGGGGGTTTGGGAGCGCCATTCGCTATCGGAGGGCTATGATGCACATCTTGCGTAGCTTGCTGGCTCGCTGGAGCCAGACACAGCACAAGGCCAGACATGCGCTGGAAGAAGATGCCCTGAAACATATCCTGAACTGTGAGACCCTGAACCACCAGCCCTCTCTGGAGAGTCTTGCTGGCGCGTTGGAAATTCCCCTGGGGCAAGCTGCTGGCATCCTGGAAAGGCTGGCAAGCCAGGAACGGGTTCAAATACGAGCAGGTAGTTTCGAGCTGACCCCTCTCGGGCGTGAGGATGCCCTGCGCATCCTTCGCGCTCACCGTCTTTGGGAGCACCATCTGGCAGAGGAGACCCGTTACGCCGCCCACGAGTGGCACTCACGCGCCGACCGGATCGAACACCAATTATCCAAAGACCAGGCGGATGAGCTGAGTGCCAGGTTGGGCCATCCTACCCACGACCCCCATGGCGATCCGATCCCTACGGCTGCCGGAAAATTACCGTCTCATGCTGGTAGGCCTATCGTAGATATGGAAATTAACACCCCGCTGTGTATCGTCCACCTCGAAGACGAGCCGGCTGTCACCTATGCAAAATTGATCGGAGAGGGGTTACACCCTGGTATGATTGTCCAATTATCTAAAGTTACTCAACAGCGCGTGCAAATTTATGCCGGCGGTAAGGAGCTATCTCTGCTGCCCACCTTGGCGGCGAATATCTTCGTTGTGCCCGTGCCCGAAGCAGAACGGGCCATATCCGTTCAAGGGCAGCGCCTGTCCAGCCTTAAGTCTGGGCAAAAAGGGCGCGTTTTGGGCATTTCTCCTGCCGCGCGTGGACCTGAACGTCGGCGGTTGATGGATTTGGGGATCATTCCTGGGACGATCATCACCGCCGAGCTCCACAGCCCCATGGGTGACCCGACGGCTTATCGCGTGCGCGGGGCGCTGATCGCCCTGCGCCTTGAGCAGGCTGACTTAATCAACATCCAGCCAGTAGCAGGAGAATGAACCATGAATGACGGCATCAGCAAGCCAGAATCGGGTGCATATCCCGCCAGCGCCTTCCATCACGCGGCCAACTTGAAGAAGTTAGGCATCGACATGCAAGATTGGGACTATGTCGTGGCATTGGCGGGGAATCCGAACACCGGTAAGAGCACAGTCTTCAACGCCTTCACCGGGCTACGGCAGCACACCGGCAACTGGCCGGGTAAAACCGTCAGCCGGGCGGAAGGTGGCTTCCAGTTCGCAAGCCGCCACTACAAGCTGGTTGATCTTCCCGGTACCTATTCATTGCTCACCACTAGCTACGACGAGGAGATTGCGCGCGATTTTATCCTCTTCGGCCAGCCGGATGTGGTGGTCGTGGATGCGACGCGCCTAGAGCGCAACCTGAACCTGGCATTGCAGGTCATGGAGCTCACCGAGCGGGTCGTCATCTGCTTGAATTTCATCGATGAGGCTCGCCGTCACAAGATACAGATTGATGAACACCAATTGACCCGCGACCTGGGCGTTCCGGTCATACCCACCTCTGCACGCTACGGCGAAGGTTTACCCAAGTTGCTCCAGGCCATCCACGATGTAGCTACGGGCAGGATGATCTGCAAGCCCTATCGCATTCAGGGCGAGGCTGCGGCGCTCAAGCGCTCAATTTCCGTTCTCGTAGAGCAAATAAAAACGCTTTACCCCGCGCTGCCCAATGCTCGCTGGTTGGCCTTACGCCTCTTGGACGGAGATGAAAGGATCGCCGAGGCCCTTGTCAGGGGTGAGTTGGGGGACCTGGGCCAGCATAAATAGGAACAAGACATTGAGCATTCGCTGAAAATGGAAGTACCGCGGTGAGCGATCAAACTCCAATTTCCCCCGAAGATATCCTGACGACAGCCCAATCTTTACGCTGGGAAATCGGTCGAGATTTCCACCAGGACCTGATGCAGGACATCTATGCCGATGCCGCCAGGATTACTGACCGGGCGGTCACCCGTTTGGATCGCAATATGCACTTCGATCTGGATGCATCCATCGACCGGATTGTGACCAGCCGCGTGTGGGGCTTTCCTCTCATGATCTTGCTGTTCACTCTGGTCTTCTGGATCACCATCACCGGCGCCAACATCCCTTCCGGGTGGCTTGCTGGACTGCTCCTGGATAAGTTTCATCCGGTATTGAAAGCGTTCTCTGTCGAGATAGGCCTCCCTTGGTGGTTAGGGGGCATCTTGATCGATGGCATGTACCTGGCCACGGCCTGGGTGGTTAGCGTCATGCTCCCACCGATGGCAATTTTCTTCCCCCTGTTCACCTTGCTCGAAGACTTCGGCTACCTGCCGAGATTAGCCTTCAATCTGGATAACCTGTTTAAAAAAGCCGGGGCGAATGGGAAGCAGGCTCTCACCATGATGATGGGCTTCGGCTGCAACGCCGCCGGCGTGGTCTCCACCCGCATCATCGATAGTTCCCGTGAACGTTTAATCGCCATCATTACCAATAACTTTGCCCTGTGCAACGGACGCTGGCCGACTCAAATCTTGATCGCCTCCCTGTTTATCGGCGTACTGGTGCCCGCTCACCTGGCTGGCCTGATCTCCGCATTGTCGGTAGTTGGCGTGGCGATGCTTGGCGTGTTGCTCACCTTCGCCGTCTCTTGGGCGCTTTCCCGCACGATCCTGAAAGGCGAGATCTCCACCTTCAGCCTGGAATTGCCACCCTACCGGCCGCCGCGTATTTTGCAAACCATATATACCTCCCTGATTGATCGAACCATTTTCGTGCTCTGGCGGGCAGTGGTTTTTGCCTTGCCAGCCGGTGCGCTGATCTGGCTGATCAGTAACATCCATATCAGCAGCGCCAGTCTGGCTGAATACCTGATCAATTTCCTCAATCCACTGGGGATTCTAGTTGGATTGAATGGCGTGATTCTACTGGCATATATCCTCGCCATACCCGCCAACGAGATCGTCATCCCCACTGTGCTCATGCTGACCGTTCTGTCCACCGGCATGCATGAAATGGGTCAGGGAGCCGGTGTGATGTTCGAGATGGAAGCGGGTTCTGGCATAATGGCATTGCTCCAGGCAGGGGGGTGGACTTTATTGACTGCAGTCAACCTGATGCTCTTCAGCCTGGTGCATAATCCCTGCAGCACAACCCTGTATACGATCTATAAAGAAACCGGCAGCCTCAAGTGGACCCTGATCTCGGCCGTGCTGCCTTTAGGGCTGGGTTTTAGCCTGACTGTCCTGGTTTCGCAGGTGTGGCGGTTGATAAGTGGCATTGGTTCTCCTGGGTAAAAACAACCGGTTCAATGGATACTTCTCCAGGGTAAACAGCCAAATCGCCGGTCTCCTCAAATTCAAGGTAACCATTTTTGGCTCAAATTCGTCTGTGCTCCTGAGGATGATCTATGAAGAAAACCCACCTATTATTCCGTGTACTCACCATAAACCTGGCAGCAGTGCTGGCGCTGACCGCCTGCGGTATTCAGGCCTCTCAGCCCGTGGTTAATACCCCTCAGCCTTCCACCCAACCCTCACAGACTGCTGATCTCGCTACCATGCAGCCCCCTACCCAACCCCCGGCCCAAAAAGCGGCTGAGCCACAATTTCTCTAATCCAAGCTGACCCGCGTGCTATCCCCGCTAGTTCCGCCCGATGACCAGCGCCAGCAGGCCTCGGTGCGCATAAAACGCACTCGCTCAGATCATCTTATGTAACCAATCAGCAAATGTATTTTCCATAATCGACTTGGATATGAGAGGGATGTATAATCACCCTTAATGACTGTATAACCAATAGAACCGCCTCTTAGGGTTTTACCCATGTCTCGTCCTCTTTCGCAGATGGACCTGCTTCTCACAAAATTGCATCCTCCACCCGTTCTTGAAAAACATGTGGTGCGTTTGCACTTACTCGAAAGACTCGATGCTTCGCTACACCAGCGATTGACCCTGGTCTGCGCTCCTGCTGGTTATGGCAAGACTACCCTGCTCTGCCAGTGGATCTATCGTCTTTCAAGACCGGTCGGCTGGGTTTCACTCGACCGTAACGATAATGACCTGGCACAATTCCTGCGCTACTTCCTGGCCGCAATCCAAAATGTCGACCCACTTGTTGGCACGCAGACCCATGAGATGTCGCTGGTCACACAACCGCAACCTGCGAAAGCGTTTTGGATGCCTCTGGTCAACGATGTGGCAGCATCTGAAAAGGATTTCGTCATCATCCTGGATGACTACCATGAAGTGGAAGACCGGGCTGTTCATGAGGCGCTCGGCTACCTCATTGAACATATGCCGGACAACATGCATTTGATCCTTGCCGCCCGAGCCGATCCGCCTCTACCCCTTCCCCGCCTGCGTGCTCGAGGCCAGCTCACCGAACTGCGCCTGAATGACTTGCGCTTTAACGCACAGGAGGTCACAGAATTTCTAAACACCGTCATGGCACTCAACCTCGCAGCAGAAGATATAATTGCCATGGAAACCAAAACCGAGGGATGGATTGCTTCTTTGCAGATGGCGGCCCTATCGCTGCAAAAGCGTCATCATGATTCCACCAGCCGGGTGGAATTCGTCAGGGAATTCACCGGAAGCCACCGTTTTATCCTCGACTACCTGGTCGAAGAAGTGCTGAAACACCAGCCAGCAGACCTGCAGGAGTTTCTGCTCAAGACTTCAATCCTGGAGCGGATGAGTGGCCTGTTATGTGATGCAGTCGTGGGAGAGAAGGAAAGCGGAAGCATGCAGCAATTGGAAAAGCCCCAGGCTGCCGGATTCCCGAAGGTTGATTCCCAATCTATCCTGGAGCACCTGGAATCAGCCAACTTGTTCATCATCCCCCTGGATGATGTACGTCACTGGTATCGCTACCATCATCTTTTTTCCGACTTGCTCCGTAAACGCCTATGGCAATTGTATCCTGATCTTGTTACTGCATTGCACGACCGTGCCAGTTATTGGTACGCACAAGAGGGATTTGCAGGTGAAGCCATTCATCATGCCCTGGCTGCGAAAGCTTATGAACGCGCAGCAACATTGATCGAAGACAATGTCGAAGCGACCTTAATGCGCAGTGAGGTCAGGACCTTCCTCCACTGGATGGAGAGCTTGCCGGATGAATATGGATGGAATCGCCCCAAGCTGGCTTTTTTTCATGCCTGGGCCTTGTTGATGAGCGGCCAATCGCTAGAGGTTGTCGAGCGGCGCTTGCAGTGTATAACCAGCCTGCAAGACGCTGCTGAGAGCACCGACAGCATGGCAGGCAGAATAGCAGCACTGCGCGCCTATCTCTTGCTCTTCCAGGGTGACACTATTCTTGCTGAAAAACTATGTAACCAGGCGCTTGAAAACCTGCCTGAGAGCGATCTTTTTTTACGAAGCACGGTTACCTTGATTCTGAACATGATACGATTATCCGCTGGAGAACAACAGGATGGCAGGCAGGCATTTGACAAGGTCATCAGGATGTGCCAGGAAATTGGCAATCCGCTGATCGCCGTTTCCGCACTCTCTTACCGGGCCAGGTTGCAAATGCGCCAGGGACATTTGCAGCTTGCCCACGAGACGCTGGAGCAGGCACTCCATGCAGCGACCGACCCGCAGGGGTATCGCCTGCCGGTTGCCAGCGAGGCGCTGATTGGATTGGGCGAGCTCGAACGGGAATGGAACAATCTCGAGAAGGCGGACGAATATCTCAGCGATAGCATCGAACTGGCCAGACAGTGGAACGAACTGGCCTCCTTTGATGCCTACTATCCGCTCATGCGCCTCAGGCTGGCACAAGGTGATGTGGCCGCCGCCCGTGAGGCAATCGAGACTGCCTGGAAGATCGCTAATAGGTCGGATTTATCTCAACTCGATGATATCCTTGCAGAACTCCAACGGGCATACTATTTCGTTCTACAGGGAAATATCGCTGAGGTCATGCGCTGGGCAAAACAGCATGGATTGGCACCTGGTGAGGCCCCAAGACACCATCCTGCTCGGAATGAGCGGGAAGACTATGTCGACACTCACCTGCGTAAATATGAGCAGCTTGTGCTGGCGCGGGCTTTCATCCTTGAAAGGCGAACAGGCGAAGCGCTCCAGCTGCTAGACACCCTGTTAGACCAGGCCAGGCAATTAGACCGCACAGACCTCCTCATCGAAATCCAAATACTGAGAGCCCTGGCATTTCAACACGCAGGCGATGACGATCAGGCAAGCGATGTATTTGCCGAGGCTCTCACCCTGGCTGAACCGGGCGGTTACGTGCGCATCTTCCTTGACGAGGGCGAACCTGTGACCCGCCTGTTGCACCAGGCTGCCTTACGAGCGTTGACTCCCGCCTATGTAGCAAAACTGCTGGCAGCATCTGGGGAACCTGCTAACATGGAGAGGAGAGTAAAACCTCCCCATACCTACGCTCTCATCGAACCACTCAGCGAGCGTGAGCAAGAAGTGTTACGCCTTTTATCGAGAGGATTATCCAACCCGGAAATCGCCAGAGAGCTGTATATCGCCGTGAGCACCGTACGGACCCATTGTAAAAATATATACGGAAAGTTGGGTGTATGCCGGCGCTGGGACGCAGTTTTACGAGCGCAGGAACTTGGTGTGATCTAGTGAGGTGAATTCGACTTTCATTCGGATGGACAGGATGGCTTGGGACGATCGCTACCAGAAGGAGATGCTCCGCCGGCTTAAAAGACGGATCACCCGGCTCGAAATCCAGGATTGCGAGAAGCTCCTGCGCGAGCTTGAGATCGAGCAAATTATTGCCGCTTATTCAATCATGGTGGTTGACAAACGAACTCAACCACACCTGCGCCTCGCTGCACTGGTGCTTGCAAGTTATCATGCCCTTACAACAGCTCCATTAGAACCCCAGGAGACATTTGAGCTGATTGATGACATTTTCACTGGGATCCGCCGTACCACTCTGAGGCTCTACACCCTGGCGCTGTTGACCTTCAGCAGAGATGCATACACAGCGATCACTCGTGCGGGAAAGCGGCGCGCCCTTGAACAGTATGGGAGAGAATGGGATTTTCGCATAGAGGAGACTGAGCGATGCTTTCCCATGACCGCCACCAAGTGCTTTTATGCCGACTTTTTTAGAGCTGTAGCCATGCCCCAGCTGACCCAGGTGTTCTGCCATTGGGACCAGAACTGGATAAAACCTATTGACCCAACCAAGCACAAGATACGCTTCATGCGCCCGACCACGATTGGGTATGGTGGCAAGGAGTGTCCGTTCATCTTCGAAAGGATTGCCTAGAGCGTGTGACGATCAACGCCAGACGATTTGCTGATCCTGAAAAACATTTTCCAGCTTCTTTACATGGAGTATCCACCGCATGCCCAGGCGCCCCCCTCCATCTTACATTTTTTCAGCACTGTACGCACTTGGTTTCGGGCCGATTGTTGGGCGTCTCATCCTGCTGTTGACCACTCGAGGGCGGAAAACAGGGCTTTCGCGCGTCACCGCACTACAGTATGAGGAGATCGATGGTGCCATTATCGTTGGGTCCTCCCGAGGGACACAGGCCGATTGGTACCGGAACATCCTCGCCAATCCCCATGTGTTGGTCAGGGTTAAGTCTGGCGAATTCCGAGGGCTAGCTGAGGCGAGCACTGATCCTGCCCGGATCGCCGACTTCCTCGAATACCGATTGAAACGGCACCCGAAGATGGTTGGTGCTATTCTGCGGGCGGAGGGTCTGCCTGCAACCCCCAGCCGGGAGGATTTGGAACGCTATGCTTGCAGGCTCGCCATGGTCATCATCAGGCCTGAATAAGGAGGCGGGATTCGCCATCACGGATTGAACTCTTGCTGTGGTAAGTTTGGCAGGCAACTTACCATGCTGGCGGGTGGCAATGCACACATCCCCGTCTATTGGCAAATTTTTACGATTAATAGGTAATTGATGATGTGCGGGTATCATCAATTTTATAAATGGGGGATGTCCTTTTCCCGCGATCGAATCCCCCACCTGGTGGATGACAAATCCCCCAATCCTCAGGGATACTATGGTCGTACCATCATCGCAGGATAAAACAAATTTGCGTTCAAGGGCAATGACATGAGTTCGAATGATAAGTATCCAAAGCTAATCTACGAGATCGAGCTTCAGGGCGAACTGGATGAAAGCTGGAAAGCATACTTCGACGGTGTGGCTATCACAATAACATATATTGATGAGTCACCCATCACCACGTTGGTCGCCACGGTAGTCGACCAGCCTGCCTTACGTGGATTACTCTGCAAGCTGTGGGATCTGAACCTGACCTTGATTTCTGTTCGCCTGCTCGAACCGTATTTGGATAGAGGAGAAAAGAAATGACTGAGAAAAGTGGATTTGAACCAACAACTGGCGCCTGGAACGACAGCCTGACCGGTGATTTCCTCTGGTCGCGCAATAACTTTGGCGAAGCCCGGCCGGATGTAATGAGCCCTTTCACCTATTCAATCACTGAGAAGGTATGGAGCAAAGTCAGCTTCCTCCCAGGCTATCGCCTCTCGGGTAATATCTGTGGTCGTTTTTACGCCAATGTCAGCGTCAGCCTCTCCATGCTTGTGGCGTTGGGTAAAAGCAAAGAAACAGCCATCGAGCAGATTAAGGACTTGCTGGGGAATGTCCCGTCGCAATTGGATATTCCACGGGTTCCCATGCCACGCTCGACCATGCTTATGGCGCTGCCGCGCATGATCAAGCTGGGTTTGAAGGAGAAAAATGGCGCCAAGCGGGTGCCGGAGTTCCTGAAAACCAACCCGAAACGCTGCCGTGAAATGCGCCGTAAGATCCAAAACATCCAGGATAAAACCGAGCTGATCGATTATTGGAGCAACAACTTGGAGCCCGAACTCATCGATGGTATCTGGCTGCTGGGCGGTGCCACGCAACCCCTGGAGGCGACCGTGAAGTTGAGAAAAGAGCTGGCAGAAATGGTTGGTGTAGCGGACGCCAACGCGCTCTCTTCCAACCTGAGCATTGAAGATGATCTATTAGCCAGCATGGGGCCGGTGGTTGGTATGGCACGCGTAGTGCAAGGGAAGATGAGCCAGGCCGAATACCTGCAAAAGTATGGTTACCGCGGCCCTCACGAAGCCGAGATTTCCATGCCGCGCCCCGCAGAGGACCCTGAATGGTTCGCCAGGCAGCTGGCGGATTACGAACAGAGCCCTGTGAATGTTGATGCACTTCTAGCTGAACGGCAGCATGAATTTAAAGCTGCCTGGGAGCGTCTACAGGAACGTTGTCCGAATAAAGCGCAGAAGTTACGCCGCAAAATCGATCAGATCGGCCCTGCTGCCCGTATGCGCGAAGCAGTTCGGGATGAGCTCACCCGCTTCTTGTGGGTTGAACGCGAATGGGCCTTACGAGCCGGCGCGTTGACCGATTTGGGGAATGATATCTTCTTACTGACCATCGACGAGGTATTGGATGTTTTGTCAGGTGTTGAGGCTGCGACTGTGAACATCCCCGCCCGAAAAGAGACCTATGACCAATACCGTGCCTTGCCGACTTACCCGATGATCATCCGCGGGAACTTCGACGCCTTCCGATGGGCTGCTGACCCGAACCGGCGTTATGATATCTATGATGCCAGTGTAGTAGCGCCGCTTTCGGCATCGAGCACCATCACAGGTTTTGCTGGCGCGGCAGGGCGTGTGGAAGGCCGGGTGCGCCTGCTGGATGCGCCGGAGCAAGGTGAGCAGCTCCGGCCGGGTGAAATCCTGGTGGCGGTGACTACCAACGTCGGCTGGACGCCGCTCTTCCCGCGCCTGGC
>Ga0136653_10000071_pt1 | contig 44567 bp, 11 predicted proteins | sample LakKivw275mmetaG_FD_94866 | JGI IMG/M metagenome (GOLD analysis project Ga0136653, IMG submission 94866) | Anoxic lake water microbial communities from Lake Kivu, Rwanda to study Microbial Dark Matter (Phase II) - Lake Kivu water 275m metaG... | ecosystem: Environmental > Aquatic > Freshwater >...
ATACTCATCCAATGTAAATGTTGAGGGGATATCATTCAATGTACCGAGCGCTTCATTCACCTGATCATTATTAAAATAGCAAAACATCAGTCTGTATTTTGATGGGAGGTCTGTTTCACTTTCATACAGAGCGATCAGGCTGTCATAAGAATTTACGATGGTGGTATCAGACAGGAACTTTCGTATGAGCTGATTTTTAGCATTGGTGCGGATTTGTTGCCAGTAGCCCAGCTTTGATTCGAGTATCTCTTTTGCTCCCAAATAGTTTCTCCCCTGCATGATCTCGGCCATCATGTAATCGGGCATGGGATCAAAACGGTTGTCAAGGGACTGAAGCACTCCCTGCGATTTGGCCGATTGGGGATTGGCAGTCAGCACATCCCGTATCATGGCATCTGGTAAAACATCTTCCTTGTAAATGGCTTGTTTCATCACGGTATCTGACAGGTAAGGCGAGTCATCCATTAACTGTTGCCGGATATCCAGGGCATCATCAGGCATACTCGTCAATATATCGAAATTCAGATCTTCGGTGCTGCCTCCATCCACTAACAAATTTAATAAATTCCGGTACTGATTGATATAACCTTGGGCAAAATTCATTTCCTGACGTGGATCATAACCGCTTTTATAGTTATTGTTATCAATAGTAGAAGGACACGCCAAATTTGGTATAAATGGTAAAAAACTTTGATGTTGCAGTAAAATTGTTTCACGAGTATAATTACTATCCCGCGGGTAATCAAGCGGATTTTCCTGTCGTTGATGATGAATGTAAGTAAAAGGTTGAGCATCGTTAAAGTAATTAAAATACAATTTATCACGACCTCCATAATCACGCGCCGTGTCAGGATAATAGTTAAATATATTACCTGCCGGTGCGGTAATAATCGAGTCGTAAGAACCCTGCATTTCTTTAATACCAACATCGGAAGTGCCCTGTTCCCGTTCTGTTTCCCATACAAGGTAATCGTTAAGGCCGGTATTTATACTGTTGCATTTGATGCATAATCCTGTGCCGGAGCCCCTGTTTTTTCCCTCGGCAATAATTCCGGCATGCACATGAGAAAAATAATTCCGGTATATTTCGTTATCTTCTGTTCCTGAATTCTTTACATATATACCTATGGTCCAATAAGTAGAGCCGGAAGGAGTAGGGTTATAATATCCCGTAAAACTATTTCCTTCAACATGATAACCGGAACAATCTTCCATGTAAAGCCCACCAATGAATGTTTCATCCTGAATATTCATCACATGAGCTCCGGTTATTATAAATGTGTCGGCAATAACGGTAGGCTGCTGGTATCCTGAAAGATAGATCCCCTCATTAATATCATTGAAAACGGTTTCATCTACATATATCCTTCGGTTATCACCTCCATTAAATGCTTTTATCCCATAGCGAAGGTTCTCAAATACACTTGGTATCACCGTATAGCATTCATTACACGGATTAGGTATGGGATTGGGGTATTCATATTCGGGTACGACATAAACATCGGCATCATTGGCATATATACCGATCACTGTATCGTTATTAACATTGATGCTTAAGTTACCTGGGAAATAATCATATTTAAAAGTACAACCACGAAATGTAATCCCTTTCACTCCATCCAATGAAACCTGGGTTCCTGGCAATCCGACATCTAAAAATGCCATTTGATCTGTTTCAAAGGTACATTGGGTGAAAAAACTGAAATTATCCAGTTCCGGGTTTTCAGGGGGCATATTCTGATAAGGATGAAATTCGATGCATGTTTTGTTGTTTAAGAACAACGCATCACTTCCCCTGATAATGCCACCTTCATGACCTGGAATGTAATTACCGCCCTCTTTTTTACCTGTTGTTACTGCCGTGATGGCATATTGGACCGAACCGCCGTTACCAATGATCACCCAACCCTGTGCTGCAGGATTGAATTGAGGTTGACCGGGCATGCCCCAGACTTCGATCCCCTGCCAAAATGGAACACAAGCTTTTATAAGCGTACCACCATCAACAATAAGCCTTGCCCCGGGCATCACAATGAGTTTTGCCTGCGGCACAAAACGTATTGTGTCGGTCACAATCAGCGTTGCAGTTGAATCAACGATGATATCACGATTGGTGCTGTTGCTCTCTGCCCAGGTAGTATCATTCATAATATGAAGGGCGTTGGTATCATAAGTCAAATTACATGTGCAATAATAGGTCAAGGGATCATATGGTCCCAAATCGGGATTTGAATCATCACAATCCTCTCCATCCGGGCACTCACATTCAGGTGGTTTATCCCCAATGCCCCAGTTAAAATAACCGTCTTCATCTAGATCTACACATCTTCGAACTTGTGGAGTGTCACAAATGACTGTAATCGGTGATTCAATTGAATTAAAATTTATGAAATTAATATAATCCTTAAAATCTATTCTGGCATTAACAAAACCATGTTCTCCAAATGTTGGTCCCTTACTTTCTTTATATATCCATATGACACTTGAATCGGCTGGATCAATCATATAGCCATTAAGAGCCACAGCATGATCTTTACTTGATTTTGACTCGAAAATTACGGTTTGCGGTCCTTTCATTATTAAACTTTTTATAATTGCTAAATTATCAGATATAGAAAATAAATAACCAAATGAATCGATCATAACAATAGTATCAGGTATATTGCAGTTGGCATTCCATATCTCACAAGAATCTTCATTGTCAAGTGCATGATATGGAAAGCAATATTCTGTTTTCACCCCAGATTCTTTTATATATGTAAAAACATTATCAGGATACCCGCCATTACAGCCATAATTACCTGGTGAATTACATACAACATCCTGTTCCGACAAATCGAAATCGAGATGCTGATTGAAATACAGGTTTATATCCCCTTCGAGTACACCAATTGCAGAAAATGCGTAACAAGCTCCACATGTAGTCTGAAGATTCTGAGATTTTGCTATAGTCATCCATCCAGTACCAGTTGAATCATTATCATAGTATTTAGAACCCAATCGGTTGGCTCCATGCCGGCTTCGCCAATCAAAGGATTTAATAATGTTTCCCGTGCAGTAGTCTCTTTCTTCAGGCCATGGAAAACTGAAGATACCTTTCATGTAATAGTCATATCCCCCAAGATTATACTTTTCGCCATAGATAATTTTTTTGCTATAATAATAGTCTGCCACAGTTGAGTTGTCACCAGCCACATATTCCAGGTTGAATCGGGGTATATTTAAGTTTATCATCTCAATCTTCATGACATCGTTTGCTCTTTTACAAGCATATTGTAACGAATCAAGATTACCTGTGCCATTGGTTATGACCTGCAAGGTATCGATGGTCAGGACGGCATCAGTCATATTAATGATGAGGCCGTAAGGCCCAAAGAAGTTCAGATAGCAGGTTTCATCGCATGATTGCGAAAATGAAAAATCAGTTTCCGGTTCAATCAGCGGATAGGCTTCAAAAACCATGTATTCCAGTCCGCTGCTGTTTGAAAGGATCACCCTCACCAAAGCGGAATCGCTCTTTAATGACACCAATCCGCTCATTTTCAGTCCTGTTATCGAATCGATACCGGTAAAGGGATAAATTTACGAATCTGTGTAAAATGTACTGTCGATAAGGATGGATTGGGAATAACAGGAAACAGCAACGATTAAAGCTAAAAGTAATGCTCCTGATTTTTTTAAAAGGTAAATAGTTGTCTTCATGGTGATTTATTTAGTTGAATGATTGAATTTATGATCTATCGTATATTTCAGAATAAAGCCAATGTATATAATTAGTTACATGTATCAATATTAATATTGATATTGATTTTAAAATTTTATTTAACTCAAATTAATCCGGTTAATACAAAAAGGTAATACAATTGTTGATAACTTTTTATCACGAAATATAATAAAAGTCTAATTGTGAGCGGTAACGAACCGTAAAACCCCGAAGTGGTGACATTATTATAGCCGTAATGAACATGGCAGACAGCAAAACCCAAAAAGGTTGACATGAATATAAGCTTCTCCGTTCGGATTTTAACGGAATCTAAGCCGTCCCCTATTGAAATCTAAAATTATCACCAGACCAAATAATTCCATAATTTTATAGCACTGAAATCATTGATTCCTGCTTTATTAAACATCTTCTTTTTCATTTATCTAACGGTATGAATACACTCAGACCCCTTATTTTTTTACAAATTATCTTTTTCCTTGGGATTGTTGAAGTTTCGGCTCAACAGCAGCCGGGGAAGCACTTCCCGAGAGTAAAACCGGGTTGCGAAAACCTCGTCGATACCCGTATCGACAATATGGTTTACTGGATGAACATGCTAAAAAAAGGCTATATAGAGCCCACTCCCACAGTGGAAGTCATGCCTGCCATCTATACATCAAGCAAGATCCATGCGCCGGGCGTCAGGACGGATGATTCGCCGGATGTTCCGGTGACCGGGCTTAATTGCACGCAGAGTGAAAACAGCGTGTTTGTGAATCCGAACGACAATAAAAATATCCTGAACTCGAATAATTCCACACCTAATCCGGTAGGCATTATAATATACGGAGCCACTGATTTTTATTCCTTCGACAGCGGGGAAAACTGGGAGGGTGAACTGGAAGGAGCAGGAGGGGAAAATTTTGGTGATCCTGCCACGGCCATCAGCCTCGACGGTCGTTATTATGTCGGATATATTTCCAGCAATTACGGACAGGGTGTTTCTTATTCAACGGATCAGGGTCAGACCTGGACTCCTGTTCAGGTAGATGTAGGGGGCGACAAAAACCATTTGTGGGTGGATAACAGCCTGTCAAGCCCTTACCAGGGTTATCTTTATGATACCTGGACCAGGATTGCGGCCGGTTCAGATTATATGGAAGTCGCTTTTAAAAGATCAACTGACGGAGGCGCCACCTGGTCTCCAAGAATCATTATCAGCAGCGCAGTCAATGCAGGGAATATGAATCAGGGCGTCAATATACACACGGGTCCTGACGGGCAGGTATATGCTATATGGGCCATTTACGACACCTGGCCTTCAGATGAAACGGCTCTGGGATTCGCCAGGTCGTTCGACGGCGGGGTCACCTTCGAACCGGCTGTCAGGATAATCACCAACATCAAGGGCATCAGAACGAGTGAGACATCCAAATGCATGCGTGTCAACTCTTTCCCTTCCATGACGGTGGACATCAGCAATAGTCCCGACAGAGGCACCATTTACGCCGTATGGCCAAATATCGGGGTGCCGGGAGTGAATGCCGGCTCCGACATTGATGTGTATATGATCAAATCATCCGATCAGGGGAACACCTGGTCGGCTCCTGTCAGGATAAACCAGGATCCCGCAGGATTGGGAAAGGAGCACTTTTTCCCGTGGATCACCTGTGACCCTGTCTATGGTACCCTGAATATTATTTTTTATGATGACAGGAATGTAAGCAGCTTCCAATGCGAGGTTTATTGTGCCACTTCCAATAACGGGGGCGACAGCTGGGAAGACTTTAAAGTCAGCGATGTGGCCTTCACACCGAGCCCGATACCCAACATGGCTGTAAATTATATGGGTGACTACCTGGGCATCACATCCCTTAACCGCATGGTTTATCCCTCGTGGACCGACAACAGGCTTGGCTATTGCATGACCTACGTGTCACCTTACGTGACAGGTCCCCCTCCCAACCAACCATGGGTTATCTTCAATTCCTATACGATCAATGACTCACAGGGCAACGATAACGGCGAAATGGATTACGGTGAATCGATCCTGCTGAATATGACCCTGAAGAATATTGGTGATACGCCCGGTTCACAGATCAATGTTACGATTTCAAGCCAAAGCCCTTATATCACGTTTACCGACAGCACCGAGAACTTCGGTGATTTCGCGGTTGACGAGGCTAAAACGATCGACGATGCCTTTGCCTTTGAGGTCTCACAGTACATCCCGGATGGCGTGCAGGTGGCATTTAAACTGAAGGCCGTTGATATGAATGACAGCGTTTTCACCAGTACCTTCAAAGTCGTGTCGCATGCCCCGGCGCTCGTCGTCAGCTCTATCACCATTTCCGATCCCACAGGCAACAATAACCGCAGGCTCGACCCCGGTGAAACGGCCGATATAAGGATTGGGACATCCAACCCGGGTTCTTTCGATGCTACCGGGGTAATGACTACCCTGGCTACAACCTTTGGATATCTCACTTTGAACAATACATCTTTTGATCTGGCGACGGTCGCAACAGGTGAAACCGGCTACGCGGTGTTCAATGTCACCGTCAACGCTGCCGCCCCCATCGGTACACCTGCCTCGTTTATTTATGTCGCAAATGGTACTGTCACATCCATCGAAAAGGACTTCATCCTCACCATCGGAATCATCGTCGAAGATTTTGAAACCGGTAACTTCGACAATTTTCCATGGCAATTCGGAGGTAATGCAGCATGGATGATCACGGAAGGAAATGTTAATGAAGGATCTTATTGTGCCCGGTCAGGACAAATTGGAGATATTTCGACATCGGAGATGTATCTTACTTACAATGTTGCCGGTGATGACTCCATTTCCTTTTATCGCAAGGTATCATCTGAATATACGTATGATTATCTGGTCTTTTATATCGACTCCCAAATGATGGATGAATGGTCAGGAGAAGTTGAATGGGGCAGGGTTGTCTACCCCGTAACTGCCGGAGAACATGTTTTTAAATGGGTTTATTCCAAGGATTACATCAACTCCGGAGGTGACGACAGAGCCTGGATTGACTACATCGTATTCCCGCCTGAGCCACGGACCTGGACGTATGCCGGCCCTGATGCCACAACCTGTGAAAATATTGGCTATATGCTGCAGGGTGTTGCAGAATTTTATGATTCCCTTGAATGGACCACTTCGGGTACAGGTACTTTCGATAACAATACAATCCTCAATCCTGTCTATACGCCAGGTTCGGAAGATGCGGCCGCCGGCGCGGTAACACTGACACTCACTGTTCATGGGGTTACCGGAGAGGTGAGCGACGACATGGTTCTGACGGTCAATCCGCAACCTGGCGTTTATGCCGGAAGCGATGCAGAGATCTGCGATTACCAGTACTTCTTTTTAGAACAGGCTACTGCGGAGAACACTATGGGAATAGAATGGTCCACCTCAGGGGATGGTACCTTTGATGATCCCACAATCCCCAATCCTGTTTACATCCCCGGACCCGGTGATATCAGTGCCGGGGCTGTGTCGCTCATCATGACAGGCACACAGGAAACATGTCCCGATGCTGCCGATGACATGACCCTGACGATCCACAGCTCAGCTCAGCCGGCTATCTCAGGATCCGTTGCAGCATGTCTCAATAACCAGGAAATCTATATGAACGACAGCATACCAGATTATGGGTATGAATGGATTGTGACCGGAGGTACCATCATGGAGGGACAGGATACCCACCAGATCACCGTTAACTGGGATAATCCCGAAGGAGGACAGGTGGTCCTGCTGTTGACCGATCTGGGCACCGGATGTGAAAAAACCGATACTCTTGACGTGGCCATCCATGCTCTTCCCGAGCCTGACGTGTCAGGAGAGACGGCCGTTTGCCAGGGAAGCGCCGATGTCATCTATACCACTCCTTCTGTGGAAGGCGACAGCTATGAATGGACGGTCACCGGTGGTGAAATAGTGAGCAGCCAGAACAGCAATGAGATAAACGTCACCTGGGGCGATGCCGGAACAGGAACCGTCGGGGTCATGGAAACGACAGAGGCCACGGGATGCCAGGCCGGATCCTCCATGGATGTCACCATCAATCCCCTGCCTGTGATCAACCTGGGCAACGATACCAGCATCTGCCACAACCACATCCTGATCCTAAATGCCGGTAACCCTGATGCCCTGTCATGGATCTGGTCCACAGGCGAGACCACACAAACTATCGTCGTCGATTCCACCGGTGTGGGCATAGGGGGAACCAAAGTGGTCTCCGTCACCGTCACCGATGCTCAGGGCTGCGAAGCCTCCGACGAGATATCCATTTACTTCCAGGATTGCTCGGGCATACCTGAAAATGCTTACGGGCTGGAGGTAAAAATCTTCCCTAATCCAAACAAAGGCACCTTCACACTGGAACTCGATCCTGAACAAAATGACATCATCTCCGTCAGGATTATCAGCGCTTCGGGATCAACGGTGTTTGAAGAAAGAAACATGCACCTCACCGGTAAATTGATGAAGGAGCTTCGTCTGGACAATGCAAGGGATGGCATCTATTACCTGTTTATCGACAGTGACCGGATCCATGCGGTGAAGAAGGTCGTTATCCAAAGATAAGGCCCACTCGATACTGCAGGCATGATAGAACACGGATGACATGGATTATCCGTTTGATCCGCGTCATCCGTATTTCATTGAAAATTATGTATCCTGATACAAACTCTTTTTATACCCACATTATCAGAACCCGGATTATTTTTAAATTATTTTGATTCATTATAAATAACATCCCTCCTTTAACAGAATCAAAATAGGTCACTCAATTCATTTAAATTTGTTATTCCCGAGTGAAATGACGATCGGTACTATTTATTCTGTCCTTTAATTTATTTTTATCTGATCATGAAATATTTACCCTTCCGGCTTCAGTATCTGATAATGAGCCTCACATTTTTTATCTGTTCCACAGGTGCAGCTCAAAAAATAAGCTATGCCGGCAGCTGGGGCAAGGCCGGGTACACAGTAAAAGAAAAAGATGCACAACATGTTACGGTCATCTATTCTATCAATGAATTTACCATAGGCACAAGGGCTGTCGGCAATGACAGCATGCAAACCGTGGAGTTGCCGGGATATTTTCTGCCCAATGATGCGGGAGCGCCCGACCTGCCGGGAGGAGGACGCTACATTGCCATCCCGCAGGGTTCGGAAGCCATACTGCATGTGAAAGCAGTGAGGACAGTGAGTTACAGCCCCGTTGACCTGGCACCGGCGCCGCAGATACCGCTGGAATCCGATGACCGTCCCCTGGTATATCAAAAGAATGATCGGATCTATTCCAGGAATGCCTTTTATCCTGACCATCCCGTTCAGCTCTCACAGCCCACACAACTCAGAGGTGTGGATGCCGTCATACTGGGTATCACACCCTTCCGGTACAACCCGGTGACCAAAGAGCTCATTGTTTTAAGGGATATTGAAGTGGAGATCACCTTCCGGGGCGGCAACGGACATTTCGGTGACGACAGGCTTCGCAGCCTCTGGTTTGATCCCATTCTGAAGGATGCCCTGTTGAATGGCGATGCCCTGCCGGACATTGATTACGGTAAACGTACCGCGGGCTGGACAAGGGATGACACAGGGTATGAATACCTCATCGTTTCACCCGACGGAGATGAATTTCAACAGTGGGCCGACTCCATCCGTGTGTTCCGTACCTTGCAGGGCATACGCTCTGGCGTGGTTACCCTCTCCGACATTGGCGGAAATACGGCCACCCTACTCGAAAATTATTTTGACAATGCCTATCAAACCTGGACCATTCCCCCCGTGGCTGTCTTACTGTTGGGCGATTACGGCACCAATATGAACAACAGCATCTTCAGCCCGCTATATGACAACTACTGTGTCTCCGACAACATCTATGCTGATGTCAACGGTGATAACCTGCCCGATATGGTTTTTGCGCGCATCACCGCCAATAATGCAAGCCAGCTGCAGACCATGGTGACCAAATTCCTGAACTATGAACGGCATCCGCCCACCAACCCGGATTTTTACGATCATCCCATCACGGCCCTGGGCTGGCAGACCGACCGCTGGTTCCAGATCTGTTCCGAAACGATAGGAGGCTATTTTAAACATGTGCAAGGTAAAGACCCGGTGCGAATCAATGAAATCAACGACGGCGATCCCAATGTCGATCCCTGGTCGACGGCGCCTAACACCGGGCAGATCCTTACTTTATTCGGTCCGCCGGGTCTGGGTTACATCCCCGCATCACCCACGGAGCTGGGGGGATGGACCGGTGGCAATGCAACGATGATCAACAATGCCATCAATGCCGGCGCTTTTCTGCTCCAGCACCGCGATCACGGCATGGAGACCGGCTGGGAGGAACCTTCATATCATAATCAGGATATCGACGGGCTCATCAATACCGATCTCACTTTTGTTTTCTCAGTCAATTGCCTGACAGGTAAATTTGACTGGTACGGAGAATGTTTCGCTGAAAAATTTCACCGTTACACTTACAACGGACAAAACTCAGGCGCCCTGGGTCTCATTGGCGCCACAGAAACTTCTTATTCTTTTGTCAATGACACTTATGTATGGGGTATGTACGATAACATGTGGCCTGATTTCATGCCGTTGTACGGCACCACACCCGCATCGCGGGGGGAGTTGCCCGCTTTTGGCAATGTCGCCGGTAAATATTTCCTCCAGCAATCGGCATGGCCTTATAACACCGAGGATAAGGAGGTGACATACCATCTTTTTCATCATCATGGCGATGCTTTTCTGACCCTTTACTCTGAGGTTCCGCAGACTCTCACCGTCGTCCACGATCCGGTTTTATACAGCGGTAATCCCTTCTTCGTTGTCAACGCTCCGGAAGGGGCTTTCATCAGCCTGACCGTCAACGGGGAGATCATCGGCACGGGTGAGGGCACCGGTGAGACGGTCGCCATCCCTATCCAACCCCAAATGCCTTCCAATATCATGCTCGTGACGGTGACCAAACAGAATTGCTACCGCTATGTCCAGTCTGTCAATATCATTCCACCCGAAGGCCCTTATATCATCTTCGACTCTTATGTGATCGATGATGAAACAGGAAACAACAACGGCCTGATGGATTACGGTGAGTCGGTTATGCTGACGGTGACGGCCAAAAATGTCGGCATGGAGGAGGCTCAGAACGTCATGGTCACCATTGTATCCAATGATCCTTACATAACCATTGCCGACGGGGAAGAAAACTTCGGAGACATCACCGCCGGCGGGCAGGCGACCGCTGAAAATGCTTTCACCATTGCAGCGGCGTCCGACATCCCCGACGGTCATCAGGTCACTTTTGAAATGACGGCCACAGATAGTCAGGATTCGACCTGGGTCAGTTATTTTACGATTACGGGACTGGCGCCCTTCCTTCAGATCGGCACCATGGTCGTCTCCGATTCCGTGGGAAACTGCAATGGCCGTCTCGATCCGGGCGAGACAGCCGGTATCGGCATCACCGTTTCGAACAGTGGTCATAGTGACGCATGTGATGTGCAGTCATTGCTCACCACTACCAGTCCCTATCTCATGGTCACCGGCGCCACATACGACCTGGATACCCTGACGGCAGGCGAAGACAAGGAGGCCATGTTCGATGTTGCCGTCAACGAAGGGACACCGCCCGGAACAGCGGTCGACCTCACCTGTGAGGTTCTTACTGATCAAATGACGGTGTTTAAAACGTTCGTGGCAAAGGTCGGACTGATACTGGAGGACTGGGAGAGCGGTACCTTTGACAATTTTCTCTGGACCTTCGGCGGTAACAGCCCCTGGACCATCACCACCGAAAACCCCTTTGAAGGGATGTATTGCGCCAAATCGGGCGACATAGTTAATCTTCAGTCGTCCCAGTTGAACCTCGACTACACTGTAATGGATGACGACAGCCTCTCTTTTTACAGGAAAGTATCATCGGAGACCAGTTACGATTTTCTTGAGTTTTACATCGATAGTGTGCTGGTCGATGAATGGTCGGGTGAAAAAGACTGGCTAAGGGTCACCTATCCTGTCACAGCCGGCCAGCATACCTTTCGTTGGAGCTATGCCAAGGATATTTCGATGACAGGAGGACAGGATGCCGCTTGGGTCGATTATATTTCATTTCCGCAGGCGCCGGTGACCACCGTTTATGCCGGCCCCGACCAGACCATCTGCCAGGGCAGCACGTGCCAAATGAACGCCTCAGCCACTTTTTACGACTCGCTGATGTGGGTCACCTCAGGTACCGGTACCTTTGACAATGACACCATTCTCAATCCCGTTTATACCCCCAGTGAAGGTGACATTGATACCGGGCTGGTGTCGAACAGCTTAGTCGTTTATGGCACCGACGATGATATAAAGAGCGACACCATGGTGATCACCATACGCAAAATGCCGGTGGTATATGCCGGTGACAGTGCGGCCCTTTGTCCCGGTGAATCATTAACGGTGACGCAAGCCGAAGCGGAAAATTACACGCTGTTGTCCTGGACAACGTCGGGTGACGGGACCTTTGATGACCCGGCTATCCTGACACCCGTTTACACTCCGGGTATGTCCGATCTGCTGGCGGGTGAGGTTACCCTGACCCTGTCAGCCACCAATGAACCCTGCGCCACCGTTTCGAATGATCTGACCCTGGTCATCAACCGACTTCCCGCTCCGGTCATCTCAGGTGCATCTGTTGTGTGTGAACATGATGAAGGGGTGATGTACTCCACCATTCAGAACGAAGGACACCTTTATCTCTGGGAAGTCACAGGGGGAACCATACAGCAAAGCAACGACAGCAGCCGGATCGTGGTATCCTGGAAGGATGCCGGACAGGGTCTGGTGACACTCACCGAGACCATCGCAGCCACCGGATGTCACAAAACCGTCACCTTTCCCGTGACCATCAATCCTCTGCCAAACCCGCACATCACAGGAGAGCAGCAAGTTTGCAACCATGATTCGGATATGATCTATTCCACCCAATACCTTTATGGAAATTCTTATGCCTGGTCGGTCACCGGTGGGATTATAACGGCAGGGCATGATACAAGCATAATAAAGGTGACATGGCTTCATCCCGGCGACGGTCTTGTTGCACTGGTCCAGACCAATGACCATACGGGCTGTTATGATTCAACGACCCTTGGCGTTAAAGTGAAACCTTTACCCGTGGTGGACCTGGGTGCCGACACCAGCATTTGCCATAACCATCTGTTAACTCTGAATGCCGGAAATCCCGATGCCCAATCCTGGATATGGTCGACAGGGGAGACGACACAGACCATCACCGTTGACTCTTCAGCGGCAGGCATAGGAGGCACAAGGGTGATATCCGTCGTTGTCACAGGTTCCAACGGCTGTCATGCATCCGATACCATATCCGTCTATTTTGAAGACTGTTCCGGCCTGACCGAAAACAGCCGCAATCACGGCATCACCATTTTTCCAAACCCCAATAATGGTCAATTCACCCTGGAACTTGACCCGGTATATAATGATGTAATCAGCATCATCATTACGAATACTTTGGGATTAAATGTGTTTGAAGAAAGGTATATACCTGTAACAGGCAAGACAGTCAGGTATTTTGATTTAGGTGACTGCGACGATGGCTTATACTATATCTTCATCAAAGGTTCACGGCACGAATCGGTGAAAAAAATCATCATCAACAAATAAAGATATTCGTCCCAGATGGCAGGATTGAACTAATGTTTATATTTATCAGCTCATTTAAATCAACAACAACATGAAAAAATTAACTCCGTTAGCTGTTATTTTATTTACCCTTTTTGGGCAAAGCCTTTATTCCCAGACTTACACGTTTCATTTTGATATGCCCCTGATTACTCCTGCTGCCGATGGCTACTCACTAATAGTCTATCCGGATTGCAGGAATATGGGAAAGGAGGGGACGCCTGAATTACCTTACCGGGGCATTGACCTGCTCCTGCCTTACCACCATGAGATCGTGAGTGCCGGTGTCATCTCGGTCACCTTTTACCCCACCGAACAGGGCATAAAGATAAAACCGGCGAGCAAGCCCGTCCCGATCTCACACTATGACGGAACTTTCAGCACGCCTGTTCCCGACGGGGCCATTTACGGTTCCGCCGATCCTTTCCCCTCGGCCATCATCAGCTCTCCGTCAACAAACTTCCTTTGCGGTCATGGTGTTGCATCATTCACATTGTGCCCCGTTATTTATAAACCGGTCCTGGGAGAGGTTCAATTTATCCGTGATATCACCATTGAGATCAAAACCCACACGTCGGACCGTGCAAGAAAAGCTACTGACTATCTGAAGTCAACGCCGGAGGTGGAGAACAGGATCAACCACATCGTCGACAATCCCGGGATGATCAGTGATTACCCGTCGAATAGCACCCGTGACGGCGATGACTATGACCTGCTGCTCATTTCAAACACAGCTTTGATGCCTGCCTTTGATGATTATGTCAGCTATAAAATCTCGACGGGTTTTGCCGTGAAGCAGGTGACCACCGAGGAGATATATGCACAATACGACGGCCAGGATGACCAGGATAAAATCCGGAACTGCATCATCGATTATTACACCAACCATGGCATCTCCTATGTCATTCTGGGCGGTGACGCCGATCCCAACAATCCTGCCGACAGGATCATCCCCCACCGTGGTCTGGACGCCGTGGATGACAACGACATCGCTTCTGACATGTACTATTCCAACCTCGACGGTAACTGGAATACCGATGGCGATAATTACTGGGGCGAACCCGGTGAAGCCGACCTCTATTCCGAAGTGGCTATCGGCCGGCTTTGCGTCGATAATGTGACCGAGATCGCCAATTTCACTCACAAGCTGTTCATGTACCAGAATGCACCGGTCACCGACGATGTGGAGAAAGCCCTTATCCTGGGTGAAGAACTTGACTCACAGACATATGGCGGCACATACAAGGATGAAATTGTCAACGGCAGTTCCAACAACGGTTACACCACCACCGGTTTCCCTGCCCACTTCAACATCACCAAGCTTTATGAGATGCTGTTCATGTGGGATAAAACCGATGTCTTCAACCAGTTCGACAATGCCGGTGTCAATCTCCTCAACCACCTGGGCCATTCCAATGTGGATTACAATATGAAGATGTACAATTCCGACCTCACCACCACCAATTTCACCAACGACGGTGTGACAAGGGGTTATGTCATTGCCTATTCACAAGGGTGTTACAACGGTTCCTTTGATAACAGAAATGATTACGGATCCTATGAGAGTGACTGTTTTGCCGAAGTTTTCACCGGACTTGAAACGGGTGAGGTGGCTTGTGTGGCCAATTCCAGGTATGGCTGGTACGACCCGGGTGGAACAAACAGCTCGTCACAATATTACGACAGGCAGTTTTTTGATGCCCTCTTCGGTGAGGGTGTCACCACCATCGGCGATATGAATGCCCAGGCAAAGGAAAAGGATGTTTCCTATATCAATAATGATGAATATTGCCGTTGGGTGGCTTATGAGTCGAATCTCTTCGGTGATCCCAGCCTGGATGTCTGGACAGCTGTTCCCACCGACATTGTGGCAACCTATCCCGAAACGGTGGTCATAGCGACCAGTGATATCTCTTTCGAAACCGATGCTCCTTATGCCAGAATAGCGGTCATGAAGGACGGCATCCTCATCGGAAGAGCGATAACCGATGGCGGCGGCTATGCAACGGTAACCTTCCCACCTCTGGTCGATGTAACCCCTCTCGAGATATCGATCATTGCGCATAACAGAAACCGGCTCACAGGATCCATCATGGTCATCGCTCCCAACGGACCGTATGTTGTTTATGACTCTTACAGCATTGATGATAGCCAGGGTAATGGCAACGGGCAGATGGACTACGGGGAGACCGTCATGCTGTCGATGACGGTGAAAAATGTGGGCGTGGAGGATGCCCAGGATGTCTTCGTAACCATCTCGGCCAATGATCCATATGTGACTATTACCGATGACGGGGAAAATTTCGGTTATGTACCGGCCAACGGCCAAACAACCGTTGAGGATGCCTTTACCGTGGAAGTGGCATCCGACATCCCCGACGGGCATCAGGTCACCTTCGAAATGACGGCCACCGACAGCCAGGATTCCAGCTGGATGAGCCATTTCACTGCCACCGCTCTGGCTCCCGTTCTGAAAATCGGCGCCATGACCATCTCCGACCCTGACGGTAACGGCAATAACCGTCTTGATCCCGGTGAAACAGCCGATGTTTTCATCTCCATATCGAACCAAGGCCACAGCGATGCTTATGAAGGGACTTCATCGGTCACCACCACCAGTCCGTTCCTTATCCTTAACACTTCTACCTCCGATCTGGGGACACTGGCCACCGGTGAAAGCAAAGACGCCCAGTTCAATGTCTCAGTCGATCCGGGTACCGCCATCGGTACGGTAGTCGACATGTTATGCCATACCCAGGCAGGACAACAATCGGCCGAAAAGACATTCTATGCCAAGGTCGGGTTGATACTCGAAGACTGGGAAAGCGGTACCTTTGACAGCTTCGCATGGACCTTTGCCGGCAATCAACCCTGGACCATCTGCCAGACCCTTCCATATGAAGGCACTTACTGTGCCCGCTCAGGAGTGATCGGCAACCAGCAGTCATCAAAGATGAAACTGGATTACCAGGTGATGAATGACGACAGCATCTCCTTTTACCTGAAGGTGTCATCGGAAGCCACGTACGATTTTCTTCAGTTTTATATCGACAATGTAAAAATGGCCCAGTGGTCGGGTGAGGTCAGCTGGCAACGTGCCGCCTTTCCTGTCACCGCCGGAGCTCATACGTTTACGTGGAGCTATATAAAAGACCAGTATGTGGCGGGTGGCCAGGATGCGGCATGGATCGACTACATCTCCCTGCCGCCGGAGCTGGTGACCACCGCCTATGCAGGTCCCGATGAAACCATCTGCCAGGATCACATATGCCAGCTTAATGCCACGGCTACCTATTATGACTCGCTCATGTGGACCACCACCGGCACCGGAAGTTTTGATGACGCCACCATCATCAATCCCGTATATACCCCCAGCGATATTGACATCGAAGCGGGCAGCGTCACCAACATCCTGGTGGTATTTGGCTCTCAGGGTGACGTGGTGAGCGACAACATGGTGCTGACCATCCACAAAATGCCTGTGGTCATTGCGGGTGATGATGCCGGAATCTGTGACGGGGACACTTACACCGCCGGTCAGGCCATGGCTGAGAATTACACCACATTGCAATGGACAACGTCAGGTGACGGAACCTTTGATGATCCCGGTATTCTGACACCTGTTTACATACCCGGTATGGCCGACATCATGGCGGGTGAGGTGACCCTCACCCTGGCAGCGACACGGGAACCCTGCGATATCGTTTCTGATGATATGGTACTGACCATCAATGAACTGCCGGCGCCTGAGATTTCGGGTGAGCAGTCTGTGTGCCGGAACAGCGGGGAAACGGCCTATGCTACCCCTGAAATGGAAGGCTACCTGTACCATTGGGACGTCACCGGCGGCACCATAGAGCAAGGTAATAACACCAATCAGATTATGGTGACCTGGGGCGATGCCGGCGAAGGTCTGGTGACCCTCACCGTGACCGTCGAAACGACGGGATGCCAGACGACAGTGACATTTCCCGTCACCATCAATCCTTTACCGGAGCCAATGGCTACAGGACCACAGGAGGTTTGCAGCAGTGACGCGGATGTCATCTATTCCACCCCATACCAGGAAGGTCATTCCTATGCCTGGTCGGCTACCGGTGGTGTGATCACCGAAGGTCAGGACAGCTGCGTGGTCAAAGTCACATGGGATCAACCCGGTGACGGTGTCATTTCGGTGATGGAAACACAGAACGCTACCGGCTGTTATGCTTCTTACAACCTGTCTGTTCAGGTCAACTCTCTGCCGGTTGTTAATCTGGGTGCCGACACCAGCATCTGCCATAACCATGTTCTGACGTTAAATGCAGGCAACCCTGACGCTCAATCCTGGCTGTGGTCAACAGGTCAGACGAGCCAGACCATCACCGTCGACTCGACAGGTGTCGGCATCGGCGGCACCAAAGTGATCGGCGTGACAGTGACTGACGTAAACGGATGCCAGGCTTCGGATGAAATAGCCATCTACTTTGAAGATTGCAGCGGCATTGCGGGAAACTCAGTCGACTGTGAAGTCATTGTTTTCCCCAATCCCAATAAAGGCTCCTTTACAATGGAAGTCAATCCGGCCAAAAACGATATCGTTAGCATCAGAATAACGAATACCCTGGGTCTGACGGTTTCGGAAGAAAAGAATATTCCTTTATCTGGCAAATCGATCAGGCACTTCGATTTGAGTAATAATGAGAACGGATTATATTATATCATTATTAAAGGTGCCCATATTGACTTGGTTAAAAAGGTGATCATTCAGAAATAATTGAATGTCAACAGCTATTGAAAAGGCTTCCCCGTCAGGAAGCCTTTTTTATTCTGAGCTGGGCTCAAATTAAGATGATATTTTTCAGGAAAATTTGTAAATTATAACTAAATTTGTTAGGTCAATAAAATCCAATATATCATGAAAAAATTTACTTTATTTACCATCATTCTGTTCATTGCGTTCACCCCTATCCTCTATTCCCAAACTTACTCTTTTCACTTTGATAAACCCGTCATCAGCCAAACCACGGATGGCTTTTCACAAATCATTTATCCGAATTGTATGAATCAGGGAAAAGAGGGGACACCCGAATTACCTTACCGTGGCATAGACTTGCTCCTGCCTTATAATTACGAGCTTCTCAGTGCCACTGTCGTCTCCGTTACCTTTTATCCCACCGAGTACGGGATAAAGATCAAACCGGCGAGCAAGCCTGTACCCATTTCGCACTTTAATGGAATCATAACCCCCCCGTTTCCCGACAAGACCATCTACGATTCAGGTGATCCTTATCCGGCGGGCATCCTGGGGCCACCCGCCACCAATTACCTTTGCGGACACGGCATCGCATCCTTTACCCTGTGCCCTGTGATATACATCCCTGCCAACGAGGAAGCCCGGTTTATACAGGATATCACCATTAAGATCAAAACTCATGCTTCCGCCCGTGCGTCGGAAGCCACCAGATTCCTGAGAACATCACCGGAGGTCGAAAACAGGATCAGACACATCGTCGACAATCCCGATGTACTCGGTGATTACCCTGATGACCCGGTCAGAGATAATGATGACTATGACCTGTTGCTGATTTCGAACAGTGCCCTGATGCCTTCCTTCGATGATTACGTCAGCTACAAAACCTCCGTCGGGTTCCTGGTCAAACAGGTGACCACGGAGGAAATCTATGCCCAATACAGCGGTGACGATGATCAGGAAAAAATAAGAAATTGCATCATCGATTATTACACCAATCATGGCATCCGGTATGTCATCCTGGGTGGCGATGCCGATCCTGCCAATCCTAACGACAGGATCATCCCCCACCGTGGTCTGACCGCCGTTGATGATGATGATATCGCTTCCGACATGTACTATTCCAACCTTGACGGCAACTGGAATAATGATGGTGATAACCAATGGGGCGAACCGGGCGAGGCAGACCTCTATTCCGAGGTGTCCATCGGGCGGCTTTGCGTTGATAATACCACTGAGATCGCCAATTTCACCCATAAGCTGTATATGTATCAGGATGCTCCCGTCACCGCTGATGTTGAGAAAGCACTCATCCTCGGGGAACAGCTCGACTCACAGACATGGGGGGGAACGTACAAAGATGAAATTGTCAACGGCAGCTCAAACAACGGTTACACCACCACCGGCTTCCCCGACAACTTCACTATCACCAAGCTTTATGATATGTCAGGCGGATGGGATAAAACGGATATTTTTCACCAGTTTGACGACATCGGAGTGAACCTGATGAATCACCTGGGCCATTCCAATGTGGATTACAATATGAAGATGTACAATTCCGACCTCACCACCACTAATTTCACCAACGACGGTGTCACCAGGGGTTATGTCATCGGTTACTCACAGGGCTGTTACAACGGTTCCTTTGATAACAGGAATGACTACGGATACTATGGTGATGACTGTTTTGCCGAGGTCTTCACCGGTCTTGAGACAGGTGAGGTGGCCGCCATAGCCAACTCGAGGTATGGGTGGTATGATCCGGGTGGAACCAACAGCTCATCACAATACTATGACAGACAGTTCTTCAGTGCCATTTTCGGTGACAATATAACCGCCATTGGGAGAACAAATGCCGCCTCGAAAGAAGTGGATGTCTCCTATATCAACAATGACGAGTATTGCCGTTGGGTAGCTTATGAAACAAACCTCTTCGGCGATCCCAGTCTGGATATCTGGACGGCCGTGCCGACCGACATCATAGCCTCCTATCCTGTCAGCATCACTATCGGCAGCAGCGAGTTACCTTTTGAAACCGATGCGCCCTATGCACGGATAGCGGTCATGCAAAGCGGTGTCCTGATAGGCAGAGCCGTCGCCGACGATGACGGCAATGCCACCGTCACCTTCGCCACCCTCACCGATCCTGCTCCTCTCGATGTATCCATTATTGCACATAATAAAAACAGACACACCGGCTCCGTCCTCGTTGTCTCCAACCAGCCGTACATCATTTATCAGTACTATTCCATTGATGATGAACAAGGCAATGGCAACGGCGTGCCCGACTACGGTGAATCCATCTTACTCTCCCTGGCGCTCAGGAATGTCGGAGACCAGCCCGCCGCCAATGCCAATGTGACCCTCTCAACAACAGATCCTTACATAACCATTACCGATAATTCACAGTTCTACGGCACCATTGAGGCGGGTGAAATCGTAGAAGAAAATGATGCCTTTGGATTCGATATCTCTACCGACGTCCCCGACCAGCATGTTGTGACTTTCGATATTGAAATAGTCGCTCAGGATACCTGGACCGCTTCTTTTTCAATGGTCATCAATGCCCCGATGCTGACCATCGGTCATTTTATCATTAACGACACCACGGGTGGCAACAGCAACGGAAACATCGACCCCGGCGAGACTGTGCAGATCATCGTCAAATCATCGAACCTTGGTCACAGCGACTGTTCGGATGCCTTTGCCCAGCTCACCTCAACCAGTGAGTGGCTCACTGTTCCGGAAACAACCGATACGATCGGTGACCTGCCTGCCGGCGCCGAGGCCGATGCCACCTTCACCGTCGGAGTGGATGATTATGCACCCATAGGCGCTTATGTCGATTTTAATTACCAGTTGATTTCAGGCGATTATTCCGTTGAGAACGACTACTCCAAAACCATCGGTCTCGTCTTTGAAAACTGGGAATCGGGTGATTTCAGCAAATTTGCCTGGACCTCCACCAGCACCTGGCCTTGGTATATCTCTCATGACGGACCCTATGAAGGCATATTCTGTTGCCACTCAGGTGACATCGGCAACAGCCAGGCATCGAACATGAGCCTGATATATAATTGCGTGTCAAACGACAGCGTATCCTTTTTCAAACGCATCTCCTCTGAACCCGAACATGACTACCTGAATTTTTATATTGATGATGTCATGGTCGGTCAATGGTCAGGATTCACTGACTGGGAGCGTGTCTGCTTCCCGGTCACACCGGGTGTTCATACCTTTAAATGGGAATATGCCAAGGATTATGAAGAAAAAGCAGGTCTGGACTGTGCCTGGGTCGACTATATCGTCTTCCCGCCGACACTTGTCACCACCTGTATCCCCGGCAATGACACAGCCATATGCGAAAACGAGACGTATCAATGCAACGCCACGGCCTCCAATTACACCTCTCTGTTGTGGACCACTTCAGGAACTGGCACCTTCGATATACCCGACATCCTGACACCCGTATATTCTCCCAGCCAGCAGGATTACGATTCCGGATCGGTCACTTTATCCCTGACCGCTTTCAGCAATTTACCCTGCGGCGATATTACCAGAAGTTTCGTGCTGACATTTAATCCGTTACCGGCAGTTCCCGAAACCCCTGACGGTCCCACATACGTTGACCTCTACTACACCTCCTCCTCTGAATACACCATACCGCCTGCTTCCGACGCCGTATCCTATCTCTGGAGCCTGGAACCTGCCGAAGCGGGCGACATCACCGGAGACCAGACAACAGGCACGGTTGAGTGGAATGCCGCCTTCCTCGGAACGGCATCGGTCAGCGCCAAAAGCATTAACGATTGCGGTGAGAGCTCCTTCTCGGAAGCCCTCGAAGTGGAAGTGGTGAATACAGTGGGCCTGGACGAATTGAATCAACCCGGGTTCATGTCAATTTATCCTAATCCCAATAACGGTAAATTCGTGCTGACATTCAATGCATCCACAAACGAAACGGCTTCACTGGATATCCTTAACTCATTCGGACGAATTATTTATTCAACCAAAAATATCCAGATTGATCAGAAGGCTTCCGTTGAGCTTGACCTTAAGAACCCGGTCAACGGGGTATACTATCTGGTGCTCACGACAAATGAAAGAAAAGAAGTCAGAAGATTTGTGATCATTAAATAGACATCTGAAGAGATGGATTTTAATGTCTTTCTGATGATGGGGAAATAAGAATTTCGCCCGTAAAGTGTAGATTTTTTCAGGTCATATTGTCGCTTTTAGTACTTTAGCATCCTAAAAGCAAAGATGAGCTATGAAAAAATTTATTCCCTTTATTTTCATTATTTTATTATTTGTTTCCCAGGCGCAGTCACAGACTGACAATGTTAATCCTGACCCTAACGGTGAGCCATGGATAGCAGGTGGCTTAAGACCTCTGACTGCGGGCGACTGGGCGTTTCTGAACAGCTTGCCCCGGCTGCAATTGCCTCCGGCATACCGCAACAGGGAACTTCCTTCCTCGGTCGATAATTCCCAGCAACCATATTTCCGTCCCATTTTCAATCAGGATGGAGGCAGTTGTGGACAGGCAAGCGGCATTGGGTACAACTTCACCTATGAAATCGATTTTACCCGTGATGTGGCGGCCAATACGATGGTCAACCAGTATCCCACCCACTTCACCTGGAATTTTCTCAACGGTGGTGTCGGCGGAGGGTCATGGTACTGGGACGGATGGCTCATCATACGTGCCGACGGCTGCCCTAATGTGGCCGATTATGGCGGTAGCATGTGGTATGGCGGGCAGACACGCTGGATTAACGGTTATGACAATTATTATAACGGCATGCATAACCGTGTCCTCGACATGTTCGCGGTGAATGTCTCAACATATGAAGGTCTTGAAATCCTTAAGAACTGGCTTTATGATCACATGAACGGCTCACCAGCCGGGGGCCTGGCCAACTTCGCCGCCGGTGTCTCGGGATCCTTTTATATGACCAGCCTGCCTTACGGTACTCCGGAAGCCGGAGAGCCCGTCGTGGTCCACTGGGATCCCGGTGTAAACCATGCCATGACATTTATTGGTTATAATGACTCGATAAGGTATGATTTTAACGGCGACGGGCAATACACCAATAACCTGGATATCAACAACGATGGCGCGGTTGACCTGCGCGACTGCGAAATCGGTGGGCTGCTCTTTGCCAACAGCTGGGGTCTGGGTTTCGGCGATAACGGTAAAGCCTATATGATGTATAAACTGCTTGCCGATGCCACGGAAAACGGAGGCATATGGAGCAATACGGTTCACATGGTGACGACACGCGAGGAGTTTGAACCTTACATCACCATTAAGGCCACCGTAAAACATACCTCCCGCGATAAACTTAAATTCATGGCGGGGGTCTCGACCGATACCACGGATACCGAACCCGCTCACCTGCTGTCATTCCCGTTGTTTGCATACCAGGGTGGTCCTCTTTACATGCAGGGAGGCACAACCGAAGCGGACAAAACACTGGAATTCGGGCTGGATATCACGCCTATCCTCGGTCAGATCATATCCGGTGAACCGGCCAAATTCTTCTTCAGGGTCATCGAAGATGATCCCTATAATGAAGGTACGGGGGAAATCGTCTCATACGCCATTATCGATTATACCAATGGTGTGGAAGAGGTGGACTGTGACCAGCAAAACGTACCCATAAACGATAACGGTGTGACCACCCTCTCCGTCATCAAGACGGTCAATTTCAACGCACCCGTCATCACCACCGAAGAGCTGCCGGGAGCCACCGTCAACGAACTTTACATGTATCAGCTTGAGGCCACCGGAGGCGTACCGCCCTATAAATGGGATCTGGTCATAGACTACCAGGAAGACACCCTGGCCTATGACTTCCCGGCTATCACCGAAGAGCAACTGATACCCACTCAGAACGACGACGGATTTGCCACCAAAGACCTGGATTTCTCCTTTCCTTTTTATGGGGAATATTATAATCATGTAGCCTTACTCACCGACGGATCCATCGTTTTTGAAGACCAGTTCCAGTACATACGCAGTGAAGAAAACATCATTTCAGCCAGGTGCATCACACCTTACGGAGCCGATCTGATGATCTATCCCGAGCAGGGCGACGGCATGTTTTACAGCGGGGATGAGAACAGCGCCACCTTCCGGTGGAAGACCTCCATGTATGATATGCCCGATGTAGATGTGGATGTCGCTGTGACTCTTTACCCCGACGGACGCATTGAATTTTATTACGGCAATGACATCACCGACGGCACCGGATGGGGCGCCGGGATATCCAAAGGCGACGGCAGCAGTTATCTCATTGCCGACATATCGAATAGCTATGCCATTCCCGATGATTATGCCACCAAGTTCACCGGACCCGATTATCCGCTCGGCATGACCTTGTCATCCTCAGGTATGTTCTCAGGCACTCCCACAGTGAATAACCATACCTGGGAGATAACATTCAAGGCAACCGATGATTATTCGATATTCACAACCAAAACTCTTGAGTTTTCCACCCTGAATACCGGATTGGAACCCCAGGATGGCAATCAGGTCATTGACCAAGTCGAAATTATGCCCAATCCTTTCAACGATATGACCAACATCCGGTTCTCCCTCAACAGGGAAAGTGTCGTTAACCTGAACATTATGAACACCGGTGGTCAGATGATCAAAACGCTGGCAGAAAACCGGACACTTCTTCCGGGGAACCACAACTTCATTTGGGACGGAAAAGATGATCATGGCAGGGAGGTCCCCGGCGGCCTTTACTTTTATAAACTCACCACAGGATCTTCAACCAATACAGGAAAGCTGATCGTTATCAAATAAGGATGCATTTATAAATCTTTCATCCCATCGTTTATTTAAAGCCGTTTTCATCATCACATGAACAAAACAGGTTACACTCTCATAGCATTGTTTCATGTTGTGCTTTGCCTGCATGCCCAGGAGAGGTTGTATCCTGATGATTCGCTGGAACGCTTGGTTAAATGTGGTTTATATAAGGCCATGACATCTGCCGACTCGGCTGCTCTGATGAATTTACCTGTGCTGGCTCTGCCTGAACAATATAAGGGGCCTTCCGCTCCCCTGCTGCCTGCTACTCTTGACAATTCAAAAAAACCCTTTATGAGACCTGTTTTCCAGCAAACCGGATTGTGCTGTGGTCAGGCCGCATTGGTGGGATATAATTTCACCTATGAGATGAACTGGAAAAGGGATGTTCCGGGCTATTTAGCTGAGAACCAGTACCCCACGCATTATGTATACAACTGGGCCAGTGAGGGCAACAATTACGGAGGCGTAAGCTATTATCATTCCATGGAAGTACTCCGTTCGACAGGTACGCCGAACGTGGCAGAGTATGGCGGAATGGCGGCGGGTGGCGGAACACGCTGGATGTCGGGTTATGAGGACTACTATAATGCCATGCACAACCGCCTCGAGAACGGTTACAACATACGTACTGATACCTATGAGGGATTTATGACACTGAAATACTGGCTTTATGATCATCTGACGGGCTCACCGGCAGGGGGCGTAGCCAATTTTTATGCCAATCAGCCGCCTATCTATTATTTGCCTCCGGGCACCCCGGAAGCAGGCAAATGCGTCTGCATCGGATGGGCTTCCTATTCCAGCCACGCCCTGACCATCGTCGGATGGAACGACTCCATACGCTGGGATTATAACAATGACGGACAATATACCAACAACATCGATATCAATGGCGACGGTAACGTGGATATGAAGGACTGGGAAATAGGCGGCTTCAAATTCGTTAACAGTTACGGGGGTGTGCCGGCATGGGGCGACAGTGGTTATTGCTATATGATGTACAAAACCGTCGCCGACAAATTCGGTGAGGGAGGCATATGGAATAATACCGTCAATGTATTAAAAGTCAAAGAGGATGACCAGCCACAGCTCACCATGAAGGTGAAGATTCAATACACCTGCCGTGAACAGTTGAAGATATATGCCGGCGTTGCGGAGAACACATCCGCCTCACGTCCCACCCATATCCTCAATCTGCCTGTTTTTGACTACCAGGGCGGATGCCTCTATATGCAGGGCGGTACAACGGAAGAAGATAAGACCATGGAATTTGGAATTGATATTACACCGCTTCTTAATTATATATCCTCAGGCCAGTCCGGCAAATATTTCCTGGTGGTCGTCGAAAATGATCCCAACAACACGGCCTCAGGCTATATAAAGAATTTTTCACTGATGGATTATACCGACGGCATCACTGAAATCCCTTATGGCTCAAGTAACATACCGATCAACGAGAACGATACCACGTTCCTTTCCATCACCACCTCCGTCAATTACGATGATGTGACCGTCACCACCTCCTCGTTACCCCAGGCAGTTATTTATGAACCTTACAGCTGCCAACTGGCGGCTTCGGGAGGCACTTCACCCTATCTCTGGAGTATCGATATGGGTTACACCGAAACAAGCCAGAATGGGACCTTTCCGGATATCACCGATGAGACCCTGACACCTAACAGCAACACCGACGGTTACGCCATAAAAGCCCTTCCATTTGAATTTCCCTTTTACGGAAAGCTTTACGATACGGTATACATGTATGTGGACGGATTCCTGAAATTCGATAACTGGCTGGTCACCTGGCCTTATTTTCAGGAAATCTATTACCGGTTCACAAAAAACAGAAATATAGCGCCATTTTTTGATGTCAATCTGACCCTTTATCCCGGCGGTGGCGACGGGCTGTGGTATGAAGGTGATGAGACCGGCGCCACATTCCGCTGGAGGGTCTCGCAGAACGGTTACAGTTCCCAATCCGATCTCAACCTGGCTGTTAAACTGTATCCTTCCGGTAAAATCGAATTTTATTATGGTGATGTCATCCTGGCCACCGGTACCAGGTGGTTCGGTGGCACCTCCAACGGTGACGGCAAGAATTATCAGTTATCGGCCGTCTCCAATGCCACCAGCATCCCTGACAATCTTGTCGTTGAATTTACACCCAAATCCTATCCCATCGAAATGGCACTGTCGGCGGATGGCCTTTTCAGTGGCACGCCGGTGCATGAATATAACGCCACAAACATATCATTTGTGGCCACCGACCAGAATATGATCACCTCGTCCGCCATGCTTCCATTCACAACGACAGGCATCATGAGCGATTTTACCGTCCATGCCGGCGACGATGCCATCATTGACCAGGGTGATACGGTCCGCCTGGATGCAGCCGTTAAAAATATAACCGGCTGGATCATCCACAACGCTGTGATGACCGTTACGACAGAAGATGATTATGTGCACATGAGTGACAGCACCCTGTCAATCGGTGCCATTAATCCGGGTCAGAGCCTCAATTTTCCCAATGCTTTTCAATTTGAAATTTCGGATACCGTTCCCAACAATCATGTCATCCCTTTAAGCAGCCTGATCACTGCTACAGAGGGTTCATACACTCATGACATCGAACTGGTCGCCTATGCGCCTCTGGTGCATCTTGGAACGGTGACCTTCTCCGACGGCAACGATGATATTCTCGAACCGGGAGAGACAGGCGAACTTCAGGTGATGACCCAAAACCTGGGCAAAGGAAAAGCCACCGGCATCCATTCCGTTCTGTCTTCCCTTGACCCCCAGATAGTCATCAATGACGGTGAGGATTCCATCGCGGTGATAGAAGGGCTGAGCTCGGAAACACTCACTTTCAACATCACCGCCGCCTCCTCGACCATGGAAGGTCATGTGGCTTATTTTGACATCGTTCTGACCGGCGATAACGGCATCACAATAAGCGACAGCCTTTATCTGACCGTCGGGATGATACTTGAGGACTTTGAGACAGGGGATTTTTCGAAATTCCCATGGACCTTCAGCGGGTCACAGCCGTGGTGCATTGATTTCACCAATCCCTATGAAGGTTCTTACTGTGCCAGGTCAGGACTGATCACCGACCAGCAGATGTCCATCATGAAAATGTCAGACAATGTTTTAAGCAATTCAACGATCAGTTTTTACCGACGGGCCTCTTCCGAACCTAATTATGATTTTCTCTTATTCTATATTGACGGTCCGGAAAAGGGACGCTGGTCGGGAGTGGTTCCCTGGGGTTCTGTATTTTATCCGGTCACACGAGGTTATCATACCTTTAAATGGGAATATAGCAAGGACGTCTCCGTCTCTTCCAACGAAGACCGTGTGATGGTTGATTATATTGCCTTTCCGCCCCTGGAGTCATGGCTGCTCACCGTTTATGCCGGACCCGATGACACCATTTGTGAGAATGATGTTTACAGCCTCAACGGCAGCGCCTCACATGAAGTCTCCATACTCTGGGAGACCACCGGCAGCGGTGTGTTCAGCAACGACACCATCTTAAATCCTGATTACACACCGGGCTTGTCCGATATCATCACCGGTGCCGTGGTGCTTAAGCTGACAGCCTACCACAGCCGGGGATTTTCATTGACCGACTGCATCACCCTCTTTATCCACCGCTTGCCCGTGGCTGATGCCGGTCAGGAAATGACAACCTGTGAATATGAGCCCGTCACCCTCAACGGCAGCCTGACCAATGCCGATTCCTCACTCTGGATAACTGCCGGTGACGGCATTTTCAGTGACCCCACCCAGCCCGTGACAACCTATTATCCTGGCACCAATGATGTTGAGGCGGAAATAATCAGCCTTTACCTGATGGCTTATCCTCAGGCGCCATGCAGCACCGGTGACAGTGATACGATGCATCTGTTCATTGTCAAACAGCCTTCTGTTGACGCCGGTCCTGACGGAATGGTATGTGAAGGGCAGTCCTATCCGTTGTCAGGGGAAGCGAATTACGCCAGTACCGTTCTGTGGAGTTCCGGCGGCGACGGCACCTTCAGTGATCCTTCCTCCCTGACGGCTGTTTACACGCCGGGCCCCGGCGATATCTCTTCCGGTGCCGTGGTACTCACCCTCACAGCCGATGCCATCTGTCCTTGTACTGAACAGGATCAGGATGACATGACCTTGTCCATACAACCACCCCCGGAGGCTGATGCCGGCGAGAACCAGACCATACCCTACATGACCTCCACCACCCTTTATGGCTCCGCGACAGGAGGCTCCGGCACCTATGCTTTTCACTGGGCCCCTGAAAACCGGCTTGTGGATCCGGATCTGCAAAATCCAACCACCGTCCCGTTGAACAGCACCACGACCTTTACCCTCACGGTGACAGATGACGCCACGGGCTGCATATCCACTGATCATACCACCGTTTATATTGAAGGCAGTCCCTTTGAGATCACCGTAACCGCCGATCCTGACAATATCTGCCTGGGTGAATCCTCTCAGCTTAATGTCACCGTCACCGGTGACACGGAACCTTACGTTTTCGCGTGGACGTCCGATCCGCCCGGATTTACATCCGATCTCCCCAACCCGATGGTCACACCGTTGATGACCACCACCTATTTCGTCCTGGTGACCGATGTCAACAACAATCCCGTGGAAGGCTCGGTTATGGTGACCGTCACACCGCCTCCCGTTGCCGGTGCCGGTGATGACACCATCACCTGTGGAAATGTATCATTTACCTGTTCGGGCACGGCTTCCTCTTTCATCTCTATCGCATGGATCACACAGGGTGACGGAGATTTCGATGACAATACGATCCTTGATGCCACTTACACACCCGGTGTTCAGGATGTTCTCAACGGCTATGTCACCCTCTCTCTCACAGCCTATGCGATAGCACCCTGTGACGAACCCTTTTCCGATATCATGCTGTTATCTTTTTTCCCTGTGACAGTGGTGACGTTCGATTCCCTTCCCGAATTTTGCCTGACCGATCCGCCCTATCTACTCACCGAAGGTAACCCACCCGGCGGCACTTATTCAGGTGACGGCGTGGTCGACGGTTATTTTTACCCTGCCCTGGCCGGAACAGGCCTGCATACCATCACCTATACATTCACCGATGATAATGCCTGTACCTATTCCGAAAGCCGGACCGCATTGGTCGATCCCTGCACCGGCTGGCAGGAGCAAAAAGAAGATTTGTCGGTCATTATCTTACCCAACCCGAATAACGGCTCTTTCATCCTCCTGATCAAGGCGGGAGCGTCAGGACCCTGTCAAATAACCATTCATGTCTTACCAGGAATGACCATCTACAGAGAAACATTTGAATTGAAAAACGGCGAGAACAGGATACCCCTGTCACTCGGGAGTAAATTTTCAGGACTGTACCTGATGATCATTGAAACGAATAAAACGGCAATACTTAAAAAGATCATCATTCAACACTGACCTTTCTGTCTCATAGCACTTTCCGCCATGCGATTTTTCAGATGACTGAGATCATTTTGTGGTAATACCTTTATCGATCCTACCGTTAACTGACTCCTGCTTGATTCTTATCAGTAATTGATTTATTTTTGGGAAACAGATCAGTGAGACACCCATTGGAATTGACAAATGAAATTTTTCTTACCCGGGCTTGCGGTCTTTATCATGTTCTTTTATCCTGGTTTAATTAATGGACAGGTCTATGATTCCGTATTCAGTTGTCGTACCGTTGACCGGATAGTAAGCGGGAACAGCCCTCTGGCACCGGAGGATTCGGTTTTTTTAGTGCATCTTCCGAAACTTGAGGTTCCGGAAAGTTACCTTAACAAAGACCTCCCATATAAAATCGATAATTCCGTTTACCCCTGGCTTCGTCCTGTTTTCTTGCAGGACGGGGCCTGCTGTGGTCAGGCGGCTTCCATAGGATACAATTTCACCTATGAAATGGACTGTGCCCGTGACCTGCCGGCCGATCAGCCCGAAAACCAATACCCGCCATATTTCCCGTGGAATTTCATGAATGTTGAGAATGGTCTGGTCGGTGTAGGTGTGAGTTTTTTTCACAGTTACGAGATCCTTCGCACCCTTGGTTGTCCTAATGTGGTTGACTTTGGCAGTTTTAACATGATACGTGGTGACTCCCTGCGCTGGATGACAGGGTACGAAAAATATTACCACGCCATGCACAATCGCATCGCAGGATTGTATCGGATTGATGCAGGGAATCCTGAGGGATTACTGCTTTTAAAACACTGGCTCGTTGATCATCTCGATGGCTCACCGACAGGAGGTACGGCCAATTTTTACACAGGAATAAATATATCCTATCTTTTACCACAAGGAACGCCTGAAGGTGGGAAAAACGTTATGATCTTCTGGAATCCTGTGGCCACGCATGCCTTGACAATCGTGGGCTACAACGACTCCATCCGGTGGGATTACAACCATGACGGACAGTATACAAACAACCTCGACATTAATGATGACGGTGTCGTAAATATGAAAGACTGGGAGATCGGAGGGCTGAAGTTCGTCAACAGCTATGGAGGGGACTGGGCCGACAGCGGTTATTGTTACATGATGTATAAAACATTAGCCGATAATTACGGCTCCGAAGGAATATGGAATAATGCCGTCTACGTCGTGAAAGTGAATCCCGGTTATGAACCTTTGCTGATTTTTAAGATCACGCTGAAACACACGTCGCGCAATAAAATCAAGGTGACCGCCGGCGTTTCTTCCGATACCTCAATGACCTTCCCTGACCATGAACTGTCATTTCCCGTATTTAATTATCAGGGAGGGGACTTCTACATGCAGGGAGGCCAAGAGGAGGAAGACAAGTTCATCGAATTCGGGCTGGATGCCACTCCCCTGTTGAGCTACGTTAAACCGAATGAAATAGCCAGGTTTTTCCTTAATATCTATGAGAATGATCCTTCTAACACAGGAACAGGAGAAGTTGTCAGGTGGTCGGTCATTGATTGTACCCATGGTATTAATGAAACGGTTTGCCAGGCGACGAATGTGCCGATGGTTGAAAATAGTGTGACGCGCCTGTCATTGATCAAATCCACCGGCATTGATAAGGTCAGTATCAACAATGACACCCTCTCACCCTTCACGCCGGGAGTAACTTATTGTCATCAGTTTTATAGCAGCGGTGGATCTCCTCCTTATACATGGACACTGAAAACAGAATACGCGTCCGGCCCTGTTGAAACCTCTTTTCCGTCTATCGATGAAGAGCATCTCGTCCCGACTAACAATGAGACCGGTATGGTGACAAAAAAACTTGATTTTATCTTTCCCTTTTATAACGGGTTGTATGATTCCGTCACCCTTCATACAGGGGGTTATCTGATGTTCGATGAGCAAACCTTTCCTGTTCCCTATTTGCAGGATCCCGAGCTGCAGTTGCAGTCGACACGAAACATCTCACCCCTCATGACCGGAGCGTTGGTCATTATTCCCACTAACGGTGACGGAATATGGTATGAAGGGGATGAACATCATGCCATCTTCAGATGGAAGCTCACCGATGCCGACCATCCTGTCAACACAACTTTCAATTTCGCAGTGGAACTTTTTCCCGAAGGATCCATCATCTTTTTTTATGGCGATGTGATCTTTGATCATCCTGTCGACTGGGTGACAGGTCTGTCTGACGGTGATATGTCCAATTATCTGGTGACAGCATCCTCCATGGATGACGATATTCGAGCCATCCACAATGTCCGGTTTGTTTTGCCCGATGTACCCCTTGGAATGACATTATCCCCTGTCGGCCTCCTAACCGGGATACCCTATGATGCCGATAACATAAGCGATGTACAGGTCACCGTGACCGACCAGAACAACGTTTCCGACACCAGGTCATTTCAGCTGTCATCAGGATTGATCTTCGATTATGTGATCCATGCAGGTAACGACAGTATCATTAACCGCAATGAAGAAGTGACCGTTGGGTTAACTATCACCTGTTATTCCGACGACACCCTGTACAATGTTATTGCTTCGGCATCCATCGATGATCCATCCATTATCCTTGCCGACAGTGTGAAAAACATAGGGGTAATAATACCACATCAAATCCTGACACTTCCTGATGTTTTCAGGTTCTCAACGGGTAGTAACATCACCGATCAGTATGCCATTCCATTGAGAACCATGTTTATGTCAGATCTTAAAAAATGGGAAAAGACATTGATGCTCAGGGCTTTTACAACAAGCTTATCGTTGGGAGGATTAAACGTGGATGATGGTAACAACCACCGGCTTGACGCCGGAGAATCTGCCGGTCTTGAATTCAGGATTGACAATCAGGGTCATGCCGCTGCCCAGGGGGTCCATGGTGAGATCACATGCTCCGATCCCTATCTTTCCGTCAATGGGAACGCACGATTACTTTACGATGATATACCGGGAAAAAACAGCCGGTACAACCGTATCAACGTTACTGTCAATCCCAATACACCACAAGGTCATATAGTAAAGTTAAATATTGGTATTTACGACACCACAGGTCACAGAGTATCCGATTCCGTTAGATTATCTGTCGGCGATTCACCGGCATTGATCATCGATCTCGATAAAAATTTAAATTCAGGCCCAGCTATCCTGGAAGCTATTCGTGATAATCATCTCCAGGCCGATTATTATAATTTCGTACCCTGGTGGGATCTTTACAGGTATGATGCTGTCTTTCTCTGCCTGGGCATTTTCCCCAGGAACACCATTCTGGATTCGACGATGGCGGATTATCTGGCGACCTATCTCAACAATACCGGTAATCTATTCCTTGAGGGCGGCAGCACGTGGCTGGATGATGACCCTACCGTTCTTCAGCCGATGTTCAACATTGTAGGGGGGCATGCCGCCTGGCCTCATCCACCCGACACACTCATGGGAGTGGTTTCGACATGTACACACGATATTACCATGCATTACACCGGCGAAACAACAAAAATAGAAAACCTCAGCCCAACCGGTACCGCTTACGGTATATTTGAGGATAAGCACACCGATTGGATTTTTGGTATAGCCAATGAAATCCGGAATTATAAGACCCTCGGCACCTCCTTTGAATTCGGAGGCTTGTCGGATTCGGTTTTTCCATCCACCAAAGCTGAGCTTATGGCGAGGTATCTGGATTTCTTCGGCATTAAACTTAATGCGCTGGCGGCCAACTTCATTGCCGATACGCTGACAGTGCAAGCCGGTACGGCAATTCAATTCCATGACCTGTCAACACAAGATGTCATCGCGTGGAACTGGACGTTCAATGGCGGGACGCCCTCTTCATCATCCTACAGCGACCCTGTCATCCGATATGACTCTGCCGGCATTTTTGACGTCACCCTCACCGTCTCCGATGGAGCCCATTATAATTCACTGACCAAAAAGGACTATATCACTGTTCTTTCTGATCATGGTGTTACGGATATGAACCGGGATATGGATATCTCTATTTATCCCAATCCATCTGACGGAAGATTCATCCTGACCATTTCACCGGGCCATTCCAGGCATTTATCCCTCCGTATCGTAAATAATACCGGTCAGGTGATCCTGAAGAAAGAACCGCTGCTTTTATCTTCTCCGGGTATCGTGTCCTTCGACTTAGGCAATCATCCATCCGGGATTTATTTTATCATTGTCCATGACGGCGACAGACAAAGTGTGAAGAAAGTGGTGCTTCTGAGATAGTAATAAACGGTAAAGCAGGACTTTATCGCAGATAATCGTTTTTAGATACGGACATTCCCTTCGGGTTGATTTTACTTTTCAATGTAAATTACAATACCTTTGCAATAAAGGCTCAGACCAGGAATGAATGTAATAAAGAAGATACTTTTTTCTTTGCTCATGTGCATTCTTATTTTACCTGCCCTGCAAAAGCTTTATCCCTTCTTCAGAATTAAACCTCTCAACGGGGCTTTTCATTATTTACAGAAACCGGCGTTCACCTGGACAGGATGGCTGTCAGGGTCATACCAGGGAGATTATACGGATTACATCGAACAGCACATCGGATTCAGGAACAGCTTGGTACGGTTGAATAACCAGATCGATTTCAGCCTCTTCCGTAAAACCCATGCCGAAGGTATTGTCGTCGGTAAAAACGATGGCCTTTACGAGTATGACTATATCCGTGCTTACATGGGCTGGGATTTTATCGGGGAGAGAACCTGGGATAAAAAAATGAACCGGTTTAAATTTCTCCAGGAGTACCTTAAGTCCACACGGAATATCGACCTCATCCTTGTCCTGGAGCCCAGCAAGGCCAGAATAGAACCGGAATACCTTCCGGAACAATACCGTTATTCAAAGCGCACCCTCACCAATTATGACTATATCCTCCATAAGGCAAATGAACTGGGTATCCGGTACCTGGACCTCAATCATTTTTTCTCAATGATAAAAGACACCTGCCGTTTTCCGTTATATCCCGCCTACGGTGTGCACTGGAGCACTTACGGCATGAGCCTGGCAGTGGATACCCTTGAAAAATATATGGAACGGTTACGCTCCATGGATATGCCCGACATTTACACCCTGAAACTGGAGCTGTCGGATTCGTTAAAATATACCGATTATGATGCTGCGAAACCGCTTAACCTGATCCTGGAGTTGCCTCACGGGCCCATGGCATACCCTGTATTGGGCTTCGAAAAAAACCCCCACAAGACCAAACCCAGGGTGCTGATAGTGGGCGACAGCTATTACTGGAACATCGATATCACCGGATTGCCAGAGGCTTTGTTCACAAATTATAATTTCTGGTATTTTAATGCCCTCGTCTATCCCACAACAACAGGGGATACAACCTACGCGCGAAATCTTGATATCAAAGCAGAAATTGAAAAACGTGATGTCATTCTTCTCATGGTGACCGACCGTTTTCTCTATAAATATGACTGGGGATTCATCGACCGGGCCTTTGAAGCCTTTACACCTGAGCTCGAACCCGACCGGCTCTACAATTACGAAAACGGCGTCAGATTGAACATCGGCTTCTTTGACAGCCTGGCATATGAAGCCAATGCTCGTCACCAATCCCTTGAAGACCTTGTCAGAAAGGAAGCCGATTACCAGTTCATGACTTCTGAAACGGATAACTATCTTGAAATACATGGTCCGGAATACTTTGAACGAATCATCAGGCAGGATACCGGATGGATGAATGCCGTCAAAAGAAAGGCGGAGCTTAAAAATATCCCTGTGGATTCAATGGTTTACAGCGATGCTGATTATATGTTCCATAAAGATAAACCGGATATCCGCGATAAATTCATGGCTGTGAAGCAATATGAACATATGATCCGTTCCGATAGCATGGCTATGGCGGAGGTCAGGCAAAAAGCCGCGAGCTATTATCTCACCACGGATGAGATGGTGAGACAGGAGGCTTTGAAACGGTATAATGAAGAAATAACACATGAAGGAATGGTAAAGGATCTGAAGTATTATGAAACGATCATACGGAATGATGAAACCTGGCTGAAGTCGGTCAAAGAAAAAGCGCTGAAACAGGGTCTCAGCCTTGACGAGATGATCCGCCGAGATGCGTTGTGGATGTATGAACAGGAAAAAAAGAAAAACAAATAACGGCTTTCATTCATCACCTTTATATCTTTTTATTTATGAAAAAAATTTTTCTCATTGTTCTGATCTTTCTTCTCGGTCCCTGCGTGCTTCACGCCCAGATTTGGCATAACCGGCAACACCTTGGCGTCACTTATGTGGAAAGCTCCGGTGGTCTTGTCCCGCCGGCCATGGAGGGCGGCAATACGGAGCTCGAGTTTGCCGATATCAATGCCGACGGCAACGTTGACATCCTGTCCATCGGCGATCACGGATCGCCCTATGTCAATACCGACGAACATGGCATCATGGTGTGGTTTGGCGACGGTAACGGTAACTGGTCCGTTTATCAGAACGGTGACTTCGGTTATGGCGGCATCGCCGTGGGTGATGTCAACAACGACGGATTTCCGGATGTGGGTTATGCCATGCACCATAATTATTCGGGCAATGATTTCGGTGATCAGCTCATCGAAGTGGCCCTCGGCGACGGCACCGGCATGAACTGGACACCCTGGGATGACGGCCTGGCCAACAACGGCGAGACCTGGGGCATGTTCGGCACCGACTTCGCCGACTTCGACTGCAACGGTTATCTTGACATCGGAAGCATCTCCTTTGGCGCTGATGCCGGTGTTCATGTCTATCATAACAATGGTGACGGCACCTGGCAGCAGGTCTTCGGCTTCATCGGCGGTAACTCGGATAATCTGTTTGCCTTTGGCGACATCAGCAACGACGGCTGTGCCGATTTCGCCGTTTCACATGAGTTGGGAACCGTTTATTTCTATACCTTAGGAGGAGGGACCTTCACCTTAATGGATAACAATCTTCCAGGATCGGGCAGCTCATTCCGTACCGGCACTTCACTGGGCGATGTGGACAACGACGGTGGAAAGGACCTTGCCTTCATCAACAGCGCCGGCGGTGTGGAAGTCTGGGTGTGGAATGATACCGAAAATCTCTGGGACGACTTTTCCGGCACCCTCCCCTCCGCGGGTAATTATGAAGCCACCCAGCTTTATGACATGAACGTCGATGGATATGTCGACATCTGTGCCTTCGGGCAGGGGCTGGTGTCTGTCTGGCTCGGCGACGGAACAGGCAACTGGACCCTCGAAACACAGATCAACGTTTCATCGACAGGATACTTCCAGGCTTTCAGGGTAGGTGGCGACATTGATCATAACGGCTATCCCGACATGGTCCTCGTCGACGAGGAGGGCAGCTGGCCCAGCTATCAGAACCACCTGCGCTGCTATAAAGAAGCTTCGGTACCTGAAGACCTTACCGTCGTTCCAATCTTCCCGCGGGGTCATGAGGTGCTCGAGGACGGCTCCGTTCAATTCATCGATTGGGTTTCTGCTGTCCCGGACAATGTCCCGTCGTGGGTCAAACTTGAATATGCGATCTTTGACACCACCGGCCCCTGGATCCCAATTGCCGACAGCCTGCCCAACAACGGACGATACCAATGGCACCTTGAAGTGAATGGCGGGCTTCTTATTGATTGTTGCTATATCAGATATACGGTTTACACCTCTGCTGATTCCGTAACGGTAATCACCCCGGTGGCCTTTTCCATTATGGGGACCTATGCCGTAAAAGAACCTTACACTCACGATATTAATAAACTTACAGCCTACCCCAATCCATTTCATGAGGAAATAATTCTCAGTCTGGAGCTGAAGGAAAAAGAATATCTGACGATTGGCGTTTATGATTTGACAGGTAATGAGATAAAAAATCTGTACAGCGGAGATTGTTCAGAAGGCCATCATATCTTCAGATGGGACGGGTGTGACCGCGATAATGAAGAGGTGGCCGGCGGAATCTATTTTATATATTTTAGGAACGCCAAAAGTTTGACTTCACAAAAGATATTAAAGATTAAATAGATTTACAGGGATGAACAACAAGGTTAGTCACTAGCAACAAGAATAAAAAAGCAAGGCATGCGATTTCTCCTGCTAATTCTGTTTATCCCGATTCTGATTGGTGTCTGTTTCTCACAAACATCTTACGTCCCGGGTGAGATCATGATCCAGGTCGTCCCTCAGGATTCACGGTCAGAGCAGGCAGCTCTTGCAGCCATAACACAGGCCTGTCATGATGTCGATCTCCGGTCCGGCATCTTACTCTCCCGCCGCATGCACATATGGCTTTTCTATTTCACACCCGGCGTGAAGCCCGATCTCTTCGTCCTCAGGGAGGTCAAAGCCTGTCCTTTTGTTCGTGAGGCCCAGTTCAATCATTATATCAAGATGCGTGAGCTGATCCCCGACGACACCTATTTCGATGAGCAATGGGCTATGAAGAACATGGGCCAGATGGGTGGCACCCCCGACGCCGATATCGATGCCACCGACGCATGGGATTTCACCACCGGCGGATTAACGGCCGCAGGCGATACCATTGTCATTGGTATCGTCGATAACGGCTTTGACATCCTCCATGAGGATCTCGATTTCTGGAAAAACTATGAAGAGATACCCGGTAATGGCATCGACGATGACCAGAACGGCTATTTGGATGACTTCGACGGATGGAATGCCGTTTTTCATAATGGTCAGATCTATTCCAACCAGCATGGCACTCATGTGGCAGGCATTGCAGGCGCTATCGGCAACAATGGCATCGGCGTCACCGGTGTCTGCTGGCATGTCAAACTCATGCCGGTCATCAGCCCCGCCAGCATCGAGTCAGGTGTCGTGGAAGCCTATGGATATATCCTTGAAATGAGAGCCCGCTATAATGAAAGCAACGGCCTGCACGGCGCCTTCGTCGTCGCCACCAATGCCTCTTTCGGTGTGGACCAGGGTAATCCCGATGACTACCCCCTGTGGGGGGCCATGTATGACTCTCTGGGACACTATGGTGTGCTTAGCACAGGCGCTACCGCTAATGCCGACTGGGACATCGACGTCGTCGGCGACGTGCCCTCGGGATTCCCCAGTGATTTCCTGATCACCGTCACCAACACGACCAACGACGACGTGAAATTCAGCCCGGCAGCATGGGGATTGACGACTATTGACCTGGGCGCACCCGGTTATGTCATCAAATCGACCGTTCCCAATAATGATTATTTTTATTACACAGGCACCTCCATGTCCACACCGCATGTGACCGGCGCCATTGCCCTGATATTTGCCGCTGCCGATGCCCAGTTCATCGAAGACTATAAAAATAACCTGCAGGAGAAAGCCCTGGAGATAAAAAACTTAATTCTTCAAACCGCCGATGTCATCCCTTCTCTTGACGGCCTGACGGTCAGCGGCGGCCGCCTCAACGTCTATAAGGCCATCCTGGCACTGAAAGGATATCCGGTGCTGAAAGCCTATCCCCTGTCCCTGATGATAACCCTTGGCCAGGATACTTCCGGCAACCTTACCTCAACACTGACAAATGTCGGGGGAAGTCCCGGCATCTATAACATTGTCATGAGCCCCCAGGCACCCTGGCTGGAGATCGACCCGGTGAACGGCAGCGTGAATCCCGGAGCTGCGGAGGAGGTGACACTGACCTTTTCCACCACAGGCCTCCAAAATGGGTACTATTATACCACCATGACCATCATTGAAGCACCCTATTACACAATCAATGTACCTGTCACCCTTCATGTCACACCATTTGTGGGAATTGGCGAAAACCGCAAGAATGATGACATGCTCCTGTCGTGTTACCCGAATCCTTTTGCCGATGTTACTTCTATAAGGTTCACAATGGCCACAGCCGGCATGGTCAGTATAAAGCTATTCGATATTCATGGAAAGGAAATCAGAAACCTCATCGAACGCACGTTTCAGAAAGGTGATCATACCCTGGAATGGAATGGATGTGATGGCGAAAGACACAGGGTTAAACCCGGCATTTACCTGTGCCAAATTAGAATTGACAACCATATCTCCTTTCTGAAAATCATTTCAATTGATGATCTGAAAACACAGGTAAGGTGAAAGGGAAAGCGAAATTCTTGTCACATCCCGTTTTAAACATCAATGAAGAAAAAGCAGCTTTTCTTCTGACAGGTTTATCCATTGTTGTTTTCTGCCTTATCTCCTTTCTCAAAAACGGTACAGGAGATTCGGGCGATAGTATCTCCCATTTCCTCATCGCGAAATATTCATTCAAACACCCGGCGTTATTCTTAAATCATTGGGGTAAACCCTTGTTCACCCTGCTGAGCTCACCATTCGCTCAATTCGGCTTCACCGGTATAAAAGTGTTCAACAGCCTGATAGCCTCACTCACAGGTTACGTGACCTATAAAACAGCCCGGAAACTTGGAATGAAAAACAGTCTTCTGGTTTTTGTTCTTTTATTCTTTGCACCACAATATTTTGTTCTCATTTTTTCAGGACTCACCGAATATCTTTTTGCCTTTGCCCTCATCTTGTCCGTTTACCTTATAATAGATAAAAAAGTGATGGCATCCGTTATCCTGGTTTCTTTCTTACCCTTTATACGCAGCGAAGGACTGATCATTATCGGTGTTTTTTTAATATACATGGTGATAAAAGGTTATTTTAAAATATTGCCTCTCATTTTGACCGGTCATGTTATTTACGGTGTTGCAGGGCTTCACCATTATGGTCATTTTCTATGGGTATTTAATGCTATCCCTTATATGGGTACCCCCGACAATTACGGCTCCGGACATATATTTGATTTCTTCTCCAAGCTTTATTATGTGATTGGGTTTCCATTGTATGTTTTACTTGTTATTGGTCTGATAACCATCATTTTTACCCTGTTTAAAAGGAACAGAATATTGAACCGGAAAGATTTTTCTGCCGAACTTATCCTAATTGTCGGCTCCTTTTTAGCTTTCTTTATGGCGCACAGCATTTTCTGGGCATTCGGGCTTTTTCACTCCTTCGGATTAAAACGTGTGCTGATCTGCACCATCCCTCTGATATCTTTGATGGCATTGAGAGGATTAAACATTATAGCACTTGTCAGAATCAAAAAGGTCAATCTGATACTGCCCATATTTTTCACCGCTTATGTCATGATCTTTCCCTTCACAGGGAACCCTGCTGCCATTAAATGGAACAGGGAGCTTGATCTGAGCCCCGATCAGAAACTTATTGATCAGTTATCGTCATATATCCGACAAACATTTCCTGGTTACACACTTTATTATACTCATCCTTATATAAGCCTCAAGCTGGGGATTGACCCCTATGATAAGAAAGAAGATGGCTTGATACGTAATGTCCTTGAAACAAAAAAAGCACCGGCGCATTCACTAATTATTTGGGATTCTTGGTTCTCAGTAATTGAAGAAAAAATAACTTTGGACTATCTATTACAAAATCCGAACGTTTCTGTTTTAAAGACTTACGATGATGCCGGGCCTCCGGCAGTGCGGTTGGTGGTATTACAAATTCATCCACAAACTAAAGATGAGAAAGAAATACTTTAACAACATAGCATCATCCTGCCCGAGATTCCACCGGGTCAACCTATGGATGCTGGTCGTGGTCATGTTGTTAATCCCATTGTGCGCGCCGGCATTGCCTGTCTTCAATTCTATTACTGTTGACACATCTGTTGTGGGACAAAACGAAAAATTCGAGATCACTGTCGATCTCACGGCCAACTTCATCAATCCTTTCGATTATGAGCAGGTGTGGCTGAGGGCCTATTTCACGTCGCCTTCAGGTGACGTAACCATTGTCGACGGTTTTTATTACCAGAACTATGACTTCAATCCCCCATCAGGACCACTGATCCCCGATGGTGAACCGGTCTGGAAAATAAGGTTCAGCCCAATTGAAACCGGAACCTGGGGCTATGAAATTCGTTGCAGTGACAATACGGGCACCACCTTTTCCCCCACATATAGTTTTAACTGTACCTCTTCCGCTGACCCTGGTTTTGTCAGACCCACTTCAACGGCCTTTCTGAAATTCGATGACGGAAGCTCCTTTTTCCCAATCGGAGAGTGTATCCCATGGAACTGGGATGCCGAGGGATTCTATGTTTATGAAACCTGGATTGACAGCCTTGTGGTCAATGATGCCAATTTCATTAAATTAATCATGACACCGTGGTCTTTTGGAATAGAATGGAACAACACTGGATTGGGCAATTACACAAACAGGTTGAGTACTGCTTTTTGGCTTGACTGGATATTCGATAAAGCCACCTCTCTGGGTATGTACATTCAACTCTGTCCGCTAATACATGATGAGGTCAGCACACTCGCCGGTAATCAGTGGCAATACAGTCCCTATAATGCGGCTAACGGAGGACCATGCCAGAATACATGGGATTTTTACACCAACACATCGGCGAAAGAATATTATAAACGGAAATTACGCTATATCAATTCCAGATGGGGTTATTCGTCCCACATGATGTCGTGGGAGTTATTCACCGAGACGGATAACACCGGTGATTTTAATGACCATCACAACGACATCAACAACTGGCTTATTGAAACCGGCCAATACCTTAATTCCATTGATATCAATGATCATTTGATAACACTCAGCTACGCATTTTATGAACATGATCATGATATGTGGAACAATGCATTAATCGATTTTACACTTATACATATTTATAACACCTCCAATGATCTGGAGCTTAAATTGTACGCCGGCATAAAGGATTATCTCGCTCAATATGACAAACCCACTACTGTCGGTGAATTTGCGCTTTCGACTGAACCGGATGTATGTATTTTGCTTGACCCTGATGGTATTGCCTTTCATAATTCGCTTTGGGCAACTTCCTTGTCAGGAGCCTTTGGAGCTGCCACTACTTGGCATTGGGGAAGTTATATCGATCCCCAAAACCTTTATTATCATTTCAAGCCGGTGACCACCTTTATGCATTCTATCGACCTTCAACAGGAGGATTATGCTCCTGTCACCGTCATGTGTACGGCTGATGAATACCTCGATGTGGTCATCGAGCCCGGATTCCAAACCCTCTTTCAGCCTGCCCCTGAAGATTATTTCACCGTAGAGAGGACCGGTAACATCATCCCCAGGGCAAATAACCTGAGCATCATGTTATATGGCTATATGTTTAACTCGTCACGCAATCCCCCTCATTTTGCGGTGGATTATGCCGAGGCAGGGCAGTTCTCCGTGGTCACCGGCGGCAATGCTTTTCTTTCCAGGATCAAGATATGGATCGACGGCGTTAATGTGCTGAATATGGTTGGACACACCCACACGACCTACACCACGGATGTCGAGGCCGGAACACATATCATCTTCGTTGAAAATACCGGGAATGGCTATATAGAGATCGATAAGTACATCTTTAAAAATTATGCCCCTCTTTTGCGCAGCTTTGCCCTGAAAAGCCAGAATCATGTGGTGGGATGGCTGCAGAACAGGAATTACAACTGGGAATATGTCAACGACTATGGTGATCCGGCTCCCCTGTCGGGCGGCATCATGAACTTCAGCGGTCTCAGCGAAGGGTATTATCAGACGGAATGGTGGGATTGTTCCGGTGGCGAAACCGATTCTATCTCCTTATATGCCGCTCCCGGCGGTGACCTTGCCGTGGCTGCCCCCGCGGTGGTGTGGGATGCCGCCTATAAGATGGATTATGTCAGCCCGGTCATGACACCCGCTTTTACCGCCATCCCCACCCACACCTGTACCGGCGATACCGTTGTTTACACTGACAATTCAACCGGCATTATCAAAAGCCGCTTATGGTCTTTCCCGGGTGGCACGCCGTCAAGCTCAACGCTGGAAAATCCGCAGGTTGTCTACACTAACTCCGGTGTTTACAATGCCACGCTGACCCTGTACAACGATTTCGACACGGCCGTTCTGACCAAATCCAATTATATCACCATTGATACGTTACCCGGTGCTCCAGGTTTTATATCTGGGCCCACGTCTGTCTGCATATACACCACCAATGTCGTTTATGCCATCGCTCCTATCCCCCATGCCACTTCATATGTCTGGACGCTGCCTCCGGGGGCGTCGGGTTACAGCACCACGCGAACCATATA
>Ga0136653_10000072_pt1 | contig 44469 bp, 40 predicted proteins | sample LakKivw275mmetaG_FD_94866 | JGI IMG/M metagenome (GOLD analysis project Ga0136653, IMG submission 94866) | Anoxic lake water microbial communities from Lake Kivu, Rwanda to study Microbial Dark Matter (Phase II) - Lake Kivu water 275m metaG... | ecosystem: Environmental > Aquatic > Freshwater >...
CTCTTCTCTACTTGCAGCCTTTTGGATCATCCCATTCTTGCGTTTCAGCAACTACCTCTCAAACAACCCCTTCACCAACGGAGACGTGTGGGACAACTTTCTGCCTCTAGAACACTGGGACAAGATGCTCTACAAATTCCACAATCTAGGCTTGATGCAATGGCTTCTCGCAACATACACCCTAGCGTTCTTTGTAGCCTGTTGGATAGATAAGGGACATACTTCTCCAAGATCGAGGCTAATCTGCTTCATGCCTTCTCTCTTCGCTTTATCCGCACTTCTAATCGGGCCTCTCTACGTCTGCTTTCACCCCATAGAGTTGATCCTCATAGCTGCCGTCTCCATCATAGTCCCTATATTGCTGATTTCATCGATTAGGAATATAGGAGCAGAAGGAAGGTTTTCCATCGTCATGTCCGTTGGCTGGTTCTTCATATTCGCATGGCTAGGTTTCGGAAGCCACGCTTTACTATTCCAGCTTATACCCTACTGGCAACGTCTGGACACATTCCGCTTCGCCCTTTATGCCTGCATCCCTGAATGTATTTTGGTCGGAAAACTCAGCCCTGCGCTAACATCTGCAAAAATTTTCAAAGAAGGTGGAAGAACCTCAGCCTCCCAAAAACCCCGCTTTTCGCCAAAAATAGTTCCCTTTCTGCTTGTTACAGCCATGCTTGTAGCAAACACCTTCGTTGGGTACTTCGTAATAGCCGACGATTTCTCTTACCGCAGCAACGGCGTGGTTTCGGCAGGGGTTATTGAATATTTCAAAAAACAGGAGGATCAAGCCAGGATCCTTCCGATAAGATGTCCCGATTGGGTTTTCATTCTCCCGCTTTATGCTAATAAACCCATTGTAGATGGCTGGTACCCTCAAGCCAAGGTTTTGCCCCTTTTAGTTAACATAGATGACTACACATTGAACGAGCTGTCGAAGACCTACGGTGACGATAAGAACGAGAGCGCTAGGATCGCGATCTGGAGAACCCTAATATCAGAACATTCATTATTAGGTATTGAGTGGGTGATGATTCCAGAAGACGTAATGGTAGAAAATGAGACGCTCAGCTCTCTTTTAATGGGGGATAACCAAGACTTTCACATGGCTGCGAAAATCGACGGGATATTAATATACGAGACAAGCGCTTCTCAATCGCTTGTACAGACTGAAGCCAGACTGCTTACGTCGCCTACTTGGAGTCCCGACAAAATAACGATCATCTTAGAGACAAATAGAAGTGCATCCATCGTAGTGAAGGAGGCATACTTCCCAGAGTGGACTATCCAAACAAATGCGAGTTCAGCGCAGTTGACAAAAGATGACAATGGATTCATCAAAATTCAAATTGCGCCAGTAATGGACTCAAACGCCTATGAGGTGAACCTCGTCTATGAAAGGCCCTATGAATGTTATCTCTACCTACTTTCGACATTCGCGTTTCTATCCCTCATGATAGGCTACATCACATTTACTTGGAGGAAGAAAGAATGGCGTCTAAAAAATGGGAAATAGTGACAACAGTTCTATTAATCGCGACCTTCTTTTCCTTATCCATTCTGTTTTACCAAGTATATCTGCATGTTCCCTACGAGCCGGAAATGACGATCCAGAGCCTGTGTCGAAGACCTTTAAAAGCACTTACTATAGCCTCTGGAGTCGCGCACGAGCGTATATATGTTTCTTATTCAAGTGCCGACTTTTGGCCCTTAACTCCCTTCATAGGGCATTACTACCCTCTGGGAGGATGGATGACGTGGGTGAGCGCAGACTCAAAGGTCCTTCTCAATAAATATTATACAATTATGCCTGACGAAGAAACAATATTATGCTTCACTTGGATTAGAGGTCCATTTCAGGCAAGTGATATTGACTACGAAGACTACGGGGGCGAGGTTATTCGACTATGGGAAAATGACAGGGTCTTTGTCACTATCTGGGGGAAAAAAACCGCTGAGGTCTTAGACTTCATAAACCTTACTCTCAATCACCTAGACTCCTACTTAAACGAAAAGTGGAACAGTCCATACATCTACACGGATACCATTGAAAATGTAAAATCAAGAATGCTGACGCATAATGGTTACATAGAGGTCTACCCAAACCTACCTAACTTCTGGTCCGACGACACGGGCAAACTCGTCACTGCGTTAATAGACTACTACAATAAGACTGCAGACAAAAACGTTCTAGATTTGATCTGGCGGTGCAACCAATTGCTCTTCGCTGCACAGAACGATTTAGGTCACTTCTGGACCCGAAAATACGTTGGACCAGTCTACGTTAGTACAGAGCATGAGTACGAGAAGACCACAAGTGTCCGGAACTGGCTTGTCGAGTTCAACTACATTGAAGAAACTCCATGGTTCAGAAGGGATGGATGTGACACCGAGTTTAGGTGGGAGCCAAAGATACGGCTCTCTCCAAGAGTAGAAATTAAGCCAAACGGCGCCACGGCTTATCAAACCAAGTTTCTAAAAGATTATGATCAGAGATCTGTAACGATAGTAACGCAGACAGAGGAGAACGTTACCGTCTGTTTACAGTATGAAGACAGCTCTTTCCCAACATTATCTGTCTATGTGTCCGTTCTGAAGGCCGAACCGAGTGTAAAGATCTGGTTCACATACGATTCGAAGACTGATTTGGAAGATCTGGTTTTTTGGTACGGCTTCGAGTCGCTTGAAGACTTCTGGCTTGAGAACGGAGCTAGTGGTGTCGGCCCAAGATACTGCTACACTCAGGGCAGAGTTCTTAGGAGGAACGATCAAAACCCCATGCTGATTACGAACGAAAGCGTGAACTCACTAGTCCTCTTCGATAACGCAACCAGTCTTCGAGGCAGAATGATACTTCTAGTCTTTAAGGATACTCCCGACGCCATTTACGACTGCTTCTCTAATGGAGACGCCGACGGAGATGGCTACAGAGAGTTTGACCACCTCAGTCTGAAATACGAGCTAGGTTCAGCAGAAGCGGGATTGAGCAAAACCACAGGAAGCATCTTTCTTGTGCCCTTCTACGATGCCGATGCTTGGCAGTGGAGAGAAACAATCGAAAAAATCTGTTTAAGGATCACTAGAAATCTTCTCGAGTCTGGGCGCACAGGATTCATGGACTTTGAACTATCTGATATCCGTAATCAAGCCCCGGTAATAGAATCGCTATTAAACTCTGCTCTCTTCTGGACAAAAACTCCGCATAGTTTACGTGCCAACGCGTGCTTCGAGATCGGCAAGTTTGGGCTTGATTCCTACCTGAAATCTATCGTTCTAGGTCGAGTGCTGAGTGGATACGAGATCGGGTACCTCCTAATGGCATGTAGCCATGCCTACCATCTAACCTACAACGAGAGTTACCGGGTATGGGAAAAGCAACTTGCCGACCAAATAATTGCCCAACAGATCTTGAATCCTTCCGACCTCCGTTACGGTGGATATATTGACAGCCAGGCCATCCAAGCCTGTCACCTAGATGTTGTAGCCATCTTCCTCACTGCTTTAAAGTATGCTTATGATGACTTCGGCGACCAAGCTTACTTTGAAAGTGCCAGAAGGTGTATAGAGAAGTGGATACACTTGGATAAAGAGCAAGGCGCTTGGGGTTATCGCGATAGTTTTTTCGCAACGGATGGAGGAGGCCAGACCAATAAGCAGGGAATTTTAATAAAAGCTCTTGTGTTATGGGGATACAAAGATATGGCTAAGACCGTCGCCGAATTCTTCTTTAAACACCTTGTCCCGCCCTACGGACTAGCTCCAGTAGCACCAACCTTCAATGATCCTTGGGGTGCGTCATGGGACATAAACTCTGAGACACTTGCATGGTCGTTGGATGGGTTGATAAGTTTAAGAGAAGTAGTCTAAAATGATTCAAATTTATCGATCTTACGAGGCAAGCTCAAAAATAAGAGGTTGGCAGAGATCCTCTCTCTTTTCTGCTTAATTTGGTGTTAAAGATTTCATCGTACTTGATTAGTTTTTGGGCATATAGTCTAAAAGATCCTAGCACAAGTTTTTATGCGCATTTGGTTGGCGCTGGGATACTTCATATTTCCATGATATTGCAAGACTTGGCTACGGTATTAAACCTGAGTTCTACGCCTTCCCTCCGCTGTTTCCCATATTAATAAAGTTACTCAGTTTCTTTACAGACGATCTAGCAGTAAGTACCTTGATCATTGGAAGTGTTTTCCATCTTCTTACAATCTATTTATATCTGGCCAAGACTCTCAGTAAAGAAAATGTCTTGTTGGCAGTGATTCTTTTTTACTTCGCGTCTTTAATTTCTGTATACCTCTTTATTTCGTGGGTTTTTATCGGGTAGTTCCTACAGTATGAAGATAGTTTTATAATGCGCCACTTCACATTTGACAGAAATGAAGTTTTAAGCGCGCGAAGAGACAATGAACCGCGATGTTCAAAGGACTTACCTCAAAAAAGTGGTGTATTGTCTTAGTTGGGCTATCTATACGGCTTTGCGTTGCCCCTTTCACTGGACATCCTTGTGACATGGAGCTCTGGGAGAGCTTCGGCCAGCGTTTTATAGTGGGAGGAGTCAACCCATATGCTATTTCCTTTGCATATCCACCACCTTGGATCCTAATAACTGGCCTCATGTACAGCATTTATCTTCTCTTCCCGAGTGCCCCATTGTTGAGCTTCATTTTAAAGTTGCCAATCATCATCGGAGACCTGCTGGTTGGAATAACTCTCTTTAATATAGTTTTTCATATGACCGGAGATCGAAGAAAGGCAGAACAGGCCATTGGACTTTACATGCTTAATCCTTATGTAATATGGATATCAAGTATCTGGGGGATGTTCGACTCTCTACCAGCTCTATGCACCCTCCTCGCCTTCATGTACTTTGTTGACAGAAAGAGGGGGGTTAGCGCGATCTTTTTAGGGCTTGGAATAGCTTTCAAATACTATCCCATCTTGCTGTTGCCAATTGTTCTGTTGTACGAATGGAAGCATAAGAGAGTTAATGAGGCATTCCGGTACTTTTTGTATGCGCTTATGCCGCTATTCGTAGCTTCCGCGCCTTTTCTAGTAACCGATTGGAAGAATTTTGTCGGTCAAGTTGCCACCGTTCCTTTAATGATCTATCGTTGGCCAAGTACACCAGCGTCTTTTTTCGCTTTCATCTATGTATTTAGAGACGCGTGGCCTGCACTATTTGATTATTTTATGGTTAACTCCTGGTTGATGAACATTTTGAGTTTTGGTCTTTTTTTGGCGATTTACATTAAAATAACTTCAACGTTGCATCGCCAGAATTCAGCTTCTCTACCAAGGATGTTAAATACCGGATTCTTGACGGTGCTTCTGGCCATCCTTTTCAGTTCTAAAATGGTCTGTGAGCAGTATTTTCAGTGGGTCGTGCCTTTCATAATACTCGACTACATTATCTTTAATGGCGAGAATAAACGTCTGTTCAACATCTTATGGCTAGCATTTTTCATATTTTTTATCATAAATGTTCCATTCTACAACTTCGTTTTGGACGTCCAAAAAAGGGAATATTCTTACACGCTGTTTCTTAAATCGGTGGTGGACTGGTATGAGTACTCTGTGCCGGGCATCTGTAAGTCAACCACCCTTTTCGCACTTGGCATAACAATAAGCATAACTTGCGCTTGGTATATTTACAGACTCTTGAAAAGCATTAAACCATCGACATATACTAAGACAACATAGATGTCTAAGTCGAGACAGGTTTTTATGAGGTCGTTTATTAGGCCTGGTCTCCTTTGTGGGAATTTTTTTCCTGACATTGTTCTTGGCCTAAACCAATGGCAATGTATTTTAGTTCTCTTGAAAACTCTGAGGGGTTGTAAATTCTTCTCCCGTCAATCATAATTGGTCTCTTCATATGCTTTAGAAATATACTTGGCTTCAAAGTCTTGAACTCACTCCACTCTGTAACGACCATGCAACAATCAGCGTTCTTCAAACATTCGATCGAGGAGGGCGCGAAATCTATCTTTCCATCGAAGATGGATTTTGCATTCTCAGTGGCTATCGGATCATAAGCGCATATTGAGGCCCCTTCTCTAAGGAGGAGGATTATTATGCGGATCGATGGAGCCTCACGCATGTCGTCCGTGTTAGGTTTGAAGGATAGGCCCAGAATAGCCACTTTCTTGCCCTTCAGACTACCAAGTTCTTGTCTTGCTAGCTCAACCATTCTCTTTGGCTGCCCTTCATTTACCTCAAGAACTGACTCTAGTAGGGAAGGACGATAACCTAGATTTCTAGAGAGGCTGACTAGAGCCTTTACATCCTTTGGAAAACAGGACCCACCAAACCCGACCCCCGCTTCCAGAAAAAGAGGGTTAACTCTATGGTCCATGCCGACAGCCTTAGCCACTTGAGTTACATCAAGGTTAGGTACTCTTTCACAGATGTTGGCTATAGAGTTGATGAAGGATATTTTTGTGGCCAATAAAGCGTTACTTGCGTATTTTACCATCTCAGCCGATGCAGGGTTCATCCTCAGAATCGGCACACGGCCGTTGTAAAAATCTTTGTAAAAATCCTCTAAGGTCTCTCCAGATCTCTCGTCATGTTCACCGACAACCACTCTGTCTGGTTTTAGAGTGTCATGAATTGCAGAGCCCTCACGCAGAAACTCTGGGTTCATGCATAAACCAAAGTCTTTACCAGCTTTCTTCCCCGAATTTTTTTCCAAGATGGATTTTACGACGTGTTTAGTCGTACCGGGAGGAACGGTGCTCTTCACAACAACCAAATGATAACCATCTTTCTTCCGTAGCGCCCCTCCAATCTCTCTCGCCGAGTTTTTGACGAAGTGTAGATTTACGCTGCCATCTAACGTGCTTGGCGTCCCCACGGTGATGAAGGTAATTTCTGAATCTAGGACAGCCCCCTCACGATCCAAGATCGCACGTAAGTTACCGCTTTTGATCGCCTTCTTTAGAAGCCCGTTCAAATGTGGTTCATAGAACGGAGACGCCCCCCTCTGAATGAGTTTAACGCTCTCTTCTCTAATATCAGATATGGTAGTTTTGTAGCCCCTGTTTGCAAAACACACCGCTGTGCATAAACCGACATACCCGGCCCCAACAATCGAAATCTTATGCAAGCTATCAATCTCTCCTTACCAGTATATGGGTTTGCTTTAAGAAAGCTTGTTAGATTATCATAATATAATTTAACGATCACAACAATAAATTGGTTAAATGCAATCCAGACACGGCTGTAACTTCCTACATTGGTGGTGGCAAGTACGAAGATATGTATGGTGACGGCGTGTTACACTCCATCTAAAGGTGGCATCGAGAAGACTGTGAGTGAGCTTACGGGACAACTGTTGAGAAAAGGCCATCGCATTCACATAATAACTTCCAGCCGTGGACTAGATCCAACGCATTTTTATCATGAGAAACAAAAAGACTTAGAGGTCACACGGTATCCTGAAACAATCTTCTTTTTTGATTGCCCAATAAATCCAAGGATTGCCGCGCATGTCCTAAGAAGCGACTACGATGTGCTTCATGTTCACGGGGTTACTCCGACGATAAGTGATCTGGCTATAGTCTTAGGGAAAATAAAAGGAAAGCCTGCTGTCCTTACTTACCATTGCAGTCCCGTGCCAGATTATGGAAGAGGTTGCGGGCATTTTCTGAGTAAGTTATACATGAAAATATTAGATCGTATAATAGTTAATCTTACAGACAGAGTCGTTGTGACAACCAAGTCGTTCGCAAAAGCTAATTCCACTATCAAAAATGTTTTGAAAAAAGTAGTGGTTGTCCCGTGGGGAGTGGATGCTTCAACAAGAAGAATATCACTGAATTATCCTGATGAAGACCCCAAAATAAAAGTGCTTTTTGTTGGACAGCTAAAAAAGTACAAGGGGATAAAGTATCTTATCAAGGCCATTAAACTCCTCTCTGAAGAAGAGCTTCCATTAAATTTGACCATCGTTGGTGGAGGACCCGAAAAACGATCGTTGGAAAATTACGCAAGAAATCTAGGAGTTAATGCAAAATTCACAGGCATTGTTTCAGATGAGCTTCTTCCTTCACATTACTCTGACGCTGACATTTTCGTTTTACCTTCAGTAAGCGGAAGAGAGGGGTTTGGCTTAGTTATCCTAGAAGCCATGTCGTATGGAAAACCAGTTATTGTAACAGACATCCCAGGACCAAACGAAATTGTGAAGAATGAATATAATGGGATACTTGTACCACCCAGAGACCCAGAAGCCCTAGCGAAGGCCATTAGAACAATAGTGTCCAACTCGGAACTCCGGCGCACCCTCTCCATCAATGCGAGAGAAACTGTTAAGAGGTTCTCTTGGGAGGAAGTCGGAGAGAAATATGAGGGCATTTACAAGTCTATTATTCATCAAGAATAAGTGCAAACCGCGCGCGATCAGCTTCGACAATCTAAATGTAGTTGAGCACTCCATTGAACAGAATATGCATATTCAGTCACAAAACATTCATTCCGCCAACTTCTGGTCACAACATAGCCTTATTTAACATGCTCAACAGCCTTGTGAAAGAGGGAGTTATCGTAGATTTCTACACGTATGGTCAAAAATTTTCAGAGTCCCGATATAGCGGAATAAATATTCATATTTATCCATTTCCAAGTCTAGCCAAAGTCCTATTTCGAAACAGGTTTTTTAGAAGATTAATGGATCGTGCAAACAGCCATGAGGCTTACTTATGTCTGTCGTCTTTGGCTCCGCACTTTGTTTCATTTGCAAGAGAAGAATTAGTGAACAGCAATTTTGTTTTCGTAGAGCATATTTGGTCTAGCCTCTTTCCAATCATATATGCCAAACTCTTCAGAAAGCCAGCGATCCTCGTTGACCGCAACGCCGAAACCGTTTTATCCAAGCGCCTCCTAAAAACTCATGCATCCAAATTAACAAGACTTCTATTATTTCTGAGGCTCACGTATACGTTCTTGCTGGAAAAGCTTGCCTGCTCATTAGCGACTAAGGTTTTTGTGACCTCAAAAAATGACATGGCTGCGGTTAGCAAGCATCTTGGAATTCCAGTTAGTAAAATAGATGTTTTTCCACCAGGCATAGAAACCTCGCGGTTGAAAATGAACAATTCTCTGGGTCAAGCCTTCAGAAGAAAACTAAACGTTCCGAGCCAAGCTCCGATTGTCTGTTTCTTGGGAGACATGACCACGGTTCCTAACTACATGTCCGTTAAATATATAGTTGAGCATATTTTTCCGGAAGTGTCGGCAAACCTTCCTGAAACTTGTTTTTTGATTATCGGCCGTTGCGGAGAGTCTTCCCGCTCTTTAACTAAAAGCCCAAGAATAGTTTTTACTGACGAGGTTCCAGATCTCATACCCTTATTGAGTGCGGTAGACATCTGCATAGCCCCCTTGAGTTTGGGCTCAGGGATCAAACTTAAAATCTTGACCTATTTCTCATTTGGGAAGCCTGTCATATCCACACCTATTGGCATAGAAGGCATAGGGGCAAAGAATGGAGAGGAAGCGATTGTTTGTGGTCTGAAGGATTTTTCAAAGGAAATATTGAGACTGGCCTTGAATCCTGAATTGAGGTCTACGCTGGGTGAGAATGGGCGTAAGTTTGTAGAAGACAATTATGATCAAGATTTGATCACAAAGCGTTTAATAGCGGCTCTGAGAGAGGTTGAGCTTTGAGAGTCCTACAGGTTTGCCCAATTTTTCATGAGCGGATGGCGAGCGGGGTTGGTCTTCACGTCCTAAACATCTCGAAGATGTTAAAGAAGATGGGACACGATGTCCAAGTTTTTTCATCAAACATGCTCAAAGAGGGATCTCGGGAGACTGTATCCGAATCCAAAGAGGTCGAAGGTGTTAGGGTTAGACAATTTGATGTCTTCAAGATACCAAATATTTCTTCAGGCTATGTTCCATCGCCCTCGATGGTTAAGGCTCTGCTAGATTGGGATGCGGATGTTGTTCATGCCCACTCTTACTCATACTTTCCAACATATACATCTGCTTTGGTGAGAGTTTTTAAAGAAAGACCACTGGTTTTGACTACGCATCAGCCTCCAACGGAGACGGCTTTCAAGAGCAAGCTACTTATGAAAGTGTACAATCGTAGCTTAGGACGTCTTTCTTTGAGAAGAGCAGACATGATCATCGCAGTAACGAGGTTAGAAGCGGACTTTCTAGTTAAAGTTGCTGGAGCAGACCCTAACAAGATAACGGTCATACCAGAGGGCGTAGATCTGAACCTGTTCAAACCCAAGACCGATAAGTTAGAACCGGAGAACATCATATTGTTCGTAGGAAGGATCGCACAAGAAAAGGGTTTGATATACTTGATCAAAGCGGTACCCAGAGTTACCAAGGTGTTTCCATCTATATCAGTTTTGATAATTGGTGAGGACCAGGGAATTCAAGAGAACCTTATGAAGGCAATTGAAAACCTTAGAGTTGGAAAAAAAATACACTTCTTAGGGCCAAAATTTGGATATGAACTCGCGAGAACTTACCGAAAAGCAAGAATCTTTGTGTTACCATCCATTTATGAGACATTTGGTTTAGCGATCTTGGAGGCGATGGCATCCGGCCTACCGGTCGTGGCCACAAGAGTAGGAGGCATTCCAGAACTCGTCGATGATGGCAGCAATGGCATGTTGGTCAGTCCTAGAAGCCACGAGGCTTTGGCTGAGGCGATCATAAAACTTCTATCAGACCCCGATTTATCTCTAGACATCAGCAAGAGAAACCAGGTGAAGGCCAAACGATACTCTTGGGAGAGTGCCACCGAGAGAATAGAAGGGATCTACAAGGATTTATGCTAACCGTAGAAAAGATGCCCGTTATGTAGTCTTGCCAAGTTCTCATATAAAAATGAAAAACGAGAAACATTATGGTGCGATCTAATGAAGAAATGACTGATCTCTTAATATTTTTAAGAGAAGGGGTTTACCACAGAAGGTTGATCAACTGAACCTCGGTGAAGATTATGCCGACATTGGAAGAGTGCAAGAAAAAAGTTGGGCGACTGGTTCAAGCAAAGAAATTTTACAACGAAAGAAAACACATCCCAATGAAGATACTCTTTGCGTTCATAGAACTCGGAGAGGCAGGAAACGCTTGGAAGAAGAGAATGCCAGAAGAAAGTGTAGCTGAAGAGTTGATCGACGTGATTTTCTATGTCCTCGATGCTTGGAGATTGGCATGCCCAAATCTGAACCCAGACGAAGTATTTGATTCAAAGTGGCGGAAGAATATGAGTAGGCCTATGATGTATGGGGAAGGCTACAGATCGCTTGATGATGAAAAAGATCATATAAAAAGCAACTAGGACAAAAAGGCGAAAGTTGAAAACGTAAAGCCACATTACATGCGCCACACGATCTGACTACACCTTACTCACGAACGCGCTGAGCCTTTTAAGAGCAGTAATTTGCTCCTTGTTTCCCAAATTAGCCTGCTTCACAGCATTTTCTAAAACATCGATCACTTCGTCATAAGTGGTTCTATCAACCGGGTATGGAACTCCATCCTTTCCTCCAACGCAAAAACTGTACTTTACAGGGTCTTTCCAGCTTGGCTTTTCGCCGTAAACCAGTTCGGAGATCAGAGCGAGAGCTCGCACTGTAGCTGGACCCACTCCTCGAACCCCCAGAAGCTCTTCATAGTTTTTTGGCTGAAAATCGTAAGCCCTCTTAACCGCGTTCCAGTTTAGGTTCTTAGGGAGGTAAAGAAAGTCAACAGCATAATCTTCCCATTGCATGTTAGGAATCCATTTCTTAAGAGAATCTTGATAGGCTGGACGAATCGATTTTAGCATTCTCAGAACTTTTCTAGGCTCCTCCTTCATGATGTCGGTTGATGTTCTCCTGCAATCTTCACTCTCCTCTGCGGTCATGTCTAACACGACATCTCTCTTCACATCACCCACAATGGCCTCGTGGGGCTCAACCACAAAGTTGTGGATGTGCTCCGATAGCCAGTGATACCGCCTAGCGTAGCAACTCCTAGGATCTAATCCTTGCTGGACTACACACCAGTCTCCACGCTCTGTAAGTACAAAGGCATGGTGATAGAGTGGGTAGCCAGCTTGGATAGCGGCATTGTCGACCTTGGCGCTCATTCGACTAGCGTACCTTAACGAGTCAATTTTTTCGGTGGAAAGGCCAAGTTTATCTCCCATTTGGCCGATTTCGGTTGGAGTCCGTAGAGACGCCTTACCCTTGCCTCCACATACAGCAACACCATGCTCCTCAGGATTTAGCGCGATTTTGAGTGCCCCGCAGGTAACCGTCGTTGTACCGCTGGAGTGGTAATCGTATCCCAAGACGCATGAAAAGGCCTGAAACCAAAAAGGATCCGAGAGCCTTCTTAAAAATTCCTTATGACCAAATTCTTGGATTAAGACCTCAGATATGCTTCTGCTCAATCTAACCATGTGTCTGAACAACCATGGCGGCGTCCTTCCTCCATGCAGGGGCAGCTCAGCAATTCCAGCCCTTTTCAATTCATTCACCAACAAAAAGCACGTTCTTTCACTTCACAAAAACTGAGGATGTCAACCTCATCTTAGTTCCCATACTCCGTCTTTGCAACTGAATCTCCTTTCTGGATCAGTTGCTAAAATGACGGCCAAATGACGCGGAGTCAGTATGTCGAAGCCCAGCGCATTCAATTTTGTAAGAAGCTGGTGCACACTCATACCTCTCCCCTCAGATAGAGTGATACTGGAGGCTTCCCTGATGTTCTTTATCTCCGTAATTGGAAGGGCCTTCTTAACAACCTTCACCGTCCTCCACTCCTCCATAAGCGTATCGTAGATCTGATCTGAAGCCTCAATTTCCATGTATTCGCCTAGGACGTCAGCTAACTTCTGTGCTATTAGATGATAGCACAAATAAGCCTCGTAGTCTATGACGCGAAAGTAAAAATCGTCGCATGTGCAAAAATTGGCCTCTGGAATAACATGATAATCTCTCTCCTTCCCAACCACAATCCAAACAATCCTGCCACTCGGCCTGAAACAGTATCTTTTAACCCTCCCTTCCTTGAGAATCTTGTACGCATTGTCAAACCTGTTTCCGAAGATCTTTGAGAGTAGCAAGATCTGATCGTTTGTCAAACCATTCTTGCGCATATCTTCACAGAGCTTTTCAAAGACAAGAGAGCCCATTTCCAACTACAACCTCACCACGTTTTTGCAATGAACACTGCGAGAGAGAACGCGCCTTTAGCATCCCAATACAAGTTTGATCGAGACACGATAGAAAAGTTTTGTCCTCACATACTTTTGATATTATTGCTGAGCCCCCATTATGTTCGCACGCTCCAAGCAAAATCAAAAGTGAGACTGAACACGCCCCAGCGCTCCGACATAGGAGCCATCAAGAAAATACAGCTCAGAACTTCCAAGATCAACACAGCCAGAACGCAAAACCGGACCAATCAACCTACCACCAGCTCGATTAACAGCTAGGCCTCCGAGCAGATCATTAAACGCAGGCACAATAATTAACTCAGGATCACTTACGCTACACCCAAACTTCTCTCTAAAAACCTCTCTAGAAGAAACATCACCCAGCTTCACCTTCAAACGCTTAAGATAAGCTCCAGCCAAAACGCTCCCATCACAACGAGCCTTAACCCAGACCTGCCTAACAATAGAGAAACCATACTTATCATAAAACCTCACGACTGGATGTATGTGACTCATAACTAACACGTCCGCCGCCAACACATCCTGCGAAGGCCAGGCGTGACCATGAAACAGACCAACTCTCCTCTTCCCCCCGACAAGCATACCACCAGAAGGAACCATTCGTACCTGACTGGGAATAAGGGGCTCCAGATCTCCGTCATGATTGCCAACGACGACCGATATGTTTTCAACAACCTTCAAAACAGACTCAAAAAAACCAGGAATGTCTCTCCATTCCTCCAAGCTGATCTTAGGGATCGCTTGCTTCACATCACCTAAGAACACCAAAACATTTGGCTTGTACTCATCGATCACACTCAAGAGCTTCGATAGCATCTTGGGCGTTTGAGATGGAATATATATTCCACTTTCAGCTAACTCGTGCTCAAAACCGATGTGGAAATCCGCTACTATCAATATCCGTTCTGAGGCTTCCTCAAACAACAACGCTGGATAAGGAACACATAACTTTAAACCGTTGATGACTCCACCCCTCCCTCATGCATGCTATTCTTGACCTCTACTTCAAGCTCAGGCATGTAAATACACGTGGTGGGGCCGCCCGGATTTTCAACCAACATCGACCCGTTGATGCAGGCATTTGAACCGGAGTCTAGAGGAGTCCCGGCTCCAAACAAGCACAGCGAAGCTCCCGAGCCTCCAAGCCTAGACCAGACTAGCCGACGGCCCCTCGCATACTAGTTCTCTTTTTCTTCTTCAAAGAGTCAGAAAAGGAAATATTGGAGTCAACTTAATTAACTTTTGCACAACAACAGCCGCCTTTCACAATCGAAATGCTTTTTGCATCGACGACCGAATTTGCCTCTAAACTATTTAAAGGTGTTCGCTGGAATCAAGCAATTGTTGCATATGGATCAAATAATTCAGCAAGATCTCTTCAAAGGTCTTAGCAGACTCTTTCTAAAAGAGAAGTTTAAGGGATTAAGCGGGTTTGAATTAAAAAGAACAAATGCTATACTTTATGACTAGATCAATACTAGTATATTTGAATGCTCAACGACAGGAGGTAACCCTCTGTCTCATAAAAGCAGCTACGACATACTCGGTGCCGCGGCAGATCCTCTCAGGCTTCGAATCTTAAGGCTTCTGAATGCTTACGGACAGCTTGGCTATAGCGAAATTATGACTAAAACAGATTTGGATCCGACCCGAGATGCCGGTAAATTCGCGTACCATCTGAGAAAAATGTGTCGGACATCTCTGATAGCCAAGGATGAAAAAATAAAAAAGTACAAGCTCACTCCTCTCGGCGAGAGGCTGCTCGACTTCGCCAGTAGTTTAGAAGAATATGCCACAAAAAGTGGGGAAGAATTATTTGTTCGAACCTCAAAGCTAGCGATGGAGGAGTTTGACAGGAATAAGATAGCTAAGGCGTTGATAGAAGAAGCAGGAATGCCAGCAAAACTTGCCAACACAATTGCTGAAGAAGCTGAGGCTAGGCTACTCAAGTTAAACGTGGCGTACCTCACGTCGTCACTTATAAGAGAATTCGTCAACATGACCCTGATTGAGAAAGGTTTTCACGAGTACAGAGATAAGCTAGTGCGACTCGGCCTACCTGTATACGACATAACTCAGCTCATAAATGCCACAGACGACTCCCATCAAAACATCGAATCAGTAAACAAGGCGGCAGGCGAGAGTGTACTAAAAGAATACACGCTTCTCAACGTTCTACCGAGAAGCATAGCAGATGCGCATCTTTCAGGAATGATACATATAAATAACATTAGCTACTGGATACTAAAACCCAATGAGTTTCATCACGACCTAAGGCCATTCCTTCAAAGAGGATATGGGTCAATCCAACGCGGATCTGAAGTGACCCTCGACCCTCCAACAACATTTGAGGCTGCACTCTCACTAACTTACAGCTTGATTGAAACATCAGGCACGGAGCTGGCTGGAGAACAAGCCCTCAATTACTTCAATATATTTCTAGCCCCATTCGTAAGAGACCTGACAAAGGACGACGTAAAGAGGACGCTCAGCCATTTCATTCTCAGCTTAAATACAACGCCATCGAGCAAAGAGGTACCAACTGAGGTAACAATCGGTGTAGAACCATTAATTCCTGAGAATCTTGAGGAAGCCACAGCTTTTGGTCCGAACGGCAAGCCAGCCGGCTCTTACGGAGACTACTCCAGCGAGTCGCAGAAGATCTTAGACTACTTGTTAGACATACTCGTCGAAGAAAGCACCCGCGAATGCTTTTTCACTCCGAATTTGATCTTTAACATCAGACGCGAAGCTCTAAAAAGTAGAGAGACGGAAAACCTCTTATTAAAGGTACATGACCTCAGTGCAAAGACTGGGAAGCCGTTTTTTGCAAATTTAGTCCCACAATGGCAAAGAGATGCGCTGTACTTTGCTACTGGAACCAGACTGGCACCGAGCTGGACTAAAGACTGGGAAATTGATACTCTGCGAACAGGAAACTTGGACACTGTTGTGATCAACCTGCCAAGACTCGCATACACGGCTCAGGGAAACGACAATAAACTCTTTGAATCTCTCGGAGACTGCACGAAAAAGGCCGTCGAAGCTCTACAACTAAAAAACCGTGCAATGGAAGATCGCAGGCGTCGATCACTGTTGCCCCACCTATTTCAGCGTATCGCAAGGAAACCCTATTTTAGACTGAAAAGCGCGTCTAACCTCGTAGGCTTCATAGGACTAAACGAGGCCGTTCAAATCCACACCGGTGATTTCGTCTACAGTTCCAGAAAAAGCACAGATTTTGCCGTAAATCTCATCAAAAACCTGTCTCTACGTGCAAAAAAATTATCACAAGAACTTGGTCTTAGAATAGGAGTTTCTCAGGTATCCAATAGCGAGGCAGCCCAAAGGCTTGCGGGTTTGGATGTAGAAAGGTACGGTTGGGAAATTGTTACCGCGCAGGGAACAAAGGAGTCGCCATACTACACGGACCTCGTTGTGATACCATTAGAGGCCAAGGTTTCACTTAGGGATCGTTTGAAAATAGAGAGTGAGTTGCATCAACTAACCTCAGATGGGCATCTTTCACTAATTGAACTTGAGGAGCCAGAGCAAGACCCAGAAAACCTTCTCAAGATGACTAGGAGGATCTGCCTCTCAAAGAATATAGGTGCGTTCGCTTACACAAGAAGTTTTAGTCACTGCAAAAAATGCCGAAGAATTTTTGGCGGACACCCCCAAAAATGCCCGGACTGCAAGTCCACAAATTCGCTTACCTACTACTGCCGTCAATCGGCGAAGTACAAACCTCTAAAATATTGGACAGCAGCAAAGAAGGCGACTGTAGGCAAAAGAGTGCGATACAGAGTCTAGGAAAAAAATGAACTAGGTCTCCGACTGGAGAAGGAGAATTGCCCTCGCTAGGTCGCCCTTGGTTTCTTCTAATGCTCTTCTCGCCTCATCCAAGTTTTTGCCTGTTTGATCTGCAACCAGTTGAACATCCTCATCCGGAATCTTTTCCCTCGCCTCCAAGGCTTCCTCTGTCATGCTACCACCAATGATCTGGAACACTTTTTCGCCCCGCACCTCCATGGAGGTTACCTCTGGGTTTTTAATGATTATTTCTTTGCTATCAGTTTTGATCGTTACTTGTTGTGTGTTCGGCATTTCTTCAACCTTTATGCCCATACGACCCATGTAACGTTTTGCTTGGCGCGATGTGACCCTTCGCATTTTTATCCTTTCTCTCCACTTTCTTTAATATGTTAAGCTCTTGTCGTTTTTATAAAAATCGATCGTGCGACTTATACTTAATCTCATATCGAGAAGAATCGACGGTAACAATGTGAAAGAAACCCTAAAAAATTTGAAGAAACGATAGATGACTCTAAGATGGACTGCGAAATCTGTGGTAAAGGAATACACGGAGAACCGCACAAGATAATGATAGATGGAGTAAAGCTTATTGCGTGCGGTGAGTGTGCGAAAACCTCGTCCTCAAGGTGGGCCCTCGAATCAAAACCAGCTTTAAGAAAGAGATCCCTATTGAAACGTCCTTTGCTCAAACCCAGACCGGTAAAGGTGGAAGCATTCGAAGAGCTGGAGCTAGTGGAGGATTATGGTTCACTGATTAGAAGGACGAGGGAGAAATTCGAAATTAGTTGCGAGGAATTGGGAAGGAAGATTGGTGAGAGGGTGTCTGCTCTTCGAAAAGTTGAAATGAACAAGATGGTCCCTGATCAAAGACTTGCTAGAAAGCTCGAGCATTTTTTGAGAATAAAGCTCCTTGTAAAACCTTCTACTGAGATTGCGGAACGTAAACCTGTTCAAAAGCCCTATGAACTCACTTTTGGGGATGTTGTTTCGATTCGAAAGAAAAAGGATGTTAGATGTTGAGGATGCGGGCGATCACAGTTCAGAGAAGGAAGCGGGGTGAGCACCCGAGTCTAGATGAGCTCAAAAGTTTAGCGGAGTCCGCAGGTTATGTTGTTGTCGGTTCTATCGAACAAGTACGCAAGCCTGATTCAGAATATCAGATTGGTGCGGGAAAGGCTGCTGAGCTGGCGAGGCTGGTCCAGGATCTCAGGGCTGATAGACTAATATTTGACAACAGCCTCAAAACGATTCAATCTTACAATCTTGCAAAGATTACTGGAGTAGAAGTCATAGATCGTTTTCAGTTGATACTCGAGGTTTTTGTTAAGCAAGCTTCTACTGAGGAAGCCAAGTTACAGATACAGCTGGCGAAGCTCCGCTATCAGCTTCCCCGCGCAAGGGAAAGTGTAAGGCTGTCGAAGATGGGGGAGCAACCTGGTTTTTTGGGACTTGGCAAGTACGAGGTTGACGTTTACTATGAGGCCATAAAGAGGCAAATAACGCAGATTAAGGGTAAATTGAAGAGGATTCGAAGGAAACGGGGGTTACACCGGGTTCGCAGGCTTGATCTAGGATTTTCACTTATTTCCTTAGCAGGGTACACCAACTCTGGGAAAAGCACGCTGTTCAACGCCCTTACTGAAGAAAGGGTACCTACCAGTCTTGGACTTTTTACCACTCTTTCAACAACAACTAGAGCTGTGAAACTCGATGGGAAGAGGGCGCTGATAACGGACACTGTTGGATTTATTGACCGCTTGCCGCTGGTGTTAGTAGAATCGTTCCATTCAACCCTTGAAGAAACTATCCTTTCAGATGTGATTGTTCTAGTCGTGGACGCGAATGAAACGATTTCCGAGATCCGAAGGAAAACTTCTTGCTGTTTCGCCACGTTAAGAGAGATAAAGGCGATTGGTATTCCAGTAGTTACGGCTCTGAACAAAATCGATTTGCTAAAAGAAGGTGAGCTTGAAGAGAGGCTTTCTTGCTTGAGGGACTTGACATCAAACGCGGTTCCCATATCAGCGCTTAAGGCAGAGAACTTAGAAAGATTGAAGAGTGAAATTTCTAAAAGCTTGGGGGGGCTTGAGGAGGCTTCGGTTGTTCTTCCGCTAGATGAGGGAACCATGTCCTTTATATCCGGTCTCTACGACGTGTCCAACGTTGTCGAGGTTAGTTATAGAGGCAGAGGCGTAAAGGTCAAGTTTAGGTCGAAGCCAGAGTTTATGTATAGGATCCTAGGACAAGTGGAGAAACTGAGCGGCAGGGTCTTGAAGAGAGAGGTTAGCACTGTTACTTTGTAACAATGTTTTTTCCGTGTTTTTGTGGGATTATCTTTACTCTTGCGTCTTTGAACTCTAGGCAGAGTTCCTTTCCGTTGAAGAAACGGTCTAGGAATATGGCGAGAGCTGCGCATTCGCTGTGTGGCTGGTTGCCTATGGCGATGTTGAAGTCTGCTAGGTTGAATATCTCGCCTGGGACTTTAGCCGCACCTATGACCACCATAACGTCCTTTCCGGTCTTCCTGACTCTTTCTAAGACATCGCTACTTTCGATGTTTTCGCCGTACATGGTCAGGTGGCAGACTGTTCCTCCCTTTCGCTTCCATTCTTTGATCGCCTCTTTCCACGGTGTCCCCATTTCCATCGTCATGCGACCTCCCCACCTTTCTGAGACGGCCCCGACCGTTTCCTTGACCCTCTTATCGATCGTGTCTGCCAAGATTATCGACGAAACGCCGAATGCTCTTCCCACGAGGCAGACATGAGAGGTAAGTCTGAGGTCACGCGAATGCCTGTGCCCCCACCTTAGCACCACAACATTCGGGAGTCTCGTCTCCATTCCATCATCACGAGTCTTGATTAGTGATTGTTATCTTTAAATGTTGGGTTTTACGTGTGCCGTTGAGGGGTTGCCTTATGGCTGGCCGCAAATGTTTAAGTTCCCCTCTCTCTTATTTATTACAGGGTTAATCTTCTGGGCTTGCGAGTTGTTGCGACTTGGCGACGTTTGTAGACCAAGATTTGCTGGTGAAAGTTGCGAGCATTATAGGCGGGGAAGAGGCAGTTAAGGTTGCTGGCTTTCTCGAGTCCGCTGGCGAGGCGACGGAGGATGAGGTGTCGAGGGGGACTGAGATGCAACTTAACGACGTCCGCAAGGTACTCTATAAGCTGTATAATCATTCCATAGTCACCAATTTGAAGTCCAGGGATCAAACGACTGGATGGTTTGTTTTTAGGTGGAAGCTACAGCCTGGCCAGTTCGCAGGGTTTGTCAAACTTTTGAAGAGGAAGGTTCTTGAGAGGCTTGAGAAGAAACTGGAGTTTGAGAAGGCTCATGATTTCTTTTCTTGTTTCAGTCTTGGCTGTGGCAGGGTGACTTTTGAGGATGCCGTTGAGAATGTCTTTCGATGCTCTAATTGCGGTAGGCCTCTTAAACGTTCTGATAACAGTTTAAGTGTGAAGGCTTTGAAGGAAAGGGTTAGGCTGTTGAGGGAGGAGTTGGATTAGGGACTTGTGGGGTGTTGTTTTTGAATTTACCTTCTCGCGCCGATTGTCTGAGAGCTCTTCGTAAAGCTGGCTGTGGACGCGATGTTGTTAGGCATTGTGTTGTTGTCTCCTCTCTTGCCGTTAGGATTGCAAGTTTGTTTGTTAAGAGAGGAGTTTTTGTGGATGTTGGTTTGGTTGAAGTTGGCGGCCTCTTGCATGATGTGGGTAGGTCTAGAACCCACGGGATTGGGCATGGTGTTGTCGGTGGTGAGATTGTAAGGGAGTTGGGTTTGCCTGAGGTCGTTGCTAGGGTTGCTGAGAGGCATGTCGGTGCTGGTTTGACCGCTGAGGAAGCTGCTGGGTTTGGTCTACCCCGTAGGGATTTTGTTCCTGTAACTTTGGAGGAGAAGATTGTTTGTTACGCTGACAAACTGGTTGCTGGTGGTCGCGTTGTCGGCTTTGATAAGGCGTTTGAGAAGTTTGTTGAGGATGTTGGTGTTGGCAGTCCTGCTGTTGGGAGGTTGAGAGAGTTGCATGAGGAGATCTCTAGTGTTGTTGATGAAAGCCTTCGAGGGATTTGATTTTTCTGTGGGCTGGGAGGAAGAGTTTCTCAGTGCTTTTTGCGCTGTATACTTGTGGTTTAACTGTCTCCCTTTGTCACTTTTCTGCCAAGATCATCTTGCACACATCTATTCACACCTACACTGATCTAGCTATCAGGGTGATCGTCAGTGGGAGTTGAATCTGAGCTTTCAAAGCTGCCGAGCTACTCGGAGGAACTCGGCTTAGATCTCTCTAGGCCTGAAGATAGATTCAAGTGGTTCTTGGCGTCGTTATTGTTTGCAAAAAGAATCTCTACGGAGATCTCGAAAAAGACCTACAAGCGTTTCAATGAGGAAGGGTTAGTGACCCCAGAGAAAATACTGGAGGCTGGATGGGACCGCCTCGTTTATGTTCTTGACTCGGGAGGTTACGTGAGATATGACTTCTCAACCGCCTCAAGGCTCCTAGAGATCATGGAGAAGCTCAGAGAGGGATACGAAGACCTTGAAGGAGTTCATAAAGCGTCAAAGGACCCGGAGGATCTAGAAAATAGGTTAAAAGCGTTCAAGGGAATAGGCCCCGTAGGAATCAATATCTTCCTCAGAGAGCTGAGGGGCGTCTGGGAGAAGGCTGATCCAAAGCCCTCAAGCATGGCAGTCAAGGTTGCCCGGCAGCTGGGTTTAGAAGGCCCGAAGACCTATGAGTCGGCCTTAGTGAGGATTAATCTTGAGTACTGCAAAAAACGTAGATGCGAGGAGTGCCCTGTCAAAGACTACTGCAAGGAAGAGCCTTCTCATTAGTGCTTTTTTAATTCTGCTTACCCTCTACTCTCTCCTTCAACCTGATCGATTCCAATATGCCTCTGGTTCTAGGGTGTACCTCCTCAGCCTTCTCTATTAATATGGGCACCGCGCTCCCACTGATCTCCTGAAGCGTACCTGAAAAAGAGAGCTTCCCTTGGTTCATTATCGCGTATCTCTTATACTCCCGTAGCACGCAGTAGTTCACCATAGTTATGTAATGCAAATATGGTTTCTCATGATGCCATTCCTCCTCGTACTCGTAGAGGTATCCATCACACCACACAAGATGTGGGTTCTCTCTCCCAACCTGAAAGCTAACGAGGTCTTCAACAATCATCTTTTCTGGAATACAGGCAACCACATACCGAATGCTCTTCATTGCCATAGAATATCACAGTTTTCAGAATCTCAAACACGAGGATTTAAAAATTATGCACACGCAAAAGATCAAACAAAGAAAAAGTGGTTCCATAAATCAACCAGCATGGATGCCTCATCTCAAGCTCATCACACATCTTTCCAAATGTCCGAATACCTCTTCCAATTTTTTCGCTGGAAGAACCAAAACAAAGGGAATACTTCCATATATTATTGTCGAGCTTGTTGTTACGACCCTTCCATCATGTTCTACGTAGGGTCCACCTCTAGCTTTCCTAGGCTCATGACTCCTCACTATTCTCTTTACCCCCAGCCTCCGACAAATCCCTTCGCTCACATCCTTCCCAAACTCGATCCCTACACCTCGCATATTTGGGCGCTCACCATACCCTTCAAAGGGGTCGCTCCAAAGAACGTCCTTCTCAATCCGTTCAGAAGGACATCTTAAGTCCTCAACACCTTTGATCTTATTGGATACCCCACCGTGAACAAAAAGCACCTCACCCGGCACTAAGACAGCCAAGTAAAGCTCATCCAGAAAAGGTCTCAACTGATCCTCAAAATAGGATTCCCAACCGCTTCTCTTCTCGTAGGCCTCTCGCATCAAGTCGCATGGCGAAAAAGACGGCCTCCCACTCTCACTGTAGTCCTCGTGATTTCCCTTCATCGCGATAGCCCTGCCAGGATATTCCCTGACAAGCCCCCATATGCTATCTATCACCTCGATGCCGCTCGGTCCCCTGTCTGCGTAGTCGCCAAGAAATATTAGGCGATCATGCTCAGGATCAAATAAACTGCGGATTCTCTGAAAGCTTTCATAGTCGCCGTGTATGTCGCCCGCGACGATCAGACGATCGATTTCAGAAAGCATGTCAGGGGTTAGTTCATAAAGCTTGCTTCGAGACATCTTCATCATCTACGTGGTATGGCGGAACCACCACCTAAAAGAAGTAATCTCATACACCAAAATAAACCAATTTTGACAAATCCTGTTGAGGGCGCGTACAATTGGGGCATTTTAAGAGAGAGCCTTATTTTGTACTAAAAAAGTGTAAGTATTATGTACTTGATTCGGCCGGACGCAGCTTCAGCATTAAGGACCCCCATAGTGAAAAAAGTCCTGCCGAGATATGCTAAAGCCGTTGAGGACAAGGTCAACGTTAACTTTCAGATAGCGAAGAAAATCGCGTTGGATCTCGATGCGGTATTGAGTCCGGAGGAGATGCTGAGGGAGCACTCCAAGCTTACGAAGAAATTCTATGAAATGAGGCATGTTTTGGATGAGGGGAAGCTCAAAATCGAAAGCTTAGAGAATCCTAGGTTTTCACTACTCGACTTGAAAGTCATGATAGTTAAGGAAGTAATGAAAAGTTGTGACTTGTGTGAGAGAAAGTGCCATGTAAGAAGAATCGAGGGGGAGACCGGAGAATGCGGGGTCGGAAACGAATATCTGATCTCCACTGACTTCACGCATTGGGGAGAGGAATTTCACATCAGCCCTTCACACACAATCTTTTTCATGGGTTGCAACCTTCACTGCCAATTCTGTCAAAACTGGAGCATATCACAATGGTATGAGAGCGGCCAATTCATAACACCAAGGCAGATGGCTGGCAGGATGGAGTTGAAGAGGATGGAGGGCTGCAGGAACGTCAACCTAGTCGGCGGCGAGCCTACGCCAAACCTTCTGAACATCTTGAAGACCTTGAAACTGTGTAAAGCGAATGTGCCAGTCGTGTGGAACAGCAACTTCTACATGTCAGAGAAGACCATGGAAATCCTAGATGGTGTAGTAGATTTATACTTATCTGACTTCAAGTACGGGAACGATGATTGTGCTGAAAGGCTCTCAAAGGTTCCAGATTATTTTGAAGTATGCTCGAGAAACCACATGTTGGCGTCGAAGCAGGCCGAGTTAACTGTAAGACATCTGATCCTGCCGAATCACTTGGAGTGCTGCACGAAGCCAGTCCTTAAATGGATAGCTGAGAACATTCGGGACAAGTGCATCGTGAACCTGATGGACCAGTATAGACCAGAGTTCAAAGCTATGGAATACAAGGATATAAACAGAAGAATTACTAGAGAAGAGTTCAAAAATGCTGTGGACTATGCCCAAAAACTGGAAATAAACTACATAGCATGACCAACGCAACGAAGATACCCCTAAAACTTAAGCCATAAACCTGTTTCTCAACAAAAATAATCAAGTTCGAAAAGCCTTCCTCTGAGATTAATATGAAGAAATTCAGCAGTACCAAGGAAAAAAGCGAAACAGTAACTACTAATTCTTTTGAGCGCCCTGTTTAGCTGCCGATACCTTCGGTTATTGTTATGCTGCAGGCTTTGAAGAGTTATTTTAATGCTTTACAACGCTAAGAATTAATTTAACGATAAACAGGATACATATTGATCTACAGGTCTCGCGTGCGTGATTGGACAAAAATGATATACTCTCCTGATAACATTTAATCCAACATGGATGAGTGTGTCTTCTGCAAGATCATAAATAGAGAAATCCCGGCAAACATCGTCTACGAAAACGATATGGTTCTGGCTTTCCTAGACATCAACCCAATCAATAGGGGTCACACTTTGATCGTTCCGAGAAAACACTATAGGGACATTTACGACATCACAGAAGACTACCTGAAGAAGGTAGCTGTTGTCGCTAAAAAGATATCAAGAGCCATAAGGAGAGGTCTCAGAGCCGAGGGAGTGAATATTTTACACGCTAGCGGAGAGGTTGCGCAGCAATCTGTTTTACACTTTCACATCCATCTCGTCCCAAGATGGAGAGATGACGGTTTGAACACTTGGCCAAGGAGTGAATACAAAGAGGAAGATCTTGGGATAGTTGCCGAAAAAATTAGGAGCGCAATCTGACTCTGCGAGTAAAAACTGCGAGTTCACAGTAACACGGTCGATCATTAAACGATCGAAGCATACCTAGCGGCTGTAATGATGGCTTCCTTCATACTTGTAGGGTTAGCTATGCCTTTTCCAGCAATATCATAGGCGGTTCCGTGATCGACAGAGGTTCTTATGAACGGTAACCCAAAGGTCACACTCACCGTTCTATCGAAGTCGTACATCTTTGAGGCAATATGTCCCTGATCGTGGTAAAGAGACAACACGGCATCGAAGTCCTCATTGGCAGCCCTGTGGAAAACAGAATCTGCAGGATAAGGTCCCTCTACGGCGATCCCTAGAGACTGAGCCTCCTCGATAGCGGGCCTTATTTCTTCTATTTCTTCTGTCCCAAAGATTCCTTTTTCCCCAGCATGGGGATTGAGGGCAGCCACCGCTATGCGAGGAGCCTTTAGGTTAAACCTCTTCAGATAGCGATCCGCTATCTTTAGAATTTCCAACACTTTTTCCTTCTTAACTTGATTCAGAGCCTCTTTCAGCGAAAAATGTCTGCTCAAAAAGAATATCCTCAGTTTTTTGACTTGAAACATCGTAATAGCTTCTTTGGATCTTGTCAGGTCTTTAAGCATCTCAGTGTGTCCGACATATTCTACTCCAGCCATTTTCAACGCGTACTTATTTACTGGAGCGGTTGCCATCCCATCCGCAAAGCCTTCCATGCATATCTTCACAGCTTTTTTAACAAATTCAAAAGACAGCTTCCCACACATCTTAGAGGGGACGCCGAATTTGAACTCACTTATGTTCACATCTCCGACCGGCACAAACGGGATCTTTACCCTACCGTGCTTCTCAATGCTTGCCTTCGCTTCCTTAATCGTCATTTTTTCTTCTGTTGAAAACTTTCCCTCTACTTCAATCGCTTCTACATTTGCTTTTGCGATCTCAACAGCTTTGTCAAAAACTTCTTTCTGACCTATTACAACAGGAGAGCACACTTTCCAAACTTTTTTGTCCTGTAAGGATAAAGCCACAATCTCTGGACCTATTCCACAAGGATCCCCCATCGTCACGGCTATTACGGGCTCTTTCATGACCCTATTCTCCTATTAATGTTTCTATGAATATGCTATTCTCTTGCTTTTCACTTGAATATTCCGTGCATATGTTGAATGTTTAGTTAGAATAATATTGAAAAAGAGGAGGGATTGACTTGTAAATAGGATAGCAAGGTGATGCGGGTATGGGCGAATATGTTCAAGTAGTAACAGCGGTTGGTAACGAGGATGAGGCGGAGAAGATTTCACAGATGGTTGTTGAAAAACGTTTGGCTGGTTGCGCGCAGGTCATCGGTCCGATAACAAGCATTTACTGGTGGAAAGGAAAGATCGAGAGGGCTGAAGAATGGTTATGTCTCATAAAGTCTCGGGCTGACCTTTATCAAGAATTAGAATCCACAATTCTTGAAGTTCATTCGTATGAGAACCCTGAGATACTGGCTATTCCTGTAATAAATGGTAGTAAGAGGTATCTTGCCTGGTTGGAAAGCGAGTTGAAGAAATGAAACTGGATTTGCCAGTAATAACTCTAACATGCTACAGCCTTTTAGTACCACATTTTCTTTAAAGGCATGGCAATTATCTCTCTAACCTCAAGCTTTCTGTTCTCACTTTCCCCAAAAGCATCATTAGACGATGTTGCCCTTGCGACGATCGCTGTATCTGATCCTGTACCTGATCCAGCTACACCAATGACATCGTCATTGAGTTTTACCAAGCCCTTTTCCGTCGCCATAAAGATGACTTGAACAGCAACCTTAAAGCCCTGACCTAGAGCATATAGGACTCTCTTTACAGATTTCCACTCTGCTTCTCCCATTTGCAACTTTGCATTCTCGGCCAATTTGCCACCTAGCTTTATAATCTCTTCTTTATATTTGGAATCCATGGTCTCATTTGAAATGACTACGACTTGAGCCTCTCCTTTTAATGCTCTAGCAAACTTTGCTCCTGTTGAGCCAGAAATACTCGCAACAACAACGGTCTTCACATCGCCCTCTTTAACCCTCTTTTTTACAGTTTCTATAAGGTCATCAGTGTTCTCAGGACCTGGCTCGGCAAAATATGTCGTTATACTTTTCTTAACAGCATCCATTCTTAACACCACAGTATTGAATCTCTGATCACATATATTAGGATATGAGGCATGGAATAGTCAGATGCCAAGAATTTAGGGCGACCGCATGGCAAGGTGATAGTGTTGAGTTACACGCTGATCATAGCAGAAAAGCCAGATGCAGCTTTCCGCATCGCGCAGGCCTTGGCGGACGGAAAACCAGAGAAGATTGAGAAGAGCAGAGCCCCTTACTACATCTTTACCGTAAATGGTAAGAAGCATGTGTGTGTGCCTTCGGTTGGACACCTCTTTGTCCTGACCGCTGTGAGGGATGAAGAGGACAGAGGGTGGACGTACCCAGTCTTCTCTTACGAGTGGGTTCCAACGTACACAAGAAGGAAGACTAGGTGGACCGAGAAATATTACAATAACATAGAGGAGTTGGCAAAGGGCGCTACTGACTTCGTAGATGCGGCAGACCTAGACGCGGAGGGGGAGGTCCTGCTCTTCAACATCTTGAGGTTTCTTTGCGGAGTAGAGGACGCTAAGCGGATGAAGTTTAGCACCCTCACAAAGGAAGAGTTGATGAGCGCTTACAAAAACATGTCTCCACACATCTTGGCACCCATGCTTGAAAGCGGTCTGACGAGACATGAACTCGACTGGTTGTTCGGCATAAACGTCACCAGAGCGTTGACTCTCGCGCTAAAGAAACACGTCAGAAAGGGGTTCGTAATCCTCTCCGCAGGGAGAGTTCAAGGCCCAACTTTGGCTACTCTGCTTGACAGGGAGACCAGAATCAGAGGATTCAAACCAAAACAATACTGGCAGCTCGAACTACACTGCTTGATAGACGGGACAAGAATAGTTGGAATGCATGAAACAGCTAGGTTTTGGAAGAGAGAGGAAGCAGACAGGATAATACAAAGATGTAGGGGGAAGGACGCGAAGGTAAGGAGCGTCACAAGAAGAGAATATAGGAGAAAACCGCCAACGCCATTCAACACTACGGACTTACAGACAGAGGGATACAACCTCTTCAGATACTCCCCGAGGCAAACCTTGGATATAGCAGAGGGCCTCTATCAACATGGCTTCATCAGTTATCCGCGCACAGCAAGCCAGCGCCTACCTCCAAGCATAAACTACGGGAAGATTCTGAAAGCCTTGACGGAGACCAGATACTCTAAGTTAGCCGAGGAGATTTTGAAAAGGGACAAGTTGATTCCGCACGAGGGAAGGCGGGAGGACCCAGCTCATCCTGCGATCTACCCAACTTTTGAGCCGCCTAAGTGGGAGGGGCTGAATCGCCACCAAAAAAGGGTGTATGACCTGATAGTCAGAAGGTTTCTTGCTGCTTTTGGAGATGACGCCGTGAGGGAGACCATGACAATTGACCTAGAGATAGAGAGTGACACGTTCAAGGTTGCGGGAACGAGAACGCTGGAAGAGGGCTGGATCAGATTCTACAAGCCCTATATCAGTTTCAAGGAGCAAGTGCTCCCAACGATAGAGGAAGGGCAGACTGTGAAGGTTGAGGAGATCGAGTTGTTGGAAAAGGAGACAAAGCCTCCAGAGAGGTACACTCAGGGCTCCATCCTGAGGGAGATGGAGAAGAAAGGGCTTGGAACTAGGGCGACGAGGGCTGAAATTCTGCAGACCCTTTACGATAGGAACTACGTTTCTGGAAAAAGCATAGAGGTCACGAAGCTGGGCGAAACTGTGGCGAAAGAGTTGAAAGAGGCGTGTCCAAGAATACTCTCTGAAGAGCTCACAAGACAGTTCGAAAAAGAAATGGAACTGGTTTATGACGGAAAGAAGAAGCGGGAGGATGTGGTCGAAGAAGCAAAGTACTTTCTAAAAAATGTACTCGAGGATTTCAAGAGGAACGAAGAGAAAATCGGTAGAAAACTTTTGGAGGGTCTTCTGGAAGCCAGAAGGGATGAGAGAAGGCTCGGTATCTGCACAGAATGTGGTGGAGAGCTGAGAATTATCAGATCTAAGAGGACAGGTCTTTTTTTCGTTGGATGCTCAAACTACCCAAAATGCACAAACAGCTATCCCTTACCTCGCAATGCGAAAATAGTTAAGACCAATAGGGTTTGCGAGAAGTGTGGCACCCCGATCATAAGGGTGATCAGAAGGGGTAAGCGACCGTTCAACATGTGTCTGGACTCAAACTGCGAATCAAAAAAGGACTGGAAAAAGAGTCAGATAAAAGGACAGTAAGGTAGAGTGGTCGATAATCAACGAGCTCCTGTAACATCACGCGAGCACGAAGGAAATAGTTCAAAACTTCACTACATGATACGCCTGTGAATTTTAGACGTATCGATAATTATTATGTTTGATAAAAACGTGCATGACCTTAGTACGGCTGTGGTGAGCCAGTGGGAATCGAATCCCACCTCTAGTGAAGATATCGCCCGATAACCTCCACTTCCCTTTCTTTTTATGTCATTGGACTTTGACTAGATTGTCTTGAGAAATATTTCCGGACTACTGGATCCCAATGGTTTATCCATTGTTTGCTGATCGAAAACATAGAGCAGAAATTAGAAAAAGAGAGGGAGTTATTGTATTCTTCTGCCACACTTGGGACAGAAGGTTGTTCCGGGTGTTATTGGTGTTGCGCAGCTTGGGCAGTATGTTGTTGGCTGTACAGCTGGCTGTGGCTGAAGTGGTGGTGCATACGCTGGTGCTGGAGGAGGCTTTGGTTTTCTTGCCGCTATTACCACAACTCCAATTATGGCAACTGCTACAACGGCTATTAGAGCGTAGAACAGCAGAGGATCCATACCGAACAGCAGGGACTTAACTAGGAACGAAGACGTAGCAGTTGTGTACTCGAAGCCTACGTTATCCCTCGCCAAAATCTTGAACTGTATGGTGGTTCCCTCGGCCTGCTTGGGAATAGTGGCAGAGTAGACTCCGGTGCCAGACATAGGAACATTAACCCAACTGGCGCCACTATTGATCGAATACATTAAGATAGCGTCCTTTACGCCTGAAGTGGCGTCGGCAACAGTAGCAGTCACAGTAACAGCATCATTAGGGCCGGGCTGAGTAGGACTATAATTGATGTCGCCGACAGTTGGAGCGTCGCCATCAAACTTCAAAGCTAGCCAGCTGTTGACAGTCAACTCGCTTGCGCCCGCAGGGTAAGTCAGGTCAGTGCCTCCGCTACGTAAGCGTACAAGAATCCCTATAGTGTCATCTTTTGAGATGCTCAGGTCGCTCGGATCACCTGCAAGCCCTTCCACGCCAACATATGGGATCTTGAACTCGGCCTCCCACCTAGTCGCGTGGTATGCGATGGCTGCTTCGAAATTTATTTCTGAAGGACTTGAAGATAGGTAAAATGTTCCAAGATGGCGGTATCCATCTCTTAACGTTCCGTCTCCAAGGATCACCTTGTCATCTTCTTGCCCCTCAGTCAAGACACCGTCTCCTGAACCTCCGCCATATGTTCCAGTTGCACCTTCATCGAAAAAGATGGAGATCCGATCTGTAGTTGCCATAGTGCTGTCTTGCACGCGAACACCTACGTAGAAGTTGTCTTGGCCATGCATGAAGTATACGTCGAATATGCCGCCATCACCGACGCCTGTGTACAGTTTAGCGCCACTCCACTCGACTGTGCCAATAGTGCCGTCCAAAACAGGGGTGGAAGTAGAGTACTTTGAATATATTGTTCCCGAATATTCTGCATGAATCTGAGGCAGAGCCGTTGATGATTGCAAAACCAAGTTTAGAAAAAAAGCCGTCACCAGAAAGACAGCATAAACCTTGGGCTTTTTCATTTTTTTACCCCAATTATAGGAATAGTCGATGAAGTATTAAAAGCTGTAGGGCAACAGGGCTATCTAAGTTCCAACTGAATAAATTTGGATACTCTCAGCATCCAGCATGAAATAAACACATAGTGGCATAGCAGGAACTGAAAAATGGCTTTAAGGCTGATCGAGTTGACGAGCCTAGCCTTTTGATCTACAGTTAGATCCGACCTCCGAACTCTGCTTCTTGACCCTGTCGAGCAGAACCTGCTTCGACCACATCTGTGATTTTGACGACGACGAGATCTACAGGAAGCCGAAGTAAAACCGTTCCGGATGTTTCTGTGGTGGGCCGGGTGGGAATCGAACCCACGACCACTACCTCGTAAGGGTAATGGACTCAGAGCCTCTGACGTATCCTAACCATTAGACCACCGGCCCCCCTTCTACATACATTGTGCTCGTTGAACTTCTTAAAACTGATTACGGTTCACACCGACAAATCGGAGAACAAGCGAAAAATCCTTTCCTGATTTTGCAGTGGATGGAAGCGTGGCGCCGGGTGTGGGATTTGAACCCACGAGGCCCAGAAGGGCCACAGACTCACCGCCAGCTGGTTAGCAGGCTTGGGCTCTTACCGACTGCCCCTTAACCAGACTTGGGTAACCCGGCAAAATTTTAGCACCGTTAGGAAAGAGCACAGCCGACCCTAAAAAGATTTACCCCTCGAATAGCACATATATAACCTTTATAAATTTCGTGCTTCTCATAGTCTCTTGGGGTGGTGGATCTAGGCGGGAGCTAGGGGTCCCCTAAGAGGCGGAAGCCTCCGACCGCAAATCCCCTGTACGGCGGGCTGAGGCTGAGCTAGGCGCCAAGGCTCACTAGGCTCCTTAGTTCGTCTGACGATGAGTATACGTCCCCTGGGGCCGACGGTTATGGAACGGCATCCGTAGGGATGTCGTACCCGTATTCACTGGGTGAACATGGCCAGGCTCGGGAGAGAGCAACCTAAGCCTAGACGTTTGGCGCTCAGGGGGTAGCGGATAAGAGAACAGGGACTAGGGAATCTTGTGAAAACCGGGCGTCGACTCTCAGTGATCCATCACCCCGCCTGCTTTGACGACTTATCTAGCAAAGTTTCTTAAAGGGAGTTTCTGAAGAGTATTTTAAGGCTCAAACTGCCGGGGATTGAAATGGAGCTTCTTATCGACCACAGGGAGAGGAAAGTGGCTCACCTCGTTGAGGATGTTTGTAGCGAGACAAAAATCATAGACCTGCCGCTGGGTGACTACTTGATAGCCTCTGAAAAGGGATCCGTGATTGTTGAGAGGAAGAGCATCCACGACTTCATCTCATCCATTAGGTCGAACAGGCTCTGGGACCAGCTGCTTCGATTGATGAAGACTGAGGAGATCTTAGGCCACAGGATAAAGAGGACGATCCTGTTGATACAGGGAAGCGTCGAAGAATACTTCAGATCTATTGCAAGATACTCCATTAGAGACACAGATGTCTTCTGGTCCCAGATAACTGGGGCATTTCTTGAGATCCTATACGTCTACAACATCCCGATAATATTCATAGAAAAAGAAGAAGAGCTAAGGCCCTTCTTCAAGACTTTAGTCCGAAGAGAGGAGATGGGGCTAAACGATAAGCTGCCGAAGGCAAAGTGGTACAGGAAGAGAGTGAGAGCAGAGCTACCGACGAAAGACCGAAAGAGGTACATTCTGTCTTCCATACCTTTCATAGGCGAGGTTCTGGCGAGAAACCTCCTAGAACACTTCGGCACGATATCAAATGTTGCAAATGCATCCGTCGACGAGCTACAGGAAGTACCGAAAATTGGAAAGAAAAAGTCTGAAATTATCTACGAGATGTTTCATTAGAAATAAGCCCTGAGATCAAATCAGCCCGAGATCCCGCAAGCTCTGGCAAGCCTTGCAAACTTCGGTTACAGTGGGTTCACCACAAACTTTACAGTTTTTCAACCCCGCTTTGCCAGCCAACTCTCTCACTGATGGAGCTATTTTCTCCAACGACCTCAAAACTGTGTATTTTATTCCCGGATGCTCTGTTTCAAGCCTGTTCAAGAAGATTCTGATGTTATTTCTGAGCGCCTCCTCCCTGTAAGGGCAGGAAGCTGTTTGAAACTCGATGCCTTTCAGAAAGGCGAAAAGAGCCACCTCTCTCTCCGGCACCTCACACAGCGGTTTTACCCTACTAACAAACCCAGCAAAGTTCCCCTCAAGAACAGGGCCAACACGCCCTATACGCAATATGTCCCCATGAATCACGTTCAAGAGCCTCGTTTGAACCTCGTCGTCCAGTGTATGTGCAATAGCCAGCTTGTCTGACCCCACTTTCTTAGCAACCATGTTCAGGGCCTTTCTCCTTAGGACCCCACAGTATGAGCATGGGGACAGATCTCCTTTCTCCTCAGCGATATTCATGATTTCGTCGAGGTCGTGCCCATAGAGCTCTCTAAAGGATGTTACGACCTGTTCTACGCGCAGTTTCTTGCAGTTTCCACTGACTATCTCGATGGCTTCCTCCCTGTATCCTGAGATCCCCTCATTGACTGTGATCGCGACCAGTTCGGAGCGAGGGAACTTCATCTCGATCTTATGCAATATGTGGAGGAGCGACAAGCTGTCCTTGCCACCGGAAACGGCGACGGCTATTCTGTCCTCTGGGTCAAACATATTGTAGCTGGATATTGTAGTCTTGACCTTCTTTTCAACAGACCCAACGTAGCATCCTTTGCACAGCTTCTCGCCTGAGTAACTGCGGAGAAATATGGCTTCTCTTCCGCAAACCATACACTTAGTCAAGGCGCATCTCAACGTCATATAGGGGTTAAACCATATCGGATAAGAGTCAATCCAACGTTTAGGGCCAACAAACTTAGGCAGACGGCGCTGAGGACTATTCTTGCCGCCTTTGCGTCTCTCTTCATATAGGCCTTGAGGACAGAGAAGATGTAGGCGTCTCCGTCTAAGGGGTAGAGAGGCAGCATGTTAAAGATTGATATGTTGATGATTATGAAGAAGGACCAGTCCAAAGTCAGGTATAGATGATACGATATTGAAGGGTCGAGTAAGTCGAGCCTTGGGGGGTAGTAATCGAAGCACCTCACACCCATTATGCCTCTGCTGCTGTTTTCGGGGCTAGCCTCAGCCTCCATAATCTTAGTACCACTGGACGTTTCCACAATAAGCATATCATTAGGCTTCACGTTCGACATAAAGTTGTCTAAGCCGCTGAGATCGCTCATATTGATACCATTGATAGCGTACACTATGTCCCATTGTTTTACGCCGGCATTGTATGCTGGACCACCCTTAGTTAGATCGATTATCAGTACGCCCGATGCTGGCGCGTAGAGGCCCATTACTAAGAGAGGTATAAGTAGCCCAACAGCTAGGTTTGATAGGCAACCAGCGGAAATGACCCTCAACTTGGAGAATATGCCAGCCTTATCGAGCCGCTTCTCATCGGGCTCCACAAACCCTCCGAATGTGATGAAGGCTATGATTATGCCTGCGGATTTTATCGGGATCTTCTCAATGCACGCGGATATTCCATGGGCCAACTCGTGTGTTATGATTGCTACGCTGATGGCGATTAGTAAGTACGGGAACCATTTTAGTTGAATCGTGACCCCTGGTATGAGGAGGGATACTGGTCCAGCTTCTTCAGGGGAATACAGGAAGAGGCCGATGTTCCTCGTGAGGGAGTAGATTGCTAAGACCATTAATCCTAGAGCTGTCGCCACACCTATGTTCGACACAACCCGCCAAAGCCGTGGATTCTTGTCAGCGACACTTTTAATCAGCTTGTTGAATAACTTGGTCTTATACATCAGATACATTATCCCTACCTCAAGACCCTTCTTCTTGATCGGATGCAAACGATTTATCACTGTCAGCAGTATCCAGAAGAGGAGGGATGCCAAGATTATCTCTGTCGGCTCCATATTCACCATTCCACAACCCGTTTCTTTGTCTGATTATGGGGACGCCACTTTGCTTATATTTCTGCCCTTGTTATAAGCGACGCGAACCAGATAGTAGGTTAGATGCATCTCAATGATCAAAAGTTTGTTATGAATTTTGGAGGATTCGGGTCCTTGGGATCTTGGGTAAACTTGATCTAAACTGGTCTTGATGGGTGCGGAGGATGAGTAGGAAGCCCATTTTGCGTACCGATCAGGTTGAAGTGGCCTACACAGAAGAGCGATGGAATCTTCTCGAAAAGATGAGGGAAGAGGCTTGCGCTGTCATGAAATGTCTAAGAGCATCGAGCATCGACTCCATCGTTTATGGGAGCATCGCAAGAGGAGACGTGCTTTCACACAGTGACATTGATGTATTCATCCCGCGCCCGCCAGCCTCATTCATAGTCGAATCTGTTCTTGAGAGAACTGGATTTCCAACGCTCAAAAGGGTTCTCGTACAGGCAACCCCTTCGTACGCTGTAAAGGCTTGCATACAGATGAACGAGAGAACATCTGTTTCCTTTCCAATCTTAAGGTTGAGGCGAAGAGAGATGGAGTTCTACAAGTTTGGTGGCCAAATATCACTCCCCGAGCTGAGGTCCAATCGGAGAGTTTCAGGCGTTGACAAACGCCTAATGCTGATTGAGCCCACTCCTAGAGGTCACGTGGAGTATAGCATCGTTGGTCAGGAGGGGGTTGCTGCAAGCGTTCTTGGAATACATGTGGATGCAGTTCTTGAGCGCGTTCGCACGCTCACCAGACGAGATGAGGTAGGAAGAACCGGCGTCTTTATTAAGCGCGAGTTGGCGCCCGATGAAAGCTTTGAGGCAGTATTGAGCAAGCTGGCGGATGAAAAACCGGCTGTAAGGAGAAGGATTAAAGCGCAGGACTTATGAGTGAGTTTAACCTTTTAAGTTCATTACATAATTATGAAGTAGGGAGGAGATCTTTTATGGTGCGCTGTGTTCAGTGCGGGAATGAGATTCCGGAAGGCGCAAGGTTCTGTCCCCACTGTGGCGCTACTGTCACAGTCATACCTGAGAAGCCTAAACCAACTGAGCTACCAAAGTACAAAGCAGAAGGCCTAGTCAGCAGGATGATCAGGGCAGCCATGCTTGATGAGTCATTATACGAGGAAGTTGAAATAGACCCTGCTGCCACTATGCAAGCATTAATCGTGGTTGTTATCGCCAGCGTTTGTTCGGGAGTCGGAAGCGGACTTGATGATCTCATCTTTGGATCATCCTCTCTCCAATTGAAACTATTTGGGTTTGGCATAGACTTGGTCGTTGGTTCCTTTCTCGCCCTACTCGGGTGGGGAATATGGTCTTTCATCACATACTTCATAGGAACAAGTATCTTCGGTGGAGAGGCAACATACGAAGAGCTTTTGCGTTGCATAGGTTTCTCCGATACACCAGGAGTATTGTCTATCCTAAGCTTCATCCCTGTGCTAGGCGGGTTAATTGCGCTTGTCGCATGGGTTTGGAGCTTAATTGCCATGATCGTGGCGGTTAGGCAGGCCCTCGATTTCTCTACAGGCAAAGCCATACTCACATGCATCGTCGGATGGATAGCGATCATAATAATTCTGGTGGTCATAGGTGTACTCATTGCCCTTCCGTTCCTATTGTTGTGAAAAACTGTAACTAGACCTTTAGAGCAAAACGGAGAAGGCCCGCTATTCCACCTAGCCCTAAAAGGTTTTTTCCTGCTTCGTGTTCAGTGCTCACAATCATTACTCTGCCACGCTTTCTCTCAACGCTTCTGATGAGATCATCAAGCCTCTTCCTGTCTTCTTCCTCCACTCTCCGAAGGAACTCATCCGAAACCAGTAGCACATCAACCGCGCCGTAACCAGCCGCCATCTCGACATCAACAAGTCCGTAGGATACGTCTTTTCTTTGTGATCCGAGCCTAGAGAGCACCTCTTCGACAAGCTTTGTTTCATCTATGATCCTAAGCTTCTTGGCGACAGCATCCAGGATTCCGCAGCGCAGAGCCTCCTTGACTCCTGCTATCCCTCCGATGCTAACGGTTCCGACTTTAGCGATGCTTTTTGCGATTGCAGGTTGCTTTTCTTTGACATAGTTTTTGAAATTGGTCTTGACGAAGCCTGGGCCAACAATTGTTATGAGACATTTGCACTCGTTCCAAGTATAGACAATGCTTTTCAGCGAGGACTCGAAGTATTTGGTCAGAGCTTCGTCCCTTTTCTTCAGATCTAGCTTTCCAGGAAGACGTGACCTAACCTCTGCCCTCACGTCAATCCTGTTTCGCCTCAGAATGGCTACGCAGCACTCCTCGTCATCCATCGCGACCACGAGAATGGGCGCAGCCTGAGAAGCACAAGCGGCTTCAATCCTCTCAAGCTGGTATTTGGACCACTCGTCCTTTTCTATAGTCACTCCCTTTCCAAGGTATACGCTGATCGTGTGGTAGGATCCCTTTATCGAAAGCTTCTCCGGAGCCTCAAAAATGACACCGGTGATCCTCAGTCGATTTACATCTTTATGAAAGGCGATCCTCTCAGCTCTAAGACCTACGAAGATTGGCATCCTCCTACCCTTGGCTGGCCTCGCCCTCGCATCCTCCGCCTTGACCTCACGGGTGGTTCTTGCATAAACCCTGTCCCCTTGCTGGACAATGTTATACAGCTCCCAGATGTCGTCCAAGCTCTCGGGGAGAAGTTTAATTACACCCTTCTTCAAGTCTTTCTTAAGGATTCTCAAGCAATAGACACAAGACTATATTCTGGACGCGTGAGATTTAAGGAGACGCGCACGTTGAAGGGTGCTCAAGAGGAGAGGGAACTGGCGAAAATGCTGATGGGAGACGGTTTCGCCACGATGAGGTCGCCGGCTTCAGGAAGCAAGGCAACCTATCCCCTTCCGGACCTGGTGGCTGGGAGTTCTTACAGAGGCATCTACTATGCTTTCCAAGTAAAGTCGACAAAGAGAAGTAGGGTCTACATCCTCAAGGAGTCGATCGATCAGCTGTTGGAGTTCTCGCAGAGATTCGGCTGTCAGCCCATAGTAGCCTTGAAGTTTAAACGAACGAAGAGGCCTTGGATCTTCCTGCGGCCAAACCAGCTGAAGACTACACCGTCCCACAATTACAAGACAACTATCAAAGAGTGCCTAAAGAGCGGGATGGACTTCAAGACGCTCATCGGAGATGGCGAGCAGAAGAAGCTGGCTGAGTAGAAATGACTTCCACTCCTAACCTAGCCGTCCGCCCTGTCCAGATGAGGGATCTACCGGAGATCTACGAGATCGAGAAGACATCCTTCAAGGATCCATACCCGCCATCACTCATCTATACTTTAGCGTATCGAAATCCTGAAACTTTCTTGGTCGCACAGGAGAACGGCAGAATCGTTGGATATGTTATTGCCATACTTCAAGAAGAAAGCTTGGGGCACATTGTTTCGATAGGGGTCAGCCCCAAACATAGAAGGCGAGGGGTGGGATCAGCGTTAACGCTTAAGATACTTGAGGCTTTGAAGAGGCTGGGGGCTGAGAGCGTCAGGCTTGAAGTTCGGAGAAGCAACATCGCTGCACAGAGATTTTACGAAAAACTTGGGTTCAGACAAGTCTATGTGATCAAAAAATACTACAGAGATGAGGATGCCTACGTCTTTGTAACTGCACTTGAGAATGCCAGAAATCAGAGTTTGCAAACCTTAAGGAACAAGGCTTATATTTCTGAAGTACCGGCTAAGCCTAGGTTTTAGGGGCTGAGTTGTGGAAACCGTGCTGAGGCTCCAGGCGGTGTAGCTTCCTTTTTCGGTTGGGTAGTATTCGAGGAAGGATCCCTCGTTCGGATCTGGTCCGATCTTTTCCATCGTTTCTTTAACCGCTTGTGCCACCGTTTTGTTCTCCAATAGGAGTTTGTTGAGTAGGAATATGGTTGCTCTGTCCATGTATGGGGCAGTGACGCCTTTGTCCCAGCTTATGACGACGGATGCTCCTCTCTCGACCAGGGCTTCTGCCAGAGTTGTGCTGTATAGGCCATGGCACCCTTCGATTATGACCACTGTATTATGGAAACGTCCATTCATACTCTCCCTGATGAATTTTGGGGCTATGGCAAAGTAGAATTTTTGGATGTCCCACGGGTTCGCAGGAGCCACTTGATCCGTCAGAAGCAGCCATGTGTGCCTGTTTGGGTCGTACTCCTCGGCCGTGAAGAGGAACACGGGGTTTCCGGGTATCGGATGACCTGACGCATTCATGAGTATTCCTGAGTGGGTCCTGAATATGATCAGCTTGTAGCCCTTGGATGGAAGTTCTCTGTAGAAGTCGACCGTTACGCTGGTCCAGTTGTATACATCAACGAGAAAGCCAGACTTTTCAAGGACGACCGTCGCTTCAACTGTAAAGGTCTTGTTTGGCTGCGTCACGCTTAGCTGGTCAACTAATGCGGCCTTGAGCTGAGTGTTCTCTGGAACGTAGACTGGCGGGGGGTTGATGACGTAGCTGAGGGCCGTGAGCAGAAAGACGGCGCAAACTGCGACCAAGAGAAAGTATTCGATCTCGTCTTTGAGCTTTCTCCTCTTCCGATTGGTCCTGCGCTTAGCCATCTTGCTGCCCCAATTAGCGAGAAGAAGTTACCCTAAAGGCAAGTGGGACTTCCGACCAATAAACGTTTAGGGAAAAAGAGAAAGGGGATTGTGGTTTAGGCTCTGGATCCCCTGATCACTAAAGCTCCTGTTGCTATCACGAGCACCTATCGATCTTAGCGATCCATTCCTGTAGCTTTTCTCATTATCTCGCCTATTCTTTCACCTGCATTTCCGTCTCCAAATGGGGATGCTTTGGGCAGGTCTTTCTTCCTCTTCAAAGCGATCTCGACTTCTTGGAGAACATTCTTCGGGTCCAATCCAACTACTTTGGCGAAGCCAGCTTCTACGGCTTCAGGTCTCTCCGTCGACTTTCTTAGGACTAAGACTTGTTTCCTAATGTTTGGTGACGTGGCTTCCTCTTGTATTCCTCCTGAGTCCGTAAGGATTATAGTCGACGCTTTCATTAGGAGGAGGAAGTCTAGGTAACCGACTGGTGGAAGTATCTGTGTGTTTTCTGATGATGAGAGCTTTTTCCAGAGTTTTGTTTTCATTAACCTGTTCTTAGTTCGTGGATGAACCGGGAAAACAGACGCAATAGGCAATGATAGGAAGACCTCAATCAGTTTTTCTAGGTTTTCCGGGCTGTCCACGTTTTCAGCTCTGTGGGCGGTGATAAGGGCGAAGTCTCGATATTTTATCTTGTTCATGATCTTTGATTTCCTTTCGGCTATGGGAACATGTTGCATGCATGCGTCGATTACGGTGTTTCCCGTTATGAAGATTCTACCCCATACGTTTTCTTCTTGTAGGACTGTCGCCGCCTTTTTTGTCGGTGCGAATAGGTAGGTTGATATGTGGTCCACTATTCTTCTGTTGTGTTCCTCTGGCATTCTGAGGTCGTAGCTTCTTAGGCCAGACTCGACATGGCCTATCGGTGTGTGTAGTTTGATCGCGGCTAGGCCTGCTGCTAGGGTGGTATTCGTGTCACCTTCTATGAGAATAGCTTCAGGCTTTTCTTTCATGATCGTCTTTTCTATGGCGACCATGGCTTTCGCGGTTTGTTCGGCGTGTGTGGCGGAGCCGATTTTTAGGTTATAGTCTGGTTTGGGTAGCTCGAGTTCTTGGAAGAACTGTAGGGATAGGTTGTAGTCGTAGTGTTGAGCCGTATGCACGAGGACGAAGGGCATTCTCTGTTTTTGGAGGACCTTTATCACAGGTGCCATCTTGATGATCTCTGGTCTTGTCCCAACAACAATCATGTGCAAATGCGCACTATCACGATCTTCCTCGCTATGCAAAAGCCTTCTTCGCCTCCTCATAAGAATCAAGAGTGCCTATGTCCGACCAGTAGCCCTGAAGAACAAAACCGTAGACGCTTTCCCTCCTGCAGAGCCACTGAACAAAGTATCCTGGGGCATCAGGATTATTCCCCTCCCTCAAGTATGCCTGAACACGCTTCAAACTCCTCTCAGGAAGAACATATATGCATGTCGCCACAAGTGTGGACTTAGGTATCTCAGGCTTCTCGACGAAGCCCGTAATCCTCCCATCAGCGTCGACCTCCACGCAGCCATACCTCCTCGCCGCCTCTGAGTCCCCCACGTCGTACAGACCGATAATCGGAGAACTCTTTGATCTGTAGTATTGGATCACGTCCTTAAGGTTTGAGGTAAACAGGTTATCTCCTGCCACGACAAGATATTCCCTGTTATCAAGCCTCTCCACCAGCTCGGATAAACCCCTCACCGCCCCCAGTTTGTCATCCTCGCCAAGGCTCGGCTCAACAACCATCTTAACTTTTCCATACTTCCTATGGCTTAACCACCTAGAAAAATGATCCTCAAACCTCTCGTTGGTAGACACGACAATCTGAGTAATTTCCTCAAGGTTCAACAGCCTCTCTACGATGTGATCTATAATTGGCTTGCCCCTCACCGGTAGCAAGGGCTTGGCAGTGTCTCTCGTCAACGGCCTTAATCGAACCCCGTACCCACCTGCTAAAATTACAGCGATCAAAACCAGCTACTCACTTTTTGGCAAAGCTGAATCGTCCTAGGATCGTTCCAAAAGCACACACTAGACCCACCCCATTGAGAACATTTTCGGCTTTCAGCCTATTAGCCTTTTTCCTCCATTTAAGCCACCACTCCCTCTGAGGAGTCCACGCACACAAAATGGTAGAAATGGCTTTGAATAGACTGGTATTTCAGCAAGAAAGAAGAAAAGGGGTATTGTGGTTTAGCTTCTGCGTCTCTTGGATATCGCAGCTCCTGTCACAGCTATTAGAAGTATTGTTGCGATGTATGGTGCTAAGAGTACGAGCTTGTCTACTGGGAAGACTTCTCCTCCGACAGAATAAGGTATTGGGCTTCCTGGTCCTCCCTGGTCCAAGATCACCCCATCGGCTATGCCATCGTCGTCTCCTAAACCTCCATCTGTCAAAGTGAGAGTTATGACATTGTCTCCATCATTACTCCCTACCAAAGCAGTTACGTCAATCCATCCTTCAGGAACGTGATATTTCCAATATTGCATGTTGGTTGGAATCGGTGTTGGGAATGTTATTGTGACAACTACTGTACCTCCAATTCCAACTCCAGTTATGCCGAAGCTGAAGAATCCATGAGTAAAGTCTATGTTTGGTTTCCCTGCTGGAGGCAAAGTAGCTTCAGCCACAGCACTTACGTCTCCAATGTTACCTGTACTTATGGTGAATGTTGCGGAGCCTGTGCCAGTGGCCGTGCTAACGGAGGGGCCTTCTTCAAAGTCATATGTAAGGGTGTCTACTGTAAGATCATCAACGTAGGCGGTCTCAGCCTGAGTTCTTGCAGCAGACCACTCTCCGTACCATATCTTTATGTTTAGAACCGTAGCAGTGGAGTAGGGAGAAGTGGTTTTCCAATAACCAAGAGGTTCATACTTAGTATCACTACCAGTATCAACTACCGCCGCAGCCCCAACATCCCAAGCCATCCAACCTCTTTCACCGCCCATCTCGCCATCTGAATCTGGTTTTGGTGAAGCTTGCGTCCAAGTGTTAAGTGAGAATGAGCCTCCTGCTGTGGGCTCTGTTCCAGTAGATACCAAAGCATATTCCCTTTGTCCATCCCCGTCTGTATCCAAGTCGAGAATTATGTAAGGTGCTGGTGGCACTGCAGTTGCAGAAAGTCTCACCCAAAAGTATAGTTTACTCTTATCTACGACCTCATATGTTCCTGCTATACCGACAGTGGGGATGGTACTCAAGGGTTTTCCATAGTGGATTATGACGGCACCATAATCACTAGTCGGTGCACCATTTGGCATAAACAGCTTAACCGAGTAGCTTCCGCCATGTTTTTGTTCTGTCGACAACTCTGCTGTTCCGCTACCGCTAGTAGAGAGTTCATATGATGAGTCCGGTGCCGAGTTCACCGGCACCACGCACGTGCATAGCATTCCTGCCATTATAGTCATGATTAAAATGCCTGTCAAAGCTCTGCTGTAATGGTTACGAGAGCGGTTTCTCTCTCTAGAATTCAAATTTCAACACGTCCAAAAACGACGTACCGTAACACCCCAAGGTTGTTTTTCATTACTTATAAGTGTTTACCTCTACAATTTTGACATTTAAAATATTCCTCCATATTTTTTACAAACTAAATATTGATTTCATCTAGAACAACCGAGGGAACGATGATCAAACACTTAATAGAATAAAAAGGCAATCATTATTTTCTATTTATATCACATTTTAATCGGATTGGAGGCAACGCATTGCCATCAATAAGATTTTGGTTACTCGACATCAACGGCGAAGTCGTGGACGGAAATCCTGAAATCAGGCTGTGGGGCCTAGACGATGAAGGACATCGAACACTCATCATCGACCGAAGCTTCCTCCCATACTTCTACCTACTCCTTGAGGAGGACGCAAACCCAGAGAAAGTTCTCAAGGAAATAGATGCAACGAAGGCCTCAACACCCGATATAGCCGCCTTTCAGGTTGTCGACAAGAAATACTTTGGCAAACCGGTTAGGGCGATCAGAGTCACCTGCAAGGACCCAACGCTGGTAACAAAGTACGCCTCTTCACTCGGCACAATCAGCGGAATTAAGGACCATCTTGAAGATGACATCCGATACTCCTCACGTTACTTGATCGATAAAGAGATTAACCCATGCGGATGGCATGAGGTTGAAGTCGAAGAGGTTGAGAACGGGGTAGACGCCGAGGTTGAAAAAGTCTATCTCGCAAAGTCCACACCTAGAGCCGTGGACTCAGCCGAACCCCCGCGTCTCCGATTCCTCGCCTTCTCAATGGTCTGCCACAGCACTAAGGGTTCACCAAAACCCGAAAGAGATCCCATAGTCATAATCTCGTCGGCAACAAACGATGGGAATCAACAGCAGTTTATCGCCGAAGACCGCGGAGACAGCCGTGTCATCGAATCCTTCATCAAGCATGTTCAAGACTTCGACCCAGATATCATCGTCGGATACGGAAGCAACAAGCAAGATTGGCCATACCTAATGGAGCGGGCGAAGAGACTTGGCATCAAGCTCTTGGTTGATAGACCTAGTACAGAGCCCCACACCAGCGTCTACGGACATGTGTCAGTAACCGGGCGATCAAACATCGACCTCGCCAACTTTGCTGATGAGATACAGGAGATCAAAGTGAAGACGCTGGAGAACGTATCAGACTACCTTGGGATCATGAAAAAAGATAAGAGAGTAAAAATTGAAGAAGTCGAGATTTCAAGCTTCTGGGACGATGAGAAAAAGCGCCCTGTCTTACAAAGGTACGCCATGGAAAACTCGCAAAGCATCCTAGGGATCTCAAATATGATGCTAAACTTTGCGATGCAGCTATCCAACCTCATAGGACTACCATTAGATCACGTAGGCGCAGCAGCCGTCGGTTTCAGAGTA